>Ga0116154_10002284_pt1 | contig 14722 bp, 11 predicted proteins | sample AD_UKC030_MetaG_FD_89898 | JGI IMG/M metagenome (GOLD analysis project Ga0116154, IMG submission 89898) | Active sludge microbial communities of municipal wastewater-treating anaerobic digesters from USA - AD_UKC030_MetaG | ecosystem: Engineered > Bioreactor > Anaerobic > Digestate | place: USA...
GGCCCGCTGACTTCGTTACGCGTCGGTTACAGCCCCACGAAGGGGATGCGCCCTCCGCGTGCCTCGTCATCGGGCCATTTTGGGCGCAACAGAATGCATCGTATTTCGCAAACACCACACTAGAGTCGGTTACGTTCGATGACATCGATGAGTCAAGCGCTATGCAAAATTTTGAATATTATAATCCGGTCCGGATGGTTTTTGGGCGGCAGACCATCCCGAAGGTCTCTGACTTAATCCCGCGTGAGCGAAAGGTCTTGATGACCTATGGCGGGGGATCGATCAAGCAGAACGGGGTGTATGACCAGATCCAGCAGGCGATGGCGGGCCGGGGGCTGCTAGAATTTGGGGGCATCGAGCCCAATCCCGCTTACGAAACGCTGATGAAGGCGGTGGAAGTGTGCCGGAAGGAAAAGGTGGATTTTCTGCTTTCAGTAGGAGGGGGATCGGTGTTGGACGGGACGAAATTCATCGCGATGGCGGCGCATTACTCGGGGGGAGATCCGTGGGAGATCCTGACAAAGAACGCGGCACCGGAGCGGGCTGTGCCTTTGGGATGTGTGTTGACCCTGCCGGCGACGGGGTCCGAGATGAACTGTTTTGCGGTGATCTCGCGGCAGGCCACACAGGAGAAGCTGGCCTTTGCGAACCCGATGGTTTATCCGCAGTTTTCGATTTTGGATCCCGAGACGACCTTTACGTTATCGGAACGCCAGGTGCGGAACGGGATTGCGGACGCCTTTGCGCACGTGATGGAACAGTACATGACCTATCCGGTGAACGCTCCGCTTCAGGATCGTCAGGCCGAGGCCATTTTGTTGACCTTGATCGAGGAAGGGCCGAAGGCCTTGAAGAATCCACGGGACTACGATTGCCGGGCCAATCTCATGTGGGCGGCGACCCATGCATTAAACGGGATGATTGCGTGCGGAGTGCCGCAGGATTGGGCGACGCACATGATCGGGCATGAGATCACGGCGTTGTATGGTTTGGACCATGCGCAGACGCTTGTGGTGGTGATGCCGGCGGTTTGGAAGCATCAAAAACAGGCCAAAGCCGCCAAGCTGGTGCAATACGCCGAGAGGATTTGGGGCATCAAGGATGGAGGAGAAAAGGCAGCCACGGCGATTCGTCGGACCGAGGAATTTTTCCGGTCGCTCGGGATGAAGACGCGACTATCGGAATATGGCATAGGGGCGGAGCGGTTCGAGGAAATTGCGGAGCGGTTGGAGCGTCGGGGAGCCAAGCTGGGCGAGCAGGGTACGATTGTTGGGAAGGCGGTCGTTGAGATTCTCAAGCTCTGTCTGTAATCCGGCGGCCGCGCAGGCCGGCGAGAAGAAAGGGTTGGTCAAACATGACCCCGCTGGCGGGCGGCTTCGTATAGGAACACGGCTCCGGCGGCTCCGACATTCAGGGAATCGACGTCGGCCGACATCGGAATGGCGACGGCTTCGTCGCAAGCGGCCAGGGTTTCGGGCGCCAAGCCCTGGCCTTCGCTGCCCAAGACCAGGCAGCAATCCCGGGTCAAGTCGGTCTGGGAGAGCCAACGGCAATCGGCGTGGGGATGAGCCGCAATCAAGCGGATGCCGAGTGTTTTCAGGCGGGCCAAGGCATCGGGCAGATGGAGCTTTTCGACGGCGGGGATTTGGAAGATGGCTCCCATCGAATTGCGAACGGCGCGGCGGAGGAAGGGGCTGCAGCTTGTCTGGTTGACCAAGATGGCCTGGGCGCCGAACGCGGCGCAATTTCGGACCAGGGCGCCGAGGTTTTCGGCGCTGGTGACGCCGTCGGTCGCAACCAATAGACACGGGCGTTTGACGCTGGATACGACCTCGCTCAAGGATTTTTGCGGCGGAATCCGGCCGAGGGCCAGGATGCCTTTGTACATGGAAAAACCGAGCCAGTCTTCGAACTGCTTTTTCTGCCCCAGATACACCCGGAGCATTTCGGGGCGGGCTTCAAGAATCGGGCGTAATTCATCCCTGATCGCTGGGGTGAGAAGGAGCGAGATCACCTCGAAACGACTGGCAAGCAGACGTCGAACGATCTTTTCGCCTTCAGCGACGAAGATCCCCTGGTGTTGATGTTCGAGGGGTCTCTTCAGGGTGCGATAGGGCTCGAGTTCGGGGAGGTTAAAATCGGTGAGGAGATGGGTGGTGAACATTTCTGGAGTCTGTTTTGGAAAGCCTGATGCCGGTCCAAAGGTCTGAGTGGTTACGACTACTTAGACGGCCTTTTCGAGGATGGCAGTGAGTTCGGCGTGGAGGAGGACGATGGGATTGCCTTTCATACTGCTGGCCCGGGCGGCTTTATCGACCAAAAGGGGTATGGTTTGGCGATCGATTCCCCACCGGCTCAGGGGGGCGACCTTCAAGTCGGAAAATAGTTTTTTCAGCCACGAGAGAGCATCGACGGCGGCCGCCTGGGGACGTCCCGTAAGAAGCCGGGCAATCTCATCATAGCGTGCGAGGGCGGGAGAGGCGGGAGAACGTTCTCGGAGGGCGGTGATATTGGAGTCCATGACCAGGGGAAGCAATGCGGCGCACACGGCGCCATGAGGGGCGCCAGACATCCCGCCAATCGGGCCGGCAAATCCGTGCACCGCTCCGAGTCCGGCGTTGGCCAAGGCGAGGCCTCCCAGCAGGCTCGCCAGGGCCATGTCTTCCCGGGCCTCGAGGTTGTGTCCGTTCTCGCATGCGGCGCGCAACGATCGGGCAACACGCCGGATGCCTTCGACACAAAAGCCGTCCGTGAGGGGGGTGGCTTTGGAGGAAACGTAGGGTTCGATCAGTTGAGTCAAGGCATCGAGGCCGGTGGCGGCAGTCAAATCGGGCGGGAGGCTGGAGGCGAGTTCGGGATCGATCAAAGCCAGTTTGGGGAGCAGCAGCGGGCTGCGCAGGCTGACCTTGACCTGATGTTCGGGACTGGTGAGGACGGCATTCCGGGTCACTTCGGCCCCTGCGCCGGCGGTTGTGGGAATGGCGACGCACGGAAGCGGGGGATGGGCGATGGTTTGCCCGCGGCCGATGACTTCCAGGTAATCGAGGAGATCTCCCGGATTGGTGGCCATGGCGGCGATGGCTTTGGCAGCGTCAATCGCGCTGCCTCCGCCCAGGCCGATAATGAATTGGGAGGAGTGATCGATGGCGGTTTGGACGCCGTTGATCACGGCCTGAAGGGTCGGCTCGCCAGGAACAGTGAACAACCGGCACTCGACGCCGTTCTGACGCAAGGCCGCAACGAGGAACCCGGCCCGGTCTGGCGAATGGCCCGTCACCAGAAGGGCCTGTCGGCCATATCCAGACAACGTGGAGCCCCCGTCGCGCGCTGTTCCCCGACCGAAGAGAATTCGGCCGGCCGTGGCAAAATCAAAAGTCATGGAAATCGGGGGATCGGGCAGCTGGGGCGATGAAGATTCTGGTGGAGACGTTTGGCCTGGGTTGGCTACCACCCGGCGTCGGGGGGATCGATATTAATGAATTTGACACTCGACCGCGGCTGAGCCATCAGGGAAGCCACGATGTCGCGCCAGGCAGCGTAATGGGGGGTTTCCTTATGACGCAAAGGAGCGGTGGGATCCCGGTAGACCTCGATGAGAACGAACCGGGTGGGATCGTCCTGTTGTTGGACGATGTCGAACCGGGCGATTCCGGGTTCCTGGCGGCTGTGGTGGGCGTTTTCGATCGAGGCCGTTTTGAAGGCCTCGATGCCCTCGGGCTTGACCTGAACATGAACATGCACCACAAGCATAGAATTCCTTAGGCAGAAGGGTTGGGATCGATTCCGGTGGCGGCCCGGGACAGATGGATCGAGTCCTGGTATTTCCGAGTGAGGGTACGGATTCGCCCCGAGATGGATCGGCTAAGGGCGGCCAGGAATGGCGCGGCCAGGGCGGGGGCTTCCTGGATCATTCGGCGGAAATTCACGGCGGAGATCTTGAGCAGGACGGTGTCGACATTCGCGATGACATCGGCGGAGCGCGGTCCTTCATCGAGGATCGAGATTTCGCCAAAAAACTCGCCCACGGCGATGTTGCTCAGGATGGTTTCCTTGCCGTCGATCAGGAGGCGGACGCGCAATTCGCCTTCCAGCACGAGATACATGGCGTCGCCATGGTCTCCCATGGTCACGATGCGCGAGTATTGGCGGAACCGCTGGATCTCGAGATAACGCAGAAAAGACTCGAGCTGGGCGGAATCCAGATCGGCAAGGAGCTTGATACGACGAAGGGCACCAGGTTCGATGCAAGTGATTTGAGTTTCGCCGGTTCGACCGTTGCGGGAGGATCCAGCGGAGGGCTTCAGGACGGGGCGCAACTCGGCCATGGTCCGAGCCCGAACCCATTCATCGCGGCTTTCTGCGAAGATCCACGTCTCGGGCAGGATACGTTCTTCCTTGGCCCATGCGACGAGCACGGGCAGTTCCACAGGGCCGTAAACGACCTTGTCGGCGCCCCAAACCCGATAAGTCACCGCAACTCCATCATCAGTCATAGCAAGATATCTTAGCGGGCCAAGGTCGTTACGACAACCGCGGATTCACGGCCGGAGTCGATTTCTCGGTTGCGGAAGGCGGCGTTCGGTGGCGCAAGTCTTCCCAGAGCGAATAAGCGACGGGTGTGACGACAAGGGTAAGCAGCAGGCACAAGGCCTGACCTCCGATCACCACGACCGCTGTGGCCCGGCGTTCTTCGGCGCCAGGCCCGGCGCCAAGGGCCAGCGGCATCATGCCGGCAATGAGCGTGCAGGTGGTCATCAGGATGGGACGCAACCGGTCCCGGTTGGCTTGAATCACCGCCGCGAGCCGCTCCATTCCCTGAGACCGCAACTGGTTCATGTGGTCGATTTGAAGGATGGCGTTCTTCTTAACCACGCCAAACAACACAAGAATGCCGAGAGCGGAATAGAGGTTGATGGTTTGCTGGGAGGCCCACAATGAGAGGAGGGCGAAAGGCACCGAAAGGGGCAACGACAGCAGAATCGTGAAGGGATGAGTGACGCTCTCGAATTGGGAGGCGAGGATCAGGTACATGAACACCACGGATAACAGGAAGGCCCAGAGGAACTCCCGGAAGGTGGTTTCCAGTTCTCTTGCGCGGCCGGAGATCCGGCTCGAGTAAGCCGGGGGGAGATTCATGGAAGCGACTTCGGCCCGGAGGGCTGCCACTCGGTCGGCCTGGGCAAAACCGGGGGCGACCGCGGCGCGGAGGCTCACCTGGCGCTGGCGGTCCAGCCGGTCAATCCGCGAGGCGGTCTGGGTAGGGACCAGGCGAACCACATTGTCCAGCCGGACCAGACCGCCTTCGGCTCGGGGCACGAACAACCGGGCAATCGCGGATGGATCGGTTCGGTCTCGTTCATCCAGCCGGACCTGGACATCGTAATCCTCGTTCATGATCTCATCCTGAAAACGAGAGACGCGCGGATCTCCTCCGACCATGATTCGAAGGGCTTCGGCGATGTGTTCGGTATCAACGCCCAAGCGTGCGGCGCGATCCCGGTCGATTTCGACCCGAAGCTCGGGTTTGTCGAGTTTGAGGGTGGTATCGGCGTCCAGGAGGCCCAGATCGGGGGCGCGCAGGCGCAATTGATCGGCGTAACCGGCCAGGGCCTCGAGATCCGGTCCGAGCAGGGAAAAGTCGATGTCCCAGTTTCCGCCGCCCAGGCTGAAGGTTTGGGGATTCCGGACGGAACATCGGAGGTCGCCGAGCGGTTTCAAACGGCGGCGGACTTCCTGGACCACTTCGCGTTGCGAGTAATTGCCTTGGAAAGCCTGCCAGGGAGGCCAGCGGAGAAGCCGGCTCCAGGTGAAAACCCGTTCGGCATGCGGCGCCAAACGGACGTAAAATCGCGCGCTGTTCACGCTGCCCATGAATCCACCGCCTCCGATCGAAGCCAACACCAGCCTCACGCCTTTGGCGGATCGCAACTCGGCCTCGACCCGGTCCGCCACCTGGATCATTGCCGCCAGGCTGGTGCCCTCAGGCGCGGTCACGCTGACGTCGAACTCGCCTTCATCGGCGTTGCTGGGCACGTATTCCTGCCGGACGTTTTGATAGAGCGGCCATGAGGAAGCAATAATCAGCAGCGCCAATCCCACAATGCCCAGCCGATGGTTCATCGCCCAACGCAAGATGCGGACATAATTGCGATCGAGGACCGCATAAAAGCCCCCGCGGGAGCGGGGTGTCTCCGATTCGTCCTCGCGGCTGGCGGCGGTGGGCCGCAACAATCGGGCGCTCATCATGGGGGTTAAGGTGAACGAGACAAGCAGGCTCACCAGAACGGCGGCCGCCGCGGTCAGGCCGAATTGAAACAGAAACCGCCCCGAAATGCTGGACATGAAAGAGACCGGCACAAAGATGACCACCAGGCTGAATGTGGTGGCCATGACCGCCAAGGCGATTTCCCGGGTGGCCTCGATGGCGGCCGCAAAGGGCGGCCGTCGTTTTTCCTCGATGAACCGGAAGATGTTCTCGAGCACCACGATGGCGTCATCGATCACGATTCCCACCATGAGCACCAAGGCAAGCATGGTGACGCTGTTCAGCGTGAAATCGAGGGCCTTCATCAGGCCGAAGGTGGCGATCACGGAGGCGGGGATGGCGACGGCGGCGATCAGCGTGGCCCGGAGATTGCGCATAAAGAGGAGGACGACCAGGCAGGCGAGCAGACTGCCCACCACCAGGTGCCGGGTAATCTCGTGCAGGGCCTCGTAGATATAGCGCGATTGATCGCGGATCACTTCCAGGCGGACATCGGAAGGCAGCTGGGCCTGGATAAAATCCAGCCGTTGTTTGAGGCCTTCAATGACGGCGACGGTATTGGCGCCGGATTGGCGCAACACATCGAGGGTGACGGTGGGAATGCCGTTTAACCGCGCCAGCGAGCGTTGTTCCTTGGTGCCGTCTTCGGCCCAGCCGATATCCCGCACGCGAATGGGCGAGCCTTGGCGTGTGGCCACGACCAGATCGTTAAAGGCCCGGGCGTCGGTCAGGCGGCCCATGGTGCGCAGGGTGTGTTCCCGCAGCGGAGTGGTGACGAAGCCGCCGGGGATATTGGCGTTTTGGCGGTCGATGGCCTCCCGGACGGCGGTGATGGGCAGTTGGTAGGCGGCGAGGCGGCTGGCATCGATCCAGACATTGATGGCGCGTTCCAGGCCCCCAATGATCTCGACCTCCCCCACGCCCGGCGAACGCTCCAAATGCACCTTGACAATCTTGTCGGCGATCTCCGTCAACTCCCTCTGTGAACGATTCCCGGTCACCGCGACCGTGATGACGGGGGACAGGTTGTTGTCGGACTTGCTGATGACAGGCGGATCGATGTCGCGGGGCAAGTCCCGCACAACAGTGGAGACGCGGTCCCTGACGTCTTGTGTGGCGGCGTCAATGTCCCGGTACAGCTCGAAGGTCACGATGACAAACGATGAGCCGGCGCCACTGATAGAGCGCAGTTCCTTGATGCCCTCGATGGTATTGACCGCTTCCTCGATGGGCCGCGAGACTTCGGATTCCACTTCGGTCGGGGAAGCGCCAGGCAGCCGGGTGTTGATGCGGACCGTCGGCAGATCGACCGCCGGGAAACGGTCGACGTCGAGATTCATGTAGCCCGCGGTGCCGACCACGACCAGCGCCAGGATCAGCATGGATGCGAAGACAGGCCGATGGATGCAGATTTCAGCGAGTTTACGCATGCGGGATCAGCTTTGGGGAGAGGACGATTCTGCGCCCTGTGCCGCCGGGAGAAGAACGGGATCTCCGGTTCGCAAGCGGCCAGGATTCAGGATCACCCAATCGTCGGGCTTGAGGCCGTTGTGGATCTCGACCCAATCCGAGCCCCGTCGGCCGGTCGACACGACGGTCTCGAGGGCTTTGCCATCCCGGGCGAGAACCACTTTTTCCAGACCGGCGAACTGGATGATGGCGCTGGGAGGCACCGCGAGGCCGGTATCCTGGCTGTTGACGACAATTTCCGCTCGCGTGAAGGAGCCGGGCCGGAGGCCGCCTTCGGCGGTCACATCGGCCTCGACCAAGAGCATCCGGTTATACTCGTTGATGGCCGGACTGAGGCGGCTGATGCGGGTGGTATAGAGATGGGTGCTGCCCTCCAACTGGAAGCGCACGGTCTGGCCGAGCGAGACGGCTGGGGCCTCTCTTTCAGGCACTTCAAGGCGCAGACGCAGGATGTCGGTCCGGACGAGCGTCACGATGGGGGTTCCGGTGGTGACATACTCGCCCATGCTGGCGTGTCGGACCTGGACGGTGCCATCGAAGGGCGCCCGGAGCGTGGTATCGGCAAGTTGCTGGCGGGCAATGTCTTGTTCAGCACGCCTTTGGGCCAGAGAGGCTTGGCGGGTGCGGGCCTCTTCCCAGGCTTTCACGAGCCGGTTGGAGGCCACGTTGAACGAGGCCTCGGCGGTTTCCATTTGGGCTGCGGACGCGATCTGCGATGCCGTCAGGGCCAGGGTGCGTTCCCGGTTGCTTTGGGCCTCAGCGAGGATGGCCCGGGCTTCGCGCACGAGGCTGACGGCCTCGATGTTGATGGAATCGTTGGTGCCGTCGGGGAGGAGTCCCAGCGCGGAACGCGCCTGCGCCACCGCGGCGTCGGCCTGCTGGACGCGCAGGATGAAATCGCGGGGTTCGATCCGGGCGATCACCTCGCCGGCGCGGACGACGCTTCCGAGGTCCACGCGCAAGCTTTCGAGGTGGCCGGCGACTTTTACGGCGAGGGTGGCCTGATCCAGAGCGGCCAAGGCGCCGGTGATCCGGATGGTCTGCTCCATGGAGCGCGGTTCGGCGCGGACCACCTCGACGGTGCGAGGCGGGGCGGTGGAAGGATTCCGGGCCGGTGAAGCGGACCGTTGACAGGCGGCAGTGAATCCACCGGCGAGAACAGAGGCGAGGATGCCCGTGGCGATCTTAAGCTTCATGCGGGCCCATCTTAAACGACTCCACGCATTACTGCAAATGATCGCAGGGAATCACGCGTAAAATTTCATCGAGAGGCGTCAAACCCTGCACAGCGCGGCGCAGACCGTTCTGCCAGAGGGTGCGCATGCCTTGCTGGATGGCGACCTGCTGCAAGGTGCGCGTCGGCATCTTCTGCATCACCGCCTCGCGAAGCACTTCGTCCACCATCATGAGTTCAGCCACCGCCGTGCGGCCGCTGAAGCCGGTCTGCATGCAATTCTCGCAACCCCCTCCGCGGCGCCAGGCTGCGGCTTCCTGGATCTCGGGGGCGACGAATTTTAACTGGCCTGGCGCGGGCGGGTAAGGTTCGGCGCAATACGAACAGTTCTTGCGAATCAACCGCAATCCGAGGACGCCGGAGACGCTGGAGGCCAGCAGGAACGGCTCGATCTCCATGTTGATCAACCGGGCGAATACGCCGGCGGTGCTCCCGCTGTGGATGGTGCTGATGACGAGGTGTCCCGTCAGACCGGCTTGGACGGCAATGGCGGCGGTTTCAGGATCGCGGATCTCGCCGATCATGATCACCTGGGGATCCTGGCGCATCAAAGAACGCAGCGCGACGGGATATGTGAATTCGTGGGCGGGACTGACCTGGGCCTGGCTGACCAAGGGAAGGTGAAACTCCACCGGATCCTCGACGGTGCTCAGACTGATAGTCGTCCCGTGTTTGCTGACCAGGTGACACAAGGCGGAGTAGATCGCCGTGGTTTTGCCGGAACCGGTGGGTCCGGTCAACAGGATCAGACCGTTCGGCCGTTCCAGAAGGTTGATCAGGTTGGCCAGGGTATCCTCCTCCAACCCGAGGCCGTCCAACTCGAAGCTGCGATCCCGCGTGTCAAACAACCGCACCACGATCTTCTCGCCGCGCACGGTCGGAAAGGCGGACAGGCGCAGCTCGACTCCGCCGAGCTCGGGGCTTGCGGGCACATGACCCTCCTGCGGCAAATCCGACTGGTAACTGATCAGGTTGGCCATCACCTTAAATCGTGAGGCGATCTTGTCCCCCAACTCTCGCGGCAAATGCACGAGCTCGGTCAGCACTGAATCGAGCCGAATCCGGACGGCCAGCGTTTTTTCCCAGGGCTCGATATGGACGTCGCTGGCGCGGGCGTTGATGGCATCCAACAGGATGCAGTGCACGAGATGGGGAACATCCAGGGCTTCGCTGGCGGACTCGGTGTTCAGGTATTGTTGAGTCAGGGACACGAAGCTTCGATCTTGACTTCACTGAACCCGATTAATCAAGACTATTTCTTGTTCAGCACCATCCGAATGGTGTCCTGCAAAGCGCCCATAAAGGAACGTTTTTTGGGGGTTGGCATTTCCACATCTTGCAGGGGACTGCAGTTCTGGCCGCACCATGGGCAGAGGTGGAGGGCATCACCGCCTACCCGACGGATATGATGCACGCATTCGAAACAATAGTGGCGGTCGCAGGCCACACAGCGAGCCTGGGCGGGAACCTCGGAATGATTATGGCAGCAGGGCCGTCCGTCGGGCAAGTGGGTGGGGCGTTCGTGGGGGATGCCAGCCTGTGGAATGCTGATTTGAGGAGGCGGCTCAAGTTCCAGCTCGAATGTGCCCAGCTTGAGACGGTCGCCCACCCGCAGTTCAGATTCCTGGACGGGGACATCATTCACGTAGGTGCCGTTGGTGGATTGGAGGTCCCGCACCCAGATCCGGTTTCCTTCGAGCACGAGCTCACAATGGTTGGAGGAGACCGCAGGATCATTGAGGGGGACGTCGCAGCTGTTGCTGCGTCCTAACATGTTGATCCCGGGACGCAACTCATAGCGGAAGGTGATGCCTCCCTCCTGATGGAGTAATCGCATAGGATTATGAAGTGTCGGCTGTTACTTGACGCACCCCTAGCATAGCCCTTTGGCGCGAGCCGGGTCAATAGGGGTTCGGCGCCCCAGAATCGCACATCAGATGCTTCAAAACAATCGATCCGCGAATCAACACCAATAGACGCGAACGAAAGTGATGGCATCCTATTCGCTGAGTTTCAGACATTCCCTCGATTTTGCACACCCTTCAGGTTCTCCCTTGATAGGCTGGCTTTATGTGTGTTCTCAAGTGTGGTTGTCCTCGGGTTTTTTCCGAGGACAAGACCGATGGGCGGTCAGGCCTTGCTCCACAAGTCCTCATACGCGCGGGCCATGACTCCCATCGAATAGGAGAGGGTTAGGAATAACACAAACGGATGCAGCAGCATAGCGAGGCCGTTCAATGCAAACAGCAGAAAGGCCAATCCAAAAACAAAGGCCATGTTGGCGTTCACCCGCCGACGGCTGGCTTCCATGGCAGCCCAGAAATTTAAGCGCCGATCCATGATAAGGACATACGTGAACAGGTAGGCGACGGTAAGGTAAATGCCGGGCAGAAGGCAGAACAGGCAGCCGATCGTAATGAGGATGGTGGTCGTAATACTGGCCAGGATCAGCTGCAACGCAACCGAACCGAGGTCCCGCAGGAGGCCCGCGAAATCCAGGCTTTGACCTCGGATCAACCGGAGGAGGACCCCAAAGAGTCCGCCGTAAAGAATGCCCCGGATGAAAATGTCGGCCACCATGCTCCAAACGGGCAGGACCATCGGTTGATCCTGGTAAGGGGGAGGCAGCTGCAGGGGAATTTGCCAAACGGGAAAGGCCCACGCCAAAAACATGGGAATGACCATGATCACGCCTGTGGCAAGAAACACGGTTCCCGGATGGTTTCTCAACAGGTCCCAGCCTTCCCAGAAACAACGTCCGATTTGCAGAGGAGGCCGCGGCTCGGATGCGCCGCAAGGAAGCTCGGTTGAAGCATCGATTGCGAACGGAGGGTTGGATCCGGCAGGTTTGGGTCCCCGGGCCAATGCGTCGGCAAATTCAGGCAATTCGCTTAGGGGCACCCAGTTTGGGGAATCGTCGGTCTGGGTTAGGGTGTGGCTGGCGGCGCGTCCTTGCTGAATCCAGTCGCACAACTCCTCAAAGGAAACCGGTCCGTATTGTTGTTGGTCGCCCCCGATGATGCGGTACATGGTCAGAAAGTGCCTTAGAACGCGGAAGACCGTCAAGTGGTGATTGACAAAAAACCCCTTCCGATGCTTCGGAAGGGGTTTGACGGCTTTGCGCTTTAAGCCAAATTAGAACTGATAGATGACGTTGAGGCCCAGCCACAGCGAGTCTTCGTCGCCGTCGCCGTAGATTTCATAGTCGTCTTCAAGAGCATGATCCCAACGGAATTCGGCGCGGGTCTTGACGTTGGCCCACAGCTTATAGTCAACCGTCAGGGTGTTGGCGATGACGTCGAAGTCGTATTCACCGGCGTCCGCGTCGATGCCTTCAAAATTGGCATACTCGAAGCGGTTGGCGAAGGTCAACTTTTCGGTCGCCTGATAGATCAGGTAGCCACCGATGGCGTAGCAATCGGCGTCTTCCCTGGTGCCGCCGGCGTCGACTTTGGCGTCGAGATAATCGAAGGCAGCCCCGACCAACAGACCTTCCACCGGGGTTTTCGCCGTCAAACCGGCATACCAGCTGGTGGTGTCGAAATAGTTGCCCAGGTAGGTGCCATCGGCATCGAAACCGCCGCTGGCGTCGATCCCGTCGACCACGCCCAAGTACAACTGGCTGCCCGCCATAGAGCCGAAGCTTTCCGGAGCGGTCAAGGTGATGAGGCCGAGGTAGGTTTTTTCGGTTTCGGATTCCTCACCGTCCGCCAGGCGGGACCGGGAATTGATGGCGCCGTTGTAGGTGTTGGCCGCGCCGCCTTCGATGCGCAACCATTCGGTGAACTGATAGGCCAGGGTCGCGCCCGTGTGCTGGGTGGGCTCGATGCCATAACCGTAGGATCGGCTCCAGTTCGGATTCTTCGGATAGTCAAAGCTCTCGTATCCGATCAGGGTGTCGAAGGCGCCCATCTTGATGTCCAAGCCGTTGCCGACCGGAGCGCGCAACAGGACGAAGGCGTTTTGAATCGCCATGTCGTCGGCGAGGGCGCCCTGCCCGGCTTCATAGACTTCAGCATCCGGTCCGAAGGCCAAATCAAAGGTGTAGCCAGCAGACCATTGGCCTTCATCGAGAGGCTTCGACAACGACAGCTTGACCACGTCGAGGTTGAAACCATCCATCTTGCCCGCGCCGTAATAACCGGCGTCGGCAGGGCCATTGCCCTCGCCGAACTTCCAAATAGCCGACGTGCTCACATAACCGCTCAAGGTCGTAGACGAGAGCGCCGTAAGGACTTGGTTCTGAGCTTCCTCAGCTTGCGCTACGGATCCCAGGCTAACCACACCCGCCGCGGCCAGCGCCAATGTCCATTTATTAAAGTTCATGCTTCAGTTCCTCCTGCGATGTTTGTTTGTGTTTCAATGCGTCGAATCAAGGGTAAAAACGGTTTACCCGTGCACCAAATAATCATCGTTACAGTGCAATTTTGCCCAAAACTAGGGAAATCGCCCGCTTTTGACAACAAGATTTTTGAACGCCTGCGATACCAGGGGGGGGGAACAACCGTCCAGGGAGTGCGGGTCTGGAGTGGCGTTGGGGGGCTCGAGACAAGGCAAGCGGCGCGGTGCCGGCCTGGCCGAATCCCGAGTTCCCTGTTGCCAGTCATCGAGGCTCTTGGCACCTTGGTTGAATATGAGTCACTTGTCCCGGGCGCGGTCGGTTTTTCAGATTGAGATCAAGGCCTTGCGGTTTGTGAGCCGGCATTTAAATGCGGAGTTCGATCGCGCGATCGAGCTGTTGGCCGGAATTCTGAAAAGCCGGGGTAAGATCATCGTGGTTGGGGTTGGAAAATCGGGGAATATTGGCCGGAAAATCGCAGCCACGCTGACGAGCACCGGCGCGACAAGTGTGATGCTCAGCGCGACGGACGCCCTGCATGGCGATCTGGGGTTGGTGAACGACGGGGATGCCCTCCTGGCCTTGAGTTACTCGGGAGAATCCGAGGAGTTACTCAATCTGTTGCCGGCGCTGAAGCGATTCTCGGTGCAGATCATCGCGATTACGGGCGCCCCGAAGTCATCGCTCGCCCGGTTGTGCGATCTTGTGTTGAATGTAACGGTTCCCCAGGAAGCCTGTCCTTTCAACCTGGCACCCACGTCGAGCACTACTGCCATGCTGGTGATGGGGGATGCTTTGGCCATGGCTCTGCTCCAAGCCCGCGGATTTAAGCCTGCGGACTTCGCCAAATTCCATCCCTCCGGGGCCATTGGGCGCACGTTGCTCCTGCAAGTGGGCGACATTATGCGGACTGGCGCCCGCAACGCGATCGCCCGCCAGGATCTGTTGGTTAAGGACGCCCTGTTGTTGATGACACGCGCCAAGGCGGGCAGTGTCACCGTGGTTGATGCCAAAGGAAAACTGGCCGGGATTTTCACCGACGGCGATCTCCGGCGTCATATGGCGGTCAACGAACGGGCGCTCTCGCTCCGGCTCGACCAAGTCATGACCCGAAATCCGATCTGCATCCGGTCCACTGCCTTGGCGGCTGAGGCATTGAAGATCTTCAACGAACGCAACATCGACGATCTGGTGGTGATCAACGCGGCTCGCGAGCCGGTGGGCCTGGTGGATTCTCAGGACTTGCCGAAGTTGAAGCTCATGTAACGCCTCCCCAATAAAACGCAGGGGGGCTTAGGGTCCGTCAAGAAATAAGCTATACATTCGTTGCACTCAAATTGGCCTGGGGCAAGGCACGAGGGAAGGAGTGTATCCGCAGCGATACTCGACCGACCGAGTAACGAAGCCCCGGGCC
>Ga0116154_10002292_pt1 | contig 14686 bp, 11 predicted proteins | sample AD_UKC030_MetaG_FD_89898 | JGI IMG/M metagenome (GOLD analysis project Ga0116154, IMG submission 89898) | Active sludge microbial communities of municipal wastewater-treating anaerobic digesters from USA - AD_UKC030_MetaG | ecosystem: Engineered > Bioreactor > Anaerobic > Digestate | place: USA...
CGCCGAGGCCGGCTCGATCGACGCCCTGGTCAACAACGCGGGCGTGACCCGGGACAAGCTCGCCCTGCGGATGAGCCTCGAGGACTGGGAGGCCGTCCTGCGGGCGAACCTGACCAGCGCCTTCCTCGTCTCCCGGGAGGCCGCGCGGCACATGATCAAGCGGCGCTCGGGCAGCATCGTCAACATGTCGAGCGTGGTCGGCCTCATGGGCAACGGGGGCCAGGCGAACTACGCGGCCTCGAAGGCCGGCCTCGTCGGCTTCACCAAGAGCCTCGCCCGGGAGCTCTCCTCCCGGAGCGTCCGGGTCAACGCCATAGCCCCGGGCTTCATCGAGACCTCGATGACCGAGAGGATCGGCGAGGAGGCGAAGGAGCGGCTCAAGGCCTCGATCCCCCTGGGCCGGGTCGGCCAGCCCGAGGAGGTCGCGGCCGCCGCCCTCTACCTCTGCTCCGAGCTCTCCTCCTACGTGACCGGCGAGGTCCTCCGGGTCGACGGCGGGATGGGCATGTAGGCGAACGCGGAGGACGGCCGCCGCCGGGGCGCCCTCGCGCGGCCGGCCCGCCTCCGCTATACTTCCTGAAGTGCGGCACTCCTTGTACGCGGTCGAGCCCGGAAGCCCCCTGCCCCTCGGGGCGACGAGCCTGGCCGAGGGCGTCAACTTCGCCATCTTCTCGCGCCACGCCGAGGCGATGCGGCTCTGCCTCTACGAGTCCTCCCGCGACGAGCTTCCCAGCTTCGAGTACCGCCTCGACCCCCGCCTGAACCGTACGGGCGACATCTGGCACGTCCTCGTCCCCGAGCTCCGGCCCGGCGCGCTCTACCTCTGGCGGGCCGAGGGGCCCTTCCTCCCGCGCAAGGGGCACCGCTTCAACCCGCACAAGGCCCTCCTCGATCCCTACGCCAAGGCCCTGACGGGGGACTTCGCCTGGGAGCTCTCGGCGGCCCGGGCCTACGACCCGGCTTCCCCCGAGGCCGACCTCTCCTACTCCGCCCAGGACGACGCGGGCTCCCTGCCCAAGTGCGTCGTGGTCTCGGACGAGTTCGACTGGGGGGGCGACCGGCCCCTGAACTACCCCCTGCGGCACTGCGTCATCTACGAGGCCCACGTGAAGGGCCTGTCCCGGCACCCGAGCTCCGGCGTCGCGCATCCGGGCAGCTACCGCGGGGTCGTCGAGTCCATTCCCCGCCTCAAGGCCCTGGGCGTGACGAGCCTCGAGCTCCTGCCCGTCCAGGAGTTCGACGAGCTCGAGAACCCGCGCAGCGACCCGAGGACCGGGGAGCGGCTGCGCAACTACTGGGGCTACTCGACCATGGCCTTCTTCGCGCCCAAGGGGAGCTACTCCTCCGCGGGCTCGCGCGGCGAGCAGGTCGCCGAGTTCAAGGCCATGGTCCGCGAGCTCCACGCGGCGGGGATCGAGCTCATCCTCGACATCGTCTTCAACCACTCGGCCGAGGGCTCGGAGCTCGGGCCCACCCTGAGCTTCCGGGGCCTGGACAACCCGATCTACTACATCCTCGACGAGGACAGGCGCTACTACAAGAACTACTCCGGCTGCGGGAACACCCTCAACTGCAACCACCCCGTGGTGCGCACCCTCATCCGCGACTGCCTCCATTACTGGGTCGTGGATATGCACGTCGACGGCTTCCGCTTCGACCTGGGCTCCATCCTGGGGCGGGACCAGACGGGCAAGCTCCTCGAGAACCCGCCCATCATCGAGGGCATCGCCGAGGACCCCATCCTCCGGCACACGAAGATCATCGCCGAGGCCTGGGACGCGGGCGGGGCCTACCAGGTCGGCTGGTTCCCCGGCGGGAGGTGGGCCGAGTGGAACGACCGCTACCGCGACGACGTCCGGCGCTTCTGGCGCGGGGACCCGGGGGCGGTCCGCAACCTGGCGACGCGCATCACCGGCTCGAGCGACCTCTACCTCCGCGACGGCCGCAAGCCATTCCACTCGATCAACTTCGTCACCGCCCACGACGGCTTCACCCTGAACGACCTGGTCTCCTACGAGCGCAAGCGCAACGAGGCCAACGGCGAGGCGGGCCGCGACGGCTCGGACGCGAACCTCTCCGCGAACTACGGCGAGGAGGGGCCCACCCGCAACGCCGCTATCGAGGCGACGCGGGAGAAGCAGGCCAAGAACTTCCTCGCCACCCTCCTGCTGTCGATCGGCACGCCGATGATCCTCGCCGGCGACGAGCTGCGGCGCACGCAGGGGGGGAACAACAACGCCTACTGCCAGGACAACCCCACGAGCTGGATCGACTGGGCCCTGGCCGCCGCCCACCCCGGCCTCTACCGCTTCGCCGCCAAGCTCGTCGAGCTGCGCCTGCGCCATCCCTCCTTCCGCCGCCCCGAGTTCTTCACCGGCCAGGACGCGGACTACAACGCCTGCCCCGACATCACCTGGTTCGACGAGACCGGGGCCAATCCCGACTGGGCCCGGGCCGAGCATCGCCTGGCGGCGCGGATCGACGGCTCCAAGGCCGACATCCTCGCGGACCGCGACGACAACGACTTCTACCTCATCTTCAACGCCGCGGCCGAGTCGGCCCTCTTCTCGATCGGCCCCGCCCCCCTGGCCAGGCGCTGGTACCGGGTCGTCGACACCTCCCTGCCCTCGCCCGAGGACCTCCTCGAGCCCGGCGAGGAGCTCCCCCTCCTGCCCCAGGACGAGTACGCGGTGGCGCCCCGTTCCCTGGTCCTCCTCCTCTCCAAGCCGGAGTGAGGAGCCCCGAGCCGCCCGAGCTTGCCTCCGCCGGGCTTCCGGCGGTATTTTCCCCAGATGAGGCGAGAGCCAGACGCGAGCGGCGAGCGTGAATTCCGCCTGGGAATACGGCTCCTCGGGGAGCACCGCCCGGACCGGGCCCTGCCGAGCCTGCGGGCCGCCGCCGAGGCCTGCCCCGCGAGCCGCTCAGGCGAGCTCGAACGGCGCCTCTACTGGCTCGCCATGGCCCTGCTCCGCCTCGACCGCCCCGAGCTCGCCCTCAAGAGCCTGGCCTCGGCCCAGAAGCTCAGGCCCCGGGGGCTAGCCCGTTCGGCCTACGAGAGCCGAGCCAACGAGTACGGCATGCCGCGCCGGGCCTCCCGCGAGCTCGACGACTTCTACGCGTTCTATTCCATCAAGATCGGCCAGTACTTCGCCCGGAAGGGCAGCTCCTGCTTCGCCGACTGCGGCGAGAAGGACGCGGTAGTCCGCCTCGTGGCCGACGCCTGGCGAGCCCTGGCCGCCGCGGGCCGGCTCCGCGGCCTCGACGCCTCGGCCAAGCTCTCCCGCTTCCGCGGCGCGCGGATCGACTTCCCCTCCTTCGGCTTGGGCGGCGAGTCGGCTCGGCAGCTCCTCCGCGTCGATTTCCGGCGAAAAGCGGCCCTCTGCGGCGAGGAGCGCTGCCCCTGCGGCTCGGGCCTGCCCTTCCGGCAGTGCTGCGGGCGCACGGCGGGCCTGGGCGAGCTTGCTTGTGAGTAGATTCGATACAGAAACCAGGCCCTGGGGCCGTACTGTTTCGAAATGACACGCGGGGCAGGGCCCTGATCCGGCTTTCTGCCACTTCATTGGATATTTTTGTCATTTTGCAAGTCTTTTTATCCATCTGCGGCGTTTTGCTACGAGACAACAGGAAGCTACCTTGCTCTGACCTATAGATTTTGAGCCTTTCTTTATAAGGACATACGCGATTGTTTAATTATTAGCGATGTAAATAGACATCCTTGGCACGGCGATTGCTTAAGTATTGGCGTTACGGAGGCTCACATGGCCAAGAACAGCAGTTGCCTTAACGAGACCAGCTCCTGCGACGAGAACGTCCTCTCGATGTACCTCAAGGAGATCAACCGCATCCCCCTCCTCAGCCGCGAGGAAGAAGACCGATACGCCCGCGCCGCCGCTGCCGGAGACGGCCATGCCCGCGACATGCTCGTGAAGGGCAACCTCCGCTTCGTCGTCAACGTGGCCAAGAAGTACCAGAACCAGGGCCTGCCCCTCGCCGACCTCATCTCCGAGGGCAACATCGGCCTGATCAACGCCATCGAGCGCTACGACGTCGACAAGGGCTACCACTTCATCTCCTACGCCGTCTGGTGGATCCGCCAGGCCATCCTCAAGGCGATCTGCGAGAAGTCCCGCATGATCCGCCTTCCCCTGAACCGGGCCAACGAGCTCGTGCAGATCGAGAAGGCCCGCAAGATGATCGAGGGAGTCATGACCGAGGACGAGGAGATCCGGGAGATCGCGCGCCTGCTCGAGATGGCGCCCGAGCACGTGGCCGACATCGTGGCCGTGAGCCGGGAGCTCGTCAGCCTCGAGACCCCCGTCTTCGACGAGCGCGACTCCTCCGTCGTGGGCGATTTCGTCGAGAACAGCACCTACGTGGCCCCCGAGGACTACGTCGTCGACCAGAACCTCAAGGAGGACATAAACGCGGTCCTCCGCACCCTCTCCGACAAGGAGCGCGAGGTGGTCGAGTTCCGCTTCGGGCTGAACGGGCGCCGAGCGATGAGCCTCAAGGAGATCGGGGACCGCTTCCACCTGACCAAGGAGCGGATCCGCCAGATCGAGAAGAACGCCCTGCGCCGGCTCCAGCAGCCCAACCGCGCCGAGCTCCTGGAAAGCTACGTGGCCTAAAGTCGCGACGCACCGGCCTCCTAGGTCGGCGTAACATATACGAAGGGCCGCCCAGCTGGGCGGCCCTTTTTCATGATGGCGCGCGTCCGGTCACTTCGCGGCGGTGACCGAGACCCGGGGCAGGAGTATCGCCTCGGGGCCGCGCATCGTCTCGGCCAGGGCGGTCTCGCGCGAGAGGCGGAGGAGGCCCCGGTTCTCGAAGAGGCTCCCCGTGACCGAGCCGCCCGTGACGGGGATCCGCCTCGAGCCGTCGTTCCAGTAGGCCAGCCTGATCTCGCCGCCGAAGTCCCCGGAGTCGAGGTCCACGTCGAAGTCGGAGAAGTAGGCCACCTCGAGGCCCGGCGCGGAGCGGAGCTCGGCCGCCGGGATCGAGCCGGGGCCGACCGAGAAGAGGGCGTGCGCCCCGGCTGGCGGGAGGCCGAGGTAGTGGGCGTAGCGCGGCGCCCCGTGGAAGGCCCGCGCCACCCCGCCCTCGGCGCAGCCCAGGCTCGCGAGGGGAAAGCCCTCGGCGTCGTAGGGCGCGGAGGCCGGGGCGCCGGGCAGGCCGGGCTCGGCCCGGATGTCGAGCCGGTCGTACTCGCCCTCCCGCGCCTCGGCGCCGTGGAGCGACTGGCCGAGGACGAGGGGCGAGGCCTTGGAGTAGGCTCGGGCCGCGTCGAGGTTGCCGAAGAACCAGCGCAGGATGGCCTCGGCCTCGGACTCGGCGAGGACCAGGGGCAGGCCGGCGAGGGCGGGCAGGGGGGCGGCGGCGGCCCGGTCCCGGACCGCTTCGAGGCGGCCTGCCATCTCGGCCTCGAGCCGGGCCAGGTCGGGCTCGGAGAAGCGGAGCCAGTCGGTCAGCTCGACTTCCCCGGCGCTCCCCTCGGCCTCGACGGTCAGCTCGACCGTGCCGGACCAGGAGGTCCAGGCCGCGTCGACGCCGCGGGAGTTGAGCACCCGCCGCTCGGACCTAGTGAGGAAGAGCTCGAGGGAATTGACGCGGGCCGCGCCGGCGCGCCCCTCGGCGCGGTAGAGGGCGGCGAGGAGCTCGGCCGACCAGGCTTCCGGGGCCCGGCCCTCGAAGCCGGAGGCGGGCGGCGCGAAGGAGGCCGGCGCGGGCCCCGGGATCGGGTACCAGGGGTTGCGCGACTTCGAGGCGGCGAAGGCCGCGCGATCGAGGAGGGCGGCGAGCTCGCGGCCGCCCATCGTGGGATGGACCGCGGCCGAGGCGCTGCCGCGGCTCCTCGTCTCGCCTCCGCCTTGGTCGACGTAGACGGTGACCTGGCAGTCCCGCGCCTCGATCGAGCGGCCGAGGTCGGGCCTATCCCCGATGAGGTAGCACTCGGCCCCCTTCCTTCGGGTCTCCGAGATCCTCCAATCGGCCAGGTCGGCGCGGGAGGCGAGGGCCTCCTTCAACTCTGCTAGCTTCATCCGAGCCTCATCCTCGTCTTGACGTAGGGACCGCCCGAGGAGACCTTCACGTACTCCTTGTGGCCCTTGCCGCAGGCCCCCGAGCCCGTGAGCTCGAAGTCCCCCGATACCATGTCGATGGCTCCCAGGACCTCGGGCACGTAGCCCGAGCAGAAGACCGGGGAGGCGATCCTGCCCGTGAGCTTGCCCTCGACGATCTCCCGGCCGACGAGGACGATGAGCTGGATGCCCCAGTTCTTGGGGTCCTCCATGCCCGAGTTGAGGCGGTCGAGGAGCCAGCCGCGCTTCACCGAGGCCAGCATCTCCTCCTTGGTCGCGGAGCCCGGCGCGAAGTAGGTGTTCGTCATGCGAGCGTAGGCCTTGTGGTCGTAGGCCTGGCGGCGGCCGTTCCCCGTCGGGGCGGCGCCGAGCTCGAGGGCGGAGAGGGCGTCGGAGAAGCCGCCTTGGAGGATGCCCTTGGAGATGACCAGGGTCTTGGTGCCGAGGTTGCCCTCGTCGTCGAAGAGGAAGGAGCCGGTCTGCGCGACCCCGGCCGCCCCATCGTACATGTCGACGATCCCGCTCGCCACCCGCTTGCCGAGATACTCGGCGGCCTTGGCCCGCCTTTTTACGAACATGTCGGCCTCGACCCCGTGGCCGAAGGCTTCGTGGGCGAGGACCCCCGCCACGTCGGGGCTCATGACGACCTCGTACTCGCCCGGCTCGACCTTGCCCGCCCCGAGGAGCTCCGCGAGCTCCTCGGCCAGGCCGGGGATATCGGCCTCGATGCGGTCGAGGAGCTCGGCGCCGGCCAGGCCGGAGGCGGCGCGGTAGCTCGTCTTGGCGGCCTCGCCCCGGCGCGCGACCCCGAAGCAGTAGGCCTGGCCCCACTCGAAGCTCTGGAAGAGGTCGCGGCGGGGCGAGAGGAAGAAGCGGGACACGCGGACGAACTCGGCCGAGGCCGAGGCCGCGACGATGTCGGGGCGCTCGAGGAGGGCGTCGCGGAAGGCCGCGAGCCGCCGGAGGACCTCCTCGGGATCGGCCTCGAGGCCGGGGCGCTCGACGACGCCGCGGAACTCGGCGGAGGCCGGTTCGTCGGGGAGGGGCGGGTACTCCTTCTGGCCCGGGCTGGCGGCGAGGAGGGCGGCAAGCCGGTCCCCGGCCTCGGCGGCGAGGCGCTCGGGTCCCCTCTCGAGCCCCTCGTTGAAGGCCGTCTCGACGACGCGGCCGCCCGCCTGGGCGCGGAGGACGAAGCCCCGCTGGACCCACGCGGGCTCGCCGGCGCTCGTCTCGCCGCGGAGGGCCCGGTACGAGACCCCGGCGTCGTCGGTCCCGAGGACCGACACGTAGTCGAAGCGCCGCGCGAGGATTCGGATCGCCTGGGCGAAGAGGGCCTTCCTCTCCGCGAGGAAGGCGCTGTGCGGACAATCGGGCATGGCTGCCTCTCTTCATTCGGAATACGGGCTCCAGTGTAGGGCCCCTCCCCGGAGCTGGCAAGGCTGAAGCCCATCCTCAGAATGGGTGAATCGCCCCATGGCGGCGGGCAGGCTCGATCTTGACGCCCCCGAGCCCCGCCGGGTATAGTTCTGCCTGCGCGAGCATCGTACGGCGATGCTCGCGGACATGCTAGTGCGACCGTCGTATACCGGTATTACCCGAGCTTCCCAAGCTCGTGAAGCGGGTTCGACTCCCGTCGGTCGCTCGACAAAGGAAAAGCCCGGCCTTAAGCCGGGCTTTTCCTTTGTCGGCGCCGAATCGCGCGGGGCGCTCGTACGCGCACCGGCGAATGTCGCGGGACGGGAGGCGAGGGCTTCGGGCGGCTCGCCTAGGCAGGCCGGGCCGCGCGCCGCGCGCCGATGAAGGCGATGGCCGAGCCGGCGGCGACGAGGCCGATTCCGGCGATCGTGGCCGGGGCAATCGCCTCGCCCAGGATGAGGTAGGCGAGGATCGAGGCCAGCGCGGGCTTTATGTAGAAGACGAGGGAGGCGGTCGCCGCGCTGCTGAGCTCGACCGCCGTGAGGTGGGAGGCGAAGCCGATCCCCGTCACCCCGAGGGCGATGTAGGCGAAGATCGGGGCCGAGGCGGCGTCGAGGCCGGCCAGGATGGGGATGGCGGCGAAGGAGGCGAGGCCGGCGGCCCGCAGGGCCGCCGCGACCGGGGGAAGCCTGCTCGCGAGGATGAGGACGAGGAGCTCGGCGCCGCCCGCGAGGAAGCTCCCGGCTGTGACGGCGAGGCCCCCGAGCCTCGGCCCCCGCGCCTTGCCCATGACGCTGTAGGCCGCGAAGGCGGCCGCGGCCCCGAGGACGAGGGCTATGCCCGCCGCGCTCGCACCGGCCCCGCCGGAGGCCGGCCCCGGCCCGCCCCAGCCGAGGGGATTCAGGATGGAGGCCATGCCCGCGAGGCTCAGGGCCATCGAGGCGGCGGTGGAGGGCCTGACGCGCTCCTTCAGGAATGCGGCGGCCAGGGGGATCGTGAAGACCGGGTTGCAGCTGAACAGGACCGCCACGATCGAGGCCGCGCAGTATTGGATGGAGAGCTGGTAGAGGGTCATGCTCGCCACGACGCAGGCGAAGCCCGATAAAGCGAAGAAGCCCAGGTCGCGGCCCTCGATCCGGGCGCCCCGCCTGCGCAGGGCGCGGAGTGCGAAGGGGAGGAGGAAGATCCCGCCGACGAGGAAGCGGAGGAAGTTGAGCTGGAGGGGCCTCCAGCGCCCCGCCACCGACTTGAGGGCTATCTCCATGGTGCTGAAGAGGACGGTCGCCAGGGCGATGCAGAGGTAGCCGAGGGCCGGGCCCCCCGGGCGCTTCGCGGTCTTCATGAGGAGGGAACAGTAGCGCCGAAGGGGAAGGCGGGTCTAGGCGAGGGCCTTGGCGGCGGCGGCGAGGCGCTCGCGCGCGGCCTTCTTGCCCGCCTCGTCCATGAAGGTGGCGCGGATCCCGTTCTCGAGGAGCTTGACGATGCCGGCGCGGTCGAAGGCCAGCTTCTCCGCGACGCGGCGGAACTCCTCGTCGAGCTCGACCTCGAAGAGGACGGGGTCGTCGGTGTTGAGGGTGACGAGCATGCCGCGGTCGAAGAAGGCCCGCAGGGGGTGCTCCTCGTAGCGGCGGACGTACTTGCCGGTGATCACGTTGCTGGCCGGGCAGACCTCGAGGGGGATGGCCCGCTCGGCGAGCAGGTCCATGAGGGCCGGGTCCTGGACGGCCGAGGTGCCGTGGCCGATGCGCTCGGCGCCGAGCTCGGCCACCGCGTCGCGGATGGACTCGGGGCCGACCTCCTCGCCCGCGTGGGCCACGACGCGGAGGCCCGCCTCGCGGGCGGCCGCGAAGACGGCCTTGTAGGGGGCGCAGGGATTGCCCGCCTCGGAGCCGCCGAGGCCGATGCCGATGACCCGGTCGGTGCTGCGGTTGCCCAGGTAGCGCAGGACGTGGTCGACGTTGCGCTTGGCGTTCTCGGGGCCGAAGGTCCGGGAGACGTCGACGATGAGGCGGACGTCGGGCCCCCCCGAGGAGGCGAGCCGGTCGAAGCCCTCGACGAGGGGATCGAGTATGCCCTTGAAATCGATGCCGCCCTGCTTGAGGACCATCGAGGGGGCGACGAAGGTCTCCATGTAGCGGACGTTGTTGCGGCGGGCGTAGGCTTCGACGTCGGGCACGACGAGGGCGAAGTCCTCCGGGGCGCGGAAGAGGGTCTGGAGGTAGAGGAAATTCTTGATCATGGCCCCGAGGGAGTCCATGGCCAGGAGCTTGCGGAAGTCGGCCGGGCCTTTGAGCGAGGGGTCCATGCCGTATTTGCGGTTCAGGGCGAAGTAGCTGTCGAAGCTGACCGTCGCCTCGGCGTGTATGTGTATCTCGGTCTTCGGGAGCGAATGGATGAAGTCCGAGATAGTGCGCGGTGCCATATGTGCTGCCCCCGGATGTTTGTACTCTTCCCTTTTCATTATCGGCACAAATAATACCCCAGGGTCGGCGAAAACGCAAACGGAGCTTCCGCCCGGGTTCGGCGGGGCTAGGTTTCGATCTCGAAATCCCCGAATCCGGCTACCGGGCGGGGGCTCGCCCGCACCGCGTCGACCCGGGCTCCCGCCGGCCCCTCGTCGAGCCAGGCCCGGAATTCGGCCAAGGCCCCGCGCTCTCCCTCGGCGCGGAGCTCGACGCTCCCGTCCTCGAGGTTGCGGACCCAGCCCCGCAGGCCCAGGCGACGCGCCTCGCGGAGCGCGGCGTAGCGGAAGCCCACGCCCTGCACTATCCCCTCGACGATGGCGCCGAAGGCCGCCTCGGCCTCCCTAGCGGGGACCCGGGGCAGGGGAGCCCCCCTCGGCGGGGAGGATGCGGGCGGCTATCTCGCCGTAGTCGAAGGGCTTGTAGAGGACCTCGAAGGGCACCTCGAAGTCGGGGTGGAGGAAGCCCGAGGTGATGAGGATCCGCTTGTCCGCGCAGTATTTGCGGAGGAATTTCACCCAGTAGTCGCCGCCGAAGACCTCCATCCGGTAGTCGGAGACGATGAAGCCGACCTCGTGGTCGAGGAGGAGCTTTATAGCCCCCACCCCGTCCGAGGCGACGAGGACCTCGAAGCCTTTTTTGCGGAGATAGTCCCTGAGGCTGAGCCGTATGGAGTCCTCGTCCTCGACCAGGAGGACGAGGGGGCGTTCAGGCATCGGCCACGCCGTCGCGGGCCCGCGCCTTGGAGGCGAGCTCGGAGACGGCGCCCGTGACCGCGTCGAAGTCGAGGGGCTTGGCGAAGAAGGCGTCGGCTCCCTCGGAGATCATGGCCTGGGCCTCCTCGGGGCGGTCGAGGCCCGTCATCGCGATGATGAAGGGCTTGCCGAAGCCGGGATCCTCCTTGATCTTGCGGCAGATCGCGTGGCCGTCGAGGCCCGGGAGGTCTATGTCGAGGACGACGAAGCCGGGGCGCTTCTCGGCTATGAGCCGGCCCGCCTCGAAGCCGTCGTAGGCCTGGTGGATCGTGAAGGAGGCCAGCTTGCGCTCGAACCAGCGCTTGAGCAGGTCGTTGAGCTCGGCGTCGTCGTCCACGACGAGGACCGAGCTCCAGTCCACGTCCTCGCGGAAGCGCTCCTCGAGCTCGGCGGGGACGCGCATGCCCCGGGAGTCGAGGAAGCGCGTGAGGTCCTCGGCGTAGATGCGGTACTGGCCGCCCGGCGTGGTGAAGGCCTTGAGGTAGCCGTTGCGGATCCAGTTGATGGCCGTCTGGTTGACGACGCCGCAGAGGTTCGCCACCTCGAGGGCCGAGAAGATCCGGACTTTCTTCGTGTTCTTGGACATTATCCTTCCTGGCTATGCTGGGCTAATTATAGCAATTATATCCATAATGTCAAAGCACAGTTTTCGGCTTTCCCCTTCGGCCCGGGCTCTCCCGCGGTCTATTGATTTTTCGCCGCGGAATCCGTACCGTAGCCGCCATGGAATTGACCGAGACCTTCGTGAACGAGCTCAAGGTCGACGAGGTGGCCGTCATGGCCCGCGTCGCCGCCGAGCTCGGCATCAAGACCGCCCAGGTGTCCGCCGTCGTCTCCCTCGTGGCCGAGGGCTGCACCGTACCCTTCATCAGCCGCTACCGCAAGGAGCGCACCGGCAGCCTCGACGAGGTCCAGGTGCGCGACTCGGCGCACAAGTACGAGTCCTACAAGAGCCTCGAGGAGCGCAGGCTCGAGGTCGTCCGGGGCATCTTCGCCCTGGGCAAGCTCACCGAGGAGCTCTACGGCAACCTCCGCAAGGCCCAGACCCTCACCGAGATCGAGGACATCTGGCTGCCCTTCAAGAAGAAGAAGAAGACCCGCGGCATGCTCGCCCAGGAGCGGGGCCTCGAGCCCCTGGCCGAGATCATGCTGAGCCAGGGCGAGGAGGCGGTCGACGAGGCCGCGCCGTCTTTCGTCCGCGAGAGCCCCGACAAGCCCGAGCTCGCCGTGGCCAACGCCCGCGAGGCCATCCAGGGCGCCATGGACATCATCGCCGAGCGGGTCTCCCAGGACCCGGACAACCGCGCCGCGGTCAAGCGCCACTACGTCTCCGGCGGCCGCCTCGTGGTCAAGGGCGTGGGGGACGAGGAGAAGAAGGCCAAGTCCACCTACCAGATGTACTGGGACTACGCGGAGCCGCTCAACGCGCTCAAGCCCCACCGCATCCTCGCGGTAAACCGCGGCGAGCGCGAGGGGGAGCTCGAGGTCCGCCTCGAGGTCGACGAGGAGGGGGCCTCGGCCCTCCTCCAGGAGCGGGCGACCACCTTCAACCGCTACCACCGCGAGGCCATCGACGACGGCGTGCGCCGCCTCCTGGGGCCCGCGGTCCTCCGCGAGATCCGCTCCGAGGCCTCGGACGAGGCCGACGGCCACGGCATCACGGTCTTCTCGACCAACTTGAAGAACCTCCTCATGCAGCCCCCCATCAAGGGCACCCGCGTCCTCGGCGTGGACCCGGGCATCCGCACGGGCACCAAGTGCGCCGCGTTGGACGAAACCGGCAAGTTCCTCGACTACTTCGTCGTCTACCAGGAGCAGAAGCCCGACGCCGCCCGCGCCGCCATCGCCGAGTCGGTCAAGAAGCACGGCCTCACGCTCATCGCCGTCGGCAACGGAACCGCGAGCCACGAGATGCAGGAGATCGTGGCCCAGGCCATCTCGGAGAGCTCGCTGCCCTGCGAGTTCACCGTGGTGGACGAGGACGGGGCCTCGGTCTACTCCGCGAGCGACGTGGCCCGCGAGGAGTTCCCCGAGCTCGACCTCACGATCCGCGGCGCCATCTCCATCGGCCGCCGCCTCCAGGACCCCCTGGCCGAGCTCGTGAAGATCGACCCCAAGTCCATCGGCGTGGGCTTGTACCAGCACGACGTCAACCAGAAGCGCCTCTCCGACGAGCTCGACGAGGTCGTCGGCTCGGTGGTCAACAACGTCGGCGTCAACCTCAATACGGCCAGCCACTCCCTGCTCAAGTACGTGTCCGGCATCAACGCGGGCACCGCCAAGAAGATCGTCCGCTACCGCGAGGAGAAGGGCGCCATCGCCGGCCGCGACCAGCTGAAGGCCATACCCGGCATGGGCGAGAAGACCTTCGAGCAGTGCGCCGGCTTCCTCAAGATCCCCGAGAGCCCGAACCCCCTGGACAACACCTGGGTCCACCCCGAGAACTACGCCCTGGCCGAGGAGCTCCTCGCCTCCGTGCGCGAGGGCGTGGAGCCCGATCCCGAGGCGCGCAGGGCCCTCAAGGAGAAGTACTCCGTCGGCGACGCCACGTTGAGCGACATCATCGCCGAGCTCAAGCGCCCCAACCGCGACCCCCGCGAGGGCTTCCCCAAGCCCGTGCTGCAGAAGGGCGTGATCAAGTTCGAGGACCTCGCCGAGGGCATGAAGGTCACCGGCAAGGTCAAGAACGTCGTCGACTTCGGCGCCTTCGTCGAGATCGGCATCAAGGAGAGCGCCCTCATCCACGTCTCGGAGATGTCCGACCGCTTCGTGCGCGACCCCATGGAGTGCCTCAAGGTCGGCGACGTCAAGGAGTTCCGCATCATCTCCCTGGACCCGGTGCGCCGCCGCATCGGCCTCTCGCTCAAGAGCGCCCCGGGCTCCGCGGGAGCCTCCCGTGGAGCCCCGCGCGGCGAGCGGCCTCCCCGCCCCGAAGGCCGGCCCGAAGCCCGTCCCGAGGGCGAGCGCGGCCCCCGCCGCGTGGTCGTCCGCAAGGCCGGCGAGGGCCCGGCTCCCCGCCCGCAGGCCGACCGGGCCGGCGAGGGCCGCCCGGCGCCCCGGCCCGAGAAGAGCTACGACCGCCGCCCCGCGCCACGGGAGCGCGAGGACGACGGCATGACCTACAACCCCTTCGCGGAGCTGCTCAAGAACCGGAAGAAGTAGCTGCTGCCTCGAAGCTTGTTGTTGCGGGGACGAGCGGGGAGGGGAACCTTCCAAGGTTCAACGCATCTCGAATCGCTCACGGGATCGCGATTCTCGTCGCGTTTCCCCGCGCCCCAGCCTTCCAAGAAGACGGTTGGCTCCGGCGAGCTCAGAGAAGGGCCCGAGGCGGTCGTCGAGGGTTCGGGCCTCGAAGAGCTCGGGCGGCTCCACGGCGAGGCCGGGCGTCCATGCCGGGTTTCCCGGGCCTTCCATCCTCGTCTCTACCACGCGCGTAGGCTGGCTGGACGATTGAAGGGCCTCGCCGCTCCTTCAGCCGGCCTTGTATGTCTGCAGTCCTCATGCTAGAGTTTGTTCACGAAATGAACGTTCTCCCGCCGAGGCTCGCGGAAGCCGCGGCGTCGAGGCATAGGAGCCTGCGAGGGGTGAGCGCGTGTTTCGGCCGCCTTTCCCGATCGCTGGCCGTTATTTCTACTAGTAGAAACCGCCTCACGCGAGGCGGAGGGAATGCTTTTGTCCTTACGCTACAACGATCTGCCAAGATCGGCGCAACGACCATGAAGACCACAAGCTATAGCGAACCCGAGCTCGCCCTTCTCGAGGGAATCGGCGAGGCGGAACAGGGCGGCCTCCGCATCACCCAGCGGGAGCTCGCGAGCAAGGCGGGTCTCTCCCTGGGCATGACCAACGCCCTGCTCAAGCAGTTCGCCGAGGTGGGCTGGGTCAAGCTGACCAAGCTCTCCACAAGGTCCATGGTCTACGCCCTCACGCCCGAGGGCATGGCCGAGGTCGCCCGGCGGACGGCCGGCTTCTTCCG
>Ga0116154_10002294_pt1 | contig 14686 bp, 13 predicted proteins | sample AD_UKC030_MetaG_FD_89898 | JGI IMG/M metagenome (GOLD analysis project Ga0116154, IMG submission 89898) | Active sludge microbial communities of municipal wastewater-treating anaerobic digesters from USA - AD_UKC030_MetaG | ecosystem: Engineered > Bioreactor > Anaerobic > Digestate | place: USA...
GCGCGGTCGACGATCCACTTGAGCACGCGGATGTTCTGGCCGAAGCCCGGCCAGAGGAACTCGCCGTCCTTGCCCTTGCGGAACCAGTTGACCCCGAAGATGCGGGGCGGGTTCTTGATCATGCGGCCGAAGCGGAGCCAGTTGTTGAAATAGGCGGCCATGTGGTAGCCGCAGAAAGGCAGCATCGCGAAGGGGTCGCGGCGAACCTGCCCGACGGCGGCGGTCGAGGCGGCCGTCGTCTCCGAGCCCAGGGTCGCGGCGAGGTAGACGCCGTAGATCCAGTTGAAGGACTGGTAGACGAGGGGGAAGAGGGCGCTGCGCCTTCCGCCGAAGATGAAGGCCTTGATCGGGACGCCGCTCGGGTTCTCCCAGTCGGGGTCGATCGAGGGGCACTGCTTCGCGGGCGCCGTGAAGCGGGCGTTCGGATGGGCCGCGGGCTTGCCGCCTTCCGGGGACCAGGGCTTGCCCTGCCAGTCGACGAGGCCCTCGGGCGGGACCTTGGTCATGCCCTCCCACCAGACGTCGCCGTCGGGGGTCAGGGCCACGTTCGTGAAGATCGTGTTGGCGCGGATCGTCGCCATCGCGTTCGGGTTGGACTTCTCGCTCGTGCCCGGGGCGACGCCGAAGTAGCCCGCCTCGGGGTTGATCGCGCGGGTCTCTCCGTTCCGGTCCGGCTTGATCCAGGCGATGTCGTCGCCCACCGTCGTCACCTTCCAGCCTTCGAAGCCCTCGGGCGGGATCAGCATCGCGAAGTTGGTCTTGCCGCAGGCGCTCGGGAAGGCCGCCGCGACGTAGGTCTTCTCGCCCTCCGGCGACTGGACTCCCAGGATGAGCATGTGCTCGGCCAGCCAGCCCTGCTCGCGCGCGATCACCGAGGCGATGCGGAGCGCGAAGCACTTCTTGCCGAGGAGGGCGTTGCCTCCGTAGCCCGAGCCGTAGGACCAGATCGCGCGCTCCTCGGGGAAGTGCACGATGTACTTGTTCTCCCGGTCGCAGGGCCAGGGGACGTCCTTCTCGCCGGGCTCGAGGGGCGCGCCGACGGAGTGGACGCAGGGGACGAACTCGCCCTCCGTCCCGAGGGCCTCCAGGGCGGGGCGGCCCATGCGCGTCATGATCCGCATGTTCGCCACGACGTAGCCCGAGTCGGTGATCTCCACGCCCAGGTGGGAGAGGGGGGAGCCGAGCGGCCCCATGCAGAAGGGGATCACGTACATGGTCCGGCCGCGCATGCAGCCGTCGAAGAGGCCGTTGAGGATGGCCTTCATCTCCTTCGGGTCCTTCCAGTTGTTGGTGGGGCCCGCCTCCACCTTGCGGCGGCTGCAGATGAAGGTCCGGTCCTCCACCCGCGCGACGTCGCCCGGGTCGGACCTGGCCAGGAAGCTGTTGGGGCGCTTCTTCGGGTCGAGCCTGATGAAGGTCCCCGACTCGACGAGCCCCTCGCAGACTCTCTCGTTCTCCTCCTCCGAGCCGTCGCACCAATGGACGCGGTCGGGCTTGCAGAGTTCGGCGATGCCGGCCACCCAGGCCTTGAGCGCCTCGTGCCGGACCTCCTCCGGTCGTATCATCGTTCCCTCCTTTTTCGGTTCGCGCTGTGCGTGCGCGTCGCGTCCATCATATATCGGTTTTCCCTTTCGCGGTGGAAAACCTTGGGAGGGGAGGGGCGCTAGGGGCCTTGGCAACCGAGGAGCGGCGTCGGGCGGGAGCGATGGGCGATTCCGGAGGAGGAGCGGCTCTACTTCGCCTCGCCGGGCGCGGCTTCCCGCGCGGCGGACGGCGCCTTCTCGGCTTCGGATTCCTTGGCGGCGGCCTCGGCCTTCCCGGCCTCGGCCTCGGCGAGCCTCCGCTCGAGCTCCTTGCTCCGGCTCCGGGCCTTGAGCCGGCGCGGCAGGTCGAGGGTGTAGCCCAGGGCGGCTCCGACGAGGAGGGGCACGAGGACCAGGAGGGCGAGGGACACCTCGAACTGGCCGAAGAGGAGGTTGACCGCCACGGGAGCCGAATTCACCACGGCGAAGAGGGCGACGACGACTGCGAAGAAGAGCCAGATGACGAGACTGCGCTGCATGGAAAATCCTCCTGCCGCCAGGCGGCGGGAATGTCCGCCGTCCGGAAACGATTCAGTATAGCTCGAAGACGGCCCAGGCGAGGAGGGTCCCGCCTGAGTAGGCCTCGACGCGGTAGGCGCCCGCCGCCCAGGTGCCGGGGGCGGCGCTGCCCCAGCCGTCCCAGAGCTTCACCCAGGTGGAGCCGCGGTCCAGCCTCGCCTCCTTCTCCCAGGAGGCGTGGACGCCGCCGTCGGGCCGGCGATAGACGATCGAGAGGGGGAAGGAGAGGGGCCCGGAGGGAGGCGCCACGTCGATGGTGATCTCCCAGTTGATGAAGCGTGCCGAGCCGCGGGGGAAGGCGTAGGAGTAGGTCCGCGACCCGAGAGGCGGGATGCCCGCCCCGCTCTCGAAGAAGCCCATGCCGGCGCCCAGGATGACGGGCATGGCCGCCTGGGGCGGCGACAGGCCCGGGGCCGAGGGAGCGACGCCCGGCGCGGGACCCGGGACGAAGCCCGGCGAGGCTCCCGCGGCCGGCGGCGCGCTTCGCGGCGGCGAACCGCCGACCAGGGCCGCGGCCAGGCCGCCGACCGCTTCGGCCAGTGCCTCGAGGCTCGCGGCCGTCGCGGCGCGGGCCGCCTCGTTCGTGCCCGTCCGCAAGTCGACCAGCTTGAGGTTCAGGAAGTACTTGCCCGCGAGGATGCCCGCGGTTCCGAGGACGATGTGGTCGGCGGGGACGAGCTTTCCGATCTCGACGGCCTTGGCCGGGTCGTTGAAGTCGGCCAGGGCGTACTGGTGGGCCTTGAGTATCTTGTCCACCTGGGACTGCTCGACGATGACGCAGCGGCCCGTGTTCTGGAGGGCCGTCTCCGCGAAGAGGGTCAGGGCCGCCGCGTCGGAGGCGGTCAGCTTGCCCGGCTCGAAGGGGAGGACGGCGACGCGCGGCAGGGGCTCGGCGCCCGCTCCCGGCGCGGCCGCCGCGATGGCGGCGCAAAGGAGGAGGGGAAGGAAGGAGAAGGCCCTCATGCCTTCAACTATAGGACCGCCGGCGGCCGGGCGCAATCGCCATGCCCCGGCGGCGGGACCGCCGCGGGCCGGTCCCCGCGACGCGGCGGCACAGGCCGCCGCCCCGCTAGCCGACGAAGCCGGCGGCCTTCGCGAGCTCCCTGCACATCGACCAGACGTCGGCGTCCTGGTTCGAGAGGATCGCGACGAAGCCGCCCGAGGAGGTGTAGCGCATCGCGATGGCCGCGACGCCGGGATTGACGCCGTCCTTGCCGTAGCGGAAGCGGATCCCGTCAGGCGAGAGGTCGTGCTCGAGGCAGTAGCCGTAGCGGCGCTTGTCGCCGCTCTTGAGCGTGAAGGCGTCGATCTTCGGCTCGAGGAATTCCGCCTTCGAGGCGGGGGAGAGGAAGCCTTCGCCTTCGAAGGCCGCGAAGAGCCTGGCGAGGTCGCGCGTCGTCGTGAAGATGCCTGCGTCGGGGGAGCCCACGGGCGGGTAGGCGTAGATGTTCTTCCGGAAGCCGGCCGCCTCGCCCCGGTCGTCCTCGACCGTCGCGTAGCCCTCCGCCACGTCCGGCTCGACCCCGTCCTTCGTGAAGTAGCCGGTCCTGGAGAGGCCGGCCGGGCCGAGGACCTCGCGGGCGACCAGGTCCCGGAAGGGGAGCCCCGTCCGCCGCTCCATGGCGAGGCCGACGAGGACGTAGGCGCAGTTGTTGTAGCGCGCCTTCGAGCCCGCGGGGAAGAGCGGCTCCTTGTGCGCGAACTGCGGGAGGAAGTCCCTGGCCTCGCGGACCATGTAGCAGGGCTTGGCCTGCCAGATGGCCTCGTAGTCCTCGCCCGCCTCCTCGTCGGCGTCGTCGGCGATGCCGGAGCTGTGCGTGAGGCAGTGGCGCACCGTGACGTCCGCGGGAATCCTCGTGCCCTCGAGGCCGGCCGCCTCCGCGACGCCCTCGTCCAGGCGGAGGAGGCCCCGGTCGACGAGGCGGAAGGCGCAGGCCGCGGTGAAGAGCTTCCCGAGGGAGGCCGTGTCGAAGCGCGTCTCCACGCCGTTGGGCACGGAGAATCCGCGATGGGCGAAACCGCGGGCCTCCGCGAGGAGCTCGCCCGAGGGGCCGCGGACGAGGACGGAGCCGGAGAAGAGCTCCTCCGAGGCGTAGCGGTCGACGATGCCGCGGAGGGCGGCGGTGCTGGCTTCCATGGGGCCATCCTTTCTGCGCGGCGGCGTGGCGCGCCGGGGCATGGTAGCCCGGCCGCGGCGCCGTGGAAAGGGAAAAAACGGCTATGTCGGTCCTTGGCCGGATCGGCCGCGGACCGGGAGTCAATACGGGAGGCGTCGCGCGCGGCGAGGACGGCCGTGCGGGCGGGCGCCTTCCCGGGCGGCGCCTAGTCCTCGAAGAGCCCCGGGTAGCGGTTGCGGCCGCGGGGCGCGGGCTTGTCGGCGGGGGCGGGCCGGTCGGCAGGCCCGGCCTCGGGGGCGGGCGCGGATCCGCGGGCCGGAGCGGCGGCCGGCCCCGCGGCGGGGGTGCGGCGCTTTCCGCTGTCCGGCGCGGTCGCGGAGCCGGTCGCCGGCCCCGCGGCGGGCGCCCTTCCCGCGGCGGAGGGCCTTCCCGCGGCGCCCGTCTCCGGCCTTTTCCTGGCAGGCCGCCGGGGCCGGAGCTTCCCGAGGTAGAGGGCCTCCACCTTGGCCCGCGCCCAGGGGGTGCGGCGCAGGAAGGTCAGGCTCGACTTGAGGCTCGGCTCGCTCTCGAAGCACCGGACGGGGATGCGCTCGGCGAGTCCCTCCCAGCCGTACCTGTCGACGAGGGCGAGGAGGATCGCCTCCAGGGTCATCCCGTGCAGGGGATCGTTCGGGTGTTCGCCGTCCATGGAGGGAGTCTAGCCCGGCGGGGGCGAAAAGCGGAAGCGGTCGTCCGGGCCGCTAGCGGTCGACCTTGGTCCAGTCGATCGCGTAGCCGATGCGCGAGGCGACGGACTCGACGCTCTCGTCCGTGTGGTGGAGCATGCCCGCCGTCTCGACCGAGACCGCGCCGTCCTTCGCGACGTAGAGCCGCGCCTGGTGGTGCGCCGCCTCGAGCTCGAGCTCGTTGGAGCCCTTCGCGTCGATCGTGCGGACTGCCCCGTTGCAGGCGCAGACGTAGGTCGAGGCCGAGTCGGCCCAGACGCAGAAGGAGGTGCCCCTCACTCCGGCGATCGACTGGGCGGTCACGATCCTGAAGGAGTCGGACTCCGCGAGCCGCTCGAGCTTCTTGAGAACGGAGGTGACGCCCCCGCGATCGAGCCTGAGCTCGACCGCGACGCCTGCGAGGTCCACCTCGACGAGGGCGTTCTGGCCGACGGAGAGGACGTTCCGTTCCCCGAAGACGAGGTCGAGGCGGGCGCCCGGCCCCGTGGAGGCGACGAAGCGCCCCTCGAGCTCGAGCCCCGGCTCCGCCTTCTTCCCGCCGACCGTCGCCTCGCCTTCGACGAAGGCGACGACGGCCGTGCGGGCCGCGGCGCGGCCGTTTTCCGCCTGGGGCTCCTCGGCGGAGCCTCCGTCGCGCCGGGTGCAGGAGGGCAGGGTTAGCGCGAGCAGCGCCAAGGCAGCGGGCAGGATCAGTCGTGCGAGCCGTGGAGTCTTCATGCCTCCATGTTCGCCGCTTACGGCCGCGCTGTCAAACCTCGGGCCGCGCGGGCTAGGAGACGAGGACCTCGGCTGCGCCGGCCTCGCGCGCGAGGGCGGCGAGGCGGGCGGCGAGAGCCTCGCCGGGCTCTCGGAGCGCCGCCGCCCTGTCCGGACGGACGCCGAAGGGCCGGTAGCGGATGAGGCGGTAGCGCGCGCGGGAGCGGGCGGCGCGGAGGACGGCCGCAGTCTCGCGGACCGTCTCCTCTAGGTCGAAGGCCCACGCGGCGGGATCGTCCTCGGAGGCGGCGCCGACCCCGCGGCCTTCGCCGGCCGCCGAGGCTCCCGCGCGGAGGGCGAGCACCGTGCGGACCTCGAAGAGGGCGCCCGAGCCTGAGAGGAGGCGGAGGTTCTCCAGGACGGGACCGTTGTCCGCGCCCGCGAGGGCGAGGTGCTCAGCCGGGTTCCAGGCCTTCACGTCGAGCATGAAGCCCTCGGCCGCCCGAAGGACGCGCGGGAAGGCCGCGAGGGGCCTCCCGCCGTTCGTGTCGACGAGGCCGGGGAGGCCCCTCGCCCTCGCCGCCTCGAGGAGGGAGGCGAGGAAGGCCGGCTGGAGCGTGCACTCCCCCCCGGAGACGGTGATCCCGCGGAGGAAGGGCCGGAAGCGCTCGATGTCCGCCAACGCGTCCTCGGCGGAAAGGAGGCGCGCCCGGGGCGAGCTTCCATGCGGGCAGGCTGCCGCGCAGGCGCCGCAGTCGCGGCAGCGGCCGCGGTCCCAGGCGGGCGGCGCGCCCTGCGCGCCCCCGCGTGGATCCCCGCGCCCCGCCGCGGCCTCCCCGGGCGCGCCGCGCGAGAAGGCGAGGGCGCCCGCTCCGGACCCGCCGCCCGCCGGCGAGAGGGCGCCCGCGGGGCAGGCGGGCAGGCAGGCGCCGCAGCCCGAGCAGGGGGCGCGGGTCTCGGGGTTGTGGCAGTAGGCGCAGTCGAAGTCGCAGCCCTGGAGGAAGAAGACCGCCCGGTTCCCCGGCCCGTCGACCGCGCTGAAGGGGAGGATCCTGGCGAGGAGGCCGAGGGGCCGGGCCTCGCCAAGGTCTCCGCCCAAGCCGCCCGTCGGGCCTCCGCGCGGACCCACGACATGCGAGCCGCCGGGCGGGCCCTCGCCCGGATCCCCGTGGGGAAAGCCGCCGGGCCCACGGCCGGCTCCGCTCACCGCCGGGCCCGGTCCAGGACCCCCAGGTTGTCCATCGCGCCCATGCCGAGCGCGGTGGCCCCGTTCGCGACGGCCTCTCCCTGCCGGAGGCGCTCCACCTCGGAGCGTTTCACGAGGTAGCCCGTGACGCGGACCAGGTCAGAGTCCGCGGCGTAGCAGGAGAAGTAGCGGCCGCCCGAGGCGAAGAAGCCCTTCACCGCGTCGACGATCTGGCCGGGGTTGGCTCTCGCCGTGGGCTCGAAGGCGAAGACGTCGCCCGAGCCCGCGACGAAGGGCGCCTGGAAGGGCGCTGAGCAGAGGAGGTGCTCGTGGAGGGGCGGCTCCTCGCCGATGGGGACGCGGACGCCCGGCGAGACGCCGCGGTCCGTGTCGATGCCGACCTGGGCGTGGAGGAGGCAGCGTCCGCCAGCGGCGCTGAGGCCGGGTATCCGGTGGGCGGCGACGAGGCGGTCGATCTCCGCAAGGACGCGGAGACCGAGCGCGTCGGCCGGGCCGCCGCGGCCGAAGCGCCCCGCGCTTCCGCGCGCTCCTTCGCCCGCGAGCGCATTCGCGCACTCGGCCAGGCCCACGAGGCCGAACATCGCGGTGAAGCGACCGAGGGAGACGAGGCCCTCAGCCGCGAGGAAGGAGGATTCGAAGAAGCCCGACTCCTCGACGAGGAAGCGGACGCGCTCGTCGATGTAGGAAAGGGTAGCCTGGACGGCCTCGGCGAGGGGGCCCGAGAGGAAGGCCGCGAGGGCGGCCTCGTCGACGGGGCCGGCGGCGGGCCCGAGGGCGCGGGCGGCCAGGGCCGCGAGGTTGAGCCGGACGAGGGTGCAGCTCCCGCCGCCGACGGGGAGGCCGTTGTAGCAGCTCGCGATCGCGTAGGGCGCGAGGCCCAGTGCCTCGAACTCCGCCTGGAAGAGGCGGTGGTTCGCGAAGGAGGGCTTGGCCGCGTCGAGGGCGCAGGCGGCCGCCGCCTCCGCGAAGGAGTCGGGCGTGAGCCCGGGGTCGTAGCGCAGGCTCAGGTTCGGCACCGCCCGGCCCGCCTTGGCCTGGTGGCGGAGGACGGCCCTGCCGACGGCGGTCGAGGCCGGCCCCAGGTCGGCGTGGCAGAAGGAGTCGGGATTGTCGCGGTCGATCTGCTCCAGGAAGAGGCGGAGGGCCTGCTCCGCGGCCGGGGCGAGCTCGCCGCCTAAGCCGAGGGCGGCCGGGTCGCGGAGGACGAAGGGCTCGAGGAGGCCGTCGAGGTCGCCGAGCCAGACGGGATAGCCGGTGATGGAGGGCACGTGGCGGTAGAGCGCGAGGAGGGCGAAGACCGCCTCCAGGAGGTCGCGGGGCGGCTCGACGCGGAGGAAGGCCGAGCCGCGCTCCAGGTAGGCCGCGTAGTCCGGGAGGACGTAGCGGGGCCTATACGGCGCGGGGCCCTCGTGGAGGTCGCAGACCACGCCGGCCTCGCGGAGGGCCTGGACGGCGGGCGGGATGGACAGGGGGGCGGCGCGGTCCTCGCCGGCGCGGGCCAGGGCGGAGAGCTTCTGGCGGTAGGTGAGGGTCTTGTCGCGGATGAGGTCGAGAACGGGATCCATGCGTCGCTCCTCGCGGGACGGCTCGTCCCGGGCGGTGATTTTAACCGCGGCTTGCAAGCGCCCGCTTCCTGGGCGGGCGGCTTGGTCGGGCCCGAGGCGCGCTCTGGCGCGAGGGGCCTGGCCTGCGGTTATTTATCGCGGCGACGCGCGATGTTGCCCTCATTGTAACGGCGGCCGCCCGGGGGCGGCAAGCGGCGACCGCGCGGGGCGCCGCAGACCGCCCCGCCGCTCGGCCCCGCCTAGGCCCCGTCCTTCGGGCGGCCGAAGCGGACCTCGAGGCGGGTGCCGGGTCGCGTCGGGTCGTCCGTCGCCAGCGCCAGGGCCGGTCCGTAGGAGCAGGTCCCGCCCATCTGCGCCGCAAGGGCGGCGACAAGCTTGGTGCCGAGGCCCGGCTTGGCGTCGGCGGGCCGCCCCGGGCCGTCGTCCTCGACGGCGAGGAGGAAGGAGCCGCCCTCCTGGCGGAGGCTGAGGGAAACCCGCCGCGCGGCCCCCCCGCCCGGGCCGTGCTTGAGGGCGTTCGTCACGGCCTCGTTGACGATGAGGGCGAGGGGCGTCGCCGCCTCGGGAGGGATCGCGTCCGTCCCCGCCTCGATGTCGCAGGCGAGGGCGGCGGGCTCCGTCCTCGACTGGACGATGCCGGCGACCAGGGCCTCGAGGTAGCCGCGGGGCTCGATGGCCTCGATCCGCCCCTCGCCGTAGAGACGCTCGTGGACCTGGGCGATGGCCAGGACGCGCCCCATGAGGTCGTCCGCCGCCGCGAGGAAGTCCGGGTCGCTCGAGCGGTTCTTCTGGAGCTGGACGACGCTCTTGATGACATTGAGGTTGTTCTTGACGCGGTGGTGGAGCTCCGCGAGGAGGAGCTCCTTCTCCTCCAGGGCCTTCGCGAGGGAGGCCGCGGTGGCGGCCCGGCGCTCCGCCTCGCGGTCGAGCTTGCGGAAGTAGTCCGAGAGGTAGCCGAGGGAGAGGCCGACCGCGGTCCCGAAGATCCAGGCTATCGGCTTGCTCGCGGGGGAGAACTCCGGATGGCCTATGAGGCCGAAGAGGAGAAGGTTCGAAGGCAGGCCCAGGAGGCCGGCGGCCAGGCCTCCGGGGAGGCCGTAGGCGAGGGCCGCCGAGAGGAGGGGGAGGAAGACGAAGTAGTTGCTGGAGACGGCGAGCCTCTCTCCGAGGAGGAGGACGACGAGGGCGTAGAGGAGGACCGCTCCCGCTACGCTTCCCGCCTTCCGCCGGACGAAGAGGGCGAGGTGGGGCCGCGCGAGGGCCCGGTCGATGGGGTTGAAGAGGGGTCCGAGCTCCCCTGCCTCGCCGCGCTGTCCGATCGCCGCCATGCTCCCTCCCGCGCCCGCCGGAAGAGGGCGCGGGACCATAGTATACGCGGCGGGGGGATCGTGCTACTCTTCCGCCCGGAGAGCCAACAGCGATGCAAGCCACCATTCTCGTCGTCGAGGACGAGTGCCTCTGCGGCATGGAGATCCAGGAAAGTCTCGAGAAGGCCGGCCACCGCGTGCCCGAGGTCCTGTCCTCGGGCGACGAGGTCCTGGGCGCCGTCCTCCGCCACAAGCCCGACCTGGTCGTGATGGACATCAACCTGAAGAGCTACATCGACGGCATCGACGCCGCCTCGCGGCTGCGCATGGTGCGCCCAACCCCGGTCATCTACGTCACGGCCTATCCCGAGAAAGGCACGGAGGACAGGGCGCGGAGGACCGAGCCCTTCGCCTACCTCCAGAAGCCGCTCGAGGAGGGCGCCCTCGTCGACTGCGTCGAGAGGGCCCTCGCGGCCGCGGGCGGCGCGGCGGGCGCCGCACTATGCTGAGGCGCCTTTCCGAGGCCGACTGCCGCGCCGCGATCCGGGAGGGCGACTTCCTCCCCGGCGTGGCGGGAGCGGCTCCCCGCGTCGCCGTCGTCCTCACCCAGTCCTGGTGCCCCCAGTGGGGCTGGATGCGCTCCTACCTCGAGTCCCTGCCCGAGGAGCCGGGCGTCGCGGTCTTCTACGTCGAGTACGACAGGGAGCCCTTCTTCGAGGACTTCATGGCCTTCAAGGAGGACGTCTTCGGGAACCGCGAGGTGCCCTACGTCCGCTACTACCGCGAGGGCAGGCTCTCCCGCGAGTCCAACTTCATCGACCGCGGCGGCTTCCTCCGCCTCCTCTCCTCCTAGCTCCTCAGGGCTCCGGTCTGCCTCCCCGGCCGCGCGCCTACGGCGGCCGCGGCGCCACCGGCCTCCGCGGCGCCGGACTTGGCTCCTTCAGGAAACGCGCCGCGCTTGGACCATGCTCTCCCACAGGGCCGCGAAGCCGGCCGGATCCTCCATGGGCGCCACGTGGCCTCCGTCGACCTCGACCAGCCTGGCTCCGGGAATTCCCTCGGCCAGGACGCGGTTGGCCCGGCGGTTTTCGGCCCAGTCCCGGAGCCCGTCGACCACCAGCGTGGGCGCCGCCACCTCGGCGAGCCGGGACAGGGCCGGAGGCTCCAGGAGAGAGGGATCGGCCTGGAAGAAGGTGCCCCTCTCGACGAAAATGCGGTTCATGACGGAAGAGAGCCGGCGCGCTTCCCGGATTTCCGGAGAGAACCTGGTCTGGTCCCTGTCGGGGCCGTCGAACCAGATCCTCAGCTGGAGTTCGGATGCGGCTGCGAAGTCCCCCGCCTGGACCGCGGCGAACATCTCCATGAGAAGCGGGGGCATTTCCCCCTGGGGCCGCCAGCCCGAGGGCGAGGAATTCACCAAGGCGAGGGACAGCACCCGAGCCGGGCGCTCCAGGGCGAAGTCCAGGGCCTGCTGGCCTCCGTTGGAGCAACCCACGAGATGGAAGGCCGTGAGGCCAAGGGCGTCGACGACGGCCTCCAACTCCCGGCGGCGAACCACCGGGCTCGAGACGGGATCGGAGCGGCCGTAGCCCAGCTTGTCATAGGCCGCCGTTTGGAAGCGGGCCGAGAGCAGGGCCCGGACGCCGTCCCACATGCGGCCGTCGACGAAGTCGGCATGGACGAATACGACGGCGGGGCCGGTCCCTTCGGATTCGGCGTGGATCCGGCCGTGGCCGGGAAGATCGATGGAATGGATCATGTGTACTCCTTGACGCTATACTGCTCCAGGGTGGGTGACAACTTATGGCACTCAATTTCGCGAATTCCAAAAAAAGGAGGGACACCCTGCGGGCCGATCGACTCATATCCCTGATCCTGGAGCTGCAGGACCACGGCAAGACCACGGCGGCGCGCCTGGCCGCCGCCCTGGGGGTCAGCCGCCGGACCATCCTGCGCGACCTGGACGCGCTTTCCCTATCGGGGGTGCCCGTCCTGGCCGAAGGCGGGCCCGGCGGCGGGGTCTGGCTGGACCCCGCGTACCGGACCTCGCTGACGGGCCTGAAGGAGGCCGAGCTGCGGACGCTGCTGGTGGCCGGCGACGCGCGGCTGCTCGACGACCTGGGCTGGGGACAGGCCTTCCTCGAATCCCAGCGCAAGCTGAGGGCCTCGGTGCCGCGCCGCTTCGAGCCCGGGGTGGATCACCTGCGGCGACGCCTGGTCGTCGACTCCCGGTGGTGGTGGCACGAGGCGGGGGAGCCGAATCTCGAGGTCCTCCAGGCCGCCGTGTGGGAAGACCGGGTGGTCGAGGGCGACTATCAATCGTGGGAAGGCGGCGCGAAGGCCGTCCGGCTGGAGGCCTACGGCTTGGTCGCCAAGGCCGGGCTCTGGTACTTCGTGGGGCGCCGGGACGGGGAATGGCGCACGTATCGGGTGTCGCGCTTCGCTTCCGTCAAGGTTTCGGGGTCCTTTGCCAGGGATCCGCTGTTCGATCTCTCGACCTGGTGGCCCGCCCACGCCTCCGAATTCGCCGGGGAGATGGCGGGCTTCCGGTTCTCGCTGGGCCTCCCCGAAGACCGGCTGCGGTTCCTGCGCGGCATCGCCCCGGGCCGCGTCGACGTGGCCGGGCCCTGGGAGCGCCCCGGCTGGATCAGGGTGGACGTGGGACTCGACTCGTCGCTCTACGCCGAACTCGTGGTGCTGGGCCTCGGCCGGCAGTGCGTGATCCTCGACAATCCGGAGTTGGCGGAAGCGGTGGTCCAACGATGCAGGGAGGGTCTGGCCGCCCACGAAGACCCGCCGTGACGGGAGGCGTTCGGGGAGTCCCGGCGCTTCCCGGGCGCGGTCCGCACCGCGCCGCCGCTTCTTGACTCCCCGCCCCCTCCCGCTATACTCGGGCCAACGGCATCCAAAAAGGAGGCATCATGGAGCGGAAAATCCGGAGGCTGGCAGCCATCCTGCTCGTGGCCGCGGCCCTCTTCGCCGCGGCGGCGGGGACGGCCGCCGCCGCCCCCGCGCGCTCGTCCGCGCCCGCGCACAAGACCCTGGCCAACGGCCTGGAGGTCTTCGTCGCGGAGAACCGCGCAGTCCCCCTCGCGACCGTCTGCATCGTGTTCCGGGGCGGCGCCGTGGCCCAGACGCCGGAGACGGCCGGCCTCTTCCACCTCTACGAGCACATGCTCTTCACCGCGAACGAGAAGTACCCGAACCAGGCCGCCTTCACCGCCGCCCTGAACCGCATGGGCGTCTCCAGCTGGAACGGCGGCACGGGCGGGGAATACATCAACTACTACGTCACCGTCCCCTCCGACAAGCTAGGCGAGGGCCTCGAGTTCTGGTCCTGGGCGGCCAAGAAGCCCGTCTTCGACCCCGCCAAGCTCGAGAGCGAGAAGGACGTCGTCATCAACGAGATCAGGGGCTACCACGCCGATCCCGACCAGATCATGGAGAACGCCCTGGAGTCGCGGATCTTCCCCGCCTACCCCTGGAGGAAGAACATCGACGGGCCGGAGGAGAACATCAGGAAGGCGACCGTCGCCGACCTGGAGGCGATGAGGCGGGCCTACTACATTCCGAGGAACGCCGCCCTGATGATCGGCGGCGACGTCTCCCCGAAGGAGGCCTTCGCCCTGGCCGAGAAGTGGTTCGGCGAGTGGGAGGGCGGGCCGGCGCCCGCCGTCGGCGAGCCGCCCCAGGGGCCGCTGGCGCCCGGCGTGCGCCTGGCCTACGCCGACGAGGAGTACTACGAGGGCGTCGCGGGGGCGGGCTTCCGCTGGCGCGGCCCCGACGTCATGCGGCAGACCAAGGACACCTACGTCGCGGACGTCCTCCTCTTCCTCCTCTCCTCGCCCGTCGGCCGCTTCAAGAGCGCCCTCATGGAGAAGGGTCCCGGCCTCTACGACCCCGAGTACATCGGCTTCGGCTACCCGACCTCGCGGGACGGAGGCGTCCTCTCCTTCTCGGCCTTCCTCGTCCTGGAGGACCCCGCGAAGGACGGGCCGACCCTGGACAGGGTCGCCGCCCTGGAGAAGGCCGTCCTCGCCGAGTTCGAGGCCGTCGCGAAGGACCCCGCGGCCTACTTCGGGGCCGAGGAGCTCGCGAAGGCCAAGGGCAAGCTGATCGACCAGAACCTCCTCTCCACCGAGGTGGCGAGCTCCTACGTCACGGACACCCTCACCTTCTGGTGGGCCGTCGCGACGACGGACTACTTCCAGGGCTACGAGAGGAACTGCCGCGCGGTCTCCTTCTCGGACATCTCCGCCTTCGTCTCGCGCTACCTCCTCGGGGCGCCCCTCGCCTCCACCCTGCGGATGGCCGGGCAGGCCTTCAGGGACGAGCCCGGGATGGGCGGGCGGATGAAGGCCCTGGGCTTCGAGGCCGTGGACGAGAGCGCCGCCTTCTGGTGGCAGCAGGCCGGAAAGAAGGAGTAGAGCCATGCGGAACATCCTGTCGGCGCGCCGCCCCGCGGCGCGGGCCTTCGCCCTCGTCCTCGCGGCCTCCCTGGCCGCGCTCGCCTGCCTTCCCGGCTGCGCCACCGCGCCCGCGTCGGGACGCGTCGGGCCGGGAGCCCTCTCGGGCCCCCTCGCCACCGGGCCCTTCCCCTCGCCCTCCGAGCTGTCGCCCTTCGCCCGCGAGGGGCTCTCGAGCCTCTCGACCTTCGAGCTCTCCAACGGCATCCCCGTCGTCCTGCGGCAAAACGGCGCGAGCCCGGTTCGGCACCTCTCCCTGGTGCTCCGCGGCGGCTCCCTGGCCGCGGAGCCCGCGACGGCGGGCTTCGAGCTCCTGGCCATGCGGACGATGGCCCGCGGCTCCAAGGGCTACTCCTACGAGGACATAACGTCGCTCCTGGACGAGACGAGCGCGGCGATGGGGGCCGCGGCCGCCTTCGAGTACTCGACCTACTCCCTCACGGCCCTGGACAAGCACTTCGCCCGCCTCCTCCCCGTCTGGGCGGACACCCTGGCCGCCCC
>Ga0116154_10002297_pt1 | contig 14677 bp, 13 predicted proteins | sample AD_UKC030_MetaG_FD_89898 | JGI IMG/M metagenome (GOLD analysis project Ga0116154, IMG submission 89898) | Active sludge microbial communities of municipal wastewater-treating anaerobic digesters from USA - AD_UKC030_MetaG | ecosystem: Engineered > Bioreactor > Anaerobic > Digestate | place: USA...
AGGAGACGGGCCCCCGCAACCTCCCGAAGACGAGGCAGCGACCCCTGGAAGGCGACGAGCCCGTCGGCATCGAGGACAGCGGCGCGGGCGGCCTGCAGGACGGCCACCACGAAGGAGGCGCTGCCCGGTGCCCGGCCGAGCCCCGGGCCGAGCACGATCGCGTTCGCCTGGGCGACGAGCTCGAGGAGCGCGGCGCTCGGCGCCTCGTCGAGCGGATGGGAACGGAACTGCAGATCCGGCTCGGCGGCGGTCAGCAGCGAGGTCGTTTCCTGCGGGGCGACGGCGAACACCAGGCCCGCACCGGAGCCGAAGGCGCCCCGCGACGCGAGCCGCAGCGCCCCGCTCATGCCCGGGCTTCCTCCCAGAACCACGACACGGCCGCGATCCCCCTTGTGCGCTCCCGCGGCGAACGGAGTCAGCCATTCCGCCGCCTGCGCATCGGTCATGACCGTAGGCCAGGCGGGATCCGCGGAGGGCAGCCCGATGTCCACGACGACGACGTCGCCGACTTCGTCGCGCGCGAGCAGATGTCCCCGCCGCGGGGCGCCGAAGGTGATCGAGAGATTTGCGCCGGCCGGTCCCCACGTGGCGCCGGTCAGGAGGTCCACCCCGGTCGGACCGTCGAGCGCGACAAGGGGAACCCGGAGGTCCCGGAGCCGCTCGAGGAGTGCCGCGGCCGGTCCGCGCGGAGCGCCCGAGGCGCCGGTGCCGAGGATCGCATCGACGGCAATCGTCACCGCCGGCCACGGGCCGTCGGGAGAGACCTCCCGCACGCCCTCGGCGAGGGCGACAGAACGGGCGTGCGCATTGAGCGGAGAAAGTGGACCGGGAAGTGGCGCGACGAAGACCGGGAGATCATGCCGGTGGAGGACCCGCGCGAGGACCCACCCGTCGCCGCCATTGTTGCCGGTGCCGGCGGCCACGAGCGCGCCGCCCCGCAACGCGGGGCCGTAGCGGTCGGCCAGCACTCCTGCACTGGCGCGCCCCGCGGCGTCCATCAGGGTCTCGACGGCGATGCCACTGGCGAGGGCGCGCTCATCCCAGCTGGCGGCCTCGGCGGGTGTGAGGACAGGAATCAGCATTTCAGATCGTCCTCAGTCCTCGGTCCTCAAACTCCGGTGCTTACTTGTAACTCTGGCCGATCACCCGCCCGAATGAGATTTCGCCGTTGTCGATGCGGAGGTTGAACCCGCACTCGGGATTCGTGCATACCCACGCCTTGTAGGTGATCGGGGCGCCCTCCCGACCATAGTCGGACAGCGGGATCAGCTTGCCTCCCGCGCACTTCTGACACGCCGGCCAGTCCTTCCCTTCCATACACCCCTCCCGCGCTAGGTCTCGAGCTGCTTCGCCCCCGAGCCGTTCCAGACATACCCGCTCCGGAAGGCCTGGGCAAAGTCGTACACCTCAGTGAAGTCGTCCACCGAGTCTCCCGGCTGGGCCACGAGCAAGCCCGCCTCCACCAGCGCAAACACCACCCGGCCGACCGAGCCGGTGGAGGTGATGCCCCAATGGGAGAGCACGGCCGGCGCCAGGAGCCCAAACTGCTCCCACGCCAGGTCCCGGCAAGCCCATGCCACCTCGGCGCCGGCGAGGTGCCGGCGCGCCGGCAGCCGCGCCTGGACGTATTCGATGGCGCCGAGCACGAACAGATACGCACGCTCGTCGAACTGATCGCCACGGGAACGGATGCGAGTCAGGACGTCCGCGACGAACGTGAGGTCGTTCACGCCGGGTCCGCCTGGTAAAGCGGGTAGGCGCGGGCGAGCGCCTCTACGTCGGACCGGACCTTGTCGATGGTGGCGTCGTCCTTCCCCACCAGCACCCGGTCGATCAGCGTGGCGATGCGGCGCATCTCCGGTTTTCCCATGCCGCGGGTCGTCAGGGCCGGCGTCCCGAGCCGGATGCCGCTGGTCACGAAAGGCGACTCCGGGTCGTCGGGGATCGTGTTCTTGTTCACGGTGATCCCGGCGCGATCGAGCAGCTGCTCCGCGAGCTTGCCGGTCAGCCCCTTCGGCCGGAGGTCCACCAGCATCAGGTGGGAATCGGTGCCGCCGGAGACGATGGCGAAGCCGCGGCCCTGGAGCGCGGTGGCGAGTTCCTTGGCGTTCTCGACCACCCGTCGCGCATAGCCGCGGAACTCGGGCTGCAGCACCTCGCCGAACGCCACCGCCTTGGCCGCGATGATATGCATCAGCGGGCCGCCCTGGTGCCCGGGAAAGACGGACTTGTCGACCTGCTTGGCGAGCGTCTCGTCGCAGAGGATCATTCCCCCGCGCGGGCCGCGCAGCGTCTTGTGCGTGGTCGTCGTCGTGATGTGCGCGTGAGGCACCGGCGAGGGATACGCACCGCCGGCCACGAGCCCCGAAAAGTGCGACATGTCCACCAGGAGAAACGCCCCGACCTCGTCGGCGATGCTTCGGAAGGCGGCGAAGTCGATGATCCGCGCGTACGCGCTTCCACCGGCAATGAGGAGCTTCGGGCGCTCCCGCCGGGCCTGGTCGCGGACGGCGTCGTAGTCGATGAGCCCGGTGACGGGGTCGACGCCGTATTGCACGGCCCGGAAGATCATGCCGCTGTGATTGACGGAGGCGCCGTGAGTCAGGTGCCCGCCATGCGGCAGCGACATCCCCATCAGCAAGTCTCCGGGGGCGATGAGCGCCATGTACGCCGCGAGATTGGCCTGCGCGCCGCTGTGCGGCTGGACGTTGGCGTGTCCGGCGCCGAAGATGCGCTTGGCGCGCTCGATGGCGAGCCGCTCCACCTCGTCGACCACCTCGCACCCGCCGTAGTACCGGCGGCCCGGGTACCCCTCGGCGTACTTGTTGGTGAGGGGCGTGCCCATCGCGTCGATGACCGCCCGGCTCGCGAAGTTTTCGCTCGCGATCAGCTCGAGCCCGTCGCGCTGGCGGCGGAGCTCCCGGTCCACGATGGCGGCGACCAAGGGATCGGCTTCCCGCAGGCTGGCGGTGTTGTGTCGCGTCACGTCCCCTCCCCTTCCTCGATCTTGGCGACCCGGCGGCTGTGCCGGCCGCCCGCGAACGGCGTGCTCAACCAGCGCTTGAGAATCTCGACGCTCTCGTCCTCGGAAATGCAGCGAGCCGGCAGGACCAGGACGTTCGCATCGTTGTGCTCGCGCGAGAGCTGCGCGACTTCGGGCGACCAGGCCACGGCGGCGCGGACGCCGTGGTGCCGGTTCGCGGCGTACGACATGCCGAGCCCGGTGCCACAGAGCAGCACGCCACGCTGCACCTCGCCGTGCTCGACCTTCTCGGCGAGCGGGTGGGCGAAGTCGGGATAGTCCACCGAGTCGGTGCTGTTGGTGCCCATGTCCAGCGGCGCGTAGCCGAGCGCGACCAGCTCGCGCTTCAGCCGCTCCTTGAGCTCGACACCGGCGTGGTCGGACGCGATGGGGATGATCTCGGACATATGAGGCAACATAGCGGGGACGCGGGGACGCGGGGAAGCCACTTCCCCGCTTCCCCGCTGACCCGCCGAGCGCCTTACCCTGGCATCCACATCGGCCGCATCCCGCCGACCTGCTGCAGCCGCCCCTCGGCCAGCCGGTCCGCCGCGAGGTACGACGGGATCTTCTTCTCGGCGGCCAGGTCGTACACCCGGAGCAGGGTGTCGTAGATCTCGCCCGCCTTCTTCTTCGACCGCTCGGCCGTCCAGCCGTGGATCTCCCCGTACACGTTGATCAGGCCGCCGCCGTTGATGACGTAGTCCGGCGCGTACAGGATCCCCTTGGCCGCAAGCGCGTCGCCGTGCCGCTCTTCGGCGAGCTGGTTGTTGGCGCCGCCCGCCACGATGCCGACCTTGAGGCGCTTCAGCGTGTCGTCGTTGATGACCGCCCCGAGCGCGCAAGGGGCGAAGATGTCGGCAGGCTGGTCGTAGATCTTGTCCGCCGCGACGGCCGAGGCCCCGGTGGCTTCCACCACCTTCTTGACCTTCGCCTCGTCCACATCGGTGACGATCAGCTTGACCCCCTCGGCCTTCAGGTAGCTGCAGAGGTACTGCCCGACGTGGCCGCACCCCTGGACCAGCACCGTCTTGCCTTTCAGCGAATCGCTGCCCCACTGCGCCTTGGCGGTGGCCTTGATGCCGACGTACACGCCGTGCGCGGTGACCGGCGACGGATCGCCGGACAGCCCGGTCAGCCCGGCCACGTGGTTCGTCTCGTAGTGGACGAACTCCATGTCGGCCGGGCTGGTCCCGACGTCCTCGGCGGTGATGTACCGGCCGCCGAGCGACTCGACGAACCGGCCGTGGGCCCGGAACACCGCCTCGCGGTCGGTCCGCTTGTTGTTGCCGATGATGACCGACTTGCCGCCGCCGAGGCTCAACCCGGCCACCGCGGCCTTGTAGGTCATGCCGCGCGCCAGGCGCAGGGCGTCGGTGATGGCGGCGTCCGTCGACTCGTACTGCCAGAAGCGGGTACCGCCCAGCGCGGGGCCGAGGGTCGTGTCGTGGATGGCGATGATGCCGAAGTAGCCGCAGGCAGGCTCGTGGCAAAAGACCACCTGCTCGTGGCCGTATCCGGCGATGTCCTTGAAGAGATCCATGGCAGCGCTCACTGGGAGATGGCGGTGGAGGCGCCGGCCCGGAAGGTCCGGCCGGCGGTCGATGATGTCACTTGGCGTACTCGTAGAAGCCGCGGCCGCTCTTTCGGCCGAGGTGTCCCGCCGCCACCATGCGGCGGAGCAACGGACAGGCGCGGTACTTGTCGTCCCCCAGCCCCTTGTGCAGCACCTCGAGGATGGCGAGGCAGACATCGAGCCCGATGAAATCGGCCAGCGCGAGCGGCCCCATCGGGTGCGCCATGCCGAGCTTCATGACGGTGTCGATGGACTCCGGCGTGGCCACCCCTTCCATGACGCAGAAGATGGCCTCGTTGATCATCGGCATCAGCACCCGGTTGGACACGAATCCCGGATAGTCGTTCACCTCCACGGGGATCTTCCCGAGCGCCCGCGAGGTCTCCATCGTCCAGGCGGCGGTCGCGTCGGTGGTCGCGTGCCCCCGGATGACCTCCACGAGCTGCATGACCGGCACCGGATTCATGAAGTGCATGCCGATGACCTGGCCGGGGCGCCTGGTCCGGGCGGCGATCTCGGTGATCGAGATGGAGCTGGTGTTCGTGGCGAGGATGGCCGCGGGGTTGGCGATCCGGTCGAGCTGCTCGAAGAGGGAAAACTTGATGTCGGGGCGCTCCGACGCCGCCTCGATCACCACCTCCGCCGGCGCGGCGGCGTCGAGCGACAGGTGCGGGGAGATCCGTCCCATGACCTCGTCGGCCTGGGCGGCCGTCACCGTCCCCTTCTTGACCTGCCGGTCCAGGTTGCCGCGGATGGTGGCCATCCCGCGGTCCAGCGCCGGTTGGGCGACGTCGATCAGCGCCACCTCCCACCCGCTCTGCGCAAAGACGTGGGCGATCCCGTTGCCCATGGTCCCCGCGCCGACCACCGCTGCCTTCCTCATGCCGTCCCCTCCCCCTTCGGTATCCAGCGGATCGCCACGGCGATCGCGCCGATCATGGCCACGGAGGCGAGCACCCCACCCTCGGGCCCGAATGCCCCTCCACTCAGCCAGGCGGGCCCGCCCGGGCTGTACTCGAGTACCGGAATCGCCAGCGGCAAGCCGCTGACCGGTGCCCCCAGCGCCGCCAGCGACAGGTTCCAGCCGAGATGCGCGCCCCACGCCGCCCAGATGCCGCCCGGCGCGAAGAACACGGTGCCGAGCAGGAGGCCTGCGAGGCCGATGTTCGCCAGCCCCAGCGGAGTCACTTCGGGGTTGCCCCAGTGGGACAACCCGAACAGCGCCGAGGTGACGAGGATCGCCTTCCCACGTCCGATCACGCCCGCCAACAGCACGAGGGGCAGGCCGCGGAAGATGATCTCCTCGCTGAGCGCCGGCAGGGCCAGCGCGCCTGCCGTGAGCGCCGCCGAGCGGCTCCAGTCGAGGAAAGTGCCCTCGCCGGTGCTCCAGTGCGCTCCCGCCACGCCGAGTCCGAGCGTCATCGCCAGCGCGGCGGCCGCGAGGCCGAGCAGCATCCCCCTCCCGAACCAGGACCCCGTCGGGCCCGTCCCCTTCCAGCGGAGCTCTTCCCAGCTGCGCCCGACCACGCGGTGCCCGATGTGGTACGTCGCAATCCCGAAGCCGACGGTCAGCCCTGCGCCCTGCGCGAACGCCTGCAGGAGGCCCGGGGAGGAAAACCAGTTGGCGTCGGCCTTGCCCTGGATCAGCGCGCCGAGGCCCAGCACCGCCGCGATCCCGAGTACGAGTCCCTCAACGCCAAAGGCGACCGACCAGCCGATCGCCTTGAGCAGGCCCTTCCATCCGCCGCCGAGTTCTCGACGGCTCAAGGCAGCTTGGCCAGCTTCGGCGAGATCCCCGTCACCAGCGCTGCCGCGAGTCCCACCTTGAGGAGGCTGACCGGGAGGAAGGGCACCGAGCCGAGCCGGAAGGCCGCGGCGAGGTCGCCGTTCAGCAGCGCCAGCTGCGCCACGCCGCCGGCGTGGATGACGAGCATCCCGAGCAGGGCGCCGAGCAGGGCCCGGGCAAACCCGCCGCGAGCCGCGAGTGCGCCCGCCACGAAGGCGGCCACGGGAAAGGCGAGCAGATATCCACCAGTCGGCCCCAGGAGCCAGGCCAGCCCGAATCCGCCGCCCGCAAAGACCGGCAGGCCGGCGATGCCCAGCGCGAGGTAGGTGACGAGCGCCGCGAGGCCGGCCGCCGGACCGAGCAATCCGCCGACGGTGAGCACCGCCAGGTCCTGGAGCGTGACCGGCACCGGGGTGAACGGGAGCGGAACGCGCACCTGCGCCGCCAGCGCGACCACGAGCGCGCCGACGGCGATGGCGAACAGGCGCCGGCCGGTGGAGGAAGCGGGAACCGCGGGCAGGGCCCGGGAGTCGGTGTTGCTGGTCACATTGCCTCCACGCTGAGCGCCACGGCGTTGCCGCCGCCGAGGCAAAGGGTTGCGAGGCCTGTCCCGACGCCGCGGTCTTTCATGGCGTGGAGCAGGGTGGTGAGCACGCGGGCGCCCGAGGCGCCGATCGGGTGGCCGAGGGCAACGGCGCCCCCCCGGACGTTGACGCGCGACCAGTCCCAGCCGAGGGCGCGGCCGTTGGCGAGGGCCTGCACGGCGAACGCCTCGTTCGCCTCGATCAGGCCGTAGTCCTTGATGGCGGTGCCCGCCTTCTTCATCAGGTTCTGCACGGCGAGGATCGGCGCGAAGAAGAGCTCCTTCGGCTCGCCGCCGCCCGTCGCATACGCGGTGACCCGCGCGCGCGGCGCGAGGCCGTGCGCCTTCGCGAAGGCGAGGGACGTCACGACCAGCGCGCTCGCGCCGTCGTTGAGCCCTGGCGCGTTGCCTGCCGTGACGCTGCCGTCCTTCTGGAAGACCGGCTTGAGCTTGGCGAGCGCCTCGAGGGTGGTGTCCTTGCGGGGTGATTCGTCGGTGTCCACGACGGTCGGGCCCTTCTTGCCGGGGACCTCGACCGGCACAATTTCCGCCTTGAATTCCCCGGCCTCGATCGCCGCCACCGCCTTCTGGTGGCTCTCGAACGCGAAGCGGTCCTGGTCCGCCCGGGAGACGCCCGCCTTGGCGGCGGTGTACTCGGCGTAGACGCCCATGTGGTTGTCGCCGAAGCTGTCCCAGAGCCCGTCGTGGATCATCCCGTCGAGCATCGTCTGGTTGCCGGCCTTGATGCCGTTCCGCAGCCCGAACAGGTAGTGGGGCGACGCGGACATCGCCTCCTGGCCGCCGGCCACCACGCACTGGGCGTCGCCGGCCTTGATTGCCTGGGCCGCGAGCATCACCGCCTTGAGGCCGGATCCGCACACCTTGTTGATGGTCAGCGCCGGGACGACGCCGGGGACCCCCGCATGGATCATGGCCTGGCGGGCCGAGGCCTGACCCGCCCCGCCCTGGAGCACATGCCCCATGATGACCTCGTCCACGGCGGCGGGATCCACGGCGGCGCGGCGGAGGGCCTCACGAATGACAACGGCCCCGAGCTGCGGGGCCGAAAAGGACGACAGGCCGCCGAGATAGCGCCCGATGGGAGTGCGGACGGCGGAGACCAGAACCGGCGTTGTGGAGTCGCTCACAGTGCATCCAGGTGTTGAAGAAATCGTCAGCTCAAAGATACTCGCCGGACGGGCCCTCCGCGAGGTGACTTCTGTCATCGCGAGGAGGCTCCCCGCCGGGGGCCGACGAAGCGATCTCGGGCAGGCACGAGATTGCTTCGGCCACTGCGTGGCCTCGCAATGACAGAAGGGCTACACCTCCAGCGCCCTGCTTCGTATCCGCTCGACCACCCGCGCCACGAACGTCTCCACCGGCACCACCTCCTGCTTGTTGCCGGCGCCGCGCACCCGAATCGCGACGGTGTCCGCCTCGGCCTCCCGCTGCCCGACCACCGCCATGTAGGGGACCTTGCCGACCTCCCCCTCGCGAATCCGGTAGTTCAGGGTGGAGTTGCCGGCGTCGAGCGTCGCCCGGACCCCGGCCGCCCGCAAGCGCGCCACGACCGTGCCCGCCGCCGCCGCCTGCTCGTCGGAAATTGGCAGCACCCGGACCTGCTCGGGCGAGAGCCAGACCGGGAACGCGCCGGCGAAGTGCTCGATCAGGATGGCGATGAACCGCTCGAAGGAGCCGCACATGGCGCGGTGGATGACCACCGGCCGGTGTTCCGCGTTGTCCTCGCCAACGTACCCGAGGTCGAACCGCTCCGGCGCGGCGTAATCCAGCTGAATGGTGCCCAGCTGCCACTTTCGGCCGATCGAGTCGGAGACGTCGAAGTCGATCTTGGGTCCGTAGAACGCCCCGTCCCCGGCCTTGAGTTCGTACGCGTGCCCCGTCGCCTCGAGGGCGGCGCGCAGGTCGGCCTCGGCGCGGTCCCACATTGCGTCCTCGCCGATCCGCTGCTCGGGGCGGGTGGCGAACTTCAGCGTGGCCGTGAGCCCGAAGGTGGCGTAGACGTCGAGGATCATCCGGGTCAGTGCCCGCACCTCGCCGGCGATCTGGTCGGGACGGAGGTAGATGTGGCAGTCGTCCTGCTGGAACTGCCGCACCCGGGTGAGCCCGGACAGCGCCCCGGTCACCTCGTTCCGGTGCAGCACGTCGAAGGTGGCGTAACGCACCGGCAGTTCACGGTACGAGTGCTTCCGCATGCCATAGAGCAAGTGGTGGCTCGGGCAGTTCATCGGCTTCAGCGAGAAGTCGTGCTCGCCCGACTCGCTGTCGAGCACCATGAACATGTTCTCGCGGTACTTGCCCCAGTGCCCGGACCGTTCCCAGAGGATCTTGTTGTAGAGCAGTGGCGTCTTGATCTCCTGGTAATCGGCCCGCTGCTGGAGTTCGCGGATATAGTCGTTGACCTCGCGGTAGATCGTCGTGCCGCGGTCGGTCCAGAAGGCCGAGCCCGGCGACGAGGGATGGAACACGAAGAGATCGAGTTCCTTCCCGAGGCGCCGGTGGTCGCGCTTCCGGGCCTCCTCCAGCCGGTGGAGGTAGGCGGCGAGGTCTTCCTTCTTGAACCAGGCCGTCCCGTAGATGCGCTGCAGCATCTGGCGGCGCTCGTCGCCCCGCCAGTAGGCGCCCGCGCCGTGAAGGAGCTTGAAGTGCTTGAGCCGGCCCGTGGAGGGGATGTGCGGCCCGCGGCACAGGTCCTGGAAGGGACCGTCGGTGTAGACGGAAATCACCTCGTCGTCGCCCAGCTCGCTGATCCGCTCGAGCTTGAGCGGGTCGTCGGCGAAGCGCCGGTTGGCCTCGCCGCGATCCACCACCTCGCGCCGGAACGGGTAATCGCGCTCGACGACCTCCGCCATCTTCTGCTCGATGGCCTCGAGGTCCTCCGGCGTGAAGGGCCGCGGCACGTCAAAGTCGTAATAGAAACCGTCCTCGATCGGCGGCCCGAAGCCGATGCCGGCGCCGGGGAAGAGCTCGCGGACCGCGGTGGCGAGGATGTGCGCCGTGCTGTGCCGCAGGACCTCGAGCGCGTCCGGGTCGCGATCGGTCAGAATCGCGAAGCCGGCATCCCGTGCGATCGGGCGGTCGAGGTCCCAGACGGCGCCGTCCACCCGCGCGGCGATCGCGGCCTTGGCCAGGCCGGGGCCGATCATCTGGGCCACGTCGCGGCTGGTGGTCCCGGCGGGCACTTCCCGCACCGAATTGTCGGGAAGCGTGAGGCGAATCTGCGTCATGGGCTGGTGTCCTGCATGATCGGCGTCACGATCGGCTCCGACCGGGGCGCATAACGGAAATAGAGGGCAATCCCGGCGACGATCAGCACCGCCACGAGGAGCCAGCGGGCGAGTTCACCGGCAGGAATCCGGGAGCGTTCGTCGGCCATGTGACACCCCGGGAACGAGGAGAAACGGTACCTGCGCCTTCACGAGCGAACGTGTTAACTTAACGCGTCTTAGCCAATATTTGCACAAGGAGCATGCGAGTGAAGCGGGAGCGTTTGAGCTCGTCCGAGGCGCTGGGCTGGTCGCTGGTCGGATTCGGCGCCGGGATCGTCGGCGGGCTGTGGGCCGCCGGCCGGCTCGGCCGGGTCACCCGGGGCCGGCTGGCCGACGAGGTGCGGGCGGTGCGGACTCCCGACGGTGCGTCGGCCGTCGCCCTCGCCGACTCGGTCCGCCAGGCGCTGCAGGCGGACCCCGCCCTGGCGCCCCATGGGCTGCGCGCCGTCGCGGTGACCCGGGGGACGGTCGAGCTGACGGGCTGGGTGCCCGATCGCCGAACCCGTGCCCACGCCGTCCGCGTCGCGTCACAGGTGGACGGGCTGGCCGACCTCATCAACAGCCTCCTGGTGCAGGGCGAGGACAATGTCGGCGCGCCGCCCGAACTCTCGCTCGAAGGCCGTTCCGCATGACGCACGAGCTCGCCCCGCAATACCAACCCGGTGACATCGAACGGGCGCTGTACCGGTGGTGGACCGAGCAGGACCTGTTCACGCCCCGACCGGGCGGCCGCCCCTACGTGATCATGATGCCGCCGCCCAACGTGACGGCGCAGCTGCACATGGGCCACGGTCTCAACAACACGCTGCAGGACGCCGTCATCCGGTTCGAGCGGATGCGCGGCCGACAAGCGCTCTGGCTGCCGGGCACCGACCACGCCGGCATCGCCACGCAAAACGTCGTGGAGCGGGTGCTCACCTCCGAAGGAAAGACTCGATTCGACCTCGGCCGCGAAGCCTTCGTGAAGCGCGTCTGGCACCACGTGGACGAGACCGGTGCCACGATCCTCGAGCAGCTGAAGGCCATCGGGGCAAGCTGCGACTGGGGCCGGACCTACTTCACCCTCGACGAGGGGCTGTCCCAGGCCGTGCGCGAGGTGTTCGTGCGGCTGTACGAGAAGGACCTCATCTACCGCGGCAACTACATCATCAACTGGTGCCCCCGCTGCCTGACGGCGCTCTCCAACGAGGAGGCCGAAAAGGAAGAGGAGGACGGGCGCCTCTGGCACCTGCGCTACCCGCTCGACGGCGGCGGGCACCTGACCGTGGCCACCACCCGGCCCGAGACGATGCTCGGCGACACCGCGGTGGCGGTCCATCCCTCCGACACCCGGTACGCGCGGCTGGTCGGACGCACCCTCCGGCTGCCCCTGGTGGAGCGGGACATCCCGATCGTCGCGGACGACGCGATCGACCCGAAGTTCGGCACCGGCGCGGTCAAGGTGACCCCCGCCCACGATCCGCTCGACTTCGAAATCGGGCGCCGCCACGGGCTGGAATCGCTCAACGTGCTGACGCCGGACGCACACATCAATGAAAACGCCCCCGCACGCTTCCAGGGCCTGACTCGCGAGGAGGCCCGCAAGCAGGTGGTGCGGGAATTCGAGGCGCTCGGCCTGCTGGACACGGTGGAGTCGCACCGGCACGCGGTGGGGCACTGCTACCGTTGCGGGACCGTCGTCGAGCCGCGGCTCTCGGAGCAGTGGTTCGTCCGGATGGCGCCGCTCGCCGCCCCCGCCCTGAAGGCCTACCGGGACGGCGACGTCCGGTTCATTCCCGAGCGGCGAGGCACGGAATACGCGCAGTGGATGGAGGGCATCCGCGACTGGTGCATCTCGCGCCAGCTCTGGTGGGGCCACCGGATTCCCGTCTGGTACTGCGAGGCGCCGGCGTGCGGCCACATCAGCGTGTCACGCACCGACCTCACCGCCTGCCTCCGCTGCGGCGGCCCGGTCCGGCAGGACGAGGACGTCCTCGACACCTGGTTCTCGTCGTGGCTGGTGCCTTTCTCCAGCCTCGGCTGGCCGGCGGAGACGCCGGACCTCGATCGGTTCTACCCCGGGCACACCCTCGTCACGGCACCCGAGATCCTCTTCTTTTGGGTGGCGCGGATGATCATGGCCGGGCTCGAGTTCCAGGGACAGGTGCCGTTTCACACCGTGTACCTCCATGGGACCGTGCGCGACACCCAGCACCGGAAGATGTCCAAGTCGCTCGGCAACGGGATCGACCCCCTCGAGGTGATCGAGCGGTACGGCGCGGACGCCCTGCGCTACACCGTCATCTCGGGGATGGCGGTCGGCACCGACCTGATCCTCGACCCGGCCGATCTCGAGACCTCGTTCGCCGCGGGCCGGAACTTCGCCAACAAGCTCTGGAACGCGGGCCGCTTCATCCTCGGCACCCTCGACGGCCCGACCCGCCCGCTGGCGGGCCCGCACGCAAACGTGGTCCGGCCCGAGGAACTGACCCTCGCCGACCGATGGATCATCGCCCGGTGCGACGCCACGGTGCGCGCCGCCACCGAGGCGTACGAGAAGTTCCGTCTCAACGACGCGGCGGCGGCGGTCTACCACTTCCTGTGGAGCGACCTCGCCGACTGGTATATCGAGCAGGCCAAGCCGAGGCTGTACGGCAGCCAGCCGGGCGGCGACGTGGCGCGCGCCGTGGCGGCGCAGACCTTTGACGTGGCGCTCCGCCTGCTGCACCCGGTCATGCCCTTCGTGACGGAGACACTCTGGAAGCGCCTCCCCGGCCGGGCGGACGCCGACTCGGTCAGCGTGGCGCCGTGGCCGGTGCCTGACGACCGTGCGACGGACGACGAGGCCCTCGCCGGATTCGCGGAGGTCCAGCTGATCATCACCAGCCTGCGGCAATTGCGAGCCGACGCCGGCCTGCATCCGGGCGACAAGGCGATCGGCTCGCTGACCACCGCCGGCGCCGCGGCCCGCGCTCGCATCGCACCCTCGCTCGAGACCATCACCCGGCTGGCCAAGGTGACGATCGACGCGGTGGTCGTCCGCTCCGGCGCAACCGCTTCCGCGGGCGCGCTCAAGACGGCCGTGCTGCCCGACGGGATCGAGGTGTCCATCGCGCTGAGCGCGGCAGACCGCGACCGGGAGTGCGCGCGGCTGGCCAAGGAGGAGGCGCAACTCCGGCAGTTGGTCGAGGCGCAACAGCGGAAGCTCGGCAACGAGCAGTTCGTGGCCCGCGCCCCCGCCGCCGTGGTCGAGGGAGAGCGACAGAAGCTCGCGACCTGGCGGGAACAGGCGGACGCCCTGGCCGAGAACCGACGGCGCATGGGTTGCGCGTGAACGTCCAACGCCTCACCGGGGCGGCGATCGCGCTGGGCATCATCGCCTGCGCCAAGATCGAACCGCCGCCGGGGGGCCCGCCCGACCTCCTCCCCCCCGGACTCGTGGCCACCATCCCGGAATCGATGGCCGTCCTTCCCGACTTCTCGGGCGACGTCGAGTTCATCTTCAACGAAACCGTCTCCGAGGGCGGCAGCCCGAACATGGGCCTCGGCACGGGTGACCTCGAAAAGCTGATCATCCTGTCGCCGAGCGAGAGGGTGCCCAGCGTCCGCTGGAAGCGGAGCCGGGTCACCGTCCGGCCGGCCGAAGGATGGCGCCCCAACACCGTCTACCGAATCCAGCTCCTTCCTGGCGTGATGGACATCCGCCGGAACCGGAACGACAGCACCAGGGTGGTCACCTTCACGACCGGCGCGCCGATTCCTTCACTGCACCTGACCGGGCAGGTCTGGGACTGGACCACGGCGCGCCCCGCCCCCCGTGCGCTGGTCGTCGCGGTGCTCCTGCCCGACAGCCTCCGGTACCGCACGATGGCGGACTCGGCCGGCAAGTTCGATTTCGGCCCGCTGCCCAGCGGCGACTACCTGGTGTATGGCGCCCTCGACCAGAACCGGAATGCCCGGCTCGATCGGCGTGAGGCATGGGACTCCCTGCCCGTGCCGCGGGACAGCACCGCGGTGGGCGAGCTCTGGGCGTTCGTGCACGACTCCGTCGGCCCGCGCCTCTCGACGGCGGCGACGTCCGACTCGTTGTCGGCCACCCTCACGTTCACGCAGCCGCTCGACCCGGACCAGCGCTTCGGACCGGGCACCGTGCGGGTGCTGCTCCTTCCGGACTCGGCGGCCGTCGAGGTCGTGTCGCTCCTTCCCAAGACCGTGCACGATTCGATCTACAAGCCGCCCCCGCCACCGCCCGACACGACGGCGCCGAAGCCTGCCCCGCTGCCGGCCGGACCCACCCGGCCCGCCGGCGACACCATCCGCCCGTCCAGGGCCCCGCTCTTCACCTCGCTCCTCCTTCGTGTGGCGCAGCCCTGGAAGCCGGGCTCGACCTACGTGGTGGAGATCGACTCGCTCCGGAACGCCAACCGTGCGGCGGCGAGCATTC
>Ga0116154_10002298_pt1 | contig 14677 bp, 11 predicted proteins | sample AD_UKC030_MetaG_FD_89898 | JGI IMG/M metagenome (GOLD analysis project Ga0116154, IMG submission 89898) | Active sludge microbial communities of municipal wastewater-treating anaerobic digesters from USA - AD_UKC030_MetaG | ecosystem: Engineered > Bioreactor > Anaerobic > Digestate | place: USA...
ATAACCAGTTCATTATTCAAAAGGCCGGAGATCAGATTGTGGGGGCGCACAAGATAATCAATAATACTCTGTGATTCAGTTTCAATATTAAAATCAACCAAATGGCCGATGGCCTCGCCTGACTCGGTAAAAACAGGGAGGTTAATTAAGTTTTTGCTGGTTTGTATCATTGTTTTTAATTTCTTTAATTTTGGCGGGCAAAGAGTCGGTTGGCACGACAACGGTTTGATTTTTGGGGAAATGCTTTTTGAAAACATAGAGTTGCTGCAAGGCGGTGAGTAGGGTACTCAGAAACCAATAGAAGGTCAGACCAGCAGGCAAGCTAATGCCAATCACAAAAGTGAAGATCGGCATAAAATAAAGGGTTTGTTTATTGAGAGCAGAGGTCAAATTCTCATCTTTGGCGCCGGCAACTTTTGGCTGGCGCTTGGTGATCAACATGCTCGAGGCCCAATATTGAGCCAGGGCGGAGAGGGCGGCCAAGGGGATACTTTTGGCGGAGAAATCTAGAAAACCAAAGGCTATGGCATTGATCTGACCGGGATTATAAACAAAAGAGTAGAGGGCGCTCAAGCTTTCCGGCTTGAGCCCATCGCGAAAAACATTATAAACCGCAATTAAAAAGGGGAGTTGAATCAAAAGGGGCAGACAAGAGGAGGCAGGGGAAATTTTTTCGGTTTTGTAAAGAGCCATTAATTCGCGGCCCATAATCTCTTGATTGCCTTTATATTTGGCTTTGAGGGCATCGACCTTGGGTTGGAGGTCTTGCAGTGATTTCTGGGCTTTGATTGATTTGACAGATAAGGGGTAGAGAATCAGTTTGATGAAAATAGTCATCAAAACCACGGCAATACCAATATCTTGAAAAGAAACGGTATTATAGAAAAAAACTAGGAGGTTAAAAAGCGGCTGATAGATAAAAAGATGGTAAAGTTGAATCATAGTTGGTTATTTTATTGGATCATAACCGCCACGAGACCAAGGATGACAGTGGATAATCCGCTTAATTGATAGCAATAGGCCTTTAAACAGGCCATACTGCTCAAGCGCACTAATACTATAATTAGAGCAGGTGGGGTAGAAACGGCATTGGCCATGGGGTTTGACTAATTTACCCCAGAAACTATGGTCAAAAGACAGGGTTTTTTGATAAATTTTTATAAAAAAAATGGCTAATCTACGTGGAAATAAATAAACTTTAGGGATCATTTGGACAGAGATTTAAAAATATGGGCTTGATTAAATAGAAATAACAGTTCTTGTTCTAACTCTTGATAATTTAAAACCAGTGAGGCAGGCTTGGTATTAATAATAATATCTAAATTATCTTTAATATTAGCCAAATTTTTTCTAATAATGGTGCGGATTTGTCTTTTTAATAAATTCCTGGCTGTGGCTTTTTTGCTAATATTGGTGGAAATAATAATACCAAAACGAGTGGTTGGTCTGGCGGCCAAGGAAATCTTCAGATTAAAAAAGGGACTAAAATATGTTTGCCCTTTTTTAAAAACCAGATCATAATCTTTTTTAGTTCTCAGACGATTGTTTTTAGCCAACATATATTTTGGCTAATATTAAATAAAATTAAACACTAAGCCTGGTTCTCTTCTTGTGGCGGCGGCGAGTAATGACTTTGGCGCCATTTTTGGTGGACATGCGGACCAAAAAGCCGTGAGTTTTAGCTCTCTTTCTTTTTTTGGGCTGATATGTTCTCTTGGTAGCCATAAATAGAGGATAATTTATAATTTAAAGCAAAAATCAATTTTAGAATAACACAAAAATTAAAACAAATCAAAGGGCAAAGATTTTAATAACTTTTTATCAACATATACACCACAATATCCACACCTTGTACACTTTTTATTAATTTGCTGTGCCTTTGTGTATAAGTGTCGAATGTGCTATTATTGAGGTAGAAAAAATAAAAAAGATAAATAATTTCCTAGAAAAATATGACCAAAGACGAATTGTGGCAGGCCGTGCTCGGAGAACTGGAATTAAGTCTCTCAAAGGCCAATTTTATTACTTGGTTTAAAAATACTTTTATTATTGCCGAAGAAAATGAACAGGTAATTATTGGGGTGCCAAATCTTTTTACCCAGGCCTGGTTTGAAAAGAAATATCATGATTTAATCATAAAAACCCTGAAAAAAATCACCAATAATCGGGTAAAAAATATTATTTATAAAATAGAGGTTCACAAGCCAGATGGGCTAATGTTAGCCGAAAAAATAGAGGTTACTTTTAATCAGCCGACTAGGGAAGTAGAATTTTTAGCTAGCACCAATGAGTCTCACGGTTTAAACCCGAAATATACCTTTGAAAAATTTATCGTGGGTAAAAATAATGAGTTGGCTCATGCCGCAGCCAAGGCAATCAGCGAAAAACCAGGGGAAATTTACAATCCGCTCTTCCTTTATGGCGGAGTGGGGTTGGGTAAGACCCACTTATTACAAGCAGTCGGCCATGTTTTATTACTAAAAAACCCAAAAATCAAGGTTTTGTACACAACCTGTGAAAAATTTACTAATGATTTTGTCCAGGCGATCAGGACTGGCAAAACCAAGGCTTTTCAGGACAAATACCGCGATGTGGATCTTTTGATTATAGATGATATCCAGTTTATGGAAGGAAAAGAACAGACCCAGGAACAGTTTTTCCATACTTTTAATGATTTATACCAAAAAAACAAGCAAATCGTGATTTCTTCCGACCGGCCACCCAAAGCGATTCCCACCCTGGAGGATCGCTTGCGCTCCAGATTTGAATGCGGGATGATCGCGGATATTGGCGAGCCGGATCTGGAGACCAGAACCGCGATTTTGGGGGCAAAACTAGCGGAAAAGAACTATTTTCTGTCAGAAGAGATTATAAATCACATTGCTTCAACGATTCAGAGTAATATCCGCGAGCTGGAAGGGGCATTAAACCGAATAATTGCCCACCATGAACTAAAAAAGGAAACACCTACCCTGGAATCGGTAAAAGCGATTGTTTCTGGGTTGGTAAATCTACCTAGAAAGGGCTCTATCGCGCCAAAATTAATAATTCAAACCGTGTCGGAATATTTTAGTATTAGTATAAATGATATTATCGGCAGTTGTAGAAAAAAAGAATTGGTGGTGCCAAGACAAATTATTATGTATTTTATGAGAGAAGAGCTGGATGCCTCATTTCCTAATATTGGCAATGAGCTCGGGGGGAGAGACCATACCACAGCTATGCACGCCCATACAAAAATTAAAAACAAATTAATTGACGATGATAAACTAAGGCAAGATATAACAATATTAAAACAAAAGATATTTAATAGCGCAGTCTAAGTCGGGAAGTGGTGGAAAGAGTGGTGGAAAAAATGTTTAATAAGAACAAAAGACAGATTGATAATTAGTTATCCGGTGATTGTGCCCACAAAACAGAGAGAGTTAAGCACTACAAATTAAGGTTTTAATTATAATTAAAACCAATAAAAATAAGAAAAAATATAATTATCAACTTTTACACAGCTATTAATAATAATATGAGTTATATATAGCAATTAATTATTTATTATTATGAAAATAACTTGCACTCAAGAAAATTTAATTAAGGGCTTGAATATAGTCGCGCACATTGCTGGAAAGAATATTAGTTTACCTATTTTGAATAATATTTTAATTAAAGTAGAAGACGGGGTGATAAAACTAATGAGCACTAATTTGGATATTGGGATAAAAACCACTATTCGCGGTAAAATAGAAAAAGGCGGTGAGACAACAGTGGGGGCAAAGATTTTGACTGATTACGTGGCGCTTTTGGCTGGGGGCAATGTGACGATGGAAATAGTAGATAATAATTTGCTAATTAAGACTGAAAATCAGGAGACGTCTATTCGCTGTCAGGGGGCGGAAGAATACCCGGTAATTCCCTGGATTGAGGCGACAAGTGGGGTGAGTTTGGAGGCAAAAATTCTAAAAGAGGTGTTGGGGCAGGTTATAAATAGCGCCTCATATGAGGATATTCGGCCGGAATTGTCAGGTGTTTTGATGGCAGCAGAGAAGGACACACTTGTGATGGCAGCAACAGATAGCTATCGTCTGGCTGAAAAAAAGATTAAAATCACCAAAAATAACCTAAATCAAGAAAAAGCCTATAAAATAATACCACTTAGGGTATTGCAAGAGGTGCTGCGGGTGTGCGGCGAGGGAGAGGAGCGGGTGGAAATCAACTTTAGTGACAGCCAGGTGGTTTTCAACTTTCAGGAGACCACTATTATGTCCAGACTAATCGAGGGTAACTATCCGGACTATAAAGAAATTATTCCCAAAGAATGGAAGACACGGGTGGTGGTAGACAAGACAGGGTTAATTTCACAAGTGAAGGTAGCAAGTTTGTTTTCCCGGGCTGGTATTAATGATGTGTTTCTAGAATTTAATAAGGATAATAAGATTATTATTTCGGCGGCCAATGTCCAATATGGAGAAAATAAATCCAAAATAGAGGCCACAGTAGAAGGGGAAAACAATAGTGCGGTTTTTAATTATAAATATTTACTGGACGGCTTGCAAAATATTAATCATAAGAAAATAGTCATAGAAGTGAATTCGGCTGATATGCCGGTGATTTTGCGGCCGGAGGGGGGCGATGATTATTTATATTTGATAATGCCAATCAGGAGATAGGAATCAAAAAAGCAAGAAAACAAGAAAGCAAAGAACAAAAATCACCCCGCGGTCGCGAGATGATTTTTTGGTGAGGATGATTATTTTAAGATATTAATTTTTATATAGCGCGAACCCCAACTTTTGGCAGCAGACAGATCAGGCATCCAGATATCAATATGGTGATAGTAGCGCGCGTTCATACGATCCAGTACCACAAAAACTTTGGAGCCGTAATAATCGGGGATTTGGATTTTGGTGCCTTTGGGAAAAGCATTGCTGGCAATCATTCCCCAAAAAACATGATCGCCCCAAGCGGCAATAAAGGGTGAGTCATCGGTTTCCGCGGCGCGCGAGGTATAAGCAGTGGCGGTGATATAGGTGGTATAATATTCTATCTCTTCAGTTGTTGGTAAAGAAGAATCAATGATTTTATCAACAAGCTCATCAGCAGGAAGAACAGGATTGTCGGGGTGATTGACAAATAATAATTCCACCGGACCGCGACCGTAATTTAAAGTCACTTCTTGTTTAGCAAAAACAACATGGGGATTGATTTGGATAAGGGCAAAAAGCAAAGAAACCACAAAAAGGACTCTTTTGTAAAAAATTAGTGATTTTTTGTCTAATAACATATATAAAATAGTATTGTTGGCCAATTAAAAAACTTCCCATATTTGGAAAGTTCTACTGTTATTATATTAGCATACTTGAGGAAAAATGTCAATCTAAAAAATAAATTAAAATAAAATAAGAAACAAATATTAAAAATTGTTTTTTAAATTTGAGTGAGGTGAATAAATTTATTTTTTAATATATTCTTTGGAGTCTTCCAGTTTGATACTGATCAGTTTGGAGATACCATCTTCACCCATAGTGACGCCATAGAGCAGCTTGGCTTTTTCCATAGTGGCGCGGTTGTGGGTGATGACAATAAATTGTGTTTTGTGGGAGAGGTCGGAGAGAATTTGAGCGAAGCGAAGAGAATTGGATTCATCGAGAGCGGCATCAACTTCGTCCAAGACAACAAAGGGTGCGGGATTGGAGGAAATAATAGCGCAGATCAGAGCAATACTCGTCAGGGCGCGTTCGCCGCCCGAGAGGATGCTGATGGATTTTAATTTTTTGCCGGGCGGGGTGGCGTAGATTTCAATACCGCTGTAGCCGTCTTTGGATTTTTCTTGAAAGAAATTGGTGGCCGGAGAATTGTCAGCAAGAGATTCTTCCTCGGCTGGCTTGAAATCTTCCTTGATCAGGGAGAGCTCTGCTTGACCGCCGTTGAAGAGAATTTTAAAATATTTTTGGAAATAAGTATTAATCTCGTTAAAAGATTCTGACATTTGTTTTTTGATAATCTGTTCCAAATCAGTAATTACTTTTTTGAGGGAAGCAATTGTCTGGTTTAGATCATTGGTCTGAGCGGTCAAAAAATCATAACGCGCCTGAACCCGCTGATACTCTGTTTCCACTTCCGGATCTAGGCCGCCAATGATTTCTAGTTGGCCCTTGAGCCGGTTTATTTTATCTAGGATGGAGAAATTTTGTGCCTGGTCACCCTGGGGCAGGGAAGCGGTTCGGAGCACTTCGAGGGAGCCCAGTTCCTGAATAATTTCTTGTTTCAAATCAAAGCGTTTGGTTTCGACTCTGGCCAGAGAGATTTTGACTTCATTGAGCTGATTGTTGGAAAGAGAAAAAGCCTGCTGGGCGGCTTGATATTTTTGCTGGGTTTGCCAGAGGGCAGAGCGTTTGGCCTCATCTTCAGAGAGGAGGTGCTGAATTTTTGTCTGTAGTTCTCCGGCCTGATGATCCAGGTCGGCGATTTTTTTATCCAAAGCTCGCAGTTCCTGGGGCGGTTCAGGTTTGTTTGCCACAGCGTCTTCGGCGCGCAAATAGGGCTTGATGAAGAGTAGGAGTGATTTTACGCGGTCATTCAGATCAGCCAGAAGTATTTTGAAACTAGACGCTGCCAAGCCTCGCCCCAAATCAGCCAAAGCTTTTTGGCCCAGGGAATTGATATTTTCAATTTGTTGGTTGAGCTCAGTTATTTTATCCAAAGAGAGGGTTTTGGTATTGGTATGGGGCCGGGTTTTTTCAACGAGGGATGATTTCATGGTCCAGAGTTCTTCTCTGGTGCGCATTTTCTTATCCAAAACAGCCTGCTGCTCCAGCCGCAATTTTTCTATTTCTTGATTTAAGCCGCTATTTTTGACAATATTATCCAGCTCAGCCTCTAATTTTTTCCACTGATCCTCGTGGATTTTTTTATCAGCCTCAAGTTGGTTTATTTTGCTCAATTCTTGCTGGTAATCACGATCAATAGTTTGCCAGTAAGCGCTGTAATAGTTGAGGCGCAACTCATTGAGCTCAGCCTCAATCTCCTTGCGTTTGTTGAGTTTTTTGATCTGACGAGTGAGGAGATTTAATTGGGGTTCCATTTCTTTGAGACGGATGTTGGCGGTAGTGAGGTTTTGCCAGACCTGATTGAGCTTGACAATGGTTTGATTTTTTTTGATTTGATATTGTTTGACGCCGGTGGCTTCGTCAAAAAATTCCTTGCGCTCTTCTGGGGTGGCGATGAGAAAATTATCAATCATACCCTGGCCGATGATGGCATAGGTGCGGTGGCCAAAATTGGCTTGAGTGAGGAGCAAATTAATGTCGGCGAGTTTACTTTTGCCACCATTGATCAAATACTCACTTTCGCCATTACGATAGATTTTCCTGGTAATCAAAAGGTCGCGGTAATCAATAGGCACTTTCCCGTCAGTATTATCCAATTCCATAGAGACCTCGGCCAGACCCAGGCGGGCTTTTTTGTCAGAGCCGGAAAAGATGACATCCTCGCTTTTTTTGCCACGGAGGGTCTTGATACTTTGTTCACCCATGACCCAGCGGAGAGAGTCGGCAACATTGCTTTTGCCAGAGCCATTGGGGCCGACCACGGCAGTGATGCCACTCGTGAATTCCAGGGTGGTTTTTTTGGCAAAAGATTTGAAGCCGTTGATTTCTAGCTTTTTTAAGTACATAATATAGAAACTCAAAACTCAAAATTTAAAACTCAAAAGTATTGATAAGCATAAACAAAAGAGACCGGGATGGGTCACTTTTATTATATCAGGAAAAGGGTTTTGGGCAAAAGAGAGGTGGGGTGGTAATTAATTTAATGAGTGTCGGAGTCCCTGGCGGAGACTCCGACGGGGCGGAAAAATTCAATTTCAGATAACGTATCGGCACATGCGAAGTTGTGTAGCAATTTGCGCGGAGGCTTTCGGAGAAAACCGCAGCCGCATGTGCCTTGTTATCGGATGTAGCGAAAAGTTTTTGTTTTGCCGAATGGCAAAATGATTATTTGGGGGTATTTTAATTTTTATTTTATTTCAATATTTTTTACGATTTTATCAAAATCTGACTTTATTTCTGGAGTCTTTGATGTGTAGTTTGCGCTTATACGGACTATGCCACCTTTACTATTCTTAAATATGATAGCGTCTACTGTACCCACGCCATCAAATATTGAATAGGAATACTGAATTGCCGACTTTCCACCAACCGCAATGTTTTTGTATTTTGAGTTAAAACTTGATTCTGGGTTATTTTTTGCCCAATTCAACGGCGAATCATTATTTTTGTTCTCATAAGATATAATTTCAATTCCCGGAGTGTCGCCTTCAAATTTCTTTTCACCAATCCACAAATATGCGCGCTCAACAACCTTTCCGCCCATATCTTGATTTTCATTTAAATTATACTGAGCTGGATATTCAAAACTCACACCGATTTTTTCACTTGCAAATATCTTACTACTAACATGTTTTGACGTGGATGAAACAACTTCTTTTCTTAGTTCAGTCTCTGTTTTTTTTGATTCAGTGGTAACTGTTTTTGGGAAATTACCCTCTGAATTTGAGCAACCAGAAAGCATGATGGATGTGCTTAGTGCGAATGCGATGCAAAATTGCTTTTTCATTTTGTTATATAAAAAATAAAATACCCCCAAATAATTAACGCCGAAGGCGCAAAAACTTTTTGCTATTTCCGATAACGTATCGGCACATGCGAAGTTGCGCCGTGGATTATTGATTATTTTTGTTAATATCGCTTTATTTGATTATACCACTAAACTTACCATTTCGTCAGCGCAATTTGGGAGAGGAAATTTTGCATACCTTTAAAATATAATTGCGCAAAATTTCTGAACCGCATGTGCCGTGTTGTCTGATGTATTTTTTCATCTTCTGCTTAATTGCACAAAACTTGTTTATTCTACTAGAAAATTTGATTTTTTAAATTAAAAGTTTTTGTTTTGCCTTTAGGTAAAACAGATTATTTGGGGCTATTTTTTATTTTTTATCAAAATTTGTCCTCTTCCTATCCACTCAATCAACTCGTTGGCTTGGGCGTCGATATTCAAAAGAAGTTCTGGGTAGCATGGCTGCAATTCGGCGTTAAAAATCAACAACTCTTTTAATCCCCGTGCGTAGTCAAATCCTAGCTTTTCGCAATTCTGTAAAAATTTTCTTCTGAAAGGTATTAGCTTTTCTTTTCGTGAATCTGATACAACTGAAAAAGTTTTCATATCCGATACAATCCTATGAAAAACTCGCAATAATTCCATTGTAATTCGGCAGAGCTGAATATCTGAGCTATTGGTAATTTCTGAAAATTTTGTAATCAGTGGCATGATGTGATCGACCTCGTAGGCTTTGTCTGAATTGTTCACCAACATCAATAGTCTTTCTATGCCCACAACTGAAAATGACCAAAAATTTTCCCAATGAACTAAATCGACGATTGTGCCGTCCTTGTAAATTGGTCGCCACAACAAATTTTCGATTGAGGCTATATCCAATGGCTCATCCAAATTATCCGTTTTGTATAGAATTTCATTTCGATAACCCCACGCAACGGGTGGAGTGAAATTTAGAGCCAATAGAGTTGTTCTTGTTTGGTCGGGTATGAATTGTTCGTCGTTGATTCCAAATTCTTTTGCAATCTTGATAAATGGGTCGGCTTCGAGATTTTTATCAAACTTATATTTTCCAGCAGTTATTTCTTCGGCTTTTCCGCCTGATAAATATGAAATAACGAAGCGTTGTGGCTCTAGCCCCAACTCATTTATCAAAAACTCGAAAATTTTTCTGATAGTAAAATCGGCGATGTCTTTGCGTTGCTCATCCGTAACATCCTTTCCGCCAACAAAGCCTGACACATCAGCCATATCAAAAAGCAAAAGATGGATATCGTCCATGGCATCATTGAAGTCATTAACTCGTATCACTTGTTGAATTGTTGAAAAGTTGTAGGCCTCAGAATTGTCTAAATAATTACCGAATTTTTCAAGAAATGGCGCCTCACCAAAACTTATGTTGAAATTTCCAGGAAAGCCCTTGTTCACAATCAAAGAGCGAGGAATCTTTTGAACTCCTGAATATTTAGAAAAATTTTCAATTTTATTCCTTAACTCTAAATATTTCATAAAAAATAAAAAATAGCCCCAAATAATCCCGCCGTAGGCGGAAAAACTTTTAATTTAAAAAATCAAATTTTCGTCTTTGTTCATTGCACGGAACCCGAAATTACCACCAAAGATGAAAAAATATTTCAGACAACGTTCGCGTGTATGCGATGTTTTGTGGAGCGTAGCGGAACAAAATATGGGTGGAGCGACCTTAGGAGCGTAACCGCATACACGCTGTTATACGCTGTTCAAAAAATATTTTTCATTCAATTTCATTTTGACAGGCTTTTTATTCAATAATCATAAATTTGTTTTTTTGTTTTGGATTTTGGGCAGAGGGGTTAGGGGTGAATGCCCAAATCCAAAACTCCTTATTCTGTTTGAGGGAGGGGCAAGAGGGGAACTAAAGGGGTGAATTGCCCCGACCGAAAACACTTCTTTAATCAAAATCTGTCTGATCTTTTTTATTAAAGTTATTCAGAAATAAATCAATTGCCTCTTTATTGTTTTGATATTGCTCTGAGTTTTCTTCTTTTATTCCTTCCAGTTTTGTTTTTAACTCCTCTAAATCAAGGAAATCTGACAAACTTTTATAATTAAATCTTTTTGTAACCCTCGTGCCATAGTCACCAATAGTTTGGCTTCTGCTTTCCGAAACGAATTTAGCTATGAAGACCAGTAATTTTTGATTGGCATCACTAATTGTTTTTATGAAGTCTCCCCACTTACTATCTTTGCTCCATTCTTTCCAACGGTACAAAATGTAAAGTAAGTTTTTATGTTTCAATAAATCATCAGGGTTAGTTTCTTCGATTTTTTCAAGACATAATTTTTGTAAATCTTCAATTTTATCTTCCGGCACAACAAATTCGTCCGAATCTTTGCCCTTTTCTTTTCTTGATGACTCCAAAGAAACTTTTTGTATTGGACCGAAGAGACCTTTGGACTGCGGTATAGCTTCTTTTAATATTTCATAATTTTTGCTTTTATCAGACTCTCTTTTTAGCAACTGATAAATTATTCTCATCAAATCCATATCTATTCCGAAATCCCACATCCCAACTTTTTCTTCGGGCAAATCATCGGAAATGTTGAAAAGTGTCTTAACTACATTCTTTGCATTATCTTGCGAAATACGAGTTTGATCACCTGTAAAATCTTGAATCCTTTGTAAAACCTTCCTGATTTTCTTTTTCTCAATGTACTCCCTAATAATCTTTTCAAGATCTTCTGTTGAATTTGTTTTGCTTAAAATTTCCTCAATTTCAAACTGGCTTAATTCTTCCTCGTCACCACCAGGAATTAGCGTAAAGTAGCTATCAAAATTATTTGTAGCACATACCCTTAAGTTATTGCTCCAAATAGACTGCCATTCGTGTCCGTGCGTTGAATAACCGTACTGAAAAATGCCGTCAACTTGTGGAAATAATCTTTTTAATAACTCAAGAACAGATTCTTTTATTTCGCTTGGTAGTGCATTCAACGCTTTTTCAATTTCATCTTTTCTTGGATTGTTATCCCTTGAACTTCGCTCGTTCCTATCAGTAGAAGTAAAAATCACACTTTTATCACGCATGAATAAGTAAAAATCCGGCGCAAAAATTCTAATTGCCTCAATGGCAATGAAATCTATCGGGTTTACTTCCATTATCTTACCTTGATACATCTGAGAGATATTAAATTCCAAACTGCTTGCGAACCTTTTTACATCTCGTATGTTTTTGAAAAAATCTTTGAAACCTGAATGATAAACATTTACCCAATACGGTTCGTCTTGTCCAAAATATTTTTGTGCAGATTCAGGTAATATGCTCAAAATCCGATCTAGCTCTTTGAAAAGAAATGTGGATATTTTTGATGGTTTTGCAAAAGGCACGTTAAAATGCACTTGGACTATCTTATTCAAATAATCCTTTCCTGAAACACCAATTTGCTCTTCAAGATTTTGCTCAACAATTTTTCTATCAAAAGCCAAGAGATAAATTGTATTTGGAAAGTCTGCGTTTATCCGAATTAGTCTAAAAATTTGTTTAATTTCTGATTGATTTAGTCTATCAATATCGTCAATGACGATCACAATTTTTTTATTTCGTTCCAAAAGCTCTTTTTTTATTTCGTTTTTTAATTCTGTAATAGATTTTTTATTCACTAAATACTTCTGTTGAAAAAAATCTGACAAACCAAGCAAAAAATCTTTAAATAATCCAACCAAAAATAAAACGAGACCTATCCCAAAAAATGTATATTTAATCCAGTTTGCCGGTATCTCTAACCATTGTATTATTTGGCTGGACGAAATACCGATTAAGCCCAAGCCCAGAAGAACTTTTGATGAAAGAATACTTAAAGTTTCCTTTTTGGGTGTAAGACTTAGTAATTTAGAGTACAGCTTCAGTTTTTCTGCAATCTTTTTATCTTTTGATGAGCCATGTTTAATCTCAAGTTCTTTGGCTATTTCGTTAAAAAAGTGAGTACTGAGATTTTTTTCTTCGGAAAAGCCCCACGGATTAAATCCAATAATTGTTGGTTTATCGTCGTTTTTTGTGGCCTCAATGTACTCATTGGCTAGGTTAATAACTGACGATTTTCCAGATCCCCATTCACCATAAATCGCAATAACAAGACTTTCTTTTTCTTTCCAATCCAAAAGTGCTTTCCCAAGATGTTGAGAAAATCTTTTTCTGCTTAGGAAATCATCTTTTTCGGTTTCGATTGGTTTGTCGTAAATAAACATAGCTAGTTTTTAAATGCCTCCGCCAACTGTTTAAAGCTCGTCGGTTTGTACTTGTCCCATTCTTCCTGCTTCACATAAAGCATTTTGTAGGCGATTTTTTTCTGTCTTTCGCTTGCGTCCTCGCACCATTGCCCCAACCTCTTTATCTTTTCAATATCGTCTAAATCTTCTCGTCCTTTTGTTTCCACAATATAAATCGTTTTATTGTCCGTTTTTACGAAAAAGTCGGGATAATAACTGGAAATTGCCCCGCTCGCGTTTTTATAATCAATTTTGAAATGAATTTCATAATAATTTTTAGCGAAAGAAATCACATCGTCAGCGCCTTCTAAAAAGTCGGCAAATTCAAGTTCAAAATCGCTATCCCCGACAATTTTATTGAATACGCTCTTTTTGGGTAGCAAATATTTTTTATCGGTAACAACAAACGGTCTTGCACTGCTTATTTTGAGATAATTTTTTATTTCCGTGTCGCCAACATCTTGCACGGTCAGATTATTTATTTCCTTTTTGAATGTTTCCACGATAGTTTTTACCGCTTCCAACTCGGATAAATTTCTCAAAATATTTGCGTCATTCAGATCAACTTTTTCGCTGAATAAATCGTTGCCGATAAATTCTTTTACTTTGCCAAAAAGTATATCGTAGCACCCAAAAAGGCGCAGTTCTTTCATTATTCTTTGCACAAAAAATCCGACAACGCTTTGATAATTTGGTTCAACAGTACTATTCAAAATCGTTGTGTGATGAAGTTTGTCATCAATTACTTCCTTAAAAACAATCTCTTTCTTTTCTTCCTCTGAAAATTGTTTTATTGAGATTTTTTCGTGCTTAAATCCGGCAACATTCAATAAATTAAGATTTTTATATTCTCTTTGTATTCTCGGCGTTAAAACCGGCAATTCAATGTCTAAATTTTCAATGTCTTTTTTTACATTCTGATTATCAACTTCAATAACAGTCGGTGTAATCGGCGAGCCGGAACGATCCATTTTTCGTTTTTCTAGCTCAACGCCTTCCGCCTTGATTGATTCCACAAACTCCATAAAGGCGGGCGTGCCGATAACGCTCACATATTCCTCAACATCTTGACCAAAAAACATTCGACGAAGACCGCGACCCAATGTCTGCTCCGGCAATATCTTTGAATCAGAGCCATACGGGCGTAAACCAACGATTGTCGTTACATTTTTGACATCCCAACCCTCTTTAAGCATTAAAACGGAAACTATCACCTTGTAGGGGCTTTCCATGCTGTCTATCTCATTAGCTTTCTTTCTCAAATCTTGCAGTTCTTTTTCCTTTTTTCCGGTAACTGTTTCCGATATTTCACCGCTCTTGTTTGTATGAATGGTTAAAACCGCGCCTTTCAATTGCGGATAACTTTTTTCCAAAAACTCCGCCACATCGTCGCAATTTTTTGTGTCGTCCGTCATTATGAAAAGAATCGATTTTTTGCCGGTCGGCTCAAGTTCCTTGTATGTTTTTCCCCATTCTTCAACTCCTAGCCGGATGTAGTCCTCGTATTTTTCAGAAAATATTGAGCTTTGTTTTTCTTGCAATTTCGCTCGGCTCGCCTGATCCGGCAAAACCGGATTTTTTACCACACCCTGATGTATTGCTTCAACCAAAGGATAATCAGAAACGGTTTGCACAAAAATTTCCCCACGATTATTTTTTGGCGTAGCCGTAACATCAATTTGCAAAGCTAATTTTTTGCCCTTTTGCAATAATCTGTTGTGGATATCTTCAATAGATTTAAACCACGCCATTTTTGGATCGTGGATATGGTGGGCTTCGTCGTTGATAACCATTAACTCATCAACATCGCGGACTATTTCGCCC
>Ga0116154_10002300_pt1 | contig 14676 bp, 13 predicted proteins | sample AD_UKC030_MetaG_FD_89898 | JGI IMG/M metagenome (GOLD analysis project Ga0116154, IMG submission 89898) | Active sludge microbial communities of municipal wastewater-treating anaerobic digesters from USA - AD_UKC030_MetaG | ecosystem: Engineered > Bioreactor > Anaerobic > Digestate | place: USA...
GACTGAAGAAGCAAACGGTTCTATGGGACAAAGGTGCGTGGCTCTCCATGAAGCCCTGCTGAAACATAACATTGAACATGAATATTATACGGGCGGTCATGGCGGTCACGACTGGGCTACCTGGCGTCACCTGCTGTATTTCAGGTTCCTTCCAAATCTTTGGAAAGAAAAATAAATGCAATTCAGCATTTTGCGACGGCGGCCGGCAACCTGATAACATAAATACCGCACTAATGGATCTTCCCATGGTGAACACCTGTAATGCTCGGATTGTCTCAAAGAATTAAATCCGTTATCTTATCTGTGATCCCGATAGTCATCGGGACCGTTGTCGGCTTCCCGTAAATCCGGTCCAATCAAAATTAGAGTTTTATAATTAAAAGTGTTTATCATAAACCTCTCTGGGAGTTAAATAATTTAGAGCCCTGTGAGGCCTGTTTTCATTATAATCTGTTACCCATTCCTGGATTTTTTCTCTTACATCAGATAATGATTGAAAGACATAAGCACTTAATAATTCCTTACGTATGCTTCCGTTACATCTTTCAATAAATGCATTCTGGGTTGGTTTGCCGGGTTGGATGAACACAAGTGTAATATGATTTTGGCGGCAGTAATGATCGAGTTTAAAGGATATAAATTCCGGACCATTATCAACACGGATCATTTGGGGCAGTCCTCTTGTCTGTTTTAGCTGCTCCAGGACCCGGATGACCCTTAAGGCAGGTAAAGAAGTATCTGCCTCAGCGCACAAAACTTCACGGTTAAAATCATCTATAATGTTTAATATCCTGAACTTTCTGCCATTCCAAAGGCTGTCACTCATAAAATCAATTGACCATACCTGGTTAGGAGCAACAGGCTGCATCAGTGTTTGTTTTGCTCTTGCTGGTAATCTTTTTTTTGCTCTTCTTCTAACATTTAACTGCATTGCTGTATATACTATATAAACACGTTTATGGTTCCATTTGTGTCCATCCTTGCGGATCCTGTGATAACTCTGCCAGAACCCGATCGAAGGGTGTTTATCGACAAGATGGTTGAGCTCATCTATAATCGTTTCATCATGCTTTATTTTATGTCTGTATCGATATGATGATCGTGGAAGGCATAATGTTTTGCAGGCCTGACGTTCACTTACATGATGTTCCTGAACCATGCAGTGTGCCACTTCCTTCTTTTTATCAAGCCCTATAGTTTTTTTTCTACAGCATCTTTAAAGGCTTCATGAATGAGACTTAGATCTGCATACATTTTCTTTAACCTTGCATTCTCGATCTCAAGTTCCTTTAATCTCTTAAGCTGGCTGGGCGTCATTCCACCATACTTGGCTTTCCAGTTAAAGAATGTTGCATTGCTAATACCATTTTCACGGCATATATCCTTAACTGGAATCCCTTTCTCTTGTTGGGAGAGAATGGAAATAATTTGACTTTCTGTAAATCTTACTTGTTTCATAATAGGTCTTAAAATTAAAGATTATACTCTAATTTTAATCGGACCTACTTCGGGGAAGCCGACAGATGTAGCTCAAACATTTATCAAAGGAGAGCAATCATTAAGCGCTGACAAATTTGATAATTTAATAACAGCCGGTGATGCAGATTTAGAGGCTTTCTCTCCTGCTGATGTGCTAAAGGCTTTAAAGGAGATTGCAATCGCATCAAAGAATTTGGATAGTTGCCATAGAGATGCTATAAATCTGGGTAATAAAGTTTATGAAGAGAAAATCTTGAAAGATTTGAAAACTAGAGAGGTGCTTTCTTGCCCAACTCCAAACTTTTATAAGCTCAATGTAAGGTTGTTTAAAGAATGGTTATTAATAAATTAAAAAAGATGCTTTTAAAAAATCCCTTTGCCGACTTTGGTGGAATTGTAATTGGTGACCGTTTTATAGGTAGAAAAGCCGAAATTGAAGCAATTCAAAATAGGCTCTTTGGTATTAACTATGGGAATATGGCTATTATGGGTTTACCTCGTATTGGTAAATCAAGCCTTTCATGAAATGTAATAATGACCAAAAAGTCGGAACTAGCAATACAAAATATCTTTCCGATATGGGTCTCATTCGGAGAATACAATTCAATAATTGAGGTCTTCCAAGAAGTTTATAATGAATTAATTGAAAGAATTTCCAACAAGGAAGATTTAATAGTCGAGATTACATGTTTCTATAATAGTTTTATTAACGCAAAAAATGAATTAGAAAAGAAAAGATTCATAAAGAAGATTCTTAAACTACTAAAAACTAAGGGGCTTAGATTGATCTTAATATTTGATGAATTTGATAATGCTAAAAATATTCTATGTTTAAATGATTTCCAGTTTCTTAGAGAATTGTCTAACAATCCAGAGACTAAACTGGCACTACTGACAATAACTAGAAAAACACTTCAAGAATTGGAACCAGATAATGGTGCATTATCAAATTTTTATCAAATATTTACTGACTTACGGCTAAGATTATTCGGAACAGATGACCAAGGGCTATATTGGGATAGGGTAAGATCGAATGGTATTGAGGTTTCTAAATCTTATACAGATTTGGCAAGTTACTATTGTGGTTCACATCCATATCTTCTTGATGTTTTTAATCATGAAGTTTTTAATAATATCTCACAAAACAAAATAGACTTAGACCAAATTACTTTGCAAGTCATTAAAGAGTTAAATCTAAAAATGCTTAATGAATATGAATCTATTGTAAAGTTGATGATTGATGAAGGGATTGAAAGGCAATTAATGCAAATGGTTGTGGGGCCTGTTTACGATATAACACAAAGGGATGTTGAAAAGATTTTAAAATACGGTATTGTGACTAAATCTTTAAATGGGGATTACATTTCTTTCTCAGAATATTTTAATCAATATTTACAGATCAAGTCATCTGAGATTGATATTTGGCCTCTTTGGAGTGATGTGGAAAATGAAATTCGGTTTTTGATAAAATTAAATTTGTTTGAACGATTTGGCGACTCATGGGAAGAAGCTTATACCAAGCAAAATAAGCAAAAAGGTGCAGAAGCCTTTATTCAAGAGAAGCGTGAAATGAAACTTCGAAATAAAAAATCCTTTGGAGACAAAGCTTCTGATCATCTAGTGGATTATACTTATCCAATGGACATGTTTGACAGGTTCATTGCCCATGATTGGAGTTGGTTTTCAGTGGTTTTTGAAAAACAAAAGAATGATTGGAAACCAGTTTTTGAACATTTAGGAAGAATAAGAAACCCATTAGCTCATAATAATCCTAATTTTTTATCAGATTCTGATAAAAACATCGCAGAGGGTTATTGTAAGATTATTCTTGAAAAAATAAATAAATGGAAAGTGAAAATGATTTAATATCTGACCCCTATTTGCAAGCACATTGCCAAAGCTCAACAGGCAAACGCTCAATCAAAGCTTTGCCAAAGAGCTCGTAAATCAGAAACCATAGAATTTTAAAATTTTCTCCCTCGCGCAGTAGCAATAAAATTTCTGCAAAGGTCTAAAGGTTTACTTTTGCAATCCGAATAATGAAATTGGAACAACATAACAAGACGGATAGGCCAAAGGTCATCGATAGAAGGTTCTTCAAATGTCCTCAATGTGGCTATATATCACAGGTATATGGCGAACAATATTTCGATTATGGTACATACAATTATATCATCACTTTCGTTTGTCTTGATTGTAAAGAACTATTTGAAGGTGTTGTATCGAAATTGGAGTGCTGGGAATATCCTACAGTTACCCGTGATCTTGCAGATGAGATAATATGTCTTCGTTGTGGAAATACTAATAACAGGGCATGGAGTAAAGAAACAGGGTCGTGCCCAAAATGTAACGGTAACTTGAATTATTCAGTTGATGGGAGTATTAAAGTTGGTCATGACTCTGATTAACTCATAATGAATCCTATAAAACTTAAAGTCCTCTCCAACTCTTTTTGCAAGCACATTGCCAAAGCCCCACAAGCCGACGCTCTGCCAAAGCTTTGTCAAAGAGCTTGCAAATAAGAATCTGAAGAATTATAAAATTTTTCTCCCTCGCGCCGTCTCAATAAAATTTCTGCAACAGGATTAATAAAAATTAAAAAGATAATGTTTCTACATCGTGACAATTTTCTGGTAACTAGACAAATAAATAAGGCCTGGCCCATAACACGGCCGGTATAATTCATAAGCTCGTCACGGTTTTTGCTTTTGCTCCTGCACCTATGACAGATTTGTAATAACTTATACCGCGATCGCGCCAGTGCCCTCAATTAACCTTTGCATACCTTGACTTGTTTCCTGCTCCCGATCAGCCTTGTACCGCGACACTCGTATAACTCACAAAACTTGTACCTGGATGGCAAAAACCGCGCCGTACTCTCCTCGCACCGTGACAGTTTTCTGGTCCCGCTGTCGCGGGTGACAGGACCCTGCCCGGATGCTTCGTCGAGTAACGCTTACGAAATTATACCGCCGGGCCGTTAGGTGCAAGCGGGGCCAGACTTCCAGATAGATGAAACAAACATGACTCAGCCTTGTTTTGATTATTAAGAGATTTATTCTTAATTTGTAAGAAAAATAGAAAATCTACCATATTGACATCTATAAGTTTAAATATCAAAAGATTACAACATCTTCTGGACCTTTATAGTCTCACGAAGGAGGATTTCCTATTACTTTTAAATAAAGATCGAAAACGTCCTCTTACACAGAAAGACATTTTTAAATCAGAGATTAAAATTGATATTCTTAAGAAAATAGACAAGATTTTTAACAAGGGACTTAACTATTACATTAATCCCGATGACCTAACTAAGTCTAAAGACGAAAGTATCTTTTTTAGAAAACAACAATTTAATGCTGACCCAAATTTTGCGTCAAAGAAGATTATCAACCAGTTTGAAGAAGAAAAGATATCAATCACCTCTATTTCGAAACTTTCTGATGTAAATCTAGACAGATTACTTCAAATTTATTCCATAAAAGACAATCCACAGCATGTTGCCAAAGAGGTAAGTAATTCTTTATATCCTAAATTCAACAGAGACTTAAAAGAGTTCTTAAAAGCAATTATTTCTAAGCTTGCAGATCAAAATATTCTGGTTTTTGAATTCGTTGAAACCTGGAATAAGAAAGAAAAAGCAAATGTTGAAGGAATTTACTTATCTCCTAATGTTATTGTCCTTAAAAGGCTCCAGAAAGCTTTCAGAAGGGAAATCTTTACCTTATCCCATGAGTTAGGACATTATCTTATCGACGAAGAAGAAGTTGATGAAAAGATATCTGAATATGCAGTTGATTATTTTTCATTAAACCAGATTGAGCGCTGGTGCAACGATTTTGCCTTCTTTTTCTTAGCCCAAGATTACAGTGAAATAATTGGAAAGCTTGATATTGCTTCCGAAAAGAATGACTACCATAATGATATTCTTGAAACTATAACTGAGAGAACCAATCTTAGTTTAATCGCACTTTATACTAGACTTCTCATAAACAATAAAATATCACAAAAGAATTATAAGGTAATAAAGGAAGACCTTTACAAAAAATTTCTGGCAAAAGAGGACGAAGAGAAACAGAAAAAGGAGCTTGAAAAAGCTACTGGTAAAGAAACTAAAGGATCTACCCCAAAACCTATTCAATCTCCCTTATTAGTTAAGACAATGCAATTTGCATTTTTAGAAGGAATAATTAATGAGGTTGAATTTTGCAGGAGATTAAAGCTAAAGCCAAATAAACTAGAACTATTCTTACAGTGAGAATTATTATAGATACTAGCTCGTTATTGGCTTTGGTTAGATACTATCGACCATTTGATAAAGACAATTCACTGAAAGAGTTCTTTAAGGATAACGTTGATAAGGGTAATATTGTGATTCTTGATAAAGTTGCTGAAGAATCAAAATATCTATCAAAAGGCGTAATATTTAAAGACCTAGATTTCCTAAAAGACAAAAACAGGTATTTTAAAACTGACGAATTGCTTCCAACAAAGAAGTTTTTCAACATTCTAGATAATCAGCTCTGCCAAATCCCATTAAAGAATAAGTTAAACCAGACGGAGTTCGAGCAAATAAGAAATGAATATCTTGATTCGGCTGATGCCAAACTTGTATTGTTCTGCTATAATGAATCAACTCCTTTAGGAATGGATAATCCACTTTTAGTAACAGAAGAATCTGGTTCCGAAAACGATAACAAGATGTTTAAAAAGCTACCGAATATTTGTTCAATTTTAAATATTGAACAATGTACTCTCCCAACCTTAATTAAAGATCATTTTAAATTAAAGCTTAGTCAGTATCTTGACTAATATATCAATGCCTGAATACCAACAAATTAAAATAACGCCAGCACCTAACACGGACGGTCGGCGGGTTACGCCTACTAAAACATACCGCCGGGCCGTTAGCCCTAAGCGTCAAGATACCACACTTGATTGTATCATGAGAAAAATTCTATTAATTCAATTATTTATAATCTATAGTTTAACTGTACTAAGTGGCCAAAGTGCTTGTGATTTTATCAATATAGTTCAGGAGTATCAAAAAAATATAAAACTGAAATTACGATCAGGACAAACAGTCATCGACAGCTCAACCTTCGATATTCAAACTTATATGAATCTATATAATAGACTCAAAATTGATTCAGGTAAAGTTTGCGACATTTATTATAAACCAGGAATCCTTGAAGGAGAACCAATAATTTATGTCATCCCAAACTCATTAAATATCTCCCTTCATATAAAAGAAAAGAAACAGAAAATAATTAGAGAAAGACCCTTGCTCCTAGAAAAAATTCAAGATACTACAGGATTATATGAATCACTTTGCTATGATTTTTTTAATAATCCAAAAATACGAGCGCAAAACAATATTACTCCAGAAAACACAGAATCAGGATTAGTTCAGTTACTCTTTTTTTATGAAATGGGTGAGCAATTTGCCCTTATTGGTCATTCTAATTACGATCAGAAAAAAATTCTTTGTAATGAAGATGATTTACTAAAAACCATAAAAATATACACAGACAATCCAATGTTTAAGGTGACCAAAAAAAAATTGAATTTTATAAAAAAATTAAATATTACCCCTGTTATAATCTCTGATGATCTGACATGTAAAATAACATGGTACGAACTATGGACGCATTCTGGACTTTTTCGTAGATCATATGAAATAGAGCGTAAACCTCCTTACAGGATAAAGTTTTTAAAATCGGAAGAAATATTTATTATCGATTTAAACTTTAGTTACTAAAAATAATATTGCCTGGCGCAAACTAATGGTATATGTCATGGCTGGCATTTGCATCACTCCTATTTTGTAAACTTAATATAAATCGCAGCTTATCCCAGGAAATCTCCTTAAACCACCACGCCACATATCATCAAAAGTTATGTGCCATTGAGCGGCTCCGTCACAAAAGAAAATTCCTTTTAAATCCTGCTCAAAACAGCACTTTCACTAAATTCGAATACTCATTTCAAAACCATGACAACAAACATCAAATTGAAAAAACTTGGACTTTTTCAATCATTATCAATATTTGCTGGTGCTGCACTATTAATGTTTGTGCAAACAAAATATGTAATTCCGTACTTAAGCAAAATAACCGGACTGGAAACGATCCTGTTTTGGTTCATTGTTGCAGGACTAGGTATCTTCACTCCTCTTATCATTCTGGGATTAATTATTCTTCGCAACGAAGGATATCAAATTAACCGGGAGACAATAACTTCGAGATTAAGATTCCGAAAACTGACCAGATCTGACCTCATCTGGACTCTGGCCGGATTCCTGACCGTTGCCATATTAAGCGGACTGATAATGAAGCTGCTTGAGGTTATAATCGGACAGTTTGATCATTCGCCAAAGTTTATGACTTTCGAACCACTGGCTAAGGGCAGATACTGGCTGCTTCTTATCTGGTTTCCTTATTGGATCCTTAACATACTTGGAGAGGAATTCATCTGGCGTGGTGTAATGCTGCCAAGACAAGAATTAGCAATGGGTAAGCTGACCTGGATATTCCATGGACTTGGCTGGGGACTTTTTCATGTTGCATTCGGCTGGAAACTGTTGATTACTTTAATCCCTCTGATTTTTATTCAGCCCTATATAGTTCAAAAAACAAAAAATTCCTGGACCGGTGTAATCCTCCATGGAGGACTAAATGGACCAAGCTTCATTGCAATCTGCTTCGGGATTATTTAAAATGCAACAGCAAATAACAACGACGGCAGGGTTCAGTAAGCCGTTCGGTTTCGCGTCATTCAAGAAAATAGTATGCGATAAACGATAAGCTATGAAGACCACAGAAGAAACTATAGCAGCAGCAATGGATATTACAGAGAAGGAACTTTTACCATTTCTACCATACATCCTTCAAGATTTTTGGGAAATAGGGGCTGACCCTGATACAATTATTAGTTTAATTGAAAAACACTTTAATAGTTTTAAAACACTAAATGTACTTGATTTGGGTTGTGGAAAAGGTCCGGTCTCAGTCAAAATAGCGAAAAAGCTGGGTTGTAAATGTTATGGCATAGACGCTATCCCTGATTTTATTGATTATGCCATTTTGAAGGCGAAAGAATACAATGTGAGTGGATTATGCAAATTTGAGGTCGGTGATATCCGGGATAAGGTTAAGAGCCTTAAGGATTTTGACATTATCGTACTCGGAGCTATCGGTCAGGTTTTTGGTGATTATTATGTAACACTGGCTACACTAGATAATTGTTTAAGCGAAAATGGCATTATAATCATTGATGATGGGTACATTGAAGATGAAAGCAGCTTCAGCCATCCTCAGATGGTAAGCAGGCAAAAATTACAGGATCATATAAATAGAGCAGAAATGGTCATAATAGATGAAGTTATAGCTCGAGAAGATGATAAAGTAATTGATAATTATGATATTGAATATAACTATTTGGTAAAACGGTGTCAGGAATTAATAGTTAAGCACCCTGAAAAAGCAGATTTGTTTTCAAATTACATAAACATACAGAAAGAAGAATACGACAACCTGAAGTTTAGAGTTATTGGTGCAACAATGGTTTTAAAACGAAAAAGTGCAAAGTGACAAAATAATATGCACGAACGCACAACGAGCGGCCCGGCCACTACCCCGGGAAATTCCGGATCATAAACAGGATGGTTGCGTCTGGTAACAAATAGTGCCCATACCCGCCGGCTGGTTATGCTTAAGTATCTCTGCTGACAACCGGACATTTCAGATAAAAATTTTATGGAATAATAGTTACTATTGCATCCTTATAATAAACTCTGACCATGAAAAAGATAATTCTTTCCGGCCTTTCAATTCTGATTTCGGCTTTGACTTTTGCTGATATTACAAAAGAGGTTCCAACTGAGATAAAAAATGTCACAATCTACCAACAGGGGGCTCTTATAACACGAGAGGGAAATATTCTGTTATCCAAAGGTAAAAGTACGTTGATATTTCAGGGTCTCCCGGCAAAAATTACTCCATCAAGCATCCAGATCAGTGCGACCAACAACGTTTTAATTGTATCTGTTACACATAATACAGACTATCTTAATAAATCAATAATTGATAAGGAACTGATTAATCTGCATAAAAAGCAACGCTCTTTAAATGATAGTATCAAAGTCTTAAATAACCTGAAGACAGTCTATTCGCAGGAGAAGACGATGATCCTGGCGAATTCTTCCATTGCTGGCGACAATGGGGTTAATATCGATGATTTACAGAAGGCAGCTGCATTCTTCCGTAAAAGACTGACGGAGATTGAGATAGCTGCTCACGACATAGATAATAACATGTATGACCTTAAAAATGAATTGTATAATGTTTCAAAACAACTATTGGAGCTGAATTCGAAAATTGATTTGCCGACAAGTGTTGTAAAAGTTGTTGTGACTTCGGAAACAGATACAAAATCCATCCTTAAGCTGGATTATTTTATCCCTGATGCAAGCTGGACTCCTGCATATGACATCAGAATTACCGAAACCGATCAACCACTTGATTTTGTTTACAAAGCAAAAGTTACGCAGAATACTGATGAAGACTGGGACAATGTAAAACTAACACTGTCAACAGGAAATCCTGCATTGAGCAACACCAAACCAGAATTATTGGCTTATTACCTGACATTTGACAATTATTACAGGACGTCATCTCCCGGTTCAATAACCGATAATGCACCATTCAAAGGGGTTGTAAAGGGAAGGATCACCGATGCTGAAACCGGAGAACCTCTTATAGGAACAAATGTTGTTGTGAAGGGTACTGCAACAGGGGTAGTCGCTGATGTTAACGGCAACTACTCAGTTGAGATTCCGCAAGGATACAATATGCTGAACTTTTCTTATATCGGTTATAAATCTCAGGATGTACCCATAAATTCAGGAACTATTAATGTAACTATGAGTCAGGACGAGGTAGCACTTGAAGAAGTAGTAGTTGTTGGTTACGGGGTAAATAACGATTACCCGGGTGCACTTGCCGGCAGAGCTTCCGGGGTCACTATCTCAAAAAAGAAAGAACAAGTCCCGATGGCAATAGAAAAGAGACAACTTACTACTGAATTTCAAATTGACATTCCTTATACAATACCTTCAGATAATCAATCATATGATGTAAATATGGTTGATTATGAGATCAATGCAAATTATGAATACTATTCTGTTCCAAAACTATCCAATAATGCTTTCTTAATTGCCAAAATACCTGACTGGATTAATTATAATCTTCTAAGCGGTACCAGCTATATATTCTTTAAAGGCATTTATCAGGGAGAATCCTACATTGATCCGGACACTTCAAGTGATACACTTTCTATATCCGTCGGTCGCGATAAAGATCTGTTAATAACAAGGGAGATACAAAAAGACTTCGCAAGCAAAAGTATTACCGGCTCAACTAAGAAAGAACAGAAAGCCTGGACAATTACAGTAAAAAATAACAAATCTGTTCCCGTGAATATTTCAATAGAAGATCAATACCCGGTATCCAAAACAGATGAGATCAAAGTAGATTTGATTGAATTTTCCGGAGCTATGCGTGATGAGTCGACCGGAAAACTGACCTGGGAAGTTCAATTAAAGCCTGCTGAAAAAAAATCCCTGGACCTGAGATATTCAGTAAGGTATCCGACAAACAGATCAGTAATAATTGAATAAAAAACAACACCGGCTCTGAAAAGGACGGCGCTTTTGAAGGCTTGTCAGGGATTTTGTCAGCTCCGGCACCAGGACAGGCTCAGTGCACCTGGCTCAACAAAAACTCAAATAATAACAATTGCTGACACGGCTGGTGCTATGAAATATTCCCGGATGTTTTCCAAATTATTCCTAATTATTGAAAAATTTTGAATCTTTATCATCCGGGTTTTTATATTTTCCACATCTGCTTTGTGTTATTTAACCACTGTTCACGGAGGACACGGGTAATGCACAGATTGTCATAAATAATAAAATCCGTGATTTTATCTGTGCTCCCGATAGCCAGCGGGACTGTGGAATCCGTGGTGAATCAATCTGCATAATATCCCTCCCACACTAATTGTCAGAAGTCAGGATTTTGGTTCCTGCAAAATGCCTCACATAAAAACTTAATTCCCGCGCCATTTCAAGACTTTTCGGGAGATTGTGTGATGTAATACAATAGCCGGACAACCTGACCACATTCCGCCGGAGTAAATTGACCATATATGAGTAGGTGTGATTTATTCTGGACCATACTGAGCTATCTATTCGGCAGAGAGTTGTCAGGGTCACTGACTATTGCAAACTTAAATCCCTGAAAATCATATTGTTTCAGGTAAAATATTTGTCGTATAATAATAACTGAGATATCGTTTTACAATAAAAATTCGTGGATTTTTTAGCTGTCACTAATCAGCTATCAGCTCATCAGATTTGACCTGCAAGACTTCCCTGACCGCACGACCGCATGACTGCACGACTGCATGACTTTTCTCACTTCTTGTTGACCCACCTGGGCTCGAACCAGGACTCTGCGGAACCAAAATCCGACGTGTTGCCAATTACACCATGGGTCAGTTTACCTGAACGGTGCTGCAAAAATATGAAATTTTTGAAATATAGGGAACAGCCGGAACTACATTGCATTAATTGCAAACTGATCATCAGGAGTCCTTTCCATGACTTCCGATTCTATAACATAAAAAGGACAGTCAACAAGTGATTTCATGATGAAGCCCAGCTCGCACATATCATCATCTCCGGCGTCGTAGTACCAGCAAATGCTGACTTTATCACTGATTTCATCCATCAGCGACACTTCCTTTATGATGTTGTAAATCCACTTGGTGGAACTTGTATTGATATACTCAAATCCCAGCTCAATGCTGGTTCTCTGACTTTTTCCCTGGACATAATTCCTTATCCAGTCAAAAACCGGCCGGTAAAACTCACCGGGATTCTCAGGTATTGAACGGCCTACAATAAAAAAACGTCCGGGCTCCAGTATGACCCTCGGTGTCCTCCTCGTGGGTTCTACGGTGTATTTCTTTATGCTTTTTATATTTTTCATCCACTTTACAAACGGTGAGACCGGGAAATTATTCTGTAATGAATGGATGAGATTTCCGGAAAAGACTTCCTTAACAACTTGTCGAAGATACCCGGAAAAAGCTAACCCTGGTTGAAAAGCGTTGGTTCCGGCTCTTCCCAGAGCGAGGGATGTTCATCATCAAAGCGCTTCAGAATAGCCTTCATGAGGGTTTCCCTCAAAAATTCCGATTTGTTGCTTATACGGTAACGGCTGCAATATATCCCCAGAGCCCGGGCTTCCCTGTTATTAAGCATCACCGAAACCCTGTTGCTCCTCCTTAACCGCTCCTCCTTGGATGAAACTCGCTTCAAGACCTGAAAAATGAATTTGAACGCTAATTTAAAAAATCCATAAGCCATTAATTTTAAGGGCGTGATTAGTTTTTAACAAAAAATAAGAAGCCAGTCTTTAAGTGACTGGCTTCCCGTATTATAGAATATTAAAAACTTTTGTTCAAAACTCCGGAACCGCTTTATTACTATGCTTTCCCGGCGCTTCCGAGCACACTGACCACTTTGTGCTTGTACAGCTCCTTCAGTTTTTCGCGGGCAGGCCCGAGATAGTTGCGCGGATCGAATTCACCCGGCTTTTCAACAAATACTTTCCTGATGGCAGCTGTCATGGCAAGCCTGCCGTCGCTGTCGATATTGATCTTGCACACAGCCGATGCAGCAGCCCTTCTAAGCTGATCTTCGGATACTCCTGCCGTGTTTTCCATCTTGCCTCCATACTGGTTGATCTCAGCAACAATATCCTGGGGAACTGAAGAGGCGCCGTGAAGCACTATCGGGAAACCGGGAATTCTTTTTTCACACTCTTCAAGAATGTCAAAACGAAGGGGAGGAGGAAGTTCTCCGGGTTTAACCTTGAACTTGAACGCTCCGTGAGAGGTTCCTATCGAGATAGCCAGCGAGTCGACACCAGTTTTCTTTACAAAATCCTCAACTTCCTCGGGCCTGGTATATGAAGAATGTTCTGCCGATACCTCATCTTCTATTCCTGCAAGCACTCCGAGCTCTCCCTCAACTGTAACATCAAACTGATGTGCATACTCCACCACCTGCTTTGTGAGCCTTACGTTTTCTTCATAGGGAAAATGAGATCCGTCGATCATGACGGACGAAAATCCCGACTCGATACAAGATTTGCAGGTTTCGAACGAATCGCCATGGTCGAGATGAAGGACTATAGGAATCGCATACCCAAGTTCCTTTGCATATTCCACCGCACCCTTGGCAAGATACTGCAGAAGTGTCTGATTTGCATATTTGCGCGCACCTTTCGAAACCTGAAGAATGACAGGAGATTTCGTCTCCACACAGGCGCTGATGATAGCCTGCATCTGCTCGAGGTTATTGAAATTGAATGCGGGAATTGCATATCCTCCCGCTACTGCCTTCCTGAAAAGCTCTTTCGAGTTAACCAGGCCTAATTCTTTATAATGAATCATAATATTAAGTATTTAAATGAGCGGTGAAAGATAGGTAATTTGAAAATCGCAGCCAAAATATAAATCAAAAAATGACATATGGTCCTGCCATTTGCTTCGTATCCTCCTAATTTCTTATCTTCGTAACCTTATTTTATAGTCGGAACAGCTGTGAGGATTTTTTTTACGAATAATGCAGCATATGAGAGAAAAAACAATCATTATTCAGCAGACCGATCGTAAAGATTTAAACAAACATAAAATAATGAAAAGATTTTTCATCCTGACAATTGCATTCCTGGTTGCATCAACCGGGCAGATTTCTGCCCAGAAGGAATGGTCGCTCGAGGATTGCATCCGGCATGCCATTGACCATAATATCCAGATAAAACAGCAAACCATCCAGACAAAAGTTCAGAAAAACACTTTCGAACAGTCCAAACTGAGCCTTCTTCCTTCAATTTCAGGTCAGGCATCCCACGATTACTCTTTCGGAAGAGCCCTCGACCAGACTACATATGAATTCTATAACCAGACTCTCCAGTCAGAATACTTTTATCTCGGAGGAAGAACAAATCTTTTCACAGGCCTTCAGAACCTGAATACGATTCAGAAAAACAAGTATGAACTTCTTGCAGGGGAGCAGGACCTTCAGAAGATCCGCGACAATGTATCGCTCAGCGTTGCCCTGGC
>Ga0116154_10002304_pt1 | contig 14657 bp, 2 predicted proteins | sample AD_UKC030_MetaG_FD_89898 | JGI IMG/M metagenome (GOLD analysis project Ga0116154, IMG submission 89898) | Active sludge microbial communities of municipal wastewater-treating anaerobic digesters from USA - AD_UKC030_MetaG | ecosystem: Engineered > Bioreactor > Anaerobic > Digestate | place: USA...
TCCAGGAGGGCTTCGGTCAACCCCCAGCGCTCGCCCCGGTCCAGAACGGCGTCCCAGTCGAACTTCGGGAGGGCGGTCAGGCGGCGCAGGTCTTCCCCCCACTTGTTCTGCCACTGGCCGTGGTGGATCAAGCCGTGCGCCACGGCATAAAGGAAGGCGTCCTCGGGGCACAGCGTCCGGACGGACAGGCGGCCCATCGTCGTTTCAACGCCGCGGTCGTACATTTCGGTGTCCCCGGCGTTCAGGAACCAGATGTCGTGTTCCACGTCCAGCCGGTCGTTGTCGTCGCCGGGATGGACGAAGGCTCCCGGACGTCCGGGCACGGCGCCATAACCCAGCCTCCCCAGCATTTTCACCGCCGTCGACACCGGATGGAACGGAAGCCAGAGGTCGACGTCCGTCATGGGCCGGTCGCCGGGATGGTCGTAGGCCGTCAGAAGGAGGGCCGCTCCCTTGAGCAGGACGACGGGCATCCCGGCGCGTTGAAATTCCGCCAACACGGTTTCGAGGGACTGCAGACGAAGGAGGTTGGCCGCCGCCACCTGGCGTCGGATTTTTTCCTGCGGGCCGGCCGGGGAGGACGGGGGCATGGGATTTATTTTTTGAGGGGTTTCGGCCGGGCCAGGATGGCCAGGGTGCCTTCCCGGTCCATCGACGCGGCGAAACTCACGTAGTCGTCGTTCTCTCCGGTGATGCGCGTGGGTTTGAGGAACCGCCGCGGGCCTTCCACCCGCGCCAGGCGCACGTCCGCGGCGGCGACGGCGACGGCCTTCAACCAGGATTTTTTCACCCGGAAGGCCGCGTCCATTTTTCGCAGCCCGCCGGGGAAGGTGTGGTGGAAGGAGATCATTTTATACACGGGCCCCGCCGGGACGGGGAATTCGTCCATCACCGGCGACTCGACGGATTCCAACCGCGCGGACCCGGTGCTCCGCACGACGGTTTGGAAGGTCAGATGGTAGAGATCGGCCGGCGTGTTGGCTTCGGCCTCCACGCGGTGGGACGGCGATTCGGCCGTGGCCGCGGGGAGCGAGGTCAGTTTCAGGCGGAACGCGATCTTCTCCTCCCGGGGCGGTTCCATTTCGGCGGGGACCTGTTCGGCTTTCCGGGGGACGGCCGCCGGCGTGCGGGCCGGATTTTCCCCGAAACGCAGGGTGAACGAGAGGCGGTGCGTGTCGCCGAGATCCCCGGCGGGGTTGAAGGCGTAATCGAGCCCGGCCGCGCCGAAGCGGAACCCGCTGCCCGCGGTCAGCCCCGACACCTCGCCCAGTTCGTTGCCGTGCAGGCGGTACTTGTATCCGGCCCGAAGGGCGAAGAAACGGAAGATCCGGTATTCGAGGCCCGTGTGGAAACGGGTGTAGTTGTCGATGGGCTGGTTGACGTCCAGCGTGACGTCGACTTTGGGGTGGGCCTGCCAGGCGCCTCCCACCTTCACGTTGAAGGGAAGTTTGTAATGGCGCTGGACGAACCTCATCCCCGGTCCGATGTTCTGGAAGGCGAGGGCCACGCGGACCGGTTTTTTCGGGATTTGATAGAGCGCTCCCAGGTCCAGCGCCGCGCCGGCGGCTTTTTCGTCGTCGATCCGCTGGCGGATCCCCTTCAGCGTGGCGCCGAAGGCCAGCGCGCGCCAGGGATAGAAAGCGCCGCTGACGGCCAGCGAAGTGTCGTCGGCGCCGAAGGTCCCTTCCGACGGCGTGAGCGGCGTTTCGGGGACGGATTCCCCCACGCCGCTGCGGCGTTCCAGGTCGTTCTGCAAGAACAGGCCGGAGGCGCTCACGCCCCAGGCGCGCCGCTCTCCCCACGGTTGGGCGTAGCCGACGAACCCATAGCGGATGTCCTGGAACGATTCATCGTGCATGGCGGTGAATTCCTTGTGCCGCAGTTGCAGTATCCCGGCCGGGTTCCAATAGAGGGCCGAGGCGTCGTCGGCCAGCGCGCCGAAGGCCTCTCCCATGGCGGCGGCCCGTGCGCCGGGGGCGATCTTCAAGAAGGTGGCCGCGGTGCTCCCTGCCTGCGGATGGATGCGCGCCGCCCGGGCCGGGCCGGCCAGCCAGAGGCAGACGGCGAGCGTCGGGATCAGCCGGCGGATTTTTTGAGACCGCGTATCGGTTTTAGCCATAGTGTCTTCCTCAGTGCAGGATCGCCAGCTTTTTTGTGACGTCCGCTTTTCCTCCCGCCAGCCCCTTCGCCTCCACGCGGTAGACGTACACGCCGGAAGCCACGTCGCGGACGTCCCACACCGTTTCGACGACGTTGCCGGCGGTGCCGCTGTTGGTGAGGCGGGCGACGCGTTCCCCCGCCACGTTATACACGTCGATGGTCAGGACGGCGTCGTCGCCGAGCGCGGTCTTAAAGGTGACGGTGTCCCCCCGGGCCGGGTTGGGATAGGTGTAGACCTTGTCCTTTTCCAAAAGGACGCCCGTCGCCAGGTAGGCCATGGCGCGGTACACGGAAAAATGGCTCACCTGGACGGTCACCTTGCGGAGGGCCGGCTCCACCGTGGACCCGTTGACGATTTTCCAGATTTTCTCCGACGGATACCAGAGGTACATCCGCAGGCGCGTCTCGGGCGTGGTCCCCAGCAGGGAGGGGTCGTACGGCACCTTGATGGTGACGAGTTTGGCGAAGGTGGTGTCCGGTTTGCCCGTCTTGAACTCCCATGCCGCCGGCATGGCCTGGGCGTTGGCCGGCGTCTGGGCGGTGATGTATTCCCCCGCGGTGTGTTTGGTGACGGTGACGGAATCCGGCTGGGAGAAGGTGCCCTTGGTCACGTGCACCTCGGCGCCGTCGGGCGAGATGTAGACGAAATCCTGGTCGGTCCCCACCAGCCGGTTTTCCAGGATGCGGTAATAGCCCGGCTGGGAGATGAGCCCCGTCACCGTCTTGGAGCTGGTGTTGACGGAGGAGTTCTCCAGCAACTTCCAGGAGGCGCCGTCCAGGTAGAAGAGCCGGAGCTGCGCCGTGTCGAGCCCGAGCACGTCGGCGTCCTGGTAGGGCACGGTGAGGGAGGCCGGCGTCAAAAAGAGGGTGAGCGGGCTGTCGAAGGCGACCTGCCGCACCACGTTGGTGGCGGCGGCGCTTTCGGGGACCGTGCCGGACGGCACGCCGCCCGGTTTGGAGAGGGTGATGAAATCGCTTTGGTTCAACGAGGCGGCCGCCACCGCCAGGCCGGTGCCGTCGTTGGCGGCGAGCGTGCCGCCCGCGGCGGCGACGATGTATTGCCGGGCGTAAGAGGCGTCGATGGCCAGCGTCACGTAGGATTTGGCGCTGGCGGCGCCCGCGCCCGAGGCCGCCACGCTCAGCCGCACGGTGTAGGTCTGGGGCGTCAGGGCCGAGGTGTCCCAGCTTTCCAGAACGCCGTTGGTCGGCACGGCGGCGGTATGGACCTCGCCGATGGCGGTCCAGGTATCGGGCGCCGCGCCGACGCCGTATTCCACCTTGTAATTTTCGAACGCCGGGTTCGCCACCACGCCGGAGATGTTCACGGTTCCCCCCACCACGGCGCCGTCGGCGGGAGAGGAAATGGCCGCCACCCGTTCCGCCTGCAGCGCGTACACGTGACCGGCCAGGGTGCCGACGAAGACCTTGCCGTTGGCCACCGCCGGACTGCTGACGATGGCCGAACCCAGAGCGATGGATCCGAGCGAGGTGCCGTCGACCGCGTTGAACATGTAGAGCTTTCCGTCGCCGGAGCCGATGTAGAGCACGTCGTTGGCGATGGCGGGCGTGGAGGCGTACCCCAGGCCTTCCGGCGCGCTGCCGAGGTTTTGCGGCGCCCACGCCTGGGTGCCGTCGGCGGTGTTTCGGCAGAAAAGTTGCAGCGTCACCGTGCTGGGGCCGGTCTTTCCGGTCATGGCCACGTACACCTTTCCGTCGGCCACCACCACCGAGGAGGTCTCCGTGGCGGGTTTGCCGTAACCCATGGGGCTGATGTCCACCAGCGAGACGGGATAGCCGGTTTTCAGCTGGCCGGTCCGGGCGTTGAAGGCATAGAGGTGAGGATCGTCCCCGCCGGCCACGGCGTAGAAATAGCCCTGGCCGTCGCCCGCCAAGGAGGAGAATTCGATCCGGCCGGTGGTTTGATAGGCCCATTGAGGAGAACCGTCGGAGGCGTTGAAGGCGCGGATGGTGCCGTTGTTCACGCCGACGGCCAGCACGCCGTCCTCCAGCGCCGGGGAGGAGAGGCTGTTGATGGACAGGTCCGCCTGCCAAACCAGTTCTCCCGACCGGGCATGCACCGCGAGGAGCTGTCGGTTGGGATAGCCCGTGGCCCAATAGACCCGTTCCTGGTACACCGCCGGGGAGGACATGTCTTGGCTTCCGGTGCCGTAGGTCCAAAGCGGCTCGGTGCCGTCAGTTTCGGCGAAGGCGTACAGCCGGCCGTCGCAGGAGGGCACATAGACGTATCCGTTGGCCGCGGCCGGGGAGGCGTCCACGTAGCCGTCGGTGGAGTATTGCCAGAGGATCTGTCCGGTGTCCGGATGGAAGGCCCACACGCCGCCGTCCCGCCCGCCGATGAACACGCGGCCGTTGGCCACCACCGGAGAGGAGCGGACCTCCCCCTGGATGTTGTCGTAGACCCACGCCACCGAGAGGCTGGGGTAGGCCTGTTCGCGGGCGTGGCCGGCCCGGGTGACGTCGCGCTTGAACACCGGCCAGTCGCCGGCCCGTGCCGGCGTGAGTTGCAGGAGGGCGACGAGGACCGCCGCCGCTTGCCGCTGTCTTTGATATCTTTCGAAAAAGTTCATTTTATCCCCCGCTCTTTTCCTACGGCGTGATATCCAACACGTGCAATTTCCCGTCGTCGGATCCCACCAGGAGGTTTCCGCTGCTCATGCTGAGCGAGCTGCGCACCGCGGCGCCGGCGTTGTAAGGCCAGTTCGGTTTCTGGAGTTTGTCGCTGTAGCGGATGGCGTACACCTTGCCGTCGTTGCATCCGAAATAGACGTAGCCGTCGTCCTCGTTGAAGAAAGGAGTGGACTCGATGGCCGCCGGCGCCTGGAACGACCAGATCTCCGATCCGGTGAGGCCGTCCAATTTGATCAGCCGGCCGTCCTGCGTGCCGAAATAGAGGTGCGGCGTGCTCCCCTCGAAGAACCCGTCCACTTCGACGGACGTGGTGATCTCCGCGCCGCCGGTGTCGTAGTCCGACCAGGTGTCGGTGCTGGTCTTGAGGTTGAACCGGTTGCGCAGGTAGACCCGGGATCCGGCGGTGATGTAGAGGAAATCCTTGTTGTTCGGCGCATAGCTGTATCCGGCGAGGATCAACGGGTCCGAGTTGATGGGGACGTTGCCCACCGAGGTGAAAGAGGACAGGATGGTGCCGTCGTTGGTCTTGATACGGGAGACGCCGCCGCCGGCGTCGCCCACCCACAGTTCGTTCACGCCGGGCGTGGTCTCGTCCACCGCCACGGTGCCGTTCACCTGTCCCAGGAGCTGGGGCGGGGCCGGCCAGACGTCGGTGCCGTCCCCGGCGCGCAGTTTCCGCATTTGGTTGGAGGAAGTGCCGACGTAGATGTTGGTGCTGCTGGTGAGGACGTACTGCGCCGAGCCGACCGCGCCGATGTCCCGAATCCAGCCGCCGTCCTGCGAGGCGGTGGAGCCGGCGGCGCCGGTGTCTTTCACCTTCAGGAGCCGTCCTCCGGAGGTGACGACGTAGATGTAGTTGGGCTCGAAACCCGCCACCGGCGTGCCCAGGACCGAGGCCCCGGCGTCGAACGGCACGGTCCACTTCGGGGTGCCGTCGGGATTGAGCGCATAGAATTTGCCGTTGTTGGAGCCGACGTAGATGCTGACGCCGTCGGTGACCGGCATCGTCTGGATGGCGTCGGCGATCGTGCCGGTGCCCAGGGACTGGGGCCACCCGCTCCCGATCGGGGGCGCCGGCGGCGCCACCGCGGTGAACACCGGCGTCGTCATCGCGTCCACGGCGGCGGGCGTCTGAGGGACGTCGGAAACGGATTCGCGGAAAGACGCGTCGGCGTCCAGGTCCGTCAACGCCCGGAAGGTGTTCGGGGACTGCAGGCTGGCGTCGTCCGCCAGTTCCGCGACCAGGAAGAACGTGGCCGTTTCGCCCGCCGCCACGAGGGCCTGGGCGGAGTTCGGGTCCGTCACCTCCAGGGATTGCCCGCCGCCGACCAGGTTGAACGAGGTGTCCGGCAGGTCGACAAGAGTGGCGGTGTCGAAGGCGGCCTCATAGAGGCCCGTCTGGCCGACCGTGGAATCCCGCACCAGACGCAGCGAGGAGAACAGGGCGGCCGCGTTCGGAGTGGTCAGGTCCGTGCCGCCGTTGTCCTTGAACCGGACGTTGAGCCGTTCCAGTTCGAGGGAGTTGCCTCCGGAAGAGCCGGTATTGAGCAGGGTGATTTTGAGCAACGGTTCCAGCGTGCCGTTGTTGACGGTGGACACGACCGACAGGGTGGACCCCGCCACCGCATGGACGCTGGCGTCGTAAGTGAGGCCGGCCCGGAGCAGTTGGGGGGCCCGGCCGGAAGCCACGTCGGAGTTCAATATCATCTTGTACACCGCGCCGTTCACCAGCGGATGGCCGTCCAGGTCCGTGAACTGCGTTCCGGTGAACGTGGCGCTTTGCAGGACCGTCGAGGAACGGTCGTAGCCGAGCGCGTCGAGACGGTAGATGTGCGGGGAATCGTTGTCCGTCGCCCCCCCCGTGCGGACGAACCAGACGGTGTCCACCTCGCCGCCGGCGGAATTTTCGCCGAGGGTCAGGGCGACCTTGAACCGCCGCGGCAGGACCGTGGCATCGCCGGGATAGTCCAGAGCGTTGGCGGCGGCGAGGGAATCGGTGTTGTTGCGTCCGCCGAGGCTCGGGGACGCGAGCGTGCCGAAATCCGCCGCGTCCAGGTCGGTGTCGTATCCTTCGGACGGTTTTCGGCCCAGGACGTTGGGGCTGACGATCCCTCCCGCGGCGGCATCGGGCAAGGAAGCCGGTTGCGCCTGGGAGTCGTAGTGCACGTAATTGGAGGCGGTCTGCCAGCCCACGCGGTCCAGGACCTGCCCGGCGGCGTTTTCCAGCACGAGGAAGTCCGCCGCGCTGTCCAGCCCGGCGGCGCCGAAGGCGTCCGTATACGAAGTTCCCAGTTTGTCCACGGACGGATACAGCACGGCGGAGAAGCCGTTCGGCATCACCACCCGATCGAACACAAATCGCACGTTCGCTTTTGACCGCAGAACGCAATCCGTCAACGAAACGGTGGAACCCGACGTGTTGTAAAGCTCGATGAATTCCTGGGTGAGCGCGGTGTAGTCCGCCTCGTTGATCTTCACCGGCCCGGTGCTGATGGCGTTCCGCGCGTCGGAGGTGGGTGTGGGGTCGATCTCCCAGCGGGGGTGGCCGTCGTAGATCCGGGCCAGGGCGGTGCCGGCCGGCAGCGCCGGCCATTGCACCACGTCCACCGTGGAGGGAACGGAATCCTTGAACACCACGTAATGCGGGGCGGTCCCGGCGATGTCGGCGCTCAAGGCGATTTTCCGGATGGCGCCGCTGGAGATGGAATCGGCCCCTGTCCCGGTCCAGACCACCGAATCCGTTCCCGGGGCGGAGAGATGGCCGTTGTTATACACCAGCGTCCAGCCGTCGAGGAGTTTGGAATTCGAACTGGCGTTGTAGAACTCGACCCAGTCCTGCCCGGCGCCGCCGGAGGCATAAATTTCGTTGATGAGGATCTCGTCCGTCCCCGGCCGGCCGGAGGGCGAATTGGAAATGAGAGCGACGTTGGGGACTTTGTCGTAGGTTTTGAGGGCGAAATAGTACGTCGTCCCCGCGGTCAATCCGGTGATGACGTGGGACTCCTGTTGGCCGGCGGCGACAGGGACCCACGTCTGCGGCCAGGGGGCGGCGGCGGAGAAGTTCCCGTCGTTGATGGACCCCTGGGAAGAATACTTCACCAGATAGGAGCCGTTCCCGTTGTTGCCGGAAGACCCGTTGTCTCCGGGGGCCGTCCAGGAGAGGACGATCTGCCCTTTCACGTTGCCTGGAACGGCCGCGAGATCGGCCACCGCCGCCGGCGGGACGGTGTCCTTCTTCACGTAGAAGACATCCGGCAACACGGTGGTTGAGCCGGCGGTGTCGTAGGCGCGCACGGAGACATAGTTGGTTCCCGGCGATAGAAGCGAAAAGTTAAGTCCCCAATCGCTCGTGAAGGACTGACCGATGACGGCTGGGATGTTCGTCCAGGAAATAATGTCACCGGCTCCTCCCGGGAAGCCCGGGGCGGAGGCCACGGCGTATTGGGCGCCGGACGGTGTGGCTGGGAAATTGGAACCGCCGGTATCGTTGAAATCAACGTTGTAAATGTTTCCGGGATCGGCGTTCCTCCAGGTGTCGTCCCCGGACTGGTTGTCCGTGATGGACGGCGCCGAGGCATCCTTCTTCAGAGTGATAAGGTCGTTGGCGGTTTTTTGATTGCCGGCGGCGTCGGAGACGCGCAGCGAGACATACACCGTCTGGTTTTCGGGGATGAGGTTGAACGTTCCGGAGGTCAAAGGCCAGTCCGTGACGTAGGAATCGGCGTTGATGCCGGAGACCTGCGTCGTCCAGTCCTGGACCACGGTGCCCGTCTGTCCGGCGCCGGTGGCGATCTTCGATTCGATTTGCGTCAGCTTCGATCCGCCCGCGTCCACCACGTCCACGTTGTAAAGCCGGCTGTTGTCTTTTTGCCAGTCGGCGTTGACGGGGGTTTCCGACACGAAACTCGGTATCACGGTGTCGTGCATGTCCAGGGCCAGGGAGGCGCATTCGCGCGTGGTGGTGGAGGCGTTGGTCTCGTGGTGGGTGCCGTCCGTCCAGCCGCTGCCCGTCCAGTTGCGCGTGGCCACGGTGCGGTTGGCGGAGATGCCTTTCAGGATCGTCTTGTTGGTGTTGGGGTCGGGGATGAGTTCCAGCCACAGGAGGTCCGAGCCGTTGCCGAGGTTGAAGGTGTCGGCCACCGCGGAGCCGGGGTTCGCCGACCAGGTGTTGTTCTGCCAGGTGATGTAGTCGAACGCCTGGGCGGGGGTGGCGGAATCCACCGCGGCGACGACCAGTTTGCCGGTGTCTTTCTCCCACGCCAGATCGGTGATGCGGGTGGCGTTGGAGTCCGCCGAGGCGTCTTCTGCCGGCAGAGCGCCCCAGGCGCTGCCCGACCAGACGCCGGCGTTCCAGTCGGAGCCGTTGTCGATGCAGGTCATGCCGATGCGGTTGGAGATGGGGTCGCTGGCCAGACGCACCCATTGGACGGCGGTTCCGGCGGCGATGGCGGGTCCCGCGGCGCCCGTGGCGACCCACGCCCCTTGGGTGGTCGAGAAAATGTCATAGCTTAAATTGGTGCCCAGTCCGTACAACACCAGGGCGCGGCCGCTCTGCGTCTCCCAGGCGCCGTCAAAAGCCGGGTACGCCGCCGACACGCCGGAGGTCGTCACTTCCCGGCCGTTCACGAAGGAGGAGCCGTTCCATCGGGCGGCGTACACGTCGTTGTTGACGTCCTTGGTGACCAGCAGGATGTCGTTGGTCCCCGGCCGAGGGACGAGCCGCACCCAGCTGACCGCGCCGGAGTAGGTGCCGAGAACGAAATCCGTCGGGCCATCCACCAGGGCGTCGGCCGTGGAGGACCACACGCGGTAGGCCACCCGGCCCGGGGTGCCGTTGTAATAGGCGATCAGCGCCCGGCCGGAATTCTGTTCGAAGGCGATGTCGTAGCCTTTGTATCCCGAACTCATCGAGGCGTTGCTGGTGTTGAAGAGGCTGGTCCAGGTATCCGTGTCGCCGTTCCAGGTCTGCACGTAGAGGTTGCCGGCGGAAGAGAGGGTGCCGAGGATCTTCCGGTTGCGGTGGACGGCGGCCGATTTGAGGGTGCTCCAGGTGAGGGTGGCCTGGGCGGTCTGAGCGGTGCGTTCCGACCCCTGCCAGGCGGACCCCGTCCATTCGTCGAAGCGCGGCGCGGCCTGCGTGCCTTCGCCGTAGGCGATCATGCCGGCCGCCGGCCCGGAAGGGGCGGCGCGCGTGGAGACCACGTTGGAGAGGCCCCCGTCGTTGGCCCACGGCTGGGCGTCGTCATAGGCCTTGACCGCGAAATAATAGGTGGTTCCGGCGGTGAGTCCGCCCACCAACAGATTTTCCGTTTGGCCGGCCGCTTTCGGGGGGATGGATTGGGAATAGGTGGAGACGGAATCGAAATTCCCCGCGGTGATGGTGTACGTGGCGTATTTCACGAGGTACCCGGCGGCGGTGCCGCTGGTGTTGTCGTCGCCGACGGCGGTCCATCCCAGGGTCACCTCGCCCGGATAGTCGCCGGTCACCGCCGCCAAGTCGCCGATGGCGGCCGGCGCCACACGACGTGCCGGCGCCGAGTTGCCCGTCAGATTGCTCAGCGCGGCCTGGTTGCCCGCCTTGTCCACCGCCTCGACGGCGAAATAATAGGTCGTTCCTTCGGTGAACCCCGTGACGGTTTTGTTCTCCCCCGCCCCCTGCGCGACCGGCGTCCAGGATTGCGAATAGGTGTTGGCGGCGGTGAAGTCGTTTTGGTCGGCGAATTGGGCCGTCTTGGATTTCACGACGTAGGAGGCGGCCTGCCCGGTGGCGCCGTCGTCGCCGGGGGCGGTCCAGGTCAGAACGATTTCACCGGCGGAAGAGCCCTCGGCCGCGGCCACGGTGTTGAGCGCGTTGGGCGGCGTGGTGTCCTTCCGAACGAAAAAGACGTCGTTGACCGTCGTGCCGTGCCCGAGCGAGTCCGCCAGGCGCACCGAGACATAGCCGGTGCCGCTGGCGAGGAGGGCGAAGTCCACGGCCCAGTCCACCGTGTAGGAGGACTGCGGCGAGCCGCTGAGGTCGACGAGGGTGGTCCACGGAATAATTTGTGCGCCGGTCCGCCCGGTCTGGTCATACACCGTATAGGAGGCGACGGCCACCCCCGCGCCGGTGTCGTAGAAGTCCACGTTGTAACCGCCGGCCCGCGCCTCCTTGCGCCACGTCAGGTCGCCGCCGGATTCGTTGTTCGTCACCGTCGGGGAGAGGGAGTCTTTCCTCAGGTAGAAGACGTCGTCCTGCGAGACGGGATTGCCGGCCTTGTCCTGCGCGCGCACGGAGACCCAGTTCTGGCCGTCGACGGCGGCCGAGAAGTCCGGGCCCCAGGGGTCCGTATAAAGGGTTCTTCCCGTGGAGGTGAAAATCGCCAGCCAGCTCGTCACCGGGTTCCCCTGGGCGGCCGAGGTGGACAAGCGGTATTCCGCCGTCGTCAACAGCGATTCCTGGTCCGCGAAATCCACGTCATAAATGGCTCCCGGGTCCGAGGCATACCAGGTGTTGTCCCCCCCTTGGTTGTCGGTGATCTGGGGCGTGGTCGTGTCGCGGAAGACCTTGAAGGCATCCGTGGAGACCGTGGAGGTGTTGCCGGCCACGTCGAAGGCCCGCACGGAGACATGGTTGGTGGGCCCTTGCAGGAGCGCGCTCCAGACGGCCTCGGGCAGGGACCATTCGGCCGAAAAATCGTCGGCCGCCAAACCGCTGGAGACGTCCGTCCAGTCCGCCGCCACGGTGCCGGTTTGGGAGGGTCCGGAGGTGACCTTGATCTGAAATTTGGAAAGGCGGCTGCCGCCGGTGTCGACGAAATCCACGTTGTAGACGGCGCCGGGGTTGGCGGTGCGCCAGACGGCGTCCGACCCGGCGGGCATGTGGTTGGTCACCGCCGGCGGCGTGGTGTCTTTCAGTATCCGGAAAGCGTCCACCAGCGTGCCGGTGGTGCCGGCCATGTCCCAGGCGCGGACGGAAACGTAATTGGTGACCGTTTCCCGCAGGGCGGTGAAATTGACGGCCCAGTCGGTGGAATAAAGGGGCTGGTTGAGCGCGGGGCCGGCGATCGTCGTCCAGGGGATCACGTTCCCGTCCCCTCCCGGCAGGGCGGGAGAGGAAGAGACGGCGAATTGATAGGTGTGCACCGCCGACAGGACATCGCTGGCATCCACGTTGTATCCCCCGGTTTTGGCGTCGGCGCGCCACGTGTTGTCTCCCTCCGCTTCCCCGTTGACGAACGTCGGCGCCTGGGTGTCTTTGCGGACGGAGAAGGCGTTGACCAGCACCGGCACGCACACGTTCCCGGCGGCGTCGTAGACGCGGACGTGCACGTAACTGGTCCCGGCGGGAAGGAGGCCGAAGCTGGTTTCCGCCAGCGCCCAGGCGGCGGTGAGATCGTTCGTGGCCAGACCGGACTGCACGGTGCGCCAATCGTCCACCAATTGGCTGCTCTGCGACGGGGAGGTGGTGATCTTTGTTTGGAAATAGGACAACCGTCCTCCGCCGGTGTCGTGGAACTCGACGGCGTAGAGCCCCGTGTTGGCGCGCCGCCAGGTGTCGTCTCCCGTCTGGTTGTCGGTGTAGGTGGGTGGGGTGGTGTCCTTCAAAACGAAGAAGGCGTCTTTCATGAGCGCGGAGGAGCCGGCCACGTCGTAGACACGCACGGAGACATAGTTGGTGGCATTTTCATGCAGGGAAGAGAAGTTGACCGCCCAGTCGGTGGTGTAGGACGCCACCCCGGCCGACGTGAAGATGTCCGTCCAGGGGACGACGTTCCCCGTCCCGCCCGGCAGGTCCGAAGAGGAGGCCACGGTGTATTGCGCGGTGGTGAGGAGGGAAAGCGCGTCCGCAAAGTCCACGTTGTAAACGGTTCCGGCCGCGTTGCGGTAGACGAGGTCGCCGCTCTGCAGGTCGGTGACCGCCGGCGACTCCGTGTCTTTGCGGATGATGAAGGCGTCCGCCAAGGTGCTGACGGAAGCGGAGTTCGAGATTGCTCGGACGCTGATCCAGTTGAAAGACGATTTGAGCGCCGCGAAATCCACGGACCAGTCGGCGGCGTAGGAGGACTGGTCGAGGTTCGGTCCGGCGATGTCGGTCCAGCCGATGAGGTCGCCGTCTCCGAGCGGAAGTCCGGGGCCGGAGGCGGCGGCGTACTGGACGCGGTCGAGCCGGGCGATGCCGCCGATCTGGAAGTCCACGTTGTAGACGGCGCCGGGGTCCGCCCGCCGCCAAAGGGCGTCCCCTCCGGCCATGTTGTTGACGAACGACGGGGCGGCGGTGTCTTTTTTCACGAAGAAGGCGTCGGTCTGCGTCGTGCTGGAACCGGCCAGGTCAAAGACGCGGACGGTGATGTAGTTGGTGACGTCTCCGGCCAGCAGCGCGTTGAACACCGCGGAAGGCAGGGACCAGTTGGTCGTGTACGTGTCCGACGAAATGCCGCTGAGGACGGTGGTATACCCGACCAGGTCCGGGCCGGTCCCGCCGGCCATCGTGGACGCTTTTATTTCGAAAGAGGACAGCAGGCTCCCGCCGGCGTCGGCGAAGTCCACGTCGTAGGTCCCGTCGTTGACGCTGCGGAGCGTGGTGTCTCCGCCGGAAAGGCCTCCGCCGACGGTGACGGAGGGCGGGGTGGTGTCTTTTCTGACGAAGAAGGCGTCCGGCAGGACCTGGACGTTGCCGGCGAAGTCCACCGCGCGCGCGGAGATGTAGTGCTGGCCTTCCGGAAGAGCGGCGAAATCGACGCCCCACAGGGCGTCGTAGTAGGTGGTGTTGACGTTCAGAGCGATGTTCGTCCACGGAAGGATGTCCCCCTCTCCCCCGGCCAGGCCGGCGGCGCCGGCGACGGTGTAGTCCACGTGCGACAGAAGCGAGCCGCCGGCATCGTTGAAGTCCACGTCGTAGTCCGCCCCGGGGTCGGCGCGGTGCCAGGCGACGTCGTCCAATTGATTGTCGGAGAGGGTGGGCGGGGTCACGTCTTTCAGTACGAAGAAGGCGTCATACACCGTGGTGCTGTGCCCCAGGTTGTCCACGGCCCGCACCGATACGTAGTTGGTGACGGTCTCCTGAAGCGAAACGAAATCCACCGGCCAGTCGGTTGCGTAGGTCGTTTGGTTCACGGGCGGCGCGGCGATGTCCGTCCAGTCTTTCACCAGCGTGCCGGCGCCTTCGGTGGAGAGACGGACGGAATATTGGATGAAACTCAGTCCGGAACCGGGGTCCTGGAAATCCACGTTGTAGGCCGTTCCGGAAAGGCTCCGCCAGGTGGTGTCCCCGGACTGGAGGTCGACGAAGCTCGGGGCCGAGGTGTCTTTCCGGATGTAAAAGACGTCGGTCGCCACCGTGGAGAAATGGACGCGGTCGAAAGCGCGGACCGACACGTAATGCGGACCTTCGGGCAGGGCGTTGAAGTCCAGAGACCAGTCGGCGGCGTAAGAGGCGATGCCCGTGGCGGTAAAGATGTCTGTCCAGGGAACGATGTCTCCCTCCCCGCCGGCCAGTCCGGGGGATTCGTCGACGGTATATTGGGCGGTGGTCAGGCCCGAGCCGATGTCCTCAAAGTCCACGTTGAACGCCGCCCCGGGGTCGGAGAGATACCAGGTGTCGTCGCCGGATTGAAGGTCGACGACCATGGGCGTGGAGGCGTCCACCACGAAACTGCGCGTCGAGGCGAAAGAGGTGGCGTTGCCGGCCGCGTCCGCCGCCTTCACGCGCCAATAATGGAGACCGTTGCTTAATCCGGTCACGGGGAGGTCGGAGGCCGGAGTGACGGAACTGTATTCGAGGAGATCGAACGTTTCAAACGTGGAAAGTTGGACCTCATAGTGGTTCACGCCGGAAACCGCGTCCGCGGCGTCCGACCAGTCCAGCGTCA
>Ga0116154_10002312_pt1 | contig 14633 bp, 13 predicted proteins | sample AD_UKC030_MetaG_FD_89898 | JGI IMG/M metagenome (GOLD analysis project Ga0116154, IMG submission 89898) | Active sludge microbial communities of municipal wastewater-treating anaerobic digesters from USA - AD_UKC030_MetaG | ecosystem: Engineered > Bioreactor > Anaerobic > Digestate | place: USA...
GACCGCATCTTCGCCCTGGTCGATTCTCCCGCCATCGCATCAATTTCGACCCCGGCAACAGCTACCTTGCCGGCCAGGATCCGATTGCGTGGCTCACCCACGTCAAAGACCGGCTCGTCCACGTCCACGCCAAGGATATTTCGGTCACCCAGTCCGACGCCGAACGCGGCAAGGTAACCGGCACGCCGGTCGGCTGCGCCTGCGGCGAAGGCGTGCTCGACTGGGATCGCATCATCCGCATCGTGCGCGAGAAGTGCCCGCGCGACATCGTCTTCTCGGTCGAATGCGGGACGCCGGCTCAGGCGGCCAAGAGCCTCGAGCATTTGTCGAAACTGGCCTGAGCCATGTCCCGGCGCTCGAGTTGGCGGCGGTGTTCGATCTGCCGCCGCCGCTGACCTCGGTGCGCCTCTTGCGATGCACCAGCACGGCATCGCAACCCCCAGGGCCGGGATTCGGGTCGCAGCCACCGCCGGTGAAGATCTCGACGTGCGGCAAGCCGGGTTGGCCATTCATGTTTCAAAACTCGTCGACCGGGCCGACGCCTTCGCTCGCTGCCGACCCGGGCGCGGAAGAATCCGAGCGGTCGCGAATCCTGCGTCCTGACCTCATTTTTCGAGGTGGGCCCTCCGGCCTTCGCCCACGTGGGAGAGCGCTTCACGCAACCGCCGGCGTTCGGACGGCGTGGCCGGAGCGAGCGGCCGGCGCGGCGCGCCGCAATCGTGGCCCATCAGACCGCACGCCGCCTTGACCCACTGGGTGTACTTGCCGCCACCCTCCATGAGTTCAAGCGTGGGGAGCATTTCGAAGAACAACTTGCGCGCGGCGGCGAAGTCCTTCTTATCCGCAGTGAGTTCAAAAAGCCGCGCGTGCGAGGCGGGAAGCGCGTTGACCACGCCGCCCACCCAGCCGATGGCGCCCACCATCAGGCTTTCGAGGGCGATGGTGTCGCAGCCGCAGAAGACGCCCAGGCGGTCGCCGCAGCGCCGGAGCAGCTCGGTGATGCGCGGCATCTCGCCCGTGCTTTCCTTGACGTAGCGCAGGTTCTCCAGCCCCGCCAGCCGCTCGATGAAGTCCGGCGGCATGTCCACGCCCGTGCGCCCGGGGTAATTGTAGAGCATGATCGGAACGCCAACCGCATTGTTGACGGCGCGGAAGTGGGAGAACAACTCATCGAGGCGCGGCAGCGAATAGTACGGCGCCGCCAGCATGACGCCCGCGCAGCCGAGGCGCTCGGCCTGACGCGAGAAGGCGATGACATCGCGCGTCGAACCCGCATTGGCGCCGGCCATAACCGGCACGCGCCCGCCAGCGGCCTCGAGCGTGACGCGGACGACGCGCTCGCGCTCGTCGGCGGACAGCGCGTAGTACTCGCCGGTGCTGCCCAGGGGGATGAGCCCGTGGACGCCTTGGCGAATGAGGTGATCGGCGAATGCTCCCAGCGTGCTGTCATCGACGTCCTCGTTCGCTTTCATCGGCGTGACGAGCGCGGCAAAGACCCCTTGGAGACGGCGGGATCGCTGTGGAGAAGTTCGAGGTTTCATGGGAAGCGTTGACATTCAAAGGATTAATTAGTGCGCAGGGAGACCATGAACCGGAAACGTTCAACGCTCAACGTTCAACACTCAACTCTCAACCAGATGGTTCATGGGAAGCTAGGCCAACTGCATCCAGATGGTCTTGAGTTCGCAGTATTGGTGGTGGGCGAAGATGGACTTGTCGCGGCCGAAGAAGCCGGATTGCTTGTAGCCGCCGAATGGCGTGGTGGCGTCGCCTTCGGAGAAGCAGTTCACCGAGACGGTGCCCGCCCGGATGGCGCGGGCCACGCGGTGGGCGCGGCTCACATTGTCGCTGTAGATCGAGGCCGTGAGACCATACTCGGTGTCGTTCGCCAGGGCGACGGCTTCGGCTTCGGTCTGGAAGGCCAGCACGGACAGCATCGGCCCGAAGATCTCCTCGCGGGCGATCTTCATCACGGGCTTCACGCGGTCGAAGATGGTCGGCTCGACGAAGTAGCCGCCGGTCTTGAGCAGCGTGCGCCGGCCGCCCAGAACCAGATCGGCGCCTTCCTGCCTCCCGCTCTCGATGTAGCCGAGCACCTTGCGCAGATGGCTCTCTTCGATCATCGGCCCGATCTTGGTGGCCGGGTCCAGCGGGCTGCCGACGATCCATTCCTTGCTGAACTCGAGCATCCTGGCCAGCAGCCTGGCTTTGAGCTTGCGGTGGACGATCAGGCGCGAGCCGGAGCTGCAATTCTCGCCCATGTTCCAGAAGACGCAGTTGAGCGCCTGCCGGGCGATGAAGTCGATGTCGCCGGCGTCCTCGAACACGACTTGCGGGTTCTTGCCGCCGAGTTCCAGCACGATCCGCTTGAGGTTCGACTCGGCGGAATAGTGGAGCAGTTGGCGGCCCACCTCGGTCGAGCCGGTGAATGCCACCGCGTCCACGCCCGGGTGTCGGCACAGCGCCGCGCCGATCACCGAGCCGCCGCCGGGCACGACGTTGAGGACGCCTTCCGGGAGGCCGGATTCCGCGGCGATTTCCGCCAGGCGCAGCAGGCTCAGCGAGGTCTGCCGGGCCGGTTTCACCACCACGCTGTTGCCGGTGGCGAGAATGGGGCCCAGCTTCCACGCGCCCATTTGGAACGGGAAATTCCACGGCAGGATCGCGCCGATGACGCCCAGCGGCTCGCGCACGATCATGGCGACGTTCGCCGGCCCGGTGGGGGCGACACGCTCGTATTCCTTGTCCACCGCCTCGGCGTGCCAGCGAATGCAATGCACCGAATCCGGCAGGTCGATCGTCAGGCAATCCGTGATCGGCTTGCCGGCGTCGAGGCAATCCAGCAACGCCAGTTCGCCCAGGTTGCGCTCGATGAGATCGGCGAAGCGCAGGAGCACGTGCTTGCGCTCCGCGGGAGAGCGCCGGGCCCAGACCTCTTGCGCGAAGGACCGGCGGGCGGCCTGGACGGCCCGGTCCACGTCGGCGGCTTCGCACGCGGCGATTTCGGCGAGCGGCTGGCCGGTGGCGGGGTTGATCGAGGTGTAGGTCTTGCCGGACGCGGCGTCCACATACCGGCCGTCGATGAAGGCCTGGGTGCGGAACTTCAGTTGCGACACGGCGGTCTTGATGGCCTTGGCTTCGAGTTCGAGGTTCATGGTGATCGGGCTCATGCAGTCGTTGCGGTTGTGTGGTTGTTCGTCGTCTCGCCGCAAACCAGCGCGCCGACCCTGACAGGAAGAATCGGCGGGCGCACGGACGAATTCTCCCAGCCGTAGAGGAAGCGCGCCGCCGCGCCGCAGGTGCGCCCCTGGCATGCGCCCATGCCGCAGCGGGTGTGGAGCTTGGCGGCGTGCCAGTCGCTCCACGGTTCCAGAGCCGCGCGACGCACATCCTCGCAGCGGCAGATGACGGTGTTCGCTGCGCCAAACTTGGCCGCCGAGCCACGGAGAGTTGTCCACCACAGCCACCTCCCTGCCCGCTTCGGCGGCGGCGCAGGCGGCGGCGATTCCGGCGGGGCCGGCGCCGACGACCAGCACGTCCACTGTGTGGCGCCGGCTACGCATCGGTGCGCACCTCCATGCCCGGTTCGCACAGCGTCAAACAGCTTCGGCAGTGGGGCTGACCGTTGATGCTCACGCGGCACTCGAAGCAGAGGCCCATGCCGCAAAGCGGGCCGCGGGCTTCGCCCCGCCCGGCGGAGAGCCTGGTGCCATCCGCAAGCGTCGCGCTGCCGTCCCCGCCGATGGAACCGACCGTCACCCCGAGACGCGTCCGGAGCGGCGCTCCAGCGGCGACCGCACTCTCGACCAGAAAGCGCGCGGCGCGCGGCGGATACACCACCGCGTCGTCCGGCACACGCAGGCCGCCTGCCAGGCCGCCCCGCAAGTTGGGCTCCGACCGGGCCAGCGCGGCGGCGTCGAGCACCTTGACCTTCAGGCCGTGGGCGCGATAGGAGTCTTCCCTGCGCCGGACCTCGGTCATTTTGTGTTCATCGGCCGCCACCCAAAGCGTGCCGCACGGATCAAACTCGGCCTCCGCGCACGCCGATGGTGCCGTGGCCGCACATGCCCAGGCATCCGACGTTGTTGAAGAAAATGACGCCGACGGCACAGGAGGCATCCACCGGCTCGCACAGGAGCGCGCCGACCATGACATTTCGGCACAAACACCCATCCTCAGCATGGACCCGGCCCTCCTGCAGGCGGAATTGTTCGCACAACTTGAAGCGCCTTTCACGGGTGAAGCGCTGTTCGATTGCCTGACCGACCTCGTGTTCTTCATCAAGAATGCGCGCGTCGCCAAGGCCATCCGCCACGTCCAGAGTCACTTCGACGAACCGCTCCGAGTCACCGGCCTGGCGGCGCTGGCGGGCCTTTCGCCCTATCAGTTCGACCAGCGTATTCGCAGGGTCCTCCAAATCACGGCCGGCCAGTTCATCCACCGGGTGCGCATGGACGCCGCGGTGCGGCGGCTGCGGGAGACGAATGATCCCATTGCGCTGATCGCGCTCGACTGCGGCCATTCCGACCAGGGCGCCTTCACGCGCCAATTCCACCAGACGGTCGGGCTGTCACCCACCGAGTTTCGCCGGGCCCGCACTTGGGCCAAGGCCGGCTGGTGAACTCGCCACCTTGATCCAGGTTCGCCCGATCCGCCACCTGTTGATTCCCATCGGACTACTCTTTCCAGGCCAGGATCTCCGTCACGCCGCTGCGCGCCGTGTCATTGTGGGTGAAGACCACGCGGAACCTGGTGGTGGTCTGTTGGGGGAAGGTGATGGTGTTCACCGCACTGCCGGCGGGTCTGGCTGGGGTCTTGACCTGGTCAGGGAGGTCGCGCCATTCGGAGCCGGTCCACGACTGCACGGTGTAGGCAGCCGGCGGCTGCACACCGCCATGGTCGTCGTAGAGGCAGAGCTCGATGCGTCCGATCTCCCTCGGCTCGCCGAAGTCCACCTCCATCCAGTCGGTCGAGTTGGTCGAGCCGTAGGAGGTCCAGCGGTTGGGCGGATGCAGATGATACCAGTAGTTGCCGTCGTTCGCCTTTTCGAGCGGGGCGCGGTCGCTGGTGAACGAAGCGGTGAGGCGGGGGAAATAGTCGCCGTCATTGTTGACGAGAAAATTCACGGGCGGCTTGCCGGCCGGCGCCGGCGCGCGCGCGGGCAGCCGGACCTGAAGCGGGCCGAGATTGTCGGACGAAGCGGCCTGCTTCCCGTCCACCAGGATGCGCAGCCCCGCGCCCCGGCGATACCGGCTGCCGTCCTTGTCCCACACCACACTGACGCGGTGGCCGCGATACGGAAGTTCATCGAGCGCGAACCACGGCCAATCCGACGGCGCCAGCGGATCAATTTCGAGCACGTCGTCCGCGCACGGTTTCACGCCGACGAGGCCGGTGATGATGAGGTCGTTGAAACCGCTGTGGAAGTAGTGCTCGCTGTGGTTGTAGCCGTCGTGGCCTTCCCACGAGCCCGTGTCCGGATGCGCCGCCTCGGCAATGTAGGGCTTGCCGGCTTTCCGATGCGTCAGCGCGTAGATGCGCAAGAGCCGGACGTAGTCGCCGCGGGTGATGACATTCTGGCGGTAGTTCTGGAGCAGGTTCGCCAGCGCCTTGAGCGTCTGCGTGGTGGCGTAGGGCCAGGACTGGCCGCTCCACCAGCAGCAGGATGTCTTCAGCACGAACATCGGGTCATTGCGGCCGACGAAGCTGGGCCCGAAGGGGGCGAAGAAGTAATTCGAGTCCATGAGGAATTTCCAGGCGGACTCGAAGCCTGGATCGGGCAGGTTGAATTGCCATGGCACGTAGCCAATCAATTCGCGGCCCTCGAGACTCCCGGCGAACGGACCGTCCTCGTAGATCAGCGTGCCGGCCTTGATCGGCTTGCCCGGGAAGTCCTTCTCGTTCGCTTCGTCGTTCTTGAACATGATGAGGAAGAACTCGCGCTTGGGATCCCACAGCAGGGTCTGCAATCCGCAAGCAGGTCCTTCGTGAAGGCCTCGTCCCGGTGCACCTGGTAGACGGCCCAGACGGAGTCCGCGAGCCAGGTGCTGTAATTGCGCGGCTGGGCGCCGGCCGTGCGCAACCAGTAGCGGCTGTAGTCCTGCGCGTAACGCGGATCGCGCAGCCAGCGCGCTTCGTAGAGCTGGTGGCCGGCGGGGCAACTGATCGCCCCGTACGCGCCCGACCAGAATGGCCGGTCGATGAACTCGGTGTACGAATAGCCGCTGGTTGGCGAACCGTAGGTGAGGTGTTTCGTGGTCAATTCCCACCGGTAGTAGTAGGTCGTCGTAATCTCGGCATCCGGGCACTCGAAAAACGGGATGTTCTGCCGATACCAGTCCCAGTCGCGATTGTCCCAGAAGGTCTGGGCTTCGAGCTGGGCCTGCTGGTCGAGAACCGCGGTCGCGTCGGACGACGCATCCGCGAGGACGGCGAGTGTGCTCAAGGCCAAACTGGGGAGAGAGTGCATGATCGGTTTCATGTCTGGTTTTGGCAATCAAAACGGGAACAGGCTCACCAGGCAAGCCGTTGGCGCAAGGCCGCCGAAGCCGCACTGATCGCGCAGGGCCTGGATCTGCTCGCGCAGGGCGGTCGGATCGAGCGGGGCCTTGAGCCAGTGGAGTGGCCGGGAGCGAAATTGCGCTGGTGGGTCCTTGAACCAGGCGGCCAGGCCTTCCGAGGCGGTCGCCAGTTGAGATGGGCCGGACCACACCAGCCATAGAGACCGGCAGGCCCACTTCGTGGAGTGATAGGCGACCCGTCGCCGAGAAACACCGTCTTCATTCCCGTAAGAAGCGACCGAGCCGTCCCCCCGCAAGCCTTCTCATCTTCATGAATTGGCGCTGTGACCACGGGCAAGCCGAAAAAACCAAAAGGTCAACGTATGTGGGCTGAAGTCCTCAACCGGTGGGACTTGTTGTAGACACATCAAGTTTCTGTGCTGCGTTGAAGGGGTCAGAACCGTCGCAAGTCCCACGCAATCGAAACGCCCAGGTTCGTGTCCACCGTAGCGGTAACGCGATAGCCGCCCCCGGCCTCGAAGTATCCCTGGCTCCCGGAGTCCACGTGCTGCGTGCCGGCATCGAACACCAACCGGAGACCGGAATCGCCGCTCGGGCGAACCGCGAGGCGGCACTCTCCGCCGGCCGCAATGCTCTCAATCCGATTGGTGAAGCCGGAACCTGACACCACGACATTGCTGAGCGTCTGGGAAGATTGGTTCTGGATCGTGATGACCGGTGCACGCGAACAACCCGCAGCGGCCGCGATGACCGCAAGGATCACCACTCTCGAAATGCGCATAGGCAACAGGGTGGACCTTTGCTCAATCCCGACTGTTCAATCCGATCCGTCTCTCTTTGCCGACGCAGTTGACCTACTGTGCCTTGAGCCCGGCGCGGCTACGGGTAGACAGCGCGGTAGTACCTGGCCGCCGCGGCGGTGGGAGTCACGCTGTAGGAAGGCGGGGCGGCCCCGGCGACAGGCGTCCAGGTTCCGGAGATGGGGTCGGCGCTCTCGAGCAGGGTGCCGCTGCTCCAGCTCACCGTGACTTGGTTGCCTGATGTCGCGATGCTGAGGGACGGCGCCGGGCCGCCCCCCCCGACGGCGTAGTGCGCGGCGACTTGGGCGGGGGTCAGGGCGTAGTCATAGAAAACCAGTTCATCGAGTCCGCCGTTGAAACTGGTGTAGTTGCGGGGATCCCAGCCAAGGCCCTGGTCGGGCGCAAGCACGTTGTCGGGGGTGGTCTGATTCGGCGCGAACGTGCCGGTGGCGGTCGTGGTCTGGGCGACTTCGACCCCATCGACGAAGAGGCGCTTGTCGCCGGTGACGTCGTCGAACGTGCCGACCACGTGGTGCCAGGCGTCGTCGGGGACGATGCCGCCGGTGATGGTGTTAAAGCCGCTGGTCTTCTGGCCGGTGGTGAAAGACCACTCATCGCCGGTGTTGATCGCCAGGATGTACCCGTAGGCCCAGCCTGAGTAGGTGGTCGAGGACCAGAGGATCGGGCGATCAGTGCCGGACCCGATCGGGTCGGCCTTGACCCACGCTTCGAGGGAGAAGGTCGTGTACGGATTCAGGTCCGGGGTGAACGGGACAATGACGCCGCCATAGGCGAAGGTGGCGCTGGGGTTGGAATCGCCAACGATGGCGCTGGGTTGGCCGAGTGTCACGGCCGCATCGTAGGCGCCATCATGACCGCCTGCGTAGTCGCGGGCGGTGCCCGCCCCGGCCGCTTCGTCCACCCGCCAGTAGGCGACAGGGTGGGCGGCGACGACCGTAGCGGCCAGCGAACCTGCGGTGACGGGGACGACGGTCAGCCTGGCAGCAGCGCTATCCGTGTTTCCGGCGACGTTGCTGATCGACACGCTGTAGTCGGCGGCGAAGGACGGTTGCACGTTGTCAAGCGTCAGGCTGGCCGTGATGGCGCCGACGATCGCGACGTTGTTGCTCTTCCACTGGAAGGCAAGCGGTTCGGAACCGCCGCTCTCGACGGTGAAGGTGACACGCGCGCCTTCCAGGCGAACGGCGGGTTGCGGCCCGGCGACAATGGTGGGCGGGGCTTTCTGAACCACGACGGTGGCCACCTGGCTGTCCGTACTGCCTCCGGCATTGCTCACGGTGAGCTTATAGTCGCCGCTGTCGCTTTCGAGTGCGGGCGACAAGGTCAGGGTGTCCGTGGTTTGACCAGGCACCGGCGTCGAGCCCTTGTACCACTGATAGGTAAACGGCGCCGTCCCGAGGACAATAGTGCGGATGGTGACGACCGCGCCTTCGTAAGCGGTCTTGCCCGCGGTGTCGACCGCGAAGCTGGGGGCCACGGCGGGCGGGTTCTCGCCTCGCGCCGCGACGTAGTGGGCCTGAATCCGTTCGACGGGCAGCGCGTTGGTGTAGATGGCCACCTCGTCCAGACTGCCGATCCAGGGATAGGATTCGCTGCTGATGGTGGTGACCGGGCGCATGACGGGTTTGATGGCCAGCTTCGCGGTGGTGCTGACGGCGATTAGGACGCCATCCAGGTAGATCTTCTTCGTTTTGCCGTCGAAGGTGCACACGACGTGCTGCCAGACGTCCTGGGCGAACAAGGTGTTGGAGCCGAGCCCATCCCAGGTCGTGTAGACGTCCGACGATTGGAACCAGTTGCCTTCTCCCACAACGTAGTGGACCCACCCGCGGGTGTCGCCCCAAACCGGTTCGTCGCGCCACCAGAGCGGGCACCGGTGGCTCGTGCCGGTTCCGCCCGTCTGGATATACCAGACTTCGTACGAGAAGGTGTTGGTTCGATTCAGCTCGGCGTGGAAGGGAATCGCGATACGGCCCCCGGAGGTGAAGTCAAAAGAAGGGTTGGCGTCGCCGACCAGCGGGCTGTCGGTGTTCAGGAGAACATCATCCACGACCTGGCCGTCGACCTCGCTGCCGAGGAAGCCGCTGTTGGCCACCACGGCCGCAGGCCACGGCTCGGAGGTGTCAAGACGCCAATAGCCGGCCGGATTATCGGCCAGAACGGTGTCGAGATAGTCAGCCCGCGTCGGCGCCACGGCCATCAAACCAAGGAGGAGCAGGAGGGGAGTTTTCATTGGTTCTCCAACAATTAGGGATTTGCGGTGTGTGAGGCGGCAGGATGGCCGAACGGAAGGCGTCGGTCAAGGTGAAACCGGTTCACGCGAACCGGCAAACCGGCCAGTTCCGGGCTGGCGCTCTCGCTGTTTGGGTTCAGAATCCCAGGCTGGCTTCGTGCCGTGCCGAAGACGTTCGAGACCACGCAACGACACGCACTGCCGATATCCCGCAAGGTCGTGGGGGGCGTGGTGGAACTCGGGGAGGTCGCCCCCGGGATGTTCACGCGGTTCTTCTGCTACTGGCAGCGCAGGTCCGCGCCAGTGGGCGTCATGATATTCCGAACATCAACCGACTCCTTCGACTCGTTTCCGTCCCGCACTTTACGGGTCTCGGATCAAGTTGTCGTACCCGATGTAGAAGAGGTCGTCGGGGTTCAGGCCGAAGCCCAGGTCCTTGAGCGCGTAGATCTGGCGGATGTTCGACGCGAACAACGCGGCGCAGGTCGCTTCCGAGATCGCCGGATCGAGGCCGGGCTCGATGAGGACGGTTTCGAAGAAGTTGTGATGTCCGGGCAGGAGGGTTTGCGCAAAGTAGCTGTCGGTGCTGAATGCGGGCAGGCTGCCACCGCTGCCCGAGGTGGGCGACAGCCACCGGTCGAGGAGGAGCGTCTTGAGGATCCACAGCGATTCGCCGCGATACAGGGGCATCCCCACAAAGTAGTGCAGGTTCAACGCAGCGCCGTTCTTCGACACAACGTGGCGCCTGACCCACCACGCATGATCGGGGTTGGCAGGGTCGTTGGCCGGGTCCAGTTGCATCAGGCCGATCTCGTCTGAGGTCGTGGTGGAGAGCCCCGGAGTCCACCAGTTCAATTCCGGTTGCGGCCTGGCGTGGGTGCACTCGAGCGCGTAGCGAGCATCGCTGGGAAACGGCGACGTGGTCCGAGGGTTGTTGACCGGGTAAGGAAAACCGAGCGTCAACACGTAGTTCCGCAGGTCCGGCCCGCTGCCACGTGCCCATGTGATCGTAAGCCGTTCACTCGTCGGCGTGGCGACCGCGCCAAGTTCCTCCAACGGACCACTCCAGGTCCTCACGCGCCCGTCTTCGATGCGCTGGTAATGGACGAACAACTTCCGCCAGAAGCTCGCCGGCGTGGGGGAAGGCGAGGTGTGCGGCGGACCCTGAGTCCGATACAGCCAGAGACGAGTCTTCAGCCGGTGCCGGCCCAGGAGGGCGCCGAACTCGCCCTGCTCGGTCTGGATCAGGCCGAACAGTTGGCCGCATTGCCCGGCGGGGTCGAGGTCTGTCACCCGGTAGTAACTCCGGCTCCCAAACGCCCGCAGCGTCCGCGTGGTGGTAGCGGCGGGTTCACCCAGGTCGGACCACGTGGCCAAGTCGGGCGAGGTCTCGATCAGGTAAGGACCGTGCCCCCCCCGCCAACTGAGGGTCACCATGTCCTGGCCGAGAGCGATTGAATCGACCCGCACTTGCGCCTGGGCAGCGAGTGAGAGCACCAGAACCAGCACGGGGAGGGCCTGGCGTCGCTTCGTCAAGGGCAGCATGGAAATGAGCATAATGGGTGCTTTTCTATCCATTGGAGCGCGGTTTTGCCTTTCTGGCCGGCATCCGCCAGTGCCTTGGAGGCTTCGGTCTTGCCGGGGTGAAGACTCTGGGAGGCGTGCGTGACTCACGGGATGGTGGGCGGCGGCGTTCGGATGGGATGGGGCACCGCGCGGATCTGTTTCAAACCGATTTCGCCCGGCACCACGCGCTTGTATTCGAAGTCGAGTTCGCAGCTGGTTTGAGCGGGATAATAGGCTTCATAGGCCAGCGCGGCCGTGTTCAACTGGGCGAGCAAGGTGCGGTAGTCAGTCTCCCAGCGCATCACCGGCGCGCTGTCTTGGGTTAAGGTCGAGGCCTCGTCGAGTCTCAACGCAGCGGTGGCGGTGTCCGCGCCGGAGTACGATGCGCTCACCACCTCGGAACGGACGCTGCCGTCCGGGTTTGTCACCGACGTGGCGCCCAACTGGGACACGATGCGCACCGCGGCGTTGCGCGCCCCGTCTCGCTTGTCCACCGCGAGCGTCGCGACGCCGTTGGCCAACTCGAATTCGTCGGGGACAGAGAAATGGACGAGGAGCGCCATGCCTGCGTCGTCCTCGTGGATGCCGTGGCGCAGGCGTTCGAGGAAGGCGTTCTCGTTGTAGAAACTGGCGTACACCTTCCGCATCGCGCGGAAGACACCGCGTTCCCGCGACTCGGTGGAATCGCAGCGGCTTGGCCCGGCCTGGTCGTCGTCGAGGTCGTCTTCGAGACAACCGCTGTAGCTGTCGTACAGGCCGGCGCCGCTGAAAGTCTCGCTGTCTTCGAGGTTGGTGGAACTGCGAAAGCGGATTCGAGCACCGCCGAGGCCCGCATTCCGCAGCGCGGTGACGATCTCGACCTGCTGGGCTGCCGTGAAGTCCGCCGCATCCTCGATCGTCGCGCGCACGGCGGCGAGGTCGAGCCGCAGGGTCAGGACGTTCGGGGGGTAGGTGTGGGGGGCGAGGCGGCTGTCGATCAATTGCCGCAGGGTCTGACCCCTGCCCAACGGTTGCGCAAGGTAGGCATCCCACAGATCGAACGTGACGGCGATTGCCGGGTGCGGCGAGACCTCAGGCAGGCTGCGGCGCAGGAACCCGAAGTTCGCCGCCTTGCCGCCCACGAAGCAAACGTCCGCGGGGGTCAACTCGTCGGCCGGCACGGTCAAGCTGCCTCTGGTCGCCTTGGGTGTGATGTCGAGCGGACCGCCACGCTTGCTGGCGAGAATCTCCTCTCGCCGCTCGGGCGTCAGCAACCCGGTGGTGTCCTGGAGACCGATGTGGCAGACACCGTTGGTTTCGTCGACCACCAGCAACACCTCGCGGTCGTGGAGGCTGGCAATCTCGGCCTGGAGCCCGGCGCCGTTCGCATAGGCGAAGGGTAGCAGCACCGAGCGGGCGAGCAGCGCGACATGCGAGTTGGGCGTGGCCGGTTCGAGGCACACATAGCCCGCGAGCACCGGCAACTCGGCCGGCACGCGGTCAGTCACAAGAATGTCGCTGAGCTCCAACCGCCCGTCGCCCAAGGCAGCAGGTATTTCCGTCGAGGGAACCCAGACCAGTCGGCCCAGGGCCCAACCCGCCGAGTAGCAGGCGTTGGCCGTGGCCCAACGTTCCAGCGCGGCCACCTCGATCCCGCGCGCGGCGAACAGCGCCCGGCTCGCCTCGGTCTCCGCGCGTTGCTCCATCGATGGCATGTAGAAAACCCGCCAACCGAGTTCGGGCACCAGGCGCCGGCGGACGGTGTCGATCCAGTCGACGATTCTATTGGCCGGGAACGCCTGCGCGCCAGTCACCTCGATGGCCAGCTCGCGGACCTGCGGATCGGGGGCTCGCAGCACAGATCCCACCACCATCCGCTGGGCGTCGTTTGCGTAGAGTGACTGGGCGTAGAACTCGATCGCGCCCATCGCGCCGTAACCGGGCAACCGCGCCCGGGCGAATTGGAGATGGTAGGGATACTTGACCGAGTCCTGGAAATAGACACGGTCCGGCTCGTGCAGCAGCAACAACCACTTCACCGAGGCGGTCGCCCCCACCCCCCCGCCAGTTCCAGGCGTGAAAAGAAAGCCGGACGAGGCCCTGACCTGATTTGACCAATCGTCGGATGCTCCCAACGGCGCGGCCTGCACCCGGTAGAAACTCGCGCCGGGGCCACCACCGGCCCAGTCTCCGTAAGCCTGCAGCCGCTCATGCACCCGAGCCAGTTCGGTCCAAGTCCTGAGATCATCACTGCACTCGAGCAGGAGTCGTTGGCCGGCGAGCATGGGGGTGTCGAACGAGGGACCGGCAGGCGCGAGGCTGACGTGCAGGCGCAGTTCAGCGGGCGTCTGTGCCAGGACGGGCAACACCAGCATGCCCGTCAGCATTGCCCGGATCCACCCCCGAAGCCCAACAACACGACGAAGACGGCTGATGGCTCTCGGACCGCGTCGGGCCCTTATGGCATCGGAGTGCTTCACGGGCTTTCACCCCATGCTAAACCGAACTGAACTCCATGTCCAGGGCACCGCCAAGGCTTGACCGTCGCAGGGGTCCAGGAAATCAGGAACACTGGGCTTGACGTTGGTTCTTTGACCAGGGAGTCGCGGTTGGTCATGGCGCAAAAGGTGCGAGTGGAATATCCGGACGCGGTTTGCCATGTGACGAGCCGGGGCAATCAGGGCCACGCCCTTTTCCTGGCGGGCCGTGACCGCAAGCTCTTGTTGGAAAACCCGGAACGGGACCTGATGGCGGGAATAACATGGTTCCAGGGGACGGACGTCGCCTTCGGACGGAGCCCGGCGCGCCCACGATGGGGCGGCGGTGGCGGAGGTCAGGGTGTCAAGAGCGGCACAAATCCCGCCTGCTGGAGGTGGTGATCGGTCGTGAAGGCATCCCGCATGCGCAGCTCCCACATCAGGGCGAAACTCACGCGGTCGGTGAGCGACCACTCCTTGTCCGCAGAGCGGCGAAACAGCGCGGCGCCGACGGAGAATCGTCCCGGTCCGATCCATTTTAGCTGCGGGGCTTCGCTGCGCTCCAGGGTGTCCAGGAAATTTGCGGCCGCGGTTGTCGCCTCCTGCGCGTGGTGGCTTTCTTCGCCCTGGCTACGGGAATGATCACGGGCTGGATTCACGGTGCCTATGACCAGAGTGAATCTTCGCGCTCTTCCCGGACCTCCCATGTCACCTGGTCGATGTAGTCGCGCCCGGCCTTCTTTGGGATGGTCCACTGGCCGACCACACCATGCGTGAACAGCGCCAGGTGATCCTTCAAGCTGGGATTCGACCACTGGAAGAACGGCAGGTGCCGGCGCACCCGCGCCACCCAGAAGCAATGCTCGCCGCGGCGGATCGAACAATGGCTGTGCGGAAGACTTCCCTGGGGGAGCTTAGGGTCTGTGCAAAAATTAATTCCGATTTTGCTGGAGGGGATTTGGCTCGCTGGCGAGGCGCGACGAAGGAGCATAGCCTTGACCTCTGTGACTGAGGAGCAATCCCGCGACGGCGGGAC
>Ga0116154_10002320_pt1 | contig 14600 bp, 12 predicted proteins | sample AD_UKC030_MetaG_FD_89898 | JGI IMG/M metagenome (GOLD analysis project Ga0116154, IMG submission 89898) | Active sludge microbial communities of municipal wastewater-treating anaerobic digesters from USA - AD_UKC030_MetaG | ecosystem: Engineered > Bioreactor > Anaerobic > Digestate | place: USA...
ACGATTGGCCGGGCAATGTCCGGCAGTTGGCGCGGGTCCTGACAGCCGCTCTGGCCCGCATCGGCCCCGAACCGTCATCGGCAATCACCGCAGCTGATCTCGGGCTCCCGACTGCACCAAGGGGACGGCTGTCAGATCTGCTCGATCCGTCGGCGCTCCAGGCGGCGGTCGCATGGGCAATCACCCAAACCGGAGGCTCGCGGACGGCCGCCGCCGAGCTGCTCGACGTGCACCGGAATACCTTCGCCGCCTTCACCGCCCGCGCCGCTTCACTCGCCTGACTCACCCCTCCGATGCACAGTTGCCCGTGAGAATTTCGCGCCAATCCTCGCCTTCAATGTGACCGCGGGCACTCAATCGGTTGGTATCTCAGGACTTCCGGGCATGCACAATTTGAGCAATGTGCACCAGCAGTCGAACTCCTTGCCCACACACCACTTAGTGATGTGGGCAATTCTGATCTGTGCACCAGACGGGCGCAGGACACTCGGCAGGCCGCGCAGAAACGACGGCAATACAATCACTTAGCTGTTTGTTCCGCCTTTCGGCGCGCACGGCCCGCTCCATGCCCTTTCGAAAGCCATCTCTTTCCGCGAGGGCCGATGAGCCTCCCGGCGGAGCTCCGGCCGGAGCTCCCTATCACTGAGCAGTTTCGCCCTGAGTACCTCCTTGATTGCGGCATCCTGCCGCTCCGTCTGGCGTCGGAGCATCTCGAAGTGGCTGCCTCAGGAGACCCCCCTCAGGACGTGCTCGAAGATCTGTCGCTCTTCTACGGGGCGGTGGTGATCCTGATTCCACTGGAGCGTGCGGTGCTGGAGGAGGCGATCCGGCGGGCGTTCGCATCGACAGAATCGGTCGGCGACCTGGTGCGGGGACTCGAGGACGACTTCGACCTGGAGGCCAATCTCGGCGGTGACGAGCCGACGGATCTCCGCAGCCTGGCCACGCAACCTCCCGTCGTGCGCTACGTGAGCCTCCTGGTGCGCGACGCGTTCGATGCGGGTGCGAGCGATGTCCACCTTGAAGCGACCCGCGATGGCCTGCGGGCGCGCATCCGGCTTGACGGCGTGCTGACCGACATCGCAAGCCCGCCGCGGGGGCTACAGCACGCGGTGGTTTCCCGAGTAAAACTCCTGGCCAGTCTTGACATCGCCGAGCGCCGCGCGCCCCAGGACGGGCGATTTCGTGTCCGCCTCGAGGATCGCGACCTCGACCTCCGGGTCTCGACCGTCCCGACCCTTCACGGGGAGTCAGTAGTCCTCCGACTCCTCGACCGGGGCGGGCGCCCGGTGACGCTCGAGGAACTCGGCATGTCCGACGACCTCATGCAGCAGGTGCAGCGCCTGGCCCAGCGGCCGCACGGAATCGTGCTGGCCACGGGGCCCACCGGAAGCGGCAAGACGACCACGCTGTACGCCGCGCTGGGAATGCGCAATCCCGCCGCCGAGAAGATCGTGACCGTGGAAGACCCGGTCGAATACCACCTCGCGGGCATCACTCAGGTGCCGGTGCACACGAAGGCCGGGGTGACCTTTGCCGGCGCGCTCCGGAGCATCCTGCGACAGGACCCCGACGTGCTCATGATCGGAGAGATGCGCGATCCCGAGACGGCCGCCATCGCCGTGCAGGCCGCCATGACCGGGCACCTCGTGTTCAGCACCCTCCACACCAACGACGCCGTTTCTGCCCTGACCCGTCTCGCCGACCTGAAGGTCGAACCATACATGGTGGCGGCAACGGTCGAGGGCGTCCTCGCCCAGCGCCTGGTGCGACGGATCTGCGCAGCCTGCAAGGAGTCGTATACACCGGATGGGGCGCTGGCGGGGCTGCTCGAGAGGGAGTACCTGGGGACTGGGACGACGATCCGACTCGACTCGCGGCGGGCGCCGACTCCTTCACTGTTCCGGGGCGCCGGCTGTACCGACTGCCGTGGCACCGGCTACCGCGGGCGGACGGCCATCGCGGAAGTGATGGTCATGACTGACTCCATCCGCGATGAATTGCTCGGGGCCAGGAGCCCCGCCCGCCTCCGAGAGCTGGCCCGGACCGAGGGGATGACGACGCTCCGACAGGACGGCTGGCGGAAGGCGCACCAGGGAGTCACGACGGTCGAGGAGGTGCTCCGTGTCGCGGCCGACTGAATCGCGGGAGCCGCTCGATCGCGGGCGACTCGCGTTGGGCTTCACGCTCATCGAGATCCTCGTCGTGATCACCGTCATCGCGATTCTTGCGGGACTGGTCACCCCGATGGTCTTTCGCAACGTCGGCGATGCAAAGAGCTCCACCGCTCGGGCCCAGATCGAGATCTTCGCCACGGCACTTGATGCCTACCGGCTCGACAACGACTACTACCCGACCACCGATCAGGGGCTCTTGGCGCTCCGGCACGCCCCGGAGGGGGTGCCCGCCGCCATCAATTGGCGCGGCCCATACCTGCGCAAGGACCCCCCGCTGGACCCGTGGAAGCGCCCCTATGTCTATGTGAGTCCCGGGGAATCGAACCCGGAAGCCTACGATCTGCTCACCTACGGGCGCGATGGCACTCCCGGCGGCACCGGAGAAGACGCGGACTGGACATCATGGAAATCCCAGTGACGAGGGGCGGGTAATCCGGTGCCCCGCTACCGCTTCCAAGCCGCCCGCGCCGATGGATCCATTCTGTCTGGCGTGATCGAGGCCAGCGGTTTGCACGATCTCCCCGGTCGCCTCGGCGAGCGTGGCCTGACTCTGATTGACGCCCGGGCGACAGCCCCCGGCACCGGGCGTGCTGCGCCATCGCGCGAGCTCGCCGTGCTGTTTCAGAGCCTGGCGTCGCTGGTCACCGCCGGGGTGCCAATCGAACGCGCGCTCGCGGCCTCCGAGCCGTTGGTTGTTGAGCCGCTGAAGGGCCTCGTCAGAGACGCCCGTCAGAGACTGCGCGAGGGGCAGACGCTGGCGCAGGCACTCGGCGTCGACGTCGGTCTCGTTCCCGGAGTGGTCCTCGGCATGCTCCGCGCCGGCGAACAGGGCAGTCAGCTCGGTGCGGCGCTCGAGGAAGTGGCACAACAGCTGGAGCGGGAAGCCGAACTCGCGTCCCACATCCGCCACGCGCTCGCCTACCCGATCCTGCTGGGCGTCGCTGGCACCGCCACGGTGGGCGTCCTCGTGACTACCGTCATCCCCCGCTTCGCGGAGCTTCTGGTCGGCATGGACGCAGAACTCCCGGCCTCGACGCGCCTGCTGCTTGGCGCTTCGGCGGTCGCCTCGCGATTTGGCTTCCTGATCGCCCTCATGCTGACTGCCGCTGGCGCCCTGTTCCTGGGCTGGCTTCGGCGGCCGGCCGGCGCGTTGGCCTGGGAACAGTTCCTCCTCGACCTACCCCTCATCGGTCGGATTCGTCTTGCCCTGGCCACGTCGCGCGTCGGCCGGGCGGTGGGTGGCATGCTCCGCTCGGGCCTTCCGCTCCTGAAGGCGCTGGAATACGGGCGCGAAGCGGCGGGAAATGTGGCGGTCGCGCAGCGCCTGGACCGCGTGCGCGACGAGGTCAGCGCCGGGGCGGCGTTGACCCCTGCGCTGGAACAGGCCGCCGCAATGACTCCCTCGGCACTGCAACTCGTGGGGGTCGGGGAGGCGGGAGGACAGCTGGCGCTGATGATGTCACGTGCCGGCGCGCTGGCGGGCCAGGAGGCGGAGCGGGGACTCAAGACGCTCGTCGGGCTGCTGGAACCGGCGCTCATCGTGGCGTTTGGCGGCATGGTCGCCTTCGTCGCCGCGGCGCTCCTTCAGGCGGTGTATGCGGTCCGCCCGGGTTGATCGGCGGGCCGGCGTCACCCTCGCCGAGCTGCTCGTGGTGATCGTGATCCTTGGGCTCACCGCTGGTGTCGCGGGGATGGCGGTCTCCGCCCTCCGGGCACCCCCGGAGAGCGACCTCGCCGGCACAATCCGGCGGCAGCGCGCGGCCGCCATCCGCCTGGGGGTGCCGCAGATGGCGTTGATCCCGCTGGATGGCCCCGAACGCTCCCCCACGGTGATCCGGTTTCTCCCCGACGGGCGCGTGCTTGGGCCCGGGATCGACCCGTGGACCGGCGCGCTGCGGCTCGCCAAGGAGGACTCAACCCCATGAGGTCCCGATCCGGTTTCGCCCTCCTGGAGGCCATCATCGCACTCGCCATTCTCGGCACGGCCGGACTGTCGCTGGTGGCGCTGATCCGCTCCGGGTTGGAGGGCGAGCGCCGGACTCGCGGGGAGGAGAAACTCATGGCGAGCGCCTCGCGAGTGCTGACCGCGATGGCACTGCTTACCCGAGAGGACCTCGACCGCCGGCTCGGCACGCATGCGGTCGGTGAATTCTCGGTCGAGGTTCAACGTCCCGAACAGGCGCTCTACCGCCTCGCGATCGCCGCCGCCGACCGGTCGAGCACCGAGTTGCTGGTGACGGTTGTGTACCGCCCATGAACAGACCGCGCCGTGGAGGATTCACCCTTATCGAGGTGGTCGTGGCCTTGTTCGTTGTGGGGGTAGTGGTGATGCTCACCCACCAGCTCTTCGCCGTGGTGCTGAGCGGCGCCCAGGCGATCGAGTCGAGCCGCCTGGCGCTTGATCGTGAGGCCAATGCCCGCCGATGGATGGCAGGCGCGTGGTCGTCGCTCGAGGTTGGAGGGGGCGCCGGTGGATTCGAGGGGCATCGTGAGCACGTCGAGTTCGCGACCTGGACGATGACGCCAGGCGGGTGGTTCGCACCGGCCCGCGTCCACATCGGGGTGCGCGGCGGCCAACTCGTGGCAGCGTCAACTGCCAACACGATGATACTCGCAGAGGCAGTCGACTCCGTTGCCTTTGACTATCTCCTGACGCCCGGAGAGAGGAGCCAGTGGGTCGCTGATTGGGTCTCTCCATCGAGTGCGCCCCTCGCCGTCCGTGTTCGCATCCGTCGCAAGGACTGCCGCCAGCAATGCGTCGACACCCTTCTTTTCTCCATCGGGTCCATCGGATGACGACGCGTCGAGGCTTTGCATTACTGGCCGTCCTCTGGCTCATCGCCGCGCTGGGCATCGTGGCCGCCGTGGGTCTCGCGGCCGGGAGGACAGGAGCTCAGACTACCCGAAACCGGATTCTCCTCACCCGGGCATCGTGGGCGCGGGAGGCCTGCGTGGCAATCCTGATGGCCCGATTCGCAGAGGACTCCCGCGCTGAGCTCGCGGGCCTTCAGGTGCACGCGCTCCCCCCCGTGGATCTCGGCCGCGGGACCTGGTGCCGCGCCCGCCTCGACGATCCCGGCGCGCGGATCAACCTGAACCTGGCAGACCCAGGAACCCTGCAGGGGCTCTTCCGCGACAGCGACTTGGCCTCCTCGCTTGTGGCCTGGCGAACTCAGCATGGCCCGCTGAAGGATGCGGCGGAACTCCGGTTCGTGGCAGGGTTCGACTCGGGCATCGCAGCGCGCTTCACAGATGTTGTCACCACTCGTGGGGCGGGGGCCGTGAATCTGAATGCGGCACCCCGAATGGTGCTCGACGCCATCCCGGGGCTCCCCCGGGAGGCCATCGAGGTGGTCGTCGCGCGACGTCAGACCAGCCGCCCGATTGCAAGTCTGGACGAGGTGATCGCCCTGACCTCCAGGCCCACGCAGGCGCTGATCCTGCATGACTATACCGGCTGGCTCTCCCGGGTACGCTTCGCGCCGGCACAAATCGTCGCGGTCGTGACCGGGGGGGTGCATGGCACGCCGATCACGAGTACGGCCACGCTCACCCTTGTGCCGGTCCCGAAGCGGATGGCGGTCGTTCGGCGGGAGTCCGAGTGAGGAAGCCGAGGCGGAATCGCGTCGTGCTCAGGGTCAGCCCGGGTTGCCTGTGCGCTGAGGCGATGCGAGGAACGCGTGCCGTGTGGAGCGGGCGTTTCACCTGGGGGGATCTCGACGACCTCCCGAGGGTCCTTGTCGAACTGGCCGCGACACCGGAACTGGGCCGGGATCTACGGGCGCTCGACGTGCTCGTCGAGAGGCCGGTTGCGCAGCTCCGGCGCCTCACCGATCTGCCTCCGGTGCGACAGGCAACCCTCAGGACGCTCGTCCAGACCCAGTCGACTCGCTACTTCCGCCGCAATGGTGTGCCGCTCGTGACGGACGCGATCTGGGCCCACGAAAGCGGAAGCCGCGTCGCACGGCTTTGCGCCGTGGACGTGACCCTGCTCGAGGCGATTGCGGACGGTGCAGGGGCGGCTGGCCTCCGCCTCGAATCGGTCGCGCCGGCGGAGGGGACTGGGCTGTCGCTGCTCCCACCGTCAACCCGTGCCGCGCGACTCGCCAGACGCAGGCGGTCGCTGGCGCGCTGGGCACTTATCGCGGTGGGACTCTGGGGGTTCGTCGGCACATCCTACCTCGTGCGACTCGGCCTTGAGAGCCGTCGGGTGGAGGCGGAGCTCAATCGCATCGAGGCTCCGGCAGCCGCGCTACGGGCCTTGCGCCAGGAAATGCGCACTGCGCGCGAGATGACGGAAGCGGTAGCGGCCACCGAGCGGTCGGCACACGACCTCACGCGGTCGCTGGCCGCGGTCACGCTGGCGCTCCCGGACTCCGCATTCATCACGTCGCTGTCTCTGTCGGCGCTGGGGAGGAGCTCGGCCACAGGCTATGCCGCTCGGGCTGCGGAGGCCGAAGTCGGATTCGAGCGCGCAGCGGGCATTCGCGAGCCCAGACTCGAGGGCCATCCCGCACGGGAAGTCCTGCTTGGACGGGAATGGGACCGGTTCACTGTCGCGTTTGGTGATTCCATGAAGCCCGGGGGGCGCCTTGGGAACTGACGGGACCACCCGCCCGCTCGCACGCCGGGGCCGCCGGGCGATCCTGCTCGGTGCTGCGCTAGTGACGGCCACCTGGCTCGGACTCCGGATCGTGCCCATGGTGGTCAGTCGGGTGGGGGCCGCCCGTGAACTGCTCGCGTCGAGGCAAGAACTCCTGTACCGGATGCAACTCGAGTTGGGTGGCCTCGATGCCCTCGCGGACACGGCGCGACAACTCCAGGCTCAGGTGGTGGCGCTGGCGCCCAGGATTCTCACTGGGACCAGCTCCGCCGACGCCACGGCGGACCTGGTGGCACGCATCACGCTTGTTGCGAATCGGAGCCGAGTCAAGCTGACCGGAGCGGATCCGGTGCTTGATTCGGCGGCAGCGGGCGGGCTCCGCCGGGTCGCTGTCCGCGCGAGCGTCGAAGGCGACATCCGCGGTGTGATCGAGCTGCTTCGTGGCCTCGAGCGGGATCCCGGCGCGCTCTTGCTGGATGATCTGCGCGTGCTGGCGCTCGAACCGACGAGCGAGGAGCACCGGCCTGAGGTTTTGCGAGTGGAACTCGCGGTGTACGGCTGGCACCAGGTCAGGGAGAGGGCCCGTTGAGCGCCATGCGAGGGCTGGGCATCGGGCGTGCAGTCGCCATCGTCGTTGCGGTCGCGGCACTTCCCGCCGGGGCGCACGTCCTCCGACCCTGGCGGCCTCCGGTCGCGCCGGCACGGGCGGCGGAGACCACCATTGCCGCCCCCGAACGCACGGCTTGGGACTCGCTTGACGCGAAGGTCGTGGCGCGCGATCCCTTCCGGCCCTCCCGCCGGCCGGCCGCCGTGCCCTTCGATCCGAACCCGGTGCCGCCCGCCCCCGATGAGCCGCCACCCCCGAAACCAACGCTGGCACTGACCGGGATCATGTGGGGGGTCGAGCCCAGTGCTGTCATCGAAGGAATACCTGGTTTCGAAAGCGCCCAGTTGGTCAGGGTAGGAGAGACAGTCGCGGGGTTCCGGGTTCGCCGGATCACCGCCCATGAGGTCACCGTGACGGGAATGGACACGACATGGGTACTCCAGGTGCGGGAACCGTGGTGACGAGGGCGCGGTGGGGGGCCGTCCTGCTGGCCCTCGCCCTGGGTGTGCCACACGCGGCGCTCGCCCAGGACACGGCATCGGTCCGCCTCGTGAACGACAGCGTCACGATCCGGTTGGTGGACACCGATCTCCGGGCAGCCATCCAGGCCCTTGGGCGGTACCTCACCAAGCCGGTGGTGACCGCTGGCATCCCTGGTGATCGGATCACGCTCGAGACGCCGGGGCCGGTGCCGCTGGGTGAGGTGCTCCCGCTCCTGAGCGGCCTGGTCGAATCGCGCGGGCTGGTGCTGACGGAAATGGACACCTACTACCGGATCGGGCCGGTCGCGGCTGCCGGGGGCCCACCGGAGCAGGGAGGGGGCCAGGACGGTGGAGGCGCGGACGTCCGGCTCTTCGTGATCCGCTTGAAGCACGCCAAGGCGCCCGACGTGGCAGCCACCATCAACATCCTGTTCGGGGGTGGAGGGGAATTCTCGGGCCGCGGACTCTCGGGGGGCTTCTTGTCGGATGAACTCCGCCGCGACCGTGTCCCGCCACTCGGCGCGGCCCGCCCCACGGCCCCCGCCACAGGTGAGGCGATCGTCTCGGCGCTGGCGGGGCAGGTGACCGTCGTCCCGGATGCCCTCACCAATTCACTGCTCATCCGTGCGAGCCCGGAGGACTTTGCGGTCATCCAGGAGGCGGTCGGGCAGGTGGACGTGCGTCCCCTGCAGGTGCTGATCGAAGTGCTGATCGTGGAGGCGCGGCACGACAACCGGTTCTTCCTGGGCGTGGACTACACCCTGCCGCCCCAGAGTGTGGGCGGCGGGACCGGGGAGGCCACGCTGAACGGGGGGCTGGGGCTTGGCGACCTGATCATCCGCTTCATGAGCATCAGCAAGGCGGACATCGACGCCACCCTGCGGCTTGCCGCCAGCAAGGGGGACGTCAGCATCATCTCCCGGCCCGTCCTCCTCGCCTCCAACGGGACGGAGGCCCGGTTCCTGGTGGGGAGCCAGCGGCCCTTCGTGCAGGTGCAGCGCTCGCTGCCCACGGAAACCGCCAATCGGGACCAGGTGGTTCAGTACAAGGATGTGGGCACGGAGCTCTCCGTGCTGCCGACCATCAACCAGGATGGCTATGTGTCCCTGATCGTCCAGCAGGCCATCAATCAGGCCACCGAGGAGACCCAGTTCGACGCACCGGTCATCTCGACCCGCGAAGCGCGCACCCAGGTGCTGGTGCGGGACGGCCAGACCATCGTCATCGGGGGTCTCCGCGACGAGCAGAAGAGCAACGTCCGGCAGGGTATACCGGTCCTCTCGACCATCCCGCTGGTGGGCGGCCTGTTCGGCTCGGTCAGGAAGGGGAAACAGGAGACGGAGGTCTACATCTTCATCACGCCCCGGATCATCAGGAGCGATGAAGAGGCCGATCAACTCACGACGCCATACGTGCCGGCGGGGGTGGTGCCATGAGTACCGCGCTGCATGTGCATGCTACAGGGGCCCCCGACGGTTTCTGTGGAATGATCGGCCGGCACCCCTCCATGTTGACGCTGTTCGATCGGATTCGCCGCGCCGCTGAGCAACACATGCCCGTGCTTATTGTGGGCGAGACCGGCACGGGAAAGGAACTGGTGGCGCAGGCGCTCCACCGGCTCTCCGGCGTGCGCGGAACGTTGGTAGCGCTAAACGTGGCAGCCCTCTCGGAACAACTGGCGGACGCGGAGCTCTTCGGCACGGTGCGTGGTGCCTATACCGGGGCGGTTGACCGTGCCGGCCTGATTGAAGCGGCCTCCGGCGGGACCCTTTTCCTGGATGAGGCATCGGACTTGTCCGGTGGTACCCAGGCCAGGCTGCTGCGAACCCTGGAATCGCATACGGTCCGCCGGCTCGGAGGCCGACAGGAGCATCCGATCCGGTTCCGACTGCTGGTGAGCTCGCAACGACCGGCGGGTGCGCTTGTAGTGCGCGGTGCCTGGCGCGACGACTTCTGCCACCGGGTCAATGGGATCACGCTACGGCTCCCCCCTCTCCGTGAACGCCCGGATGACATTCCCTTCCTGATCAATCACGTCCTGCGACAGCTCGGGTGTCCGACGGTATCGCTTGTCGAACTGCGCGGTGCATGCTCGTACCCTTGGCCGGGGAATGTGCGGGAGCTGATCCGGGTGGTAGAACGGGCGGCATTTGCGGCAGAGGGGGGACCGGTGAAAGCCTGCCACCTCGAGGCGGAAATCGGTGGCGCAGCCGAGAGCTGGTCGGGTGCCGATCCTGGGCCAGCGGACTCACCCCGGTCCGAAGAGCGCGCCTGGATCGAGCGCACACTCAGGGAAGCTGGGAGCACCAAGGCGGCGGCGCACGCACTTGGCCTCTCGACGGATCAACTCTACCGGCGCTTCCGGGCGCTCGGTATCCGGGCGCCGCGCCGCCGTTGATCGACGAATTGGCGCCAATTGGCACCAATTGGCGCCAATTGGCAAGCGGCGACGTCCGCCCCCACCCGTAACTCGTTGCTGCACAACACCGACGCACGTCGCTGGCACGGCATAGCGCCTGCCTAAGGGAAGGACCGTCTCTTTCCCGGAGCCGGTCCATGCGTCGATTCCTCCTCGGTCTTGCGTCCCTCCTGGTGCTGTTCACGGGCAATGCTTCCGCTCAGGACAAGGACGGCGGTGGTATCACGCCTCTGTGTGTGGAGGGATGTGGAGGCGGAGGGGGCGGTGTGAGCGTCACTCCCGACGGCCAGCCGGTGAGCCGCACGGCCTTGGGCACGTTCACTCAGGTCTTCTCCGTCCAGAACTTGGGGCCTGTGGCGGACACCTATGAATTCTATTGCTCCGGGTCCGCTGGAATCACCTGTGTCGATGTGAGTCCTTCGTCGCTGACTTTGCCGGCAAGTGACGCGGGAACGGTCACGGTGACCTACACGACAGGAGGGGCGGGGATTGGGGTCCTCAACCTGGTTGCCGAATCCCCGGTGACGAGCATACTCGACAATGGGTCCTACGACATCACGGTGACCGGGCCCGGCGCACCAGTGCTCTCGCTCAGTCCGTACAGCCCATTGGTTCGAAGCAGCGGCCTTTGTGCGGCGTCCTGCTTTGACTTCCTCTACTCTCGTGGCACGCCGTCCTACACCTCGCTCAATACGGCTCGCGCGTTCGCCGTCACGTACAACAGCTCCATGCACCGCCCGACGCCCGTCATTCAGCTCGACGCCGACTACAACGGCCAGACGACCCAGTATCCGACCAGTTACAAGGTCGAGGTGCGGAAGGGCGCCGTGCCGCTGACGCTCCAGAACGGCGCGACCGCGGCCTACTTCCAGGCGCTGTCAGGCCAGCCGACCCGGCTTGCCGCGGCAATCGACGCCAAGGCCAACGGCCTCGGCACAGGCGATCACGCCGTCACCGTTACTGTCACCGCCATCTACCCGAGCGCCAACCTCGCCACTTCGGTGTCCACCCGGCTCGTGGTCCTCGATGAGACGGGCAGTTCGTTCGGCGCCGGAGTCCGAGCGGCGGGTGTCCAGCGGCTGTACTTCACCGGCGGGTATGTGCTGGCCACGGAGGGGGACGGGGCGTTCGTCTTGTACGAGAGCGCCTGCGGGAGCAACCCCTGCGCGACCTATCGCATGCCCGGTGGCACGAGTGCGGTGCTCACCTGGATCTCTGCCACGAGCGTCTACCGCCGGGTGTACACGGATTCGTCCTATGTCGAGTTCAACATGGCGGGGCGGATGACGAAGGCGGTGGACCGAATTGCAAACGCAACTCTGCTCAGCTACACCGACACCCTGCTCACCGCCATCACCGACCCGATGGGCAAGCAGATCACGCTGACGTACACCAACGGAAGGTTGGCCAGCGCAACTGTGCTTCCTGGCCCGGTTGGTTCTGGTGCCCGGACCACCTTGTTCCTGATCGACGGTTCCGCCCGACTGATCCGCATCAAGGACCCTGACAACTACTCCGACTCCCTGGCCTACCAGCCCAGTGGCGCGGGGCTGCTCGCGAGCGTGTGGAATCGCGCCCGCGCCCGGACCGACATCGGCTACGACCCGATCAACCGGGTCGCATCTATAACCGCCCCGGCCATCCCGAAGTACAATGGCGGCACGGGCAGTCCGGTGAGCTGGCTGCAGTCGACCGAGGCCGTGGCGTGGCAGCCGGGTCTGGCCGGGACCTCCGAGGCCAACCGGAAGAGCGGACTGATCCCCGACTCTGTGTGGGCAGCGGTAAGCGACAGCTCTGCGTCACCGGCGGCACTGTTCCGGCTGCGGCTGGACGCCCACGGCGCGCCCCTCAAGCTCGTGGACCCCCTTGGCGCGACGACCACCATCACCCGCGACACGGCCTCCCGCGCCACGGAGGTACTGCAGCCCAATGGCTACCGGGTGAAATACACCTTCACGGGCCTACGGCTGACCAAGATGGAAGACGTGACGCTCAATCGGACCGAGTACTACTCCTACACGGCGCGGAACGACCTGGCGACAGTTACTGGGGATGTCGCCCGGCAGGACTTCCACTACTACTCCGGTACCGACGGCGGGCCGGCCGGCGCCTTGAAAAAGGTGTACGTCGGAAACACCTCCCCATATCCCGCAGTCACGAATGCGACGCTCCTCGCGTGGCACAAGCCCGACAGCCGCGGGCGTGATACCGTCGTGACCGATTCGCTCGGACATGCCACCCGCACGACCTACGACGCCACGTGGGGCAATACCCTGACTACAAAGGATCCAGGCGGCAATACTTTCCGGGTGCACTATGACGTAGCGGGCCGGGTCGACAGTGCCTACGCCCCGATGTCGGGAAGGACGTCCCTCACATACGGCGCCCTCAATCAGGTACTCTCCAGGCGGACACCGTATGGATACGTGACGCAGTTCCAGTACGATCCGGCGACGCTGGCGCTCGTGCGCCTTGTCGATCCCAAGAACCAGGTCTACAAGTGGCAGTACAATGCCCTCGGCCAGCTCACCGTTCAGCACGACGTGGCCGACACTTCCCGAGCCGATACACTGAAGTACGACCTCCGCGGCCTGCTGCGCGAGCGGGTGACGCGGCGGGGCGACGTGATCAGCCTGAGGTATGACTTGGTCGGCCGGCTAGCCGGCCGCTCGGCGCCAGGGATCGCGGACAGCTTCCGGTATAGCCCAACCGGCCTCTGGAGTGTGGACTCGAATGCATATGCCAAGGACTCCACCGTGGTTAACGCCGCGGGACAAGTGACGGGCTATTCACATCAGGTCCACGGCTCGACGTGGACCGGCTATCACGGCTATGACGCGTACAAGCGGTTGACGAGCGCCTCACTGACGGGTAGCTCGCCGACTTACAACGCCGGAAACGCCTACAAGTACAGCAACTCGACCGGCATGCTGGACTCGCTTTGCCTCACCTCAGGGTGCGTCAAGATCACCCGCAATGGCGACGGCCTGCCCACGACGCTGCGGTACATGCCACAGATTTCCGGCAGCGGCTGGACGATGACCCAGACCTTCTCGGCCACGCACCAGCTGATCGGCCAGGACTACCCGACAAGCCTCAACGCCTTCGACCAGACGATTAGCCGCGACTCCCTGCAACGGGTGACCGCCCTCACGCCGTCGGTCGGCACGACGATTCGGAAATTCAGCTATGACACCCTGGGCCGGCTGGTCAATGCCTGCGACAAGCCCGGCTCGGCATCGTGTGCCAACGAGTTCGGGGGGACGAGTAACGCCTACGCCTTCGATCAAGCCGGAAACCGCAACGACGGCAGTGCCGTCATCGCTCCGGGCAACCGGGTGACCAGCTTCCGCGGCTGGAGCATCGGCTACGATGTGCTCGGCAATGTGGCATCCAAGTACCAGCCGCCATATAGTTCCACTACGGCACGTGCCTATGTTTGGGACGCCCTCGGGCGCCTCATCGCCGTGACCATCGGCCCCGACACGGTGGCGAAGTTCCGGTATGACGCACGGGGACGCCGGGTACTGAAGGTGACCGGGGGTGCCACTCCCGACTCGCTCTGGTTTGTGTACAACGCCAGCGCCCAGGTGCTGGTGGACCTCGGCGGCAACGGCGCCACCAATGTGGTCCGCGCGGAGTATGGCTATCCGCCGGGGAGTGACCAGGTCATGTCGGTCCGGCAGCCGGCGACCGGGCTGACCGGGATGCTAGTCCTCGACCCCATGATCGGATCCGTGCGCGGAGTGGCAGCTTGGAATAATGGCGCGCTCATCAAGAACTATGGTACCACGCTCACCGCGGCCAACCCTTGGGGCACCACGCCGGCCGACACGGGGGCGGTGCTTCGGTTTCGTTGGGCGGGGCGAGAGTACGACCAGGAGACCGGGCTGTACTACATGCGGGCGCGGTACTATGACCCGCAGCTGGGGAAGTTTCTGGGTGAGGATCCGATTGGGGTGGAGGGGGGGCTCAACCTGTATGCGTACGCGGGGGATGATCCCGTGAATCGTGCCGACCCGTCTGGACTAGCCTACTGGTGCGAGCTGGATTGGCATCAGACCAGCGTAACCACTGAATATAGGGGCGAGACAATCACCGAGTACGGTGGTTACTGGGTGAAGACCTGCTACGACAGCGGCACGCCTGCCTCTGGCGGTGGGGGTGTCGAGGTTGCCGAGTCGGGAGGAAATAATAAGGGCAGGAAGCGCCCCACTGTCGGCGAGCGGGAGACGACAAAGACATCAACGCAGCAATGCGATGCCGCCGTCCTCGACGCCGCTTTATCCCTCACGGTCGGCCTGCTGCCCGT
>Ga0116154_10002329_pt1 | contig 14568 bp, 13 predicted proteins | sample AD_UKC030_MetaG_FD_89898 | JGI IMG/M metagenome (GOLD analysis project Ga0116154, IMG submission 89898) | Active sludge microbial communities of municipal wastewater-treating anaerobic digesters from USA - AD_UKC030_MetaG | ecosystem: Engineered > Bioreactor > Anaerobic > Digestate | place: USA...
AACAAGCTCGCCCCGCAGGAACCAACAGCCGCCAGTCTCCCCACATCCCCATTGAAGATCGGCGACCTCTGCCCTGAATGCGGCGTCGCCGCCGTCATCAACGAAGAGGGCTGCCGTAAATGCTACTCCTGCGGCTTTTCGGAGTGCTGAGAACGGTGGATCGTGAGCGGTGATTAGAGAATCTAGAATCGTAAGGTGCGCCGCTGGCGCACCTTTTTTATATTAACATTGCGACCCTCCTGCTCCGGACGGTGACACTTGCACCGCGCTACGTTCCTCATCTCTGTCCGCCAGGATCATGTGGTGCACACATGCACTGGCGGTCAGTGCCAGGGGCGCAATAGAGCAATCTCCACAGTGTGGCTTTTATAAAATCTACGCACTTTAGCAACTTTGCGAGAACCGCACCATAACAGGTGATTCACCTGGTGCTGGAATTTTTTATTTGTTAATCAGGAACGAATCCCCTTTTCCATGCCCGGTGTTCTAATAAATGTGAAACAAGTCACACCCGGCAAACCCACTCTCAGTGTGTATAATGAAACTACTTATAACCATGGAACAGGAGGCACGCATGAGCAACATCAGGATCATCACCGATACCGATTCCAGCCTGCCGGCTGACCTCGCCGCGCAGTACAACATATTCCAGGTACCTATCACCATCCAGTTTGGTGACGAGACCTTCGAGACCGGCGTTAACATCAATGACAGGCAGCTGTTTGAAAAGATCGACGGTCTCGGTAAATTACCCACCACCGCCGCGCCTTCTCCCTCTGCTTTTAAATCGGCTTATGAGAACGCCTTCAATACCGGCGCGGAGTCGATCATCTGCGTTACAGTCGGCAGTAAGATCAGCCGCACCTATGACTCAGCTGTCGCAGCCTGTGAAGATTTCCCGGGGAAGCTGATTACGGTTGTCGACACCGATTATCTGTCCCTCGGCCAGGGTTTTATGGCGATCGCCGCGGCAGAAGCCGTAGCCAAAGGCGCTACGCATGCTGAAGCCGTTCAGGCTGCCCGTGATCTGAAGCCTCACCTGCACTTATACGGATCCTTGACCACGCTCAAATATCTCGCCATGGGCGGCCGCATCGGCCAGTTCCCGGCGAAGATGGCGAATCTTTTCGACATCCGCCCGGTCATGACCATGATCGATGGCAAACTCGGTCTGCTGGAAAAAGTACGCACCCACCGCATGGCGATGAACCGTCTGGTTCAGCTTCTCGAGAAATCGGTTAATGGCAAAAAGATCCTCAAAGCCGGAATTGTGCACGTCAACAATCTTGAAGACGCTGCCGTGCTAGAAGCGCGCTTACGCGCTGACCTGCCCATGCCCCCAGAGATCCTGGTGGCCGAGTTCACTCCCGGACTTTCTGTTCACGGCGGCACCGGTCTGGTGGCTGCGGTACTGGTCACCGAAGACTGATCTTCTTCAGATATACAAAAACCCGCCTGATGAACAGGCGGGTTTTATGATAAAAGAAATCCAGATTTTCAGACTGCGATGTTATCAGCCAGGCGAATCTGCACCGGCTTACCCTTGATACGATAAGACTGTTTGGAGTGTTTGAGCACGGATTGCACGTGTTTTTCCATCACATCCACCAGTGAATAGTTGGGTTGGATATTGATCTCACCAATCGCCTTGCCCGGGATGCCCGTCTCACCGGCGATTGCTCCAACAATATCACCAGGGCGTAACCCGCTGCGATTGCCCAGGTTCATCCACAAGCGCACCATGCCGGGCTCCACAAACGCGTCCACGACCTTTTCTTTGCCGGTATTCCGGCTGGACCTGCCTGAGCCTTTGCTTCCGCTCTGCCTGGCGCTGGTTTCGGTTTTCCAATCAGCGGTGCTGGTCGCCTCAAGCAACTCCTTGATCGGCACTTCCGCGCTGTTGGCGCGCAGCAAACGGATCAACCCTACTGCGACCTCGTCGCTGTTGAATCCGCTCATGCGTAATTTCTCCAGCAGCTGCTTCTCAGTGTGGTTGACACCGGCGAGCAGTTGACCGCTCACCTGTTGGATCAGGCGCTCATCGCGTTTCTGTTGCACTTCTGCAGCGCCGGGCAACTGCGTTTCAGTCACCGGCTGGCGTGTGTACGCCTGGATCTGATTCATGCGGCTGCGCTCACGCGGTGTAAGCAGCGTGATTGCAACACCCTTTTTTCCCGCCCGCCCGGTCCTGCCGATGCGGTGGACGTAATCTTCAGCATCCTGCGGTATGTCATAATTAAAAACGTGAGAAACATCGTTGATATCCAGCCCGCGCGCAGCAACATCGGTTGCCACCAACTGGGTCACGATCCCCTTGCGAAAACGATTTAACACCAGTTCACGGCGTGACTGGTTGAGGTCACCGTGCAGAGAATCCGCTGTAAAACCACGGCGCATCAATTCGTCTGCCAGATCCTGCGCCCTGGCTTTGGTGCGCACAAAGATCAATGCGCTGGAAACTTCATCGGTCTCCAGCAGACAGCTCAGCGCGGCGAGTTTGGTTTCTTCGCGCACGCGGTAAAAGCGCTGTTCGGTTTCCGCCACAGTCACCTGTTTCGGGTTGATGCTGACTTTGATCGGATTATGCAGGTATTTCGCCGCCAGTTTCTGGATCTGTGCGGGCAACGTGGCAGAGAATAACGACATCTGCCTGGAATCAGGTAGTTCATTCAGAATGGTCTCTACCTCATCGATAAAGCCCATCTCAAGCATTTCATCCGCCTCATCCAGTACCAGCACTTCAACCTGGCTCAGATCGAGCTTACCCTGCCGGATAAAATCCAACAACCGTCCGGGAGTACCCACAAGAATGTCCACACCACGGTTCAGTCCACGGATCTGGATCTCGTATGACTGACCGCCATACACTGCCAGCACCTTGCTGCCGGAAACCCTGGCAAAACTATCCGCCGCGTCCGCGACTTGTTTGGCTAGCTCTCGTGTGGGTGCCAGCACCAGCGCGCGCGGTGTGCCGTTGCCCCGTCCAAGGCGCTGCAGGATCGGCAGCATGAACGCCGCGGTTTTCCCCGTCCCGGTCTGTGACTGGGCTAGCACATCTCTTCCGTTCAACATCAACGGGATCGTCTCTACCTGGATTGGTGTTGGCTGACTGTAACCCAGTTTTTCTACCGCCTGCAGATATTCTTCTTCCAAACCTAATTCTGAAAAACTACTATTCATTCCATTCCTTTTCGCAATAAAAAATACCCTCCGGTACCGGCTGGGTATTTTGAACCTGGCACGATCTTTTGGCGTTCTCACAACGCGGCTGATAGTATACCATAGATCAATAATATTTAGAGAAATTGGAATGCTTTTCTCCAGTATCTTAAGGTATCTCAAGGTTGATGGGGAGTGAATAAATCCCATTACACTGCCGTATAATATAGAAAATTCAACAATGGAGCGTGCAAATGGCTAAGCGGCTTGTTCTTGTCGCGGGAAACATCGGTTCAGGCAAAACCTCTCTCACTGAGCGCATCGGTGAACGTCTCAAATGGCACACCGCTTATGAGTCAGTGGTGGATAATCCCTATCTACCCGATTTTTACCAGAGCATGAAAGACTGGGCTTTCCATCTGCAGGTTTACTTCCTGGGACATCGCGCCCAGCAGCACCTCGATATGTACAATGACCCGCGCCCAGCCATCATTGACCGCAGCATCTACGAAGATGCGTATATTTTTGCCCGCGCTCTGCACGCGATGGGCAATATCAACGAACGTGATTACGATACTTACCGCAAGGTTTTTGACCTGATTACCCGCAACCTGCCCAATCCCTCTCTTCTGGTATATCTGAAAGCCCCTGTGGATACTCTCATCGAGCGCATCCAATCCCGCGGACGGGATATTGAAACCACCATTACGCGCGATTACCTCGCGCTGCTCGATAGCTTCTACACAGACTGGATCGGCAATTTTGACCTTTGCCCGGTGTTGACCCTGCGCACCGATGACCTGGACTTTGTGCACGAACCCAGGCACCTTGACACCGTTGTCCAGAAGATCAAAGAAAAACTCGCCGGACGGGAAGAGATCGTTTTTAAGTAACACCCGCAATTCGAGATCCTGCCATGTTCCTGGAACCATCGGCTGCAACCAAAATCATCTCCATGCGTATATTAGCTAGACAAATTAAACTCGCGGGGCATCAGTGACGCAATTGGACCCACAATGGATCGAAAAAGCCCGCCATGGAGATGATGAAGCCTTCACCATGTTGGTAAATACCTACCAGACTCCGGTTTACAACCTGTGTTACAGGATGCTTGGAGAATCCACCGCAGCAGAAGATGCCGCGCAGGAGACCTTCTGGCGAGCTTATCAGAACCTCAAACGTTACGACCCACAGCGGTCCTTTGCGACCTGGCTGCTCTCCATTGCTGCACATTATTGCATCGATCAGCAGCGCAAGCAGAAAGTGGGCATTTTCGAACTCGATGAATACCCCGATTTTGACCTCGCCGACCCAGGCATACCCAACCCCGAAGCTGAGGTCATTGACAACGATGAGGACGAAGCATTGCATCGAATGATCAACGAGCTTAACCCTCCGGATCGTGCAGCAGTGATATTGAAATACTGGTATGGATGTTCAGAGGAAGAGATCAGCCAGATCCTCTCCCTCACGGTCAGTGCGGTCAAGAGCAGGTTGCACCGCGCCCGCCGGCAAATGGCCGCGGCAATCGCGTCAAAGCAATCAATACCGGTCAAGGAAGGATAAAAATGGAACATCAACCTTACAAAACCTGGATCCTGGATGAGGAAGACCTGTCAGATGATCAGCAGCGGCGATTGAATGATCACCTGGCAGTCTGTCCTGAATGCGCACAATTGAGTGAAAACCTCAACAGCGCATTGGTGGCCATTCGTGAGGCTCCTGAAGTGACAGCGCCTGTGGGGTTTACCCAGCGCTGGTCCGCTGCGCTGGCAGCCCGTAAACGGGAGGAGGAAAAACAACAGGCGCGTTCCCTTGGGATTGCGCTTGGCTCCACAGCTATAGTAATTGCAGTAGGCATGATGTTGATCTTTGTTCCCGAAGTCTCTTTGATCTCGATGACAGCCGGTTTGATCACAACTCTTGTCAGTGTTCTGGATGGAATGCAGACAGCTGTGTCTTTTACTACTACCCTGTTCAAATCCCTCAGCCCAGCCACTCTTATCCTCCTCTTTGGTATCGCGGGTGGCTGGTTGCTGCTGGCGAGCTTCACGCTCGGATTATCTGTTTGGAAATTGGCAATTAAAAAGGTGGAAAATAAATGAAAAAATCCCTGGTGATTTTACTTGTATTGATCCTGACTCTTTTAGTATCTGTACCATCCGTAGTACTTGCCCAGGGCGATAACCCACCCTCCGGCAACACAATTACCGGTGATCAGGTTGTCATTGGCAACACATTCAGGCTTGAATCCGGTGACACGTTGGATGGCAGCATGCTAATCATCGGGGGAACAGCCACGACCGCGAGTGATACCAAAATCAACGGGGACCTTATCCTGATCGGTGGAACACTCGCCATCGATGGAACTGTAAACGGTGACATCGTATCGATCGGTGGAGCGGTGAATCTCAGTGACAGTGCTATTGTCAATGGCAATCTCTCACTCTTAGGGGCCAACTTGCAGCGGTCTTCAGGGGCAATCATTAACGGACAGATCGAAGAGGGATCCCCCAACTTCCCTGGTGAAGGGACTACAGACCAATTCAGGCGCTGGTTGCCGTTCGGTAATTGGCGCAACCCGGTAAGGGGAATACTCACCACGCTCTTTGAGGCCCTAGCGTTGGGTATTCTGGCCGTTCTTGTTGGGTTGCTCATGCCCCACAATGTGAAGAACATCGCAGCAAATTTGGTTCGGGAACCACTGGTCAGCGGCGGGATAGGGCTCCTGGCCATCATTGTAGCCCCGATCATCCTGCTGCTGGTCGCGATCACCATCATCCTCATCCCGGTCAGTTTCCTGGCTTTCATCGCCTCGGGTCTGGCTCTGGTGCTGGGATTCATCGCCGTGGGCTACGAGGTCGGTCAACGCCTCGCCACTCTCTTCAAAACTACCTGGCATCCGTCAATTTCAGCAGGCATCGGCACATTGCTGCTCAGCCTGGTGACCGGTATCGCAGGGTTAATCCCATGCGTTGGTTGGGTGCTTGGCTTTATCGCTGCCATCATCGGCCTTGGCGCGGTAATCACCAGCCGGGTCGGCTCAGAACGTTATGCCAATAAGTTGCTTCAGGCTGTCCTTCCGGTGACCCCGGCAGCCTCACCTTCTACACCCACCGAACCACCATTAACTGATATTTCCGGTGAACCTCCTGCTTCACCTGAGGGACAATCTTGAAAGGTATTAAGGAGAAAACCATGAAAACGATCAAAATCATCGTCCTCTTGGCAGTTGCACTCACACTGATATCCTGTACGTTTGTTGTCGATCTTCCTGTAGTAAGAACTGGAGAGCTGCAGGTGATGGATATTAACGAAGCACCCGAACCGGATGCTGAGGTTTCGAATATCCGCATCGAAATGGGCGGAGGGAGGCTGAATCTGAGCGGCGGTACTGATCAATTGGTGGAAGGTACGATCAGCTATAATTTCTCGCCTCTCCAACCCGTTGTTACACGCGATGGAAGTTCTGTGACGTTATCACAAAAAACTTCAACGTCGCTCAAGCTGCCTGAGGGCAACCTGAAAAATGACTGGGACCTGAAATTTGGACCCATGCCTATTGCCTTTTCACTGGCGACCGGAGCGTATGAAGGCGAACTCAAACTTGGTGGTCTTGCCATCGTCGATCTTTCCATCTCAGATGGTGCCAGTTCTTCGCGGGTGTACTTCGATGAACCGAATACAACGGCCATGAGTAAATTCACTTATGCGACCGGTGCGTCGAATGTGGAACTACATGGTCTGGGAAACGCGAATGTCAGCCAGATCGAGTTTAGCAGCGGGGTAGGAGATTACACGCTTGATTTCAACGGTGAAAACTCTACCGATTGCAATGTCCATATAAAATCCGGCGTCAGCAGCATTAAGATCATCATCCCAACTAACGCCCGGGCTGAGGTGATCGTTGACGGTGGATTAAGTAATGTCGATCTAGCAGGAACCTGGACCATTGAAAACAATCGTTACTTCGCGGGTACAGAGGGCGCATTGATCACGATCAACATCGATATGGCGGTAGGCGACCTTCAATTGATCCAACAATAACTCCCCACGCCTTCACACCAACCGACTGAATCCACAGCCGGTTGGTTTGTTATTTGCGTTTTCCATGAAGATTGAATATATTAAGTCCTATGGAAAACTATTCTAAAAGCGATAAACCACTCAACCCGCCGTTTCTATGTGTTGGTGGAACTCACCGCGTGATGGGTCAACAGATCGGAGAGTCCATCCGCCTTCAAGTACAGCATGGGGTGGAAAACACACGCTTTTACTTCAGCCGTAATTTTTCTTCTTTGCAGCTCACCTGGGAGAGCGCGGTGCTGCAGGCTTTGAATTACCTGTACTATGCGCTACAGACTTACCCGCAATACATTGAAGAGATCCAGGGGATCGCCGAAGGCGCGAATGTTAACTACGCGGATCTGGCGGTGGTCAATGCCTTTGAATGCGTGGCGGTGGACGCCCTGCATCTGCAAAAATGCACCAGCCTCGCTGCCGGCAGATCCAGGACCGGAGGATCGGTCATCGTGGGCCACAACGAGGATTGGCTGGCTGATGACGAACCGGATGTTTACTTCCTGCTTGCACGCCCTTTGGACGAGCCGGCATTTATCGCCATGTCTTACGGAGGCCTCCTACCCAATATCGGATTTAATGAGTTAGGAATCGCCCAAAGCTGTGATTCGGTATACCCGATTGATCTCACGATCGGAATTCCCCGCGTGATCGTTTCGCGCGCAGTACTCGCTGCACTCACCATCGAGGAAGCCATTAACCGGACGCACCCTCCGTTAAGGGCAGCGGGATATAACCACCTTCTTGCTCATTCGGATGGTGAATTGTACAACGTTGAAGTGTCAGCGACTGAGTACGAGGTAATCCCCGCAGAAAATGGTTGCCTGGCTCACACAAACCATTACCTTTCACCAAAAATGCAGCAATTTGAAAAAACGCGCGCGGAATGGAAAAAAACCGACTTGCGCTATTCGCGCATCATTTCATTGCTATCCGGAAATGAATCCCATTCGATGCAGACAATTCAATCGATGCTCGCTGACCATGAAAACTACCCGCATTCGATTTGCCAGCACGCGCCGGCCGCAGATTCAACCACATCCCAAACAAAAACGATTGTCAGCCTGGTTATGGACTTGGGGGAAAGAAAAATGGCGTACAGCTTGGGAAATCCCTGCTGTAACGCCTATCACATTCTCGATCCCGGTTTTTGAATAATAGGATTTATTTATACATACCAAATTCATAAATGGCCTGGTATACCGCGTCCCGCAGGTAATACCTGTACCCCATTCCATCTGCAATCCTTTGGCGGATCTGTTTTGAAGAAATCTCCAGAATTGGAGCTTCAACAATATGCACCTTGGTGGTGATCCCCGGAAGGACTTTTTCCAGTGATTCAAGATCGACCTGGTCCGCGTGCCGGCGCATCACGCCGATGCCGGAACAAGTTTGAATGAAATCCTGGGGTCTGTTCCAGGTTGGCAGATCATGCAACGAATCCCCACCCATCAGGTAAAACATTTCCGCCCCTGGGTATTCTTCCTTTAGAATGTTCACTGTATCAATAGCAAAATGCGGTCCAGGCCGGTCAATATCCACGCGTGAAACAAGAAACGAAGGATTACCATGGATAGCCTTTTCCACCAGGCTGACGCGATCCTCGATGGGGCTGATATTGGTGTATCTTTTGTGCGGTGGGTTATCTGTTACCACCCACAGCAGCAGGTCAAGCTCAAGCTGTGTGCGGCATTCCTCTGCCAGGATCAAATGACCAACGTGGGGAGGGTCAAATGTGCCACCAAAGATTCCCACACGCGCTAATTTCGTCATTCTAATCCTGCCATTCCAGCTCATAATCAAGGATATAAACCGTGTCGCCATTCTCAATGCCCTTGCCGCGCAACGCTTCGTCCACTCCGAGCTTCTCCATCAGGTACTGAAAGCGTCGAACAGACCCGTCATGTTCCCAATAGGTCATTTCAGCCGCGCGTTCGATAGCCGTTCCCCTTACACGCCAGCCATGCGCCTCCTGCTCAAGGGTGAAATCTCGCGGATCCTCGACCGGTTTATAAACAGGCAATTCCAGCGTGACCTCCTGGACAGGTGCGGTTCGCAGGAGCTCGTAGGCTTTCCAAAGTACCGGCTGCAAGTTTTCACGCGTCAAGGCTGATATGGCGAAAGCTTCATATCCGTGTTTTTTTAATCCTTTACGCAGTTTTTCCCATTTTTCTTTTACTTCAGGCATGTCGATCTTGTTGACGACAACCACTTGAGGCTTTTCCGCCAGGGCCGGGTCAAATAATGCCAGTTCGCTGTTGATCTGACTGAAATCTGCCAACGGATCCTCAGAGCTGCCATCCACCACATGGATCAGTACCCGCGTTCGTTGGATATGCTTGAGAAACGCATCGCCTAATCCCACTCCCTGGTGTGCGCCTTCGATCAATCCGGGGATATCCGCCAGGATCAGATCTGTTTCTGCGTCCAGGCGGGCAACGCCCAGGTTGGGTTCAATGGTGGTAAATGGATAATCCGCAATACGTGGTTTCGCGTTGGATACCGCTGCCAGAAAGCTGGATTTGCCCGCATTAGGAACGCCTACAATTCCGACATCCGCGAGCAATTTTAATTCCAGGCGTATTTCACGCTCCTCCGGCGGTTCGCCTTTCTCAGCGGTGCGTGGAGCCTGGTTGCGGGAAGTGGCGAAGTGCTGGTTGCCGCGCCCTCCCCTTCCTCCTTTGCAGACCATCAATTCCTGTCCATCCTCCACCAGGTCGCCAAGCAATTCACCAGTCTGCGCATCACACACGATGGTACCCGGCGGCACCGGGATCACAAGATCCGGAGCGCTTTTACCAGTCATATTGCTGCCTCCGCCATTTGCCCCATCCTGCGCAATGAACCTGTTGTTGTAGCGGAAACTTGTCAACGTATTCAAAGTTTTGACTACGCGAAAGATAACGTCGCCTCCACGCCCCCCATCCCCTCCATCAGGGCCACCACGCGGTACATATTTCTCACGATGGAAGTGCACCATTCCTGCTCCACCGCGTCCTGATCGGACATATATCTTTACTTCATCAATAAACATTGTACGTTTCTTTCAAAATGGCTCAGCGATCACAATGTATCGCTGAGCCCTGGATTGTTACAGCTTATTTGGCAAATTTCTTTTTCAGGATATCGACCAGGTCAGGTTTACCGATCTCCTGCAGCTCATAACGAACCCGCTGCATCGGCTTATTTACCTTGATAATGCGGGTCAGATCGATGGGGGTCGCAGAAACTACAAGGTCAACATCCGCTTTATTGATCGTTTCTTCCAGATCTTTGACCATCTGGTCACCGTACCCCATAGCAGGCAGGATGGCACCAGTTGTTGGATATTTGACATATGTCTCGTGGATCGAGCCTACAGCAAATGGGCGTGGATCAACGATCTCAGCGGCGCCAAAACGCTTGGCTGCCACCCAGCCGGCTCCATAAGCCATCTCTCCATGGGTCAGGGTCGGACCATCCTCCACTACCAGTACACGTTTGCCGCGAATGGCTTCAGCATCATCCACAAATAACGGAGAAGCGCCTTCTATGATAATGGCATTCGGGTTGAGTTCGTGTAATGTATTCCGAACTTCAATGACCTTGGCGGGATCAGCAGTATCCACCTTGTTGATCACGAAAACATCCGCCAGTTTGACGTTCGTTTCGCCTGGGTGATAGGATTTTTCATGCCCGGGTCTGTGCGGGTCAGCCACAACGATCGCGAGGTCAGATTTGTAAAAGGAGAAGTCGTTATTTCCGCCATCCCACAAAACGATGTCCACTTCCTTCTCAGCTTCACGCAGGATCGCTTCATAGTCCACACCTGCATAAACGATCACGCCGTTATCAATGTGAGGTTCGTATTCTTCGCGTTCTTCGATCGTGCACTCGTGCTTGTCCAGGTCTGCATAGGTCGCAAACCGTTGAACCTTTTGCTTTACCAGGTCACCATAAGGCATGGGGTGCCGAATGGCAGCCACACGATAACCCATCGCGCGCAGGATCTCTGACACACGCCGGGTTGTCTGGCTCTTGCCTGAACCGGTGCGTACTGCACAAACGGAAACAACCGGTTTGACCGATTTTACCTGGGTGGTTTCTACTCCCATTAATCTGAAATCCGCACCAGCTGCCAGTACGGTCGATGCTTTGTGCATCACCACTTCGTGCGGCACGTCACTATAGGCAAAGACCACCTGTTGTACCTTGAACTTTTTGATCAATTCAACCAGGTCAGATTCCGGGAAGATGGGGATCCCAGCAGGATATAACGATCCAGCCAATTCCGCTGGATATTTTCTTCCTTCAATATTCGGGATTTGCGTCGCGGTAATTGCAACGACTTCATAATCTTTGTTGTCGCGATAGAAAACGTTGAAATTGTGAAAGTCGCGACCGGCTGCGCCCATAATGAGTGTCTTGATTGGTGTCATGTGATTCTTACTCCTTTGGTTATAAGATGATTTTCACATCGCTTGTGGGGCTGTGATGCCCAGTAACGCCAGACTATTCGCAATCGCCTGTCGAGCGGCTGCCACAAGACGGATCCGCGTTGAGCGCTGAGGTTCTTCCACGCCCAGCACGGGACATTGTGTGTAGAAGTCGTTGAATGCACGTGCCAGTTCATATGCCTGGTTGGTGATCATCAAAGGTTTAAGATCCCGGGCAGCTTTCTGAATATCGTCTGACATGCGCGCGATCAGATCGATCAGCGTCACCTCTGGTTTGCTCAACTCATAATCAGGTGCGAGGTCATCCGGAATGATGAAATCCACTTTCCGCAGAATAGAATTGGCCCTCACGTAAGCATATTGGATATACGGCGCAGCCTGCCCGTTAAAATCCAGCGCGGATTCCCAATCAAAAGTGACCACTTTGTTACTGTCACGTGAAAGCATAGGGAATTTGATCGCACCGATCCCTACCGCTTTGGCGATTTCCAATTGTTTGTCCTCAGAGAGCTCGCGGTTTTTCTCTTTAACCACGGCCAAAGCACGGGTGGTTGCTTCGCGGATCAGGTCCTCCAACAGAACCACAGTTCCCTCGCGCGAGGCCATTACCACGTTTCCGGGCAGGTTGACCAATTCATAAGGGATATGCTGACAGCGGGGAGCCCAATCATAGCCCGCGAGTTCCAGTGTTTTGAACACCTGCTGGAAGTGCAATGATTGGCGCACATCCACCACATAATATGATCTCACCAGGTCAGGGTAATCCAGGAATTTCTGCCGCGCCAGGGCCAGGTCTTCGGTTGCGTAAAGGGCGGTACCGTCTGAACGCAGCACCACCATCACACGGTATTTCTCTTCCTGTAATCCCAGCTTTTCATCGATCTTAACGATCACCGCGCCCCCGCTCTCACGTTCATCCTCGGCGATGCCTTTGGCCAGCAAATCGTTTACAATCTCTTTTCCGGGCGCTTCGAACATGGAATTGAAGTAATACCGGTCAAAATGAATGTCCAACAGGTTGTACATCTCATTAAAGCCATCGAGTGACCATTGGCGGGTTTCTTTCCAGCACTCCACAACGTCAGGGTCGCGTCGATCCCAACGCACATACATTTCGCGGATCTCTTCTTCAAGCGCAGGGTCCTGCTCCAGGCGTTTGATCGCCTCGGAATAAACAGACCCCATCCAGCGCGTTATGTCTTTGTCCGGCTTCTCGCCTTTGTGGTATTTGAGATAATTCCATAACCACTTGATGACATGCAGACCGATGTCACCGGGATAATTCGCGCGGATCACATCATAACCAGCCGCCTCCAGGATTCGCGCTAGCACATCACCCAGGAATGCGCTGCGCAGATGTCCCACATGAAAAGCTTTATGTGTGTTCGGATGGGAGAATTCCACCATCAGGCTTTGGTTCAATCGCTGGCCATGCCCATACCGGTCACCCTCTTCCAATACGCGGGCAATAACCCGGCGCGAATAATCCGAAGTTGAAAAGAACAGGTTAAGGTATCCATTGACCGCTTCAATTCGGTCAAATCCCTCGGTCCCTGTCAGACGTTCGGCCAGCTCACCAGCAATATCCTTAGCCCGCTGCGCTACATTTCCTTTCACACCGGCAAAAGATAAAGCGGCTAATTGGAAAAAAGAAGTGGCGATCCCCCACTGACCATTGAAAGGAATCCAGGTCCACTTGACCTCGGTCATTGGAAGACCTATTTCGCGGCAGTATTGAGTAATTACCGCTTCTGCTCGTTGTTGTTCGATCTCAAACATCGTTACCTGGTTTCTTAAGATTTCCAGAAGGATTATATCACAGGCAATATTCATAACTCTGTAAAAGCATAAGCGGGAGATATGCGTATCTCCCGCTTTTTGAACCTGAAAAAACGATTTCTTACTTTACCGCGTTAAGACGCTTCATCAGCCTGCTCTTGCGGCGCGCGGCGTTATTCTTATGGATAACACCTTTTTGCGCTGCCTTGTCCAGGGCTGCTATGGCCGCCATGGTCGCAGCCTTCGCTGCTTCGGGATCATCACCCGCGATCGCGACACGAGCCCGGGAAATACGGGTGCGCGCAGAACCGCGGTAGACCCGGTTCAAGAGCCTTCGTTTTTCATTCTGCTTGTTGCGTTTGATTGCCGATTTGATATTAGCCAACTTTATTTCTCCTAAAAACAACTGTCAGTGCGAGGGTCGAGGGTAAGCACTGGTTCAGGTGGCGCGTGAATTCTACCTTAACCTCGTTCTTCTGTCCAGAGGTTGTGTCTATTTATCCTGCAAAGCTGCCACTCCTGGCAATTCCAGACCTTCCAGCATTTCAAGTGAAGCGCCGCCGCCAGTGGAAATGTGCGTGATCTGATCAGCCAGTCCGGATTGTTGAATCGCTGCCACGGACTCGCCACCGCCAATGATGCTGATCGCCTGGCTATCCGCCACCGCCTGAGCTACACCGTAAGTACCTTTGGCAAATTGGGGGAATTCAAATACACCCATCGGTCCATTCCACACGACCATCGCGGCATCTTTGATGACCGCGCTGAACGCCTTGACCGTCTCAGGTCCTATGTCCAGAATGCGCCAACCTTCCGGCACATTGCCAACCAGCTCGACACGGCTGGCGGCTTCCGCGTCAAACCGGTCAGCCAGCACCATGTCAACCGGTAAATGTAATTTTCCAGCGGATTTTTGCAGCAATTCTTTGGCCAGCGGCACTGATTCATCTTCCACCAGGGAATCTGCCATGGAAAAACCCTGTGCTTTTAAGAATGTATTCGCCATACCGCCGCCGATCAGAACAGAATCTGCTTTTGTCAGCAGGTTGTTTATGACACCAATCTTGTCGCTGATCTTTGCTCCGCCCAGGATCGCCACGAAAGGACGCCCTGG
>Ga0116154_10002331_pt1 | contig 14566 bp, 8 predicted proteins | sample AD_UKC030_MetaG_FD_89898 | JGI IMG/M metagenome (GOLD analysis project Ga0116154, IMG submission 89898) | Active sludge microbial communities of municipal wastewater-treating anaerobic digesters from USA - AD_UKC030_MetaG | ecosystem: Engineered > Bioreactor > Anaerobic > Digestate | place: USA...
GAGCGGGTTGAGCAGGTGCCTCTGTATCGCCCTCTTCAGCGGACGGGCGCCGAACTGGGGATCGAACCCGGAGGTAGTGAGGAACTCCAGCGCCTTTTTCGTCAGCTCGAGCCGTACTCCGCGCTCGAGGAGACGCCTGGCGACCAGGCCGAGCTGAAGCCTGACGATCTCGGCGATATGCTCGCGCCCGAGCGGATTGAACACGATCACCTCGTCGACGCGGTTCAGGAACTCGGGCTTGAAGTGGGCGCGAAGCTCCCGCTCCACGCCGGCCTTCCGCTCCTCGTAGGGGATCGAGGTGTCGGAGATATACGAGGTCCCTATATTCGACGTCATGATGATGAGCGTGTTACGGAAATCAACCGTCCTGCCCTTCGAGTCGGTCAGCCGTCCCTCGTCCAGGATCTGCAGAAAGATGTTGAAGACGTCCTGGTGGGCCTTCTCGATCTCGTCGAACAGGATGACGGCGTAGGGCCTTCGCCGCACGGCCTCGGTGAGCTGTCCGCCCTCATCGTATCCCACGTATCCCGGAGGCGCCCCGATGAGCCGGGAGACCGAGTGCTTTTCCATGTACTCCGACATGTCGATCCTGGTTATCGCCTTTTCATCGTTGAAAAGAAACTCGGCCACCGCCTTCGCCGTCTCGGTCTTTCCGACCCCGGTGGGCCCGAGGAATATGAACGATCCGACGGGCCTGTTGGGGTCCTGAATGCCGGAACGCGAACGGCGCACCGCGTCGGAAATGGCGGTAATCGCCTCGTCCTGACCTACCACGCGCTGTTCGATGATGCGTTCCATGCCCAGAAGCTTCTCCTTCTCGCCCTCCAGCATCTTCGCGACTGGAATGCCCGTCCAGCGGGAGACCACCTCGGCGATCTCCTGCTCGGTCACCTCCTCCTTGAGGAGGCTGCGATCCTTCTGGATATCGGAGAGCTTCGCGTTCATCTCCGCGAGGTTCCGTTCGAGCTCGACGATCTTGCCATAGCGGATCTCGGCCACGCGGTTGAGATTGCCCTCCCGCTCGGCGCGGCTCTCCTCGCCCTTCAGCCGTTCGATCTCCTCTTTTATCGAACGAATGCGGGAGATGACCTCCTTTTCGTTCCTCCAGTGCCCCACGAGCTCGTTCTTTTTCTCGTTGAGGTTCGCAAGCTCTTCCTCGATCTTCCCGAGGCGCTCCTTGGAAACCTTGTCCTTCTCCTTCTTCACCGCCTCGCGCTCGATGGTGAGCTGGCGGATGCGCCGCTCGATCTCGTCGATCTCGATCGGCATGGAGTCGATCTCCATCTTGATGCGCGAGGCCGATTCGTCGATGAGGTCGACCGCCTTGTCGGGCAGGAAGCGATCGGTGATATAGCGGTCGGAGAGCACCGCCGCTGCGACCACCGCGGAATCGGAGATGCGCACGCCATGGTGCACCTCGTACTTCTCCTTCAGGCCGCGGAGTATCGCGATGGTGTCCTCGACGCTCGGTTCGCTCGTAAAGACAGGCTGGAAGCGCCGTTCGAGCGCCTTGTCCTTTTCGATGTATTTCTGGTACTCGTTAAGGGTCGTAGCGCCTATACAGCGAAGTTCACCGCGCGCGAGCGCCGGCTTGAGCATGTTCGACGCGTCCATGGAGCCCTCGGCCGCCCCGGCGCCCACCAGGGTGTGGAGCTCGTCGATGAAGAGAATGACCTCGCCCTCTGACTCCTCAATTTCCTGTATTACGCCCTTCAGGCGCTCCTCGAACTCGCCGCGGTATTTGGCGCCGGCGATAAGCGCGCCCATATCGAGGGCGACGAGCCTTTTGTCCTTCAGGTTCTCCGGCACGTCGCCCGCCACGATGCGGCTAGCCAGGCCCTCGACGATGGCGGTCTTGCCGACTCCCGGCTCGCCGATCAAAACCGGGTTGTTCTTGGTGCGCCGGGTGAGCACCTGCATCACGCGCCGAATCTCCTCGTCGCGGCCTATTACCGGATCGAGTTTGTTCATGCGCGCGAGCTTGGTGAGGTCGCGGCTGTAGCGGTCGAGGGCGTTATAGCGGTCTTCGGCGTTCTCGTCGGTGACCCGCCTGCTCCCGCGCACATCCATCAGCACCTTTAAGATGTTCTCCCGCGTGAAGCCGGCGGCGTTGAGTACTTTCCGGGCCCGGGTGTCGCCCGCGCCGGCCAGCGCGAGGATGATGTGCTCGGTGCTCATATACTGGTCCTTGAGCTTCACCGCCTCGTTCCACGCCTCGTTGAGGACGTCGCGCATCGAAGCGGAAAGGGCCCCTCCGCCGGGACCTCCTCCCATCTGCCGCGGAAGTTTCTTTATTTCCGCTTCGGCCTCGCGCGCTATCTCGTCGACCGGGATTCCGATTTTCTGCGCGATTGTCGAGAGCATGCCCTCTTCCTGATCGGCGAGCGCCTTGAGCAGGTGTTCGGGCTGGATTTCATAATGGTTGTTGTTCGTCGCCTCGTTTTGCGCGCGCGACAACGCGTCCTGCGCCTTGAGGGTCAGTCTGTCCATTCGCATATGTACATCCTCCAGATAAAATTACACACTGGACAGGCGTTCGGACCGCGACCTTCGCGGGGATACCGGATGGTATACTGCAAGCACACTGTGGAAGGCGTACGGCTTTCTGTTTATTCTTGTTCCTCCCGTCGGACGCACGGCTTTCCTCCGGGTATAATCGTTAATAATATATCGATCGAACATACATTCGTCAAGAGGTTGGGGGTGATCGTCCGGATTTTTATGGGTAAATCCCTTTAGTCTCCGACCTGCCCGGCGCGGCGATCTATTCTTGAGCGCGGTCACCGTATTCCGTGTTTCGCCGTGGCGGGAAAACGGCACGCGGGTTTCCTGTCGGGTTATACGGATCACAATTAGCGTTTGACATATACGACGCGTTTACCATCCTTTTCTCTAATAAAAACCACCCGATGACGACGGCTGTATACTCCATTCAGCCGGGGAGCTACTCCATGACCAGGACCGGCAGCCACGTTCAAACCATCGAAAGAATTCTCAACCCGCGGAGGGTCGCCGTCGTCGGTGTAACGTCGAGCGGCTTCGGATTCGGCAGCGGAATACTCGCCTCGCTGCTCAGCATCGGCTTTGAGGGCGAGCTGTTTCCTGTCAACCCGAAAGGGGGATCCATTTACGGACTCGATATCCGTCCTAGCGTGGACGACATCCCCGGCGATATAGACTTCGCCATAATCGCCCTTCCCGCCCACCTCGTCCCCGACGCGCTGGAAGCGTGCGGGCGCAAGGGAGCCGCGGGGGCGGAGATCCTGTCCGCCGGATTCAGGGAATCGGGCACCGCTGAGGGGATCGCCCTGGAGGAACGGGTACGCCAGATCGCCCGCGGCGGCATACGGGTGATCGGCCCGAACTGTTTCGGCGTATACTCCCCCCGGAGCGGACTTACGCTTCTGCCGGGGCCCTCGCTTTCGCGAGACGAGGGCCATTTCGCCTTCCTCTCCCAGAGCGGCGGGCACACCATCGATATAGCCCACATGGGCACATGGCACGGTATCGGCTTCAGGGCGGCGATCAGCTTCGGCAACGGAGCCGACCTGCGCGAAACCGAACTCCTCGAACATTTCGCGGACGATACCGGAACGCGTGTGATCGGGATGTACCTTGAGGGAGTCGACGACGGACGCCGGTTCTTCATCTCCCTTAAAAACGCCTGCGCGCGCAAACCGGTCATCGTCTATAAAGGCGGCCTCTCGGAAGCCGGCGGAAAGGCCGTCGCCAGCCACACCGCCTCCCTGGGAGGATCCCGCGTTATATGGAATTCTCTGCTCAAACAGTGCAACGCCGTCAGCGTCGACTCCATCCCGGCGATGGCCGACGCGGCCCTCGCCTTCTCCATGCTGCCCCCGAGGCCGTATCGCGGCATCAGTATGATCGGCGGGGGAGGCGCCCTCGGCGTCGCCGCTGCCGACGCGGCCGACGCCTACGGGATGGAGCTCCCCGCGCTTGACGCGCGCACACAGGAGGCGATAATGGACCTGCTTCCAAGGCCGGGCTCCAGCGCCGCGAACCCGGTTGACGTGGCGAATCCGTACGTGTCGGCGGAGGTTATCCGGAAGGTGCTGTTTCTGGCCGCGGAGGACGAGCGCGTGGATATCCAGCTGCTGGTGCAGCTTCTTTACCACTACAAGGCGGCGCTCGGAATGTTCGGCAACCCGCCGCTGGCGGACATCGTGCCGGTGGAGGCGCTCGCCGACGCCGCGCGTGAGGTTTTCGAGGCCACGGGCAAGCCGGTGATCGCGGTGCTTCCCAATCCCCTGCGGGACGCCGGTTCGATGGAGGTGGAGAGCCTTATGCGCGACGCCAGGCGGGCGTTCCTCGCACGGGGAGTTCCCGTATTCGACGACCTCGGATCGGCGGTCCGATCGACAGGCTGCGTTTCGCGCTATGTCGCGGTGAGGGAACGGCGCGAATCGGCCGTCAGTCCCTGACGTCCACACCGTCCCTCAGACGCTCGACCCTTTCAACCCGTACGCGGATGAACCAGACCGGCGGACTCAACAGGCCGTTTGACGTGTAGTGCGAGGGCTTTTCCATGATCTCCCTGAGGGCGGCGGTGGCAAGGGCGGGCACCTGCTCGGGCTCGATGCCGGTAATAATGGAGCGCGGACTGAAGTCGAACCCGTACGGCTCGTCCGGCTTGATCCTTACAATTACCCCGAGGGTGATGTAGCGGCCCGCCGCGGACTGCTTCTCGAAATATCCGACCTGGGCCGCGTCGGCCAGGCGCATCCAGATCGAAAGCCGCTCGTCGGCTACGAGCGCTTTCGCGACCGCGCGACCCGCGCCCGTCCTGGCCAGGGAGGCGGCGTGGATCTCCCCGATCTGCCCGAGCAGATCATCGACATTGCTTTCAAGCCGTTCCCTGTTTATGATCCTGACACCGGCGATATCGGCGTACCGCTCGCCCATGGTATAGGGAGTGACGTCGTGCCGTTTTTCGTCGTAAAAAAGCTCCGACAGAAAGCTCTTCGGCCGAAGGAGTCTTCCCCCTGCTCCCTCGACGAACAGACCGCTCTTCCACTGGCCGTCGAAGGCGCGCGCGTGGAACAGCCGGCCGGACTGCATGAACACATCGATCGCCTTTCCTTCCGCGTCGTACACGCGCTGCCGGTACGCGGCCGGAAGGGATCTGCCCCTTCCGCTAATCGCCATCTGCCTCATGGCCTCCGCCTCGTCGCGTCCTATGCGACCGAGCGGTATCGTATATATCGCGATACCCTTCTTCCTGGCCTTGAGCGCCATGCGCTCGGCGGCGGCGACATCGCGCGCCGGCGAATTCGACACGACGATCAGCGCGCGGGCGGCTCCGTCACGCCAGGGTACGGCATCGACGGCATGGGCGAGCGCCTTCCCGAGCGCCGCCGGTCCGGAGGCGCCCGCGGGCTTCATGGCGGCAAGTTCCTGCCTGAGCGAGAGCGGGGAGGTCAGGGCGCGGGCCCCCTTCGGAGCGTCCCTGCGGTCGGAAAAAGGGGTGAGGTAGATCCGAAGCGAGGAGTCCCAGTCGCCGGACAGGGCGGAGGCAAGCGCCTCGATCCCGCGTTTGACCGACTCCCATTCGCCGGAGATGGCGTACGAGGCATCGACGACTACCGCGGCGTCGACGGCCGGCGCGGCGGCGCCTGGCACGGTGCGGTCCGGGTAGGTTACGAAAACGCCGCGCACGTCCCTTTCGGCCAGCGAGAAAAGGGTTTCCGCGCGTACGCGCTCTCGCGCGACGACCCTTCCCTGCGCCGTGGAATACAACACGCTTTCCGAAATATAGATGCCCCCGGCCCTGGACAGCGTCCCCGTCAGGATGAGGTCTATGTAGCGGCCGCGCCCGAGGGCGTCAAGGGATTCGGCGCTCAACGTCCGGCGGGGATCGATCGAAAAGCTCCGCATGTCGATCTCGAGCTCGCGAGGGGAATAGGGCCTCATGCCCTTCTTGAGAAACAGCGTCAGGCCGAGGAGCTTCGCGTACTCGTCTCCCGTCTGTTCGCCGAAACCGTCCGAGGAATTTTCGACCCGGTAGGGGATCACGGCGATCTCGGCGGCCTCCAGGGAGACCGCAAGGAATAAAAACGCCAGCACTGCCGCAATCCATCTCATCGCTTTGCCTCCGCCAGACGATTGAGCACGCCGCGCGCGGAAGACCGCGCCGCGCCGGCGGCGATCAATCGACGGTGAACAGTTTGAAAAGCAACGCCCCCGCGATAAAGCCGGCGATATGGCTTATCCACGCGATACCATCCGATCCGCCCAAAAGACCCGACAGCTGGAGAAAGAACCAGATGGGCAGAAACATGAACGCCCTCATGCGGAGCGTGAAGAAAAGCATCCATACGTGAATTCGCGCCAGGGGGAACATGAACAGGTACGCGCCGAGCACCCCCGACACGGCGCCCGAGGCCCCGACCAGGGGAACGTCCTCTCCGGGCGACTGCGCGGCGAAGGCGAGCGCCGCGACGATTCCCGTTATCAGATAAAAGACGAGGTACCGTCCGCGGGTCATGCGGTCCTCGACATTGTTGCCGAATATCCACAGGAAAAGCATGTTGAAGCCGAGGTGGGAAACGCCGCCGTGGCAGAACATGTACGATACGAGGGTGTAAAGGGCGACGGCTCCGGGTGCCTCGGCGCTTCCCCCCAGAAACGCCGGGCTAAAGGCGAAACGCGAAGTGACCGCCTCGAAGCCTCCCGGACCGAACACCTGGAAAACGAACGCCGCGCAATTGGCGATCACCAGCAGAAAGCTGACGACCGCGAAGCGCGCGGTCGGGTTTTCGTCCTTATACGGTATGAACACGGGGCGTTACCGATACCGTCGATATCGGCGGCCGATATGCCGCGTCACGGAGCGGAAGCGTCCGGAATCGATTCATTTTATTATGGAAAGACCATCGTAGAGATATTTGCTTTTCGAGAAAAACTCGTCCCCCTTTCCCGAAGAAACATAGCAGGCACCGCCGATCCGCGCGCCGTCGGGTATGCGCGAGTCCTTGCCTATCAGCGTGATGCTCTGGAAGATGGATCTGGGGAAATCCTTGCTCTTCAGCTGTTCGTGCTCCGAGCCAACGTGGCAGCGGCTTCCAATCGTAAAGCGGTTTTCGGCGGGCGTGTCCTTTTTCGGAGGGGTCCGTTCGTCGATTACGGATTTCACGACATTCGCCCCCGCGCCTATGGCGTTATACGGAAGAATTATGGAGTCCTTCACCGTGGCCTTTTCGTCGATCTCGACCCCGGGAAAGATGATAGAGTTCTGCACCGTCCCCCTGATAACGCAGTTGTCGCTGATGAACGAACCCGCGACCCGCGCGTGTTTTCCGAGGAACGCGAACCCCTCGCCCGGAATGAATCCCTTCATGACCGGATCTCCGAAAACCCTGGAGAAGAGGTCCCGGCTCTTCATAAGGGCCATGTTGAACCGGTAATAGTCCGGTATGGTCTTGATGGGCCAGTAATGGGCGCTCATCACCTCGCGCCGTATCCCCCTGTTTATGAGCGCGTTGATGATCATCTCGAAGAGGTTTGGCGCGTGCCGCCCCTCGTCCATCGCCTCGTTGATGACCGATAGAAGGCTTTTCTGGTTCGTGATGAGAATGGTATAGGCCATCGACTCCCTGCTCGAGGTCTTCATGCTGAAGAGCATCGCCCCGGCTTTCTTCTTTTTCTTGTACTTCGCGATAAGCTCGGCGAAGTCGATGATCGAGGGATTGTCACCGTTGTAGATTATGTAGTAGTCGGTGTTGCTGTCCATCACCAGGTTGTAGCAGAATTTGACGTCCGAATAATCGCGCGAGACCACCTTGATTGCCGGAAACTTCCTGTCTTTAAAAGGGCCGTAGTTCTCCACATAGGACGCGAGGCCGTCCTCGTAGTTGTTATAAATGATGGTGTGACGAGCGCCCGACGATGCGGAGTTCCGAATGGTGAAATCGACGACGCGGAAACGCCCGCCGAAGGGCAGCAGGTATTTCGAGCGGTCTTCCGCCAGCGATAGAAGCGAGTCGTCTCTGGTTCCGGGATAAGAAATGATGGTGAAATCGTCCATAATGCCCTGTGCCGGGAACGGCGCCGGTGACGTGATGGGTGCTATTTATAAAAGCTCGGGATTAAAAAGCAATTAAAAAACCCGAAGCGACGAACACATACCGATACGCGAAAAATAGTTTGCTTTTACCGTCCGCCCGTGCGAGAAACCGCGATGATGAGAAAGCACCGCCTTACACTTCTGCCCGGCGGCGCGTCCAGGGAATTGCCCGAAGGAACGCCTCTCGTCGACGCGCTTTCCGACATGGGCGTGCTGCTGCGGACTCCCTGCGGCGGCAAGGGCATCTGCGGAAAGTGCGGAGTACAAATCACAGAGGGCGCGCCTCCGCGTACTTCGGCCGACGATCGCTTCTTCCCGGATCGGCCTCACCAGCGGCTTGCGTGCCGCGTGTCCGTCGGCGGCGACATGACGGTGCGAGCCCCGGAACCGGTTTCCGTCCCGCGGTGGGGGCGCGCTCTGCCGTCGCGGCTTAATGAACCGGCCGTGGCGATCGACATCGGAACCACCACGGTCCAGGTATCGCTCGTCGAGCGTCCCGGAGGAGAGACATATCCTCTCGGGTCTTTCCTCAATCCCCAGCGTCGTCACGGCCACGACGTCATAACCCGTATTGCGGCCTCCGCAGATCCGCTGGTGCACGCGTCACTGGTGCGCGTCATTCGACACGCGGTCGCTTCGGCCGTACAAACGGCACTCCACGGGAGAACAGTCGACGCGGAACCGACAGGGCTCCTTGTGGTGTCGGGGAATACGACCATGACGCACCTTTTCTTCGGTCTCGACGTGCGGCCGCTCGGCGTGTTTCCCTATACCGCCGGCGAGCTCGACTACGAGGGCATGACACTTCCCGAGGGTCTTCCCGCATCCACGAGGGTCGCGGCGCTCCCCTCGGCCTCGGCCTTCCTCGGCGGCGATCTCGTCGGAGGTCTCGCGCTGACAGAGGAGACGTGCGCCGGTCGAAGGGTGTTTTTCATCGATATCGGCACCAACGGCGAGATGTTTCTTCGCGATCGCCGGGGTGTCGCCTATGCCGCCTCCTGCGCCATGGGCCCGGCCCTGGAGGGAATGAACATATCCTCCGGCATGACGGCCGACGAAGGGGCGATCAACCACTTTACCGTGTCCGGCGGCGCGCTCGTGCCCGAGGTGATCGGCGGCACGGAGCCCGTCGGCGTCTGCGGTACCGGTATAATCGACGCGCTGGCGATCATGCTCCGTGAGGGCGCGGTCTGCGGAAACGGCGCGTTCGACCGGGCGGCCGTCGGAGCTTCCGGCCTGTTTGCCGGGCGACTCGACACAACGAACGGCGTTCTGTCCTGCCGGCTCGCCGGTAACGTCGCACTCTCCCAGAAGGACATCCGGAACATTCAGCTCGCCAAGGGGGCGAGCCTCGCCGCCGCGCGAATTCTCCTGAGAGAAGCATCGTGCCGGGCCGAAGAAGTAGAGCTGGTGATGATCGCCGGCGCCTTCGGCGAAAACCTCGACATCGACAACTTCCGATCCCTCGGATTTCTCCCCGATTTCCCCGACGCCGAGTACCGTTTTATGGGAAACACGAGCCTTGCGGCGGCCGAACGCGCGTGCGTTGATCCGGCGTTCATCGAACGATGCCGGGCGCTTCGCGACAGCCTGGCGGTCGTCGAGCTCACTTCGCGAGGTGACTTCAACGACCTCTTCATCGAGTGCCTCAATTTTCATTAGATTACGCGAAAAGCGGCTCCGCCTCCGCGATTATGCGGGCGGGCGCGCACATCCGGTCGTTCATGTCATGGGTATTATGTTTTAAATAATCTTGACTTATCACACAATACAATGTATGAATATTTGTGTATTTTAACCGTATTGAACGTCGCGTGCACACCCCGCGAGCCCTCGGGCGTTCCCGGCGGGAACTCCCATCTGTGCCGAGCGGGTCGCGGCCGGTTCCAGGAAGTCGATCAAGGGTACGGGAATATTTGAAATACAGGAGGATTGGATACCATGAATTACAGGCATTACTCTCAGGTGTTCTGGGAGCAGGTAGGCAAATACGGCGATCGCGTCGCCCTCCGCTGCAAGCCGGGCGCCGAGTGGAGGGAGACCTCATGGCGCTCTTTCGGCGAACAGGCGCGCGCACTCGGGAAGGCCCTCATCGAGTGCGGCATCGGCGAACAGAAAACGGTCGGAATTTTCTCGCAGAACATGCCGGCGTGGAGCATCGCGGATATCGGGTCCCTGTGCGTCCGCGCGATACCGGTGCCCATCTATCCCACCAACACCGCCAAGCAGGCCGAATACATCATCAACGACGCGGAGATCGCCGTTCTCTTCGTCGGCGACCGCGAGCAGTACGACAAGGCCATGCAGATATTCGGAAGCAACTCATTTCTAAAGAAGATTGTGGTCTTCAATGAAAAACTCCAGATCAATAAATCTTCCGACGTGATGTACTTCGGCGACTTTCTCGACATCGGACGTAAATCCGGCCGCGACACGGAATTCGACGCGCGCATGGCGCGGGGCGTCCCCGAGGACCTGCTCACCATCATCTACACGTCGGGGACTACGGGCGAGCCCAAGGGCGTCATGCTCGCGCACTCCAACGCCATATTCCAGAAGGAACGCCACGACCGTCGTCTCATCGATCCCAACGATAAAGACATCTCTCTCTGTTTCCTGCCGCTGTCGCATGTCTTCGAGCGCATCTGGACCTACTATGTATTCGCCGTCGGTATGACGAACAACTACCTGGACGACACCAAGAAGATCGTGGAATTCATCCAGGAGGTCAAGCCCACCATCATGTGCGCCGTGCCCCGCTTCTACGAAAAAATTTACGCCACGGTGTTCAACCGGCTCGAAGCCGCGCCGCCGGCGAAAAAGAAGCTTTTCAAATGGGCCATCCGCACCGGAGCCGCGCGTAATGTGAAAAAGCGCGACAAAAAGTTCGTGGGACCCTGGCTCGCGCTGAAATACGGCCTTGCGGACAGACTCGTCCTCTCGAAGCTCCGCGATGTGGTCGGAGGCAGGATCAAGTTCTTTCCCTGCGCCGGCGCGCCGCTCTCGCAGGAGATCGAGGAGTTCTTCTACGCCACCGGCGTTTTCATCTGCTACGGCTACGGGCTTACCGAGACCACGGCCACGGTGACCTGCCACGAGCCGCACCATTTCAGGTTCGGCGCTGTCGGCAAGCCCCTCGACGACGTGGAGGTAAAGATCGACGAGGCCAACGGCGAGATCCTCATCCGGGGCGGAAACGTCATGAAGGGCTATTACAAGAAGCCCCAGGCCACGGCCGAGGTATTCACCTCCGACGGGTTCTTCCGCACGGGAGACGCGGGTTTCTTTGAGGAGAACGGGGAGCTCCGCATAACCGAGCGCATCAAGGACCTCATGAAGACATCGGGAGGAAAGTACATCGCGCCGCAGCTTATCGAAAGCACGGTGGGCGCCGACCATTTCATCGAGCAGATCGCGATCATCGGAGACCAGCGCAAGTACGTCAGCGCCCTCATCGTCCCCTCGTTCGAGGCCCTCGGCGAATACGCCAGGGAGCACGGCATCGCCTACACCACGCGCGAGGAGCTCATAGCGAAACCGGAGATCGTGGAATTCTACCGGAAGCGCATCGACGAGGCATCCAGGGAGTTCGCGGAGTTCGAGAAGATCAAACGCTTCACACTGCTCGCGAAGGAATTCACCGTCGAGGACGGCGAGATCACCCCCACCATGAAGATCAAGCGCAAGTCGGTCGCCGAAATCTACAAACCGGTTATCGACCGCATGTACGCGGACTAGACGAAAAGCCCGGCGCGTAAAAAGCCCGGTCCTCGCCGGACCGGGCTTTTTCGTGCGCCGACCTTCCCGGGTCCGGCGTTATCCGATCAATCCGACAAGCTCCTCGCGCAGACGCCCTGCGCGGTACGCCCCGGCGCAGCGCGCGAGGAGTGCGTCGTCTCCGACGATTTTTTTAAGCAGCTCTCCGCGCGAGTTGAAATCCATCGCCTCGAAAGACTCGTCCTCCTGCAGGAGCCTTCGCGCCTCCCTGAGCGCGGCGAGCATATCGCCAACGTTCTCCGGCACCGCCTTTTCGAGCTCGCGCCGCAGCCTGGCCGCAAGCGCCGGCGACGCGCCGCTCGTCGAAACGGCCATGAGGAAATCTCCCTTCCGCACGAAGGAGGGAAGATAGAACGAGCAATTGGGTGGATCGTCCGCGGCATTAATGAATACACCGCGCCGCGAGGCCTCATCGAAGACGGACCGGTTGACGGCCGGGCTGTCGGTCGCCGCGAAGGCCAGGGAGGCGCCTTCCAGGTCCCCGTCGCGGTATTCGCGCCGCTCGAGTCGGACTCTTTCCGGATTCGCTCCACGGGCCTCGTCCATTCCTTCGTGCATGCGGGGAGCGACCACTTTAACGAGCGCCCCCGCGTCGAGAAGGTCCAGCACCTTCCTGAGTGCGACCTCGCCTCCGCCAACCACCACGGCGAGCCTCCCTTCGATATTGAGAAGAACCGGGTAGAGTTTCATCGGCCCGCAAGCTCCATCGGGACGGGGAACTCCTCTCCGCGCTCGCGAAGCTCCCGTTTTTTGTCCTCGGAGAGGCCTATTTCCTCGTCGGTGATGTAGCACTGCGGATCGGGGGCCCAGGGATCGCCGTAGGCGCGGAACGCGCGCACGCGCATCGCGCCCGTGCAGAGCGAGCGGTGCGCGCACAGCCTGCAGCGCCCCTTGATGTATTCGGCCTTCCGCTTGAGTCCCCGCATCAGCGGATCGCTCTCGTCCATCCAGATGTCGCCGAAGCTCCGCTCGCGCACGTTGCCGAGCGTGTAATCCTGCCAGAACTGGTCGGGATGGACGTTGCCGACGAAATCGATATTGCCGATGCCGACCCCGGTCGAATGGGCTCCCCCGCCGTTCCATGCAAGGAGCTCGCGCACCTCCCCGGCCCTGGCCGGATCGGATTCGAGAAGGCGCAGGTAGATGTAGACGCCGTCGGCGTGGTTGTCCACGGTGAGGATATTGATGTCGAGCCCGCGGTCGAAATAGTCCTTCGTGCGTTTCAGGATGATGTCCATCGCGCGGCGGCTCTCCGCGTGGGTGAGGTCGTCTCCATACATGTTCCCGCCCCTGCCCGAATAGACCAGATGGTAAAAGCACGCGCGGCTGATCTTCTCGCGCTCGATGAAATCGAAGATACCATCCAGGTCCTCGTAGTTGCGCCGGGTGAGCGTGAGACGAAGGCCCACGCGCTGCCCGACGGCTATGCAGTGCTCGAAGCCCTTCATGGCCTTCGAGAAGGCGCCCTTCATGCCGCGGAAGCGGTCGTTGACCTCCTCCATGCCGTCCAGGCTTATGCCGACGTAGGTGACGCCCGCGTTGCGGATGGAGTGCGCGGCCTCGCGATCGATGAGCGTGCCGTTGGTCGAGATGACGGGCCGTATGCCCGCGTTCGAGGCGTGTTCGATCAGCCGGAAAAGGTCCTTCCTCATGAGAGGCTCTCCGCCCGAGAAGAGGAGCGAGGGTACGCGAAACGCCGCGAGGTCGTCGACGAGCTTCATCCCCTCGTCCGTGTCGAGCTCGCCCGAATACTTCATGTTGGCCGAGTCCGTGTAGCAGTGCACGCAGCTCAGGTTGCAGCTCCGCGTGGTGCTCCATACCACTATCGGGCGCCGCTCGCTCGCCAGCACCTCGCGCCGGTGCGGCGCGTTGCCGTGAGCGTCCGACGGCGCCTCGGTCCCGTATCGCAGGCCGTCCCCGGTGGAGGAACCGCCGCAGTAGAGTTTTCCTATATCGATCATCGCATATTCTCCTTCTTCCACTCGTCGAACGCCGGCGAAAAATACGTCACGCGCTTCTTCTTGAACTCGCGCAGGCTCTTCAGCACCAGGTAATCACTCAGCCCCGACCTCTCCTCGAGGGCGGCGATAATGCCGTCGAGCTCCCCGTCGCTCCGGGCGTGGATCATCGCGAAGAGCGGGTGCTCCCAGCGCCCCGGGTGTTCCGTCCGCCGGTACAGGTGCGAAATGCTTTTGTTCGACAGGAACACCGGCATCACCTCCTCCTCGGAGCGGCCCGGACCGATCTTCCACGCGGTCATCGCGTTGGCGCCATACCCGGCGTTGTAGTGCTTCAGCACGGCCGCGTAGCGGCGCATGATGCCTTTGCGTTTGAGCTCATCGCCGATCGCCACGAGCCGCCCGGCGTCCATCGGGCTTCCGGCACGGGCGACGATCTCGTCAAACGGCCTGCCGGTGATGGGAAGGTCCGTCTGGAGCAGGAGCACCGCGTCCCGCTCTTCGTCGGAGAGCGCGTACTCCCCGTCATCCAGTGCGACGGCCGCGTCCACCGGGGCTGCGTCCTCGTCCTCATCATCCTGCGCATCGTCGCCCATACGGAGCATGAATCCTATCTTGAAGAGCTTTTCGTTTCTCAGGATGAGATGGTCCGCCGCGCGGCACAGGCGCGCGAGCACCGAGGCCGTTTCCTCCAGCGAAGTCGACGCGTCCACCGCGAGCGTAAACCAGATATTGTACCGGTGGTCGC
>Ga0116154_10002344_pt1 | contig 14519 bp, 11 predicted proteins | sample AD_UKC030_MetaG_FD_89898 | JGI IMG/M metagenome (GOLD analysis project Ga0116154, IMG submission 89898) | Active sludge microbial communities of municipal wastewater-treating anaerobic digesters from USA - AD_UKC030_MetaG | ecosystem: Engineered > Bioreactor > Anaerobic > Digestate | place: USA...
GACGAGATCAACTCCCGTGCGATTTCCCGGGCGCTCAACTGCTTGAATCCCTTCTCTTTCACGATTTTTAGGGATGATTCTATGATTTCATCCTTATTGAAAATCGGCTTTCGTGGCATTCATACCTCGATATCATTAACATTACATATGTAATGTAACATATGTAATGTTAAAAGTCAAGAGTTTAATGCAATTCATTCAGACCAAACCATAAAAAAAGGGCCGCCCCTGCGGGACGGCCCTTCGTGTTTTTTCTGAAACGATGATCCTTACTCGGCAAGAGCGCCAGTAAAGGTGTATTCCGAAGACTTGACGACCGCGGTCTCGTTGTCCATGAGAGACTGGATGCGGCCGAAATACAGTGGGAACACCGACCCGATGTAGAACTGGGCCGAAAGTATGCGACCGCTGTAGTATGCGGCTTCCGGATCGTTTTTGAGTTTTTCTTCTCTTTCCGGTCCTTTGAGGTCGCCGATGATAGCCTTGGCTTTCGGAGTGGCGACCGTGAGGGCCCAGAGGTGCGCCCATGCAAGCGCCAGCATGTGCATCGCCTGCTGCAGCGGTGTGGCTTCCATGAACAGGTGGAGGAACTTGCCGCCCGCCATCTGGCCTTTCATCATCTCGATGACTTCGTCGAGTTTCGCGAGTCCTTTTTCGACCGCGGCGACGTATTTGTCCTCGACGACTCCCTTGGCCTTGGCGCAGGTATCTTTCATCAGGCTGGTCATGGTCTTGTAGTTGGCCTGGTCTTTATTCATGAGGATCTTCCTGAAGGTGAGGTCCATGGACTGGATGCCGTTGGTTCCTTCGTAGATCGCGGTGATCTTCGAATCCCTCATGAACATCTCGACGGGATAGTCGGCGCAGAAGCCGTATCCGCCGTAAACCTGGACGGCCTCGGAAGTGACCTCGACCGACTTGTCCGTGTTGCCGGCTTTGCAGATCGGGATGAGGATCTCGGCGAGAGCGAGAGCTTTTTCTTCTTCAGCCTTGTCTTTGGTGACGTGCTCTATGTTCAGCGTGTTGGACAGGAGATAAGAAAGAACCCTCATGCCCTCGACATGGGCTTTCATCCACAGCAGCATACGTTTGACGTCGGGATGGTTGATGATGGTGACGCTCTTCGCCTCGGGATTGAGCATCTGGGTGACATGAACGCCCTGGAGCCTGTTTTTGGCATAGGTGATCGCGTGCATGTAGCCGACGCTGGCGAGGCAGAGTCCCTGGAGACCGACGCCCAGACGGGCTTCGTTCATCATCTGGAACATGATCTTCATGCCCTTTCTTTCTTCGCCGAGGAGCTCGCCGATGCAGTTCCCGTTGTCGCCGAAGGACAGCGTGCAGGTTGCGGAGCCCTTGATCCCCATCTTGTGCTCGATGCCGGCGCATTCGACGTCGTTGAATTCGCCGAGTGATCCGTCGGGTTTAACGCGGAATTTCGGGACCAGGAAGATCGATATGCCCTTGGTTCCCGCAGGGTCGCCTTCGATGCGGGCGAGAACCGGGTGGACCATGTTCTTGTAATAGTCATTGTCGCCGGAGGAAATGAATATTTTCTGTCCGGTGATCTTGTAGGTGCCGTCGGCCTGTTTCACGGCCTTGGTCTTGAGTGCGCCGACGTCTGAACCGGCATCGGGCTCGGTGAGGCACATGGTGCCGCCCCATTCGCCTGACATCATCTTGGGCAGATAGATTTCTTTATGCTTGTCGGTGCCGAAGCTCTGGACCAGCAGCATGCAGCCGTGTGAAAGGCCGGGATACATCATCATGGGAACGCTGGCAGCGCTGAAAAACTCGTTGCAGCCCATGCCTATGGCGAACGGCATGCCCATTCCGCCTATTTCGGGATCGTCAAAAACGCCCATGAAACCGGCTTCGTAATAAGCGTCGATAGCAGCTTTGTAGGTCGAGGGGATGGTGACCTTTTTGGTTTTCCCGTCGTGTTTGCAGCCTTCTTTGTCTCCGTCGACTCCCGCCTGATAGATTTTATCCACGGCGATGCGCTCGGCAAGGTTCAGGAACTCTTCAAAAGTGTCCCTGTCGAAATCGGCATACTGGGGATATTTGTCTTTCATTTTCTGAACTTCAAGCAGTTCGAACAGAACAAAACGCTGATCTCTAGAATCTACTAATTGATTTAAAGCCATGAGAACCTCCCATTTGGTAGAATTTTGGTAGTTATTCAGTTCAAATGATTCTTTTTAAGCCCCTTTTCCCATGATCTTTCCCTTATTTATTCTGATTCTGAGTGTTTTTTTGCCGTGATTGGGAAAGGGGGGTCACCTCAACTGAAAAGTTTCACCATTGAATTACAGGGTAAAAATATCTCTTATGCAAAAATAATTTTTACAGTGCAGATGTCAACGTATTAATGCTTTTTGATAAGATTTTTATTTACAAATAGACTCCGCTGCGTATATTTCAGCATCATGCCTCCGTCTGCACCGCTATAAGGCCGGACACACGAATATTTTGGGGATATATGGAAAACATCGCCTACTGGATAGCGCTTGAACAGGCCGAGGGGATAGGCCCGGCCCACATGAAAGAGATTTACGACTCCCTGCAGAAATCGGGCCTGTCGATCAACGACCTTTTCGACCTTTCCGCAGAGGAGATTCTGGCGGAATTCCCCTTTTCCGAAAAAACGGCCCGGGCGATCGCCGGCGCAAAAGCCATCGCTTCAAAGATTGAGGACGACTACTTCCAGATAATCGACTGCGGCTACGATGTGATCCCCTTTTACTCCGCTCATTATCCCTCACGGCTCACCGAAATAATGGGCAGCGCGTTACCCCCGCTCCTGTACATGTTCGGCAACAGGAGCATCCTCAATTACCGCGGAATTGCTGTCCTGGGAGACAAAAACATCAGCGACAAGGGAAGCGAAATCGCCTATACTGCTGCGATGGAGCTCTCGGCGCACCGGATTACGACCATAAGCGGGTATGCCGCCGGTGCGGACATGATCGCCCACCGTTCAGCACTGCAAAACAACGGGACCACGCTGGCCGTTCTGCCGCAGGGCATACTGAGGTTCAAACTCCACGATTCTCTCAGGGATGTTCTCGATCCCGAGCGGATCGCGGTTATATCCCCATTTTACCCGACAAGGGAAGCGAACAAATTCAACGCATTTATCCGCAATAAAATCGCGTGCGCCCTTTCCCGTGCCGTGTTCATAATCGAGGCGCCTGCTGAAGGCGGCATTTATGAGGCGGGGAAATCGGCCCACAAGCTGGGGATTCCACTCTTCACGGCCGAATATGCATCCTACCCGAAAAACGCAGAGGGAAACCGGCTCATAATAAGCGAACTCGGCGGCACGCCGGTACGCGGACGATTCGTAAATGATCTTCTTGTTCCGAACATGGAAAAAATGATCGGCATCGCCAAATTCAAATGAGAATCCGGAGAATCGAATGAAAAACATCATTGCCTCCCTATTATTGCTTTGCCTGTTGGCTGCCGCCACCGGATACACTCTGAACCTTCCTCCGGCCGGGACCTCAGGCAGCGATTTTCACGTCAATTATGGTGAAACCGTCAGGACGACCGCGAAGCGACTGGAAGAAAACCAGATAATCCGCAGCGCCGATTACTTCGTGCTCCTCTCTTATATCTGGCGCAGACAGTCGATAAAGTCGGGCAAATACGAACTGCACCGGGGCATGACCTCGCTCGATATCCTTAAAAAAATGACCAGGGGAGAAATTCTGACCGGAAGGGTGACGATTCCTGAAGGTTTCAACCTCTTCCAGATCGCCGGCAGGCTCGACGAGACGGGAATCTGCGATGAAGCCGATTTTCTTATGTACGCGCATGACGAGGACTTTCTCGCATCGATAAGGATATACTCCCCGTCGGCAGAAGGCTATCTTTTCCCCGACACCTATGTCTTCCCCCAGGAATCCGACCCGAGGGACATCATCGCCCAGATGCACAAAAGAACACTCAAGGAGCTTGAAAATTTGGACGCGCTTTACTCCGACAGCAGGATACACGACATCCTGACACTCGCATCCCTCATCGAGGAGGAGGCCAGAATCCCCGGCGAGAGGGCCCTGATATCCGCCGTGTTCCACAACAGGCTGCGAAAAAACATGCGACTCGACTGCGACCCGACCGTGCGCTACGCGGTCAAAAATTTCGACGGCCCCCTCACCTACCGTGATCTGGACAGCGACAGCCCGTACAACACCTACCGGCGGCGAGGCCTCCCGCCGACGCCCATAAGCTCGCCCGGCAGGGAATCGCTCAGGGCCGCGCTGCGTCCCGCGCAGAGCAATTATCTTTTTTTTGTTGCCAGGAACGACGGGTCCCACTACTTTTCCACGAACCTGCGCGAGCATTCACGGGCCGTCGATTACTACCAGAAGGGCGTTAAAAATGGATTCAGGGACAGGCAGAAACGTGCGGACTGAGATAGTTTCCCCCGCGGGCAACGCTGAGAAGCTCAGGTTCGCGGTCCGTTACGGGGCGGACGCGGTATATTTCGGCGGGGACGAATTCAACCTGCGCGTGCGCTCGGACAATTTCACCCTTGAAGAGATCGGGGAAGCGGTCGAGTTCTGCAGAAAAAGCGGGGTCAAGACAGTTTTTCTGTTCAACGCCTTCCTTCACGAAAAAGACATCGCTCCGGCCGCATCATATCTCGAAAAGATCAAGCGCCTCAATTTCGACGCGATCATGGTCTCCGACCCTGCGGCCAAGGCGCTCATAGAGGCCGCCGGAATCGAGACCGAGTTCCATCTCTCGACGCAGATGTCGGTCATGAACCATCTCGCGGTGAAGTTCTGGCGCAGCGCCGGATTCAAACGAATCGTGCTCGCCCGGGAGACGACGCTCGACGAAATACGGGCGATCCGGGACGCCACCGACGCCGAGATCGAAATATTCGTGCACGGAGCATTGTGCGTCGCCTATTCGGGCCGCTGCCTTCTGAGCCGGTATCTCACCGGACGCAGCGCCAACCAGGGAGACTGCTCCCAGCCGTGCAGGTGGAACTACTCCCTTGTCGAAAAAAAAAGGCCGGGCAACTATCTCGATGTCATCGAGCATGGATCGGGCACCGAGATACTCTCCTCGATGGACCTGTCCCTGATCGAAAAGATAGGGGACTACATCGATGCCGGCGTCAGCGCGTTCAAGATCGAGGGGAGAATGAAATCCGTCTATTACGCCGCAAACACCACGCGCATATACCGGCACGCGGTCGACTGCGCAGGGACCGGGGCGTTCGCCGAACACCTGCCCTTCTGGAACAGAGAGCTTGACCTGATCAGCCACCGACCCTACACAAACGACCTGTTCAATGAATTCGACAATATCCCTTTCGAATCGGTACCATACATCAAAAAGGCCCTTTTCATGGGTTACCGGGCGGATGACGGCGTTCAGTCAAGAGAAATCGATGTCAAGGTATTCAATCCTTTTTCGGTCGGGGATATAGTCGATGCGATTTATCCTATAAAAGAAACCATTATGGATCACCAGTGCATTATCACTGATATCAGGTCCGCCGATATTGGTATAACGACAGTAGCCAGGCCGGGGAGCGTGTATACTGTTACCTTTGACAGGCCTGTTTATTCAAACGCCCTTTTCAGAAAAATAATCAAGTAACCCTATTCACTAAAAAAGAAAAAATCTCGAAATTATATCTCCGTAACAAATTTTTTCATAAAAAGCCCATGTAGGTGGGATTTTTTATTGGCAAAACTGCTATTTTTTCTTAATAAAACACTCATAAGCAATAATTATTAAAAGAGGTTCATATGAAAAAAATAGTCATTTCAATGTGTGCTTTGGGGATGTTCTTTGGTTTGTTGAATTCAGGCATGGCGGTGACCGATGTGACAGACGGCTGCTATATATGCGATATACCAAACCACTATGTACAATTTAAAGGCAAAGACAGCAAGGAACTCCAGGACAAGGCTTTAAAAAAATTTGGTTGCTCTGTCTATGGCGTAATGCCCTACTGCAACGGCCTTACCGATGCCGACGGACTGACCAGAATAGAGGGCGTTGTAGACTGATAAGACATTATTTCTGCAACCGCAATCGATGTCATGCTGTCTTGTTTAATCGTTGATTGCATTGAAAGAATCCGGTTCATTACGAGGCGGCATGGACATCAGAAAAAAAGAAAAAGTTTCATTCTATTCGCATTTCATTGCAGTTCCTGCAGCCGCAGCGGGCACACTCTTTCTTGCACTCGAAGCTCGGCACAACATGCCGCTTTTCATCGCAGTGCTGATATACGGGTCCACCACTGTCTTCCTGTTCGCATCGAGCTCCCTCTATCATATGAATAAGAAAGACGAGAACGAAACCACCGTCTGGAGAAAGCTCGATCACCTGGCCATATTCTTCATGATCGCAGGCACCTATACGCCCATGACGCTGATCTTTCTCGACGGCCCCCTGCAGACCGCAATCATCGGCGCGCAGTGGACCCTTGCCGCCCTCGGCCTGTTGTTCAAGATGTTTTTCATCAATGCGCCGCGTTTTCTCAGCACGGGGGTCTATCTGGCAATGGGATGGCTGGTTCTCATACCGCTGAAATATTTCTGGGACGCGATGCCCGGGAATATCATTATCTATACAGCTCTCGGCGCCCTGGCGTTCACGCTCGGGGGCGTCGTTTATGCAGCGAAGAGACCGAAATGCAGACCGGACGTTTTCGGTTTTCATGAGATTTTTCATGTGCTTATTATAATGGGTTGGTTTTTCCACTACCTGATGGTTTACTTTTCGGTGATATATCAAATGGGATGATGACCGCAATGGTCACCATACTCATCACCGTTTATAAATTCATTCAATAAAAATCTTTTGACAAAATCATCATCCGGGAATAACCCTGCTCTATCGGGCAGCCTGTCCCGGCGCGTCCGTCCAAATGCATCAAGGAGACCATGAATGTTCGCCAAACCTCCCGGAATCGAAGACATCTTCCCCGACCGGATCGACCGCTGGAACCGCATCATAGGCGCGGCCGAATCGGTCTTCCGTAAATACAACTACCGTGAAATAATAATCCCGGTCATGGAATTCACCGAGGTTTTCGCCCGCGGCCTTGGCGACGAAACCGACATCGTCTCGAAGGAAATGTTCACCTTCGAAGACAGGGGCGGGCGCAGCCTCACTCTCCGCCCGGAAGGGACCGCTTCGGTCGTGCGCGCCTATGTCGAAAACGGCGAATACAACAGGCTCGCGGCATGCAAGCTTTTCTACCGAGGCCCCATGTTCAGGGCCGAAAGGCCCCAGCGCGGAAGGCTGCGGCAGTTCAACCAGATCGGTGCGGAATTTTTCGGCAGCCAGGACCCCTACTACGATTACGAGATCATCGCAGTCGCAGACGGGATCGCGCGGGGTTCAGGCATAAAAGGATACGAGATACTCATCAACTCGATCGGCTGCACCGGCGACCGCGAGGCATATATCGCGCTGCTTAAAAAATTCTACGAGGGCAAAAAGGAGCGGCTCTGCGAGGACTGCAAAAAAAGGCTCGATAAGAACGCCATGCGGCTCCTTGACTGCAAGAATGAAAGCTGCAGGGATTTGAAGAAAGAGGCGCCGGTCATTACCGACCATCTGTGCCGCGACTGCGCCGAACACCACGATACGGTTAAGTCGTATCTGGCTTCGAACGGCGTCATCTGCAGGGACGACCCTTTCCTGGTGCGCGGCCTCGACTACTATACCAGGACGACCTTCGAATTCGTGTCTTCGCAGCTTGGCGGTCAGAACGCATTCGCCGCGGGCGGCCGCTATGACGGCCTTGTCGAGCATTTCGGCGGAAAACCGACCCCGGCTGTAGGATTCGCCGCCGGGATCGAGCGGATGTACCTGCTGATCGAGGACCAGGAAATCTCCTCGAGCGGGATCGACGCATACATCGTCCATGTCGGGGGGGAATCGCTCAGGCAGGCGGTCGAGCTCGCATCCCGGCTCAGGGACGCCGGATTCTCGGTCGACATGGATCCGGCGTCAAAGGGATTCAAGGCGCAGTTCAAAAAGGCGGACCGCGAGAAATCGCTTTACGCAGTGATTATCGGAGAAGACGAGAGCGCCGCCGGGACATGCACGGTCAAGGACCTGAAAACAGGCGAACAGAAAACGGTCAGTTCATCTGAATGCGCCGCAATGCTTGCGAAAAGTCAATGATGCACGCGACTCAGGAAACGGGCTGGCTGTTCCCAGAAGAGTTGCGGTTCGAGGGCCTTCGCCGCCTTCTGCGGTGATCGCGGCCCGAACGCTGGTCTGATCCCGAAGGCTGGCCGGAACCCGAACTCGAAACCGAAGCCGATCCCGACCTCAACCGGCTCAGTATACCCGGCTTCGCGTCCTTGATCTTCTTTCCAGGAAATTTCTTCCAGTCGATCTTGTGGGTGATATCGGCCAGCGCGAGCAGGTCCTTGTGGATTGTGTTTTCGTCGCCGTACCAGAGCGAAACTGTCGCGCCGGATTCCTTGGTAGCCTCGATCGCGGGGATGAAATCGCTGTCACCCGCGACGACGATCACATGCTGGATGTGGCCCGCTGCGGAGTGGCGCACCATGTCCACTGAAAGCAGGACATCCACCCTTTTCTGCTCGAAGTATTCGCGGTTCCCGTCCCTTCTGCGATGGAGCTTGCCCAGTCGCACACCCCACCTTGGCAGGCTTGTTATTTCATCCATGAACGCATCATGCTCCTCCATCCTGCGTTTCTCGCTGTCAGTCGGTTCGGGAGACATCCATGGCGCGCAATAGTAAAAATAGCAGCGCAGAAGGTCGAGCGGAACGGATTTCCGCAGTGGTTTTAAAAGATAGTCGGAGAGCTCGTCATATTTGGGCTCAATGTTGTTCTTTTTCAAAAATGACAGAAGATAGGCTCCATCAATAAAAATAGCGGCTCGCAAATTGTTCCTCCATTATTTCGTTTTGCTTTGCTTTATTTTGTCCGTGATAAAATAACAGGCGGCATCGTGCGCCGTAACCGGTTCCTGCGGGGATAAACAGTCCTGATGAAAATCCAGGGTCTCACGATCGAATGAGGTTTTCATGCCGCCGGCGAATATATGCGAGAATACCGGCATCCGCCTCCACTCCTGTTATTACAGACCTGGTGTATGTTACATGAGCGCCTGATCCTGTCAAATATAATATTGGAATATTAGCGGTTTGGGCGGATATCAATACACTAAAAAAACAATTGTCAGGCAGTATAGCCATGATAGAATATTGCCATTGAATCCGATCAAGGAGTCCCGCAGATTAAAAGGGCTTTCAGGCGGCATATTATCCTGCCACGGACCGGATCGAGATAATATTTTTCCGATATCAACGGTATGATCAATTCGTTCCACAAAGCTTTCAACACAGCTTCAATCCCCATATTGATGGCGGACGCATCAGGGAAAATTATCTGGATAAACGATTACTTCAACTCCCGCATCGGGGCACTGCTTCAGCATACAGGAGATGATCCCGGATGGCCCTTCGTCACGGCAGCCGATAAAAACACATTCACATCCACGATCGGCCGTGCGATCAAAGGAGATACGGCCGATGCCTTCAATACACAGATGTATTACCTGGATGGAACGATCAGAAATATCAGGTGGAACACCATGCTCATTCCTCACGGCGGGCGGCCGGGAGGAGAAATCGTCGCAATATCGGGCGTCGAAATGAATTTCTTCGCAGATAGTAGAACCGACATCAACGCTCTCGAGGAACGCTACAGGACTTTATTTGAGAATATCGGCGTCGGCATGTTATGCATTGCGGAAGACACGACGATCGCACTGGTCAACAGGGAATTCGAAAAAATGACCGGCTATTCCAAAGAACAGGTCGAAGGGAAGATGAGCTGGATCGAGTTCATCAAGGATGACGAGAACCTCGCAAAGATGAAACAATACCATACGATCCGCAGAATCGACCCGGATACCGCGCCGGGGGTGTATGATACGAAATTTGAGACCGCAACCGGCAAGATCCTGGATGTCATTGTTCGGGTGGCCATGATCCCCGGCACCGCATACAGCATAGGATCCATACTCGATATCACAGAGAGAAAAATTGCTGAAAACACACTCCGCGAAAGTGAGGAAAAATACCGCACACTGGTAAATAACATCCAGGATTCATTATACAGGACTGATTTGAAGGGAAATCTCACATTCATAACACCTTCGGGGGCGCGCAACCTGGGATTTGAATCAACCGACGAGCTTATAGGGATGAATGTCGCTGAAGAATTTTACGAAAATCCCGGTCAGAGGGTATTGCTCCTTGATGAGATATACAGGATCGGGAAAGTGGTCAATTATGAAGTGAAACTGAAACGCAGGGATGGCACTACATTTCCGGCTCTGATAAACAGCCATCTTTATTATGACGAGAAAGGCGACATCCAGGGAGTTGAGGGAATATTAACCGACATAACCCAGCGCAAAAAAATTGAGGAAGAGACCCGGAAACTCGCCTCAATCGTCAGGCATAGCAATGAACTGATAAACCTCTCCCATCTGGATGGGAGGATGGTATTTCTTAATGAAGCCGGATCAAGGATGCTCGGCATCGACCAGAAAGACATTGAGAAAATAAACATACTTCAGGTGATCCCAGACCATATTAGGGGGCTGGTTGAAAATGAGCTGCTTCCATCACTTATTGAAGGCAAGTCATGGGAGGGCGATTTGCAATATATCAACCTCAAGACAGGCAGGTTGACTGACGTGCATGCCATGGCCTTCACCATCGACGACCCGGACACTGGTTCGCTGAAGTATCTGGCAAATGTTTCCCAGGATATTACCTGGCGCAAGGTGACCGAAGAGAAATTCACTCAAGTTTTCATGATGGCGCCCGACGGCATCAGCATCACAAGAATAGAGGACGGCATGATAATCGATACGAACGAGGCGTTCGAGGAAATGCTCGGCTGGAAACGCGCCGAAGTAATCGGGCGCACTTCGCTGGATATCAATTTCTGGGACGATCTTGCAGACAGGGTGTTCATGGCAAACGAGCTGAAAGCCGGTAGGGAAATACGGCAGCGTGAATGCAGGTTCAGACGCAAGGACAATTCCCCGGGAATCGGGCTTTATTCCAGCAAGCCGATACAGATCGCTGGAGATGAATGCCTGATATTTATTATGCAGGACATCACCGCGCGCAGGCTTGCTGAAGAAAGCTCCCGGCAGTCAGAGGAAAAATTCACGAAAATCTTCATGTTGTCTCCTGACTGTATTGCTATAACTCGATTGAGCGACGGCATGATCATCGACGTCAACATCGGGTTCGAGGAAATCACCGGCTGGACGCGGGAAGAGGCGACAGGTAAAACATCGATCGACATCATGTTCTGGGCCGGACTTGAACAGCGCGAAAGAATGATTGACGACCTCCAGGCAGGCAGGGAAATCAAGCACCGCGAATTTCAATTCAGACGGAAAGACGGCACGGTTCGCGAGGGGATTTACTCGGCTCGAACGATCCAGATCGCAGGAGAGGAATGTCTGATCTTCATACTCAATGACGTAACCGAAATCAAGGAGACTGAAAAAATACTGATAAAGAACGAGCAACGGCTTCACGGAATCACGACGAATATACCAGGCGTCGTTTACCAGTTCTATGCGAAAGACAACGGCGAATACGGCATCAGCTATGCCAGTGAAAGAATTACGGAAATCTTCGGATTGCCTGGAGACCTTGAATCGATATTCCCGACCTTCATCTCCCGGCTGTGCCAGGAAGACAAAGAAAGATTTCTCAACTCGATCAGGGAGGCTCAGGAAAAAATCGCACCATGGAATTTTGAAGGCCGCTTATTAAAACCGTCGGGTGAAATAATGTGGTTCAAGGGGCTTTCAACACCGGTAAGGAGCGATGATCGTGTTGTCTTTGACGGAATTTTCCTCGACATTACGGAGCAAAAACTGGCCGAAGAAAAATCCCGCCAATCTGAGGAAAAGTTCACTAAAGTTTTCATGACTACGCCTGATTGCATCGTGATTACCCGATTGAAAGACGGTCAAATCATGGATGTCAACCGCGGATTCGAGGAGATTTCGGGATGGAAAACACATGAGGTAATCGGACGGACCGCCATGGAAATCAATGTCTGGAATGACCTTGTCGAACGAGACAAAATGGTGAATGATTTAAAAGCAGACCTGGATGTCCTGAATCGTGAATCACGGTTCAGGCGCAAAGACGGTTCGTTGCGCAATGTAAACTATTCAGCCCGGAGAATAAAGATTGCCGGCGACGATTGTATTATCTTTGTCCTGCAGGATATAACCAATCTCAAGGAGGCTGAACGATCTCTCCGCAGTTCTCTCGATGAAAAAGAGCTCCTGATCAAGGAGCTGTACCATCGGACCAAGAACAATATGCAGGTCATCAGCGGCTTGCTCAAACTCAAGTCAGCCGGTACAGATGATCAAGAGATACATGATCTCTTCACCGATATTGAAACCAGGATACAGACCATGGCCCTGGTGCACCAGAAACTGTACGAATCGCAGAATCTTACCGATCTCAACCTGCATGATTTCATTAATAGCTTTGCGGAATTGATAACCAGAAACTATGCCCTTATCCCGGAAAAAATATCCATCAGGCAATCGGTTGACAGCATCCCGATATCAATCGACGTGGCCATGCCGCTGAGCCTTGTTTTGAACGAGCTCATATCAAATTCGCTCAAGCACGCTTTTCACGGGGAAAGCCACGGAGAAATCCTGATTAAAATCGAATCCGCCGGAAAGAATCTGAAGTTCGAATACAGGGACAACGGCATCGGACTCCCGGAAGGATTTGAACCCTCGGTATCGGCGACCCTCGGTATGAATATCATACACACTATTTCGAAAAATCAGCTGGGAGGCGAGATTATTTTTTTGAAGGGGAAGGGATTCGGGTGTATAATCAATATAAAAACCAACCTCTACCGAAGAAGGATATAATGGCCGCGAAAAAGAAACTGATGATTGTCGAAGACGAGATGATCACCGCGATGAGCCTGCGGCATGAGCTGATGCATCTCGGTTATGAAGTGACCGACATCATCGCCTCAGGAGACGAAGCCGTAAAAAAAGCGTTCACCGACATGCCGTCAACCATACTCATGGATATAAACCTCATAGGAGAAATGGACGGCATTGAAGCAATCCAGAAAATCCACGAGCAAATGCCGATTCCCGTGATATACATGACGGGGTATTCAACCAAGGAAATTAAAGACAGGGCGCTGCAGACAGCGCCCCTGGCCTACCTTGAAAAACCGGTCAACATCCAGCATATCAGAAAAATTCTTGAACGCCAATGCTGAACAAACGCTCTCCGGTGCAGCTATTCATTCATCGAATACAGGCCCTTGAGGGCGTACACGTGCTCCTTCCATATCTTGCTGAAGCGCTCGGGATTCGCGAGCGGCGTCTTGATCATGGCGAGCGAGTACTCCCTCTGGGCGTCGCTGTTGCTCGGCTTGGAGTGGATGTTCAGGGCGAACTTCGAGAAATCGCGCACCATGAAGTCGAAGATCTCGTCGAGCAGGGCGTCTTCGACATTGAAGTGTTTGCGGTTCTCGATGATGAGCTGGCCGTACGCCACCAGGCACAGGATCTCTCCCAGGGCCAGCAGGTAATCGATGTCCTTTGCCTGCTTCTCGTCCGGGCTCGCCTTGGCCAGAAACTTCTTGAAGAGCCTGATCTGCTCCTTGAATATGTTCACGTTCGGAAGATCGACGCTATCGTAGGCGATGTTGTAATCGTGGAACTGTATCTTGGAGAGCCCGCCGGTCGGTCCCTGCCTGAACATGAAGGAATCGTTGCCGTTGTCATCCCGCCTGGGAACCTCTTCGTACTGACCGGGATTGAAGAAATAATTTTTCATGAACTTCACGATCAGGGCCATGTTCACGTGCACCGTGCCCTCAAGCTTCGGAAGCATGCGGATCTCGTGCGCCGCGATCTCGAAGAAGGGCTCGCTCTCGAATCCGCGCGCAGCGATGACGTCCCACAGGAGGTTGATCACCTCCTCGCCCTCGCGCGTCACCTTCATCTTCACCATGGGATTGTACAGTAAATAACGGCGGTCGTTGTCGTTTGCGGAGCGCATGTAATCGGTCGCGCGTTCGGCAAAGAGCTTCATGGCCACCAGGCGGCAGTAGGCGTCGACGAACAACCTGCGCACGTGCGGGAAGTCGGTCACAAATTTTCCGTACAGGTTCCTGTTCGCTGCATGGTCGATGGCCTCGTAGAGGGAATGGGTGCACAGCCCGATCGATCCCCACCCCAGGTTGAATTTGCAGACATTGATCGTGTTGAGCATGTCGTCCCAGGCCTTGGGGCCGCGCTCCATGATGTCGGAATCGGTAATTGGATAATCGTGCAGCGCGAACTCGGCCACGTAATTCTGCTCGTTCACCACGCTCCTGATGCATTCATATTTTTCATGCTTCGAATTCACCGCGAAGAAGACATACTCGCCCGTGCCGTCGATCTTGCCGAA
>Ga0116154_10002346_pt1 | contig 14517 bp, 10 predicted proteins | sample AD_UKC030_MetaG_FD_89898 | JGI IMG/M metagenome (GOLD analysis project Ga0116154, IMG submission 89898) | Active sludge microbial communities of municipal wastewater-treating anaerobic digesters from USA - AD_UKC030_MetaG | ecosystem: Engineered > Bioreactor > Anaerobic > Digestate | place: USA...
GGACTGCTGCCGTTGTTCGAGGAATTCGTCGAGCGCGGCGGGCGCCTGGTGTGGTCGGGGCCGCCGCCGCGAGTCGATTTGGCGGGCGGCGACGTTCTGGCGCGGTGGCAGAGGCTCTTTGGCATCCGCACAGTTGGTTTTCACGCGCAAGGCCTGCTGGCGCCAGGCGAGGTCGTCGCCTTCGAAGGCCGACTCGAGAGCGTCCCGCACCAGACCATCCTGACCCATCTCCTGGTCGATCATATCTACCCGGTCGAACCGGACACGACCAGCGCGGTGGTTGCGCGATGCGGCGCGAAGGCGATCGGTGTCACCTCGACGCGAGGGGGCAAAGGCTCGGTCACGTATCTGGGTTTTCGCCCGCGCGACGATCAGGCGGCATCGCTCGGTTACGAGACGCGCACCTGGTTCGAGACGCTGCGGGCCTTGGGCGCTTATCCGGCGTCGCAAGCCGATCTGCCGGTGAATGACAATCCCAGCGTGGTGTCGCGCGAATCACCCTTGCTTGCCTGCCGGTTCCCCAACGGCACCGTGACCCTCGCCGTCCATTACCGGTCTCACATCGAGAGTTGGCCGGGCGGTTTCCACCGGGACGCCGACCAGGACGCCGAAGTTCTCAAACAGAATCCACTGCCTTCGGACAGGATCGATTGCGCGGGCGGGTTGCGCGTTGCCGGCCACGACGTGCGGTATCGGGGCCGGTTGTTGGTCGCTTTCCAGGTTGGTGGGGACAGCCAATTGAAGGCGTTTGGCGGATATGATTGCGCGTCGATTCATTTGGACGGCGTCGAACACACGTTTGCCGAGCAGCCCGTCGCTCATCTCGCCTGGGCGCCGGTGGCGGAAAACCGCCGCGTTCCGGGTGGGGCGATCATCGAGATCTGGGCGGCCAGCACGGGGCCCGTGCGCATTCCGATGGCCGATGGCGCGGCCCGAGGCCGTCTCTTTCTCGCCGGCGCCGCGCCCGGCGCGTTGGGCGAGGAACTCGACTGCGCATTGCGCGACGGCGCGCTGGTGTTCGATCCTGCGTCACGGGGTCGGCGTCGGCACTTCTACCTCCTCTAACCGCATAGCAGTCATTTTGTGAAATCTGACTGCCGTGTGAACAGACGGGGTGGGAAGCATGCGGGTTGGCAGCCCGGACATCCGACGCCGCGAAGCCTTGCACGACCGTGATGCGCTTCGTGCATGCCGGCCATCCAGGTTGGGTGTGTCATGCGGACTCGCGGAGCTCGGCCCTTCGACCGGCAATGAGCCCGGGGACGACCATCATGTGAAGGGCGAGCAGGAGGAGGAGACCGGCGACCAGGAACACCGCGAACAATCCCGCCATGCCCCACTGCGTGTGAACAGGCACCTCAGCGAGTGAGAAGAAAGGTCTCAACTGCTCCTGACGCACGACGTCCCGCAGAGCGACCAGGGGCGCCAGGGCCAGGAAGAACGCCAGCGAAGCCATGAGCGGATAGGCCCACGAGGCTTTGTATCGCCCCAGGAAGACAAGCACCAGGCCGACGGACGCCATGGCCGTGCCCAGACCCAGGAGCAGCTTGGCCAGGCCCGCCGAGGTGACGTGTGAGCGAAGGTCGTCCGGCATCGCAGAAAGGATCCAGACACCGGCAACTGCTTCGAGCACCATGCCCAGGACGGCCACGCTCACGGCAATCCGGTGATTGTGTCTTCCCTCTTCGGTCAGACCCCACTTGAGCATCATGACGCCCCGGAACAGGATGGCGACGCCCGCCACCGTGAAACCGGGCGCCAGAATCAGCAACCACCGCGCAAAGAGCGTTGGGTCGTCCATGTTCAGATTCCGGCCTCCAGGCGACTTCGCGTAAAGCCCCATCCACTTCTCGGGCGAGACCGACAACGTGATGTTATTGACGAAGAAGAAGCCGACGCCCAGCAGTGCCATCGCCGCCAGAACCGAGAGTAGCAGGACGCCGGGATGCTCCGGGTTCTTCACGAGCTTCTGGTAGTAGAACACCCCGTACAGGAAGACCACCAGGGGAATCACCAGAATCCAGTGAAACCCGAGCAGAATCGACGAGGAGTAAAACATCTGCCCGTACAGAACCTGGACGAAGAGCAGCGGGGGTATGCCGAACGTGATCAGGTACGAGGTGCCCAGCGGCAGCAAATCCCGCAGATACCTCGCCAACCGGTCGTCGTACTGCTTCCTCGCGATCCTCAGCCACAGGTAGATGAAAACGCTCCCGACCGTCAGGTTCATCGCCAGGAAGTGCAGGGTCAGCGTGAAGTAGGACAGCGCCTGCAGCAGGATCGGCGGAACCGGATAGCCCAGCGGATCGGGACTCGGGATTGGAAGACCGCCGCCGCTCGCGGTCGCAGCGGCCAGCACGCCAGCCATCGCGAGTGCGGTGCTCATTGCGCCACCTCCGCCCCAGCCACTTCGAGACCGCGCAACGCCTGCCCGCGCCCGCCGGGGTCGAGACCGTTCCTTTCGGCCGTGGCCTGCGGATCGCGCACCAGGTCGCGCGGATCGACGGTCTCGCCGCGGAGGGAGAGCACGTAGGCCACCAGTGCGGCCTTGTCCAACGCATCCCCCTGAAACGGCGGCATCACCCCCATGTCCTGCATCGTGCCCAGCCACCGGGAGCCGAACTCGGGAGTCCAGTCGCGGGTCCGGTAGACCACGGACCGATAACCGTCGCGCGTGTGGCAACTGGCGCATTGGAGGCGGAAGACCTGTTCGCCGTGGGCGAGCGTGCGGGGCGCGACGCCGCCGCGCCACTTGGCCTTCTCAAGATAGGAACCATTCAGTTGAGCCGGGTCTTTGGCGTCCTTCACCCAGAGCCCGTTCGAGTAAAGGACCCCATGAATCACGTACGGTTTGCGGCCCATTTCACGGAAGAACTCCGCCCCCATAATCCCCAACTGGGCCACCAACAGCATCGAGATGGCCGCAATGGTGTTGACCGTCTTGGGATACGCGGCGAACACCAGCGTTCCCACGACCAGAAGCGTCCCCGCCACCCCGGCGAGGATGGCCATCCGGGTGAGCGCCGAGAGCGTCCCGCCAACCACTCCCACGGTTCCACCGCCAAGGATCGAGACCGTGCTTGCGGGCAGGGTCGTGAAGTACCAGTAGCTCAGGCCGGGAACCAGGATCGCCGCGGGAATCACCCACTTCACGCAGAACTGGATGATGCGCGCCTTGAATTCCTCATCCCGGATGCGGCTCGCCACGAGGAAACCGGCCAGACCGGCCAGCAGGAACATCGTCACGGTGCGGATGAGCAGAGCCGGGAAATACCCGGGATTGAAGAACCCGGCCGCGATGTCCTTGTTCTCGAGCGTCCAGGCGCCCGGGGTGAGCATGAACGTCAGGATGCCGTTGATCACCACCAGAGATCCCCAGGCGATGACGAAGTAGGCGCCTGCGAGAAAAGTCTGCATCCGCGGCGTGTTGCGTTTGAACCCGTAGTAATACAGGTAGAGCACGGTCAGTTCGCCCAGGAAGAAAACCCACTCGATGGCCCAGGCGAAGACGAACTGGTGAATCAGCAGGCTGGTGGCTTCGGCGCTTGCCAGTTGGATCGAGAACCAGATGCCAACGCCAGTCGTGGCCCCCACAACCGTCGTGTACACCAAAAAGAAGGTGGCGAACTTGTGCAGCCAGTCGCGGATCCGCTGCCCGTCAGGCTGTCGCCTCGACCAGATCTCGGCCACGACCAGGAACGCGCCCCCGCCCACCGCGACATGCGAGATGAGCACGTGGATGATCGCGATGATCGCCACCACCAGACCCGCGCCCAAGCCCCCGACATCCCAGATTGGATAGTTCATCTCTTTTGCCTGTCAAATCGTCCGGCCAGGCCCCTTCGCCTCAGGAGATCCAACCCCACACGGTCAGCACAACAAACCCGGCCAGCAACGCCACCCCCGCCCGCTCGATCCATGTTCCGCGCCTGTCCGAAGGCACCGCCCGGTCGAAAAACGGGACCAGCGCGCACAACAGCGGGACAATCCCCATCAGGGCCATTCCCGCATACTCGAGCTTCCCGGGGAAGAGCTTCAGCGCCTGGTACTGCGCCAGGAAATACCACTCGGGCTTGATGCCCAGCGGCGCCGCTCCGAACGGATCCGCTTCCGCTTCCAACGCCCTGGGCCAGACCGCCGAGAGCGCCACCAGCAACGCGAAGGCCGCCAGCCAAACGGGCAGCTCCGACGCGAAATAGTCGAAGAAGAACTTCTTGTGCTTCTTCTGACGCGCCGGCAGAGCCGCAAACGAGTCGGGCTCGCTCATCCCCTGGATCTGCACGAAAAGCAGGTGCATCCCGATCAACCCCAGAACCGCAAGCGGCAGCACCACCACGTGCAGCACGTAGAATCGGCCGATCGTGTCGGTGGTGACCGTCGGCCCGCCTCGCAGCAGGCTGGCCATCCAGGGGCCGAGACCCGGCGCTTTCTCCATTTCCGTCAAGCCGACGTTGGTCGCGAAGAACGAAAGATCGTCCCACGGGAGCAGATAACCCGAGAATCCGAAGGCCATGCAGAGCCCCAGCAGCGCCAAACCGACCAGCCACGTGCCCTCGCGAGGCGCCCGATACGCCTTCATGAAGTACGCCGAGAACATGTGCAGAAAGAGCGTCAGGATCATCAGGTTCGCCGACCAGTGATGGATGCTGCGCATCAGATTGCCGTAGGGCACTTCCATCACGATCCGTTGCACCGATTGCCAGGGCTCGGCCGGTCGATAGTAGACCATCAGCAGGATCCCCGTGAAAACCTGGATCGCGAAAAAGAAGAGTGCCAGACCGCCCATCATGTACCACGCGGCGTGCCGATGCTCGGGCACTTTCTTGTTCCTTAAGAAATCGACAATGGGCCACACCGGGAACCGCGCCAGCAGCGCCCGACCCAGCTTGCCCAGCGCCTTGTCCGCTGGCGGCAATTCCTTCAGAGCCTCCTCCGGTACCGTATGCATGTGATCTGCTTTTCTAGCCCGCATCGCCCCACGTTCTGTGGTCCTTCGGCTTCGCCAGGGTCACAACTCGATGAAACATGCGGGCTAGGCCTTCTCCGACCGATAGACATACAGAAGCCCGCCCTGTTCCGCCACCCGGTACCGGGTCAGCGGTTTGGGAGGCGGACCCGACACGTTCTTTCCCTCCAGATCATAGACCCCTCCGTGGCAATGACAGTGAATCGAGCCGCCTTGGAACTCGACGTTGCACCCCGCATGCGTGCATTTGGACGACAGCGCCCTCAACTCGCCCTCGGACGTTCTGAAAACCACCAGACCTCCCCCCGCAAAGCCCGCGTTCCGCCCCTGGCCGGGCTGCGCGATGTCTTCCGCCTTCACCCCCTCGATTGGCGCCTTCCCCTCCGCGTCAAACGGGTCTTTCGGAATCGTTGGGGCAAGGTATCGGTAGACCGGGTAGAGCAATCCGCCCGCCCAAGCCATCGACAACAGGCCCAACCCCCCCAGGAAGCGGCGCCTGCCCCCGTCCCCCTCCCGCCTGGTTCCATTCGAGTCTGTCATCGTCCCTCCCGTTTGTGGCAATCGAGATTCACTTCAGCCCCAATGCCCTCCAGTCGATTGCATGCCGGTCGCCTCCAGCCGCCCTGGAAATGCTGCACCCGCCCCTCGAAGGGTCTTGGAGCCAGATCGCGATCCGACTTTCGCACCGCTTCCATCAGCCCTCACCCTACCAAGCCGCTCTGCTGCTGTACACCGGATTTCCTGGCGTGCTCCCCCTTCGCGGGACAATGCCTTTGACTCCTCCCAGGGCCTGAACACGGTGAGCGCCGATCACCGGGATTCTTCCCAGGTCTCGCACAGGCGGATGATCTCCGCGTCGCTGGCGCTGGGTGAGGGGAGGATGACGAGACGCGCCCGCGCTCGAGCCGTTTCGCCCGCCTTGAGGTCGCGTCCGAAAAGGGACAGGTAGGTCGAGTAGTGTCCATCGCTCTCGTGCGGCGTCGCGATCGCAAAGCAGTCGGTCGGCGCGGCCATCAGAATGGCGGCCAGACCTGCGCCTGGGGCCCGTCGAACGGCTAGCGGCCTGGCCAGCGGCGGACGAATCACCCAGGCGACCGGGTGCGGTTCGAGCTGCCAGCGTCCATCCCGAATGACCCCGGCCGCGGCGTCGTCGCGCGGGAAGATCTGCCAATCGCCTGCAGGCTTGTCAGCGGCGAAGAATCCCGACCGATTGGGCGTGGATGTGCTGTCCCGGGCGTAGACGATCGAGTTGGTGAACGGCGCGCTGAAGTAAGAAGCCAGAAACGATTCGAAGGCTTCGAGGTCACTGACCGCGCGGACGGTGGTCTCGAGGTCGAGTGTGGCCGGGCCGGCCCAGCGATAGAGTGCCTTCAGCTCGATGGGGCGTTCGGGCGTGGCCGGGAACAACACCTCGACCGCGCCGTCGGGGCGCAGTGTGGCGGTGCTGGGCCAATCCCAGGCGCCGCCTCCATGGCGTTTGCCCCGGGTGAACACGCGATAGTGACTGAACAGACCGTTGCTGCTGTCCAGGCGCGTGGCGGTCGGGACGTGAACGACGGAGGAGAGCCCGAGCGATTTTCCGCCCGCGCGCAAGCGTCCGCGCAGGACACCGGTGTCGAACTCGAATCCGCCGTCGGCGGCGGGTTTGAAGGCTGGGGCTCCGTGGCTGGCGACGGCGCAGAGCGCCGCCAGCAGACAGGCGGCTGCGGGCATGAACGTGGTCATTGGGTGGAGAGTGTGCTCCGCACCGATCGAAAGCCAAGCGCCGATTCACGCCGCTCTATTTAGATGCGACCCCATTGTCTTTCCGCTCTTTGGATCGCCATGCCCGTTCGCGTCGCTTCGCCTCCTGTCGCAACAGGGCCTCGGCGGACCAGCCGCGCTCCTGGCAGAGAGCGGCGAGTTCGAACAACGCCCTAGCAACCTGGGCCGGCGTGCGGCAGTCTTTCCGGGGAGGAAATCCTGGAGGGGGCGGAGAGGCGCGGAGGGGCTCCGCGACTTTCGCTTTGACCGCCTTTTTCCACAGTTTTTGCGCGCGCATGAGGGCGGGAAGGTGGCGGGGAATGCCGTCCATTGCCGAGGTGCGTTCGCTTTTTGTGCCGCGTTTCTCGTCCCGCTTGAGGCGATCCCATTGGGCCCAGACGGCGGCGGCGGTGTTGGCCGTGGCGGTGCCGAAGACGTGCGGGTGGCGATAAATCAGTTTGGCGACGAGCTTTCGGGCGACAGACGTGAAGTCGAAGGCGCCGCGTTCGCGGCCCAGTTGGCAATGGAAAACGACTTGCAGCAGCAGATCGCCCAGTTCCTCTTCGAGTTCCTGGTCGTCGCCGGACTCGATCGCATCGATCATCTCATAGACCTCCTCGACGGCATGATAGCGGAGGGTCTGGTGGTCCTGCTCGCGGTCCCAGGGGCAACCGTCGGGCGCGCGCAAGCGGGCCATGATGGTCAGCAATTCGTCAATCGGCGTGGGCATAGGCAGGAGGGCGCACAGACCCTAAAGGACAACCAGGTTGTCGCGGTGCACCAGCACGGTGCGGGTGAGGTTCTTGGCGCGGATCTGGTCGGCGGCGAATCCGGGGATGCCGCGGGCGAACTCGGTGCCTTCCACGTCGCAGATGCGCACGACGTCGCCGGCGCGGAACTCGCCTTCGCAGCGGATCACCCCCGGCAACAGGAGGCTCTTGTTGGCCTCGCGCACGGCCTGGCGGGCGCCATCGTCCACGACCAGAGTCCCGCGCGGGTGATGGAAGAAGGCGATCCAGCGTTTGCGGCCCTGGAGCTTGCGTTCACGCGGAACGAACATCGTGCCTTCGGCCTCGCCATCGAGAATCCTGGCCAGCACGCCGCGGCGCCGGCCGCTGGCGATCACCAGCGGAATGCCCGAGCGCGTCACGATGCGTCCGGCATCGATCTTGGTGGTCATTCCGCCCACGGCAGTCGCGCTGAGCGTGCCGTGTCCGAGGCGGACGATCCCGTCGTCGATTTTCTCGACAGCGGGCAGGAGTCGGGCGTCAGGTTGTCCGTAGTTTTGGATCAGGCCGTCGACGGACGTGAGGATGACGAGGAGATCGGCTGGAAGCAGGCAGGCGACCAGTGCTGAGAGCCGATCGTTGTCGCCGAACTTGAGTTCCGTGACCGAGACGGCGTCGTTTTCGTTGATGATCGGGATGACGCCGCGTTGCAGGAGGGTGACGAGCGTGTTTCGGGCGTTGAGGTGGCGGTCGTGGTGTTCGAGGTCTTCATGGGTGAGGAGCACCTGGGCCACGTGCAACCCGTGACGGGCGAACAGTTTTTCGTAGTTGGCCATCAGGCGCGACTGACCCACCGCGGCGCAGGCCTGCAATGCGGCCAGATCGGTCGGGCGCTTGTCGAAGTTCAGCACACCCATGCCCGCGCCGACCGCCCCCGAGCTGACCAACACCAACTCGCGGCCGGCTTGCCGCTGCCCGGCCACCTGGGCGGCCAGTTGCTCCATTTGCCCGAGGTCGGGTTGCTTGCGGCTGTCCGTCAGGATGCCGGTTCCCAGCTTCACGACCACGCGGCTGATGTCTTCAGGCATCTTGCGTCGCACAAAAACTGAGTAACAAACCGCCGTTCGGGTGTCGAGGGACGAAAACGGATGGGCACTGCGGAGTTCACAGTGTGTGCGTGCCGAGAGAACCGCGAACAAGGCTCAGAAGCTTACCCGAAGCCGATAGAACTTTCCCGAGGCATCCGGCGATTCGAGGGTATACGCCGAGGTCCCGTCACTGAGGATCGGCCCGGGCGGAGTGACCCAGGGGCTCGATTGCGCGAGATCGGCCGTGGCTTCGAGGGTTGCCCCGCTGGTTCTGGCCGGCCAGGACACCTTGACCCATTGGGGGGCCGAGCGCTCGACCGTGACGCGCGCGATGGCGGGGTAGAGGAGGTTGACCGTGGCCGTGCCTGAGAGCTGGAGAATCAGGCGCCCGTCGCCGGCCAGGAATTGATGCGGGCTGCCCAGGCCGACCGGTTTGCCGTCGATCTCGAGGGCGGGGGCGCGTGTCAGGCCGTTGATCAGGACCGAGTAGGATCGCGCGGACCATCCTTTGACGGTGAACCGGACTCCGTCGATGCGCTCCTCGATCGCCGTGATCTCGCCGGGCGCATGGACCAGCAGGGCGTGGCGATTCAAGGCCGCGAAGTCGTAGAGCGGCGGTTCTTCGAGCAAGCGGACGGCAGGCGCCAGGACTGTGGCGGGGTTGATCGCTGGGCCGTTGCGGGTCTGGGGACGCAGGTTGTAGCTATCGGGCAAGAGACCGCGATAATCGGGGTCGTCGATCGGGTAGCAATGCTGGATTCCGGCCGCGGTGATGCCGTCGGCGATCCGCTTCCAGGGGCCGTCCGGGTCGTGTCGGGCAAAGCGGTAGAGGGCGTCGGCATAGACCAGGCCGCACCATTGCACGGGCAGACCGATCCAGTTGGGCGCGACCCAGGCCGTCGCCCCGAGGACGGGGATCGTGCCATAGACGCCGACAGGGTTGGACGTGGGCGGACTGAGATAGACAAACGGCACGCCCGTCCAGGCCCAATAGCGGGCCTGTTCGAGGAACCCCGGGTCGCGCGTGAGTTCGAACCCGATCGTGTAGACGCGGACGAGATGGGCTGAGGCCAGGATGTCGGGCGTGTGCAGCGGAATCTCCCAGGTCTGTGCCCCGCGCGGGACTGTGTTGCGGAATTGATCGAGGGCGCGCAGGTGGCGCAGGCCCAGGGTGCGCAGGACGGGATTGCCGGAGAAGAGGGCATCGTTGAGCAGTGACTGCAGGACGGCGGCGGTGAGGCCGTTGGCGTCGGGCGCCCAGTGAGTCCGTCCATAGTCCAGTCCGTTGGCCGGTTTCTGGTAATGGACCGAGCCATCGGGCTGGAACCGGCCAAGCAGGGCGTTTCCGTGCGCCTGGGCCGCCACAGCGTTGTCGGAGACGGCGCCATAGATCAGGGCCGGGAGCGGGTAGGTGACATGGCCGACTTGGGCGCTGTTGTAGTTCGCAGGCGGCACGAGCGCCAGGGCGTCTTGTGCACTGGTCCGGAGGCGCGCGGCCAGATCCGTGTCGCCCACTTTCGGCGCGAGCCAATCCATATACAGGGCGGCGTCGGCACTCGGTCCCGACGAGAAGCCCGGGGCGGCATGGCGATAGCGGTTCCCATCGCGGATCTGCGAGTCAAGCCAGCCCCGTGCGGCGAGGGCGAAGAAGTCGTCCGTGCTCATTCCGATTCCGGGCACGGGCGGGAGGCCGAAGAGGCGGACGTACTGCTGCACGGCGGGGACAACGGACCCCCCGCGCCCGCCGAGGAGAAGAGCGCTGACCGTGACACTGCGGTTGGCGGCGAGCGTGACGGTGTCGTAAGGGAGCAGGCTGCTTTCCTCGCGGTTGATGCCGTCGGAGCCGGGGAAGAGCAGGCCCATGAGATGCGATTGGGTGCCGAAGAAGCGGTCGGGTGAATCGAAAACGGCGCAGGTGTTGGGTTGATCGCGGTTCCATGCCAGTCCCACGTAGCGTTCCTGGGCGGCCAGAGCCATGAGAGGAAACGTCAGTTTCAGGGTATCGGGCACCTGGCGATCCGAGCCCGGCGGATTGAGGTCCGCGGTGGAACTGCTCGGTTCGTTGTCGAGATACTCGACACCCGCCAGAAGGGCCTGGATCTTGTTTGTGCCGTAATCGCCCAGACCGGCCAGCAGTGTGAAGACAGGCAGGTAAAGCACCGCGCGCTCCTGGTCCGCGCTGACGCGGGTCGAGACGCCCAGCGCTCCGGCCTGGTTCAGCGTGAACGCCTGCTCGATCTGCCACCTGGCGCCGTCGGGATCGGTGCAGACGGCTTTTGCTCGAATCGCGCCGCCGATCATTCTGTCGGCCAGCAGGCTCAGCGGCTGGTGCTCGATCGTGACGACGGCATCGGGACCATATCCGAACGGGAGCCAGCGCACCTGGCTGTTGTGCACGTAGCCGACCAGGGCCCGGTTGTTGCCGCATGCCAGGCGTTGACCCGCAACGTGGATCTCGAATTCGCCCAAACCGCCGCGGCCATGAATCAGTTTGAGATCGCCCGATTCGAGCGTGACGGCATCCGGACCGGGGCCGGATGGGGCAGGGGAAGGCCAGGCCGGCGGGTGGAATGCCACGCGCGGCTCGAACCGGAGTCCGTTGAGCACGCATGTGCCGCTGGTGCCGGGCGGGTCGAAGCGCAGGCGATAGCTCGGCCCCAGGGCGGGCAGGCGGACTTTTGCATCGTGCCACTGGCCGCCTCCCGGAACGGCGAACCGGACCGAGTTCTCTTCAGTCGCATGGGTGTTGAAGTAGAAGATCTGCGCCATGCCGCCTTGATCGGACTTGAAGCGGATGTGAAGCCAGAGCGGGGTGTCGGCGGGGTAATTGCGGACCGGCCCGATCGTGTAAGGATCGCTGCCGGTAATGGACAGCACCATGCCATCGGCGTTGCCTGCGATGGGACCGAGGTCGTGGGTTGGCTGCCATCCCTGCCGGTCGGCGGTCTTCGTGAAGTCCCACGACGGCAGTGGGGCGGGATGCGCGCTGAACGCCGACGCGAGGACAAGGGAGGCGATGAGGGATCCGAGGGCTCGATGCATTGGGTGTGATGGCAAAGCCGTTCAAACGCTCTTGCCGACGGAGAAGGCCTTGGCGACGAGCCCGCCGATTCCGTAGTAGGCTTGAGTGTCCGGAGCGAACACAAGCGGTTTGACCTTCAGGATGTCGGCGTTGCCGTCGTTGGTCATGGCCGTCTCGTCGACTTTGACGTCGACCACTTCGCCCACGAACTGGGTGTGCAGACCCAACTCGATCGTGTGGGCCAGCCTGCACTCGAGGACCATCGGGAATTCCGCAACATAGGGGGCGTCCACCAGGTCGCTTCGCACCGGGGTGAGCTTCACATCGGCGAACTTGTCGACTTCGCGCCCGGAGACCAATCCGAAGCGATCGACGGCCTGGACATGGGCTTCGGACGGGATACTGATCGTGAAGGCTCTGCGCGCGATGATGTTGCCGTGGCTGTAGGTGGCCTTGCGCAACGACACGGCCACACACGGTGGTTTCGAGCAGCAAATGCCTCCCCAGGCAGCCGTCATGACGTTGGGCTTGCCGCGGGGATCGTAGGTCCCCACGATAAACACCGGTGTGGGATACAGCAGTGTCTTGGGTCCGAGAGATTTCTTCATAGAACGAGCCTGTTGAACTAGTGTCCGCCCGAAGCCCCGACACCGTGCAGGGCCTCCGCACGGCTGAGCCTGGGCCACGCATAGCCGTAAATGCCAATGAGCAGAAAGCAAACCATCGGCACCACAAAGGCGCGCGACATGTCGTAGTGGTCGGCCACAGCCCCCATCCACTTGGGCAGGACCGCGCCGCCCATGATACCCATGACGATAAAAGCCGACGCGCGCTTTGCCCGGGCGCCCAATCCATAAATGCCCAGGGCGAAGATGGTGGGGAACATGATGGACATGAAGAAGTAGCTGAGAAAGACCGAGATCACGGAGATCCAGCCCAGCTTGAAGAAGACCAGCAGGCAGGCCGCCACGTTCAGCATGCCATAGAGTCCCACCACGCGGTGCGCGGAGTATTTGCGCAGCAGCGCCGCCCCGGTGATCCGTCCGATCAAAAAGCAAATGAACCCAAACGACGCCAGGTTGGCCGCGCCCTGGTTGCTGACCCCGAGGATGCCGTCCCGATAGCCCAACGCCTCCGGATACGCATCCGCCAAGAGCATTCGGTTGCACCGGGCGGAACTGGAAGCGGGCGCATCGGGTGCGAGCAGTTGTTTGGTCTCTTCGGACAGGGAAATGCCGGCGAAGCGTTCCGGAGTGTAGAGGTTCTGTTTCAGAACGAGGCTGTTGAGATCCTGCGTCAGGGCCACGCGAAACGCCGTTGCTGTGACCGTGCCTTCCTGGAACTGGCTCAGGGTGCGGGCGGTCGCCGGCGAAAGGTTCGTGGCGATCAAGGCGGAGATCGGATCGGCCTTCTGGCTGAGCTTGTTCGCCAGGGCGGGAAGATCCTTGAAGTCCGATCGGGTGAACGCGGTGCGCACCTCGATCCACTTGCTGGTGCCGGATTTGAGCCAGGACGAGGGCAAAGGCGGCGGCTCGGACACCATGTAGTTGATCAGGAAGCTGAAGATGCCGGCCTGGGCGGCCACGTAAAGGAACTGGGCGAGCGTGGCGCCCGAGAAGTGCTCGTGCGCCCAGATGCTGTGGTGGGAGAGGCGTTTGACAGTCCGCGTGAGGGCAATCGCAGCAATGATCATCGCGATCCCGCCCACCCACAGGAGGACAATGCCCAGGGCGTTTTCCGGACGGATGGTCACGCTCGACGGGTGCGGAAAGAACGAGGCCAATCCAACAAGGTGGGGGCCAACGCCAATCGAGTTGAGGATCAACCAGAGGATCATGCCGAAGATGCCGATCAGCACGCACACATTGGCCAGCAGCAGGCTATAGGCGCGCCCGAAATGGACGGCGCGCTCCGGTTGGGCGGACCCGGCGTTCGAGCTGTCGGAGTCGTCCATCCGGTAATCGTCCTCGGCTTTGATGTCGGGAACGGGAGCGAAGAAGAAGACCACGGCGAGCACCAGGACCACAACCGCCACGCCGGCGTAAGGGATCCAGAGCGTCTCGGCCCCGGTGCTTCGGCCCGACGCATCCTTCGCGTAAAAGAACATCCCGCCGGCAATCGGGCCCAGAATCCAACCGATGCCGTTGCACGATTGGGCGAGGTTGATGCGCGTGGCGGCGTATCGCGGCGGTCCCAGGACCGTGGTGTAGGGATTGGCGACGGTCTCGAGGAACGTCAGGCCGGACGCGATCACGCACACCCCGGTCAGGAACGCCCAGAACTGGGCGATGTGCGTCGCCGGGATGAACCAGAATCCACCCACCGCAACCAGGAGCAGACCCGCGATGATGCCGCCTTTGTATCCGAGTTTGATCGCCAGCCATCCGGCGGGCAGCGACATCAGGAAGTACCCCAGGTAGTGGGCGAACTGGACCCAAGCCGACTGGGAGAGGCTCAGATGGAGTTCCTCCTGGAAATGCTTGTCCATCACGTCGATCATCCCGTTGCAGAATCCCCAGAGGAGAAACAGGGAACTGACGAGAACGAATGTGAACAGGACATTCTTCCCGTCGGATGTGACGAACATGCTCTTCTTGTCAGTGTCAGTGCTCATAGAATAGCCGCAGTGGTGCGGAGTTGCGCAGGGCTCGAGGCCGCCACGGACCGCCAAGGCGCGCCCCGAACCGGCTCAGATCCTCGTTTTCCTGCATAGTGGTCGGACGGCCCGCTCGCTTGCGGCTGTCCGCGTGCAATCGTCGAAACGCTCGAAGTTGACGGAGTCAGACGCGACTCGATCCCGGCACGTTTCTTCCCGGCAAGGATTACCGGGCCTTGAGTCCGTTCTTGATGTCGGCGATGGAGACGCCCAATGCGGCCCGGGCCACGGTATCGAGCGCCGATTCGTCGCCGCTCAGATGGATGGTGCGGTGGACGTGAGTGAGGCTCTTGCCCGGACGCAGCGCGGCGGCC
>Ga0116154_10002347_pt1 | contig 14515 bp, 13 predicted proteins | sample AD_UKC030_MetaG_FD_89898 | JGI IMG/M metagenome (GOLD analysis project Ga0116154, IMG submission 89898) | Active sludge microbial communities of municipal wastewater-treating anaerobic digesters from USA - AD_UKC030_MetaG | ecosystem: Engineered > Bioreactor > Anaerobic > Digestate | place: USA...
AAGCTGCGGATGAAAAAAAATCCGGGCTCTTCGTCGAGTGCTGTCACATGGAATCCGTGGGCGGCAGGAAACCGTCGGCGATGGGAAACAAACGCCCCGCGTACTGGATGAACCCGAAAGAAGAGTACGAGAAGGGCTGCCACCACCTGGCCCAGATGTTCCAGGAGGAGCTGCGGGCCAATTTCCACGACGCGGACGGCACGGTCTTTTACAAGGGGCTCAAGGGGATGATCGAAAAATACGCGATCGACCTTTCGGGCCTCCGCTTCTTCCAGGTCAACCTTCCCTCCAAGCACATAGCTGAGCTGGTCATGGAGGAGTGCTTCGGCCTGGGCATCCCGCGCGACACGCTGTACACCAAGATGTCGAAGATGGGATACTCCGGACCGCCCATGGCGTTCATCTGTCTCGATAAAATCATACGCGAGGAGAAGCTCGCGCCCGGAGACCTCATCCTGAGCTTCGTCACAGAGGTGAGCAAGTTCATGCAGGCCGGGTACGCAATGCGGTGGCATTGATCATTATATTCATTGACAGATCAGGCGCGGCATGTGATCGTAAAAATAACGGCAGACACGCATCCCAATAATGAATATGGTTCCGGTAAAAGATGGACCTCGTTGACGAACTGAAAAGGTTAACAGAAAAATTCGACAACACGGGAATCGATTATGCGCTCTGCGGAGGACTCGCAGTCGCCGTGTACGCAAAACCCCGCGCTACACTGGACATCGACATGATGATCGAGGGCGAAAATATTTCGCAGGCGGTGGCTGCAGCAAGGGAGGTCGGATTCGGAATAAGCGGCCCGCCCATGCAACTTCACGGCGGCGCTGTCATCATCCATCGATTGGCCAAAGTCGACAAGGAAACCGGCGAGCATCTCGTCCTTGACCTGCTCGTTGTGACACCCCAGACCAGAAAGGCCTGGGATAACCGTGCCACCGTAGAGTGGGATGGAGGTCCCCTGAAAGTGCTTTCTCCGGCAGGGTTGATCCTGCTCAAGTCCTTTCGAAACAGCGGTCAGGACAGGGATGATATCGAATATCTGAGGAGCCTGGAAAATGAAGATTGACATGACTCGCGATGCGATAAGCCGGCGTCTTAAAACCGCGAATGAGCTGAGACGTGCATGCCTTTCGCTCGCCAACTCGAGCGTCGGCAAAAAAATACAGCAAAAACATGCCGATAACAAATCCGTCCAGCGGACAATTCAGGCGCTCGGACACTGACACCCAACAATGACCTCGATTGCCGGCATACGACTCAAAAAAAACCGCGAAAAATCGGTCCTCCAGTACCACCCGTGGATATTCTCGGGCGCGATCCAGGAGATCGATCATGGCATCGGGGATGGGGATATGGCCGCGGTGAGCGATTTCAGCGGGGAGCATCTCGGATACGGCTACTACAACTCCAAGACGCAGATCTCGGTGCGGATGCTTTCCTTTTCAACCGACCCGGTCGATGACGGATTTTTCCGCAGGCTCATCATTTCGGCAATCGAAAAAAGGAAGGCCGGCCCCTCGCTCGGGCGCACAACAGCATGCCGGATGGTCTTCTCAGAAGGCGACTTTCTCCCGGGCCTCATCGTCGACCGGTACAACAACCACCTGGTCATCCAGATATTCACCCTGGGCATGGAAAAAATGAAGGGCTCCATCGTCCGGATGCTTGAAAAGACGCTGCATCCCGAAAGCGTCTACGAGCGCAGCGATCACGAGGGAAGAAAGCTCGAGGGACTTCCCGAATCATCAGGTCAGCTCGCCGGAACAACGCCGGAGGAAATAACCATAAACGAAAACGGCGCATCCTTCAACGTCGATGTCATGCGCGGGCAGAAGACCGGGTTCTTTCTTGACCAGCGCGATAACCGCATGCTGGTGCGCTCGCTCTCGAAAGACAGAAAGGCGCTCAACCTGTTCAGCTACACGGGCGGATTCTCGGTCCAGGCACTCGCGGGCGGTGCGACAGGGGCCGTGTGCGTTGACGCGTCGGAAAGCGCACTCACCGCAGCGCACGCCAATGCGGTTCTCAACGGGTACGGCGGGAAGCACGAAACCGTGCGCGCCGACATTTTCCAGTATCTCAGGCACGCGGACATAGACGCGGGAATTATCGTGTGCGATCCGCCTGCGCTGGTGAAGTCGAAAAACGCGCTCGATGCCGGATGCAGGGGGTACAAGGACCTCAATCTCCAGATCACGAAAAAATGCCGGCCGGGAACGCTGCTGCTGACCTGTTCGTGCTCGCGGTTCGTGTCCATGGACCTTTTCCAGAAGATCGTTTTCTCGGCGTTTGCCGACGCGGGAAGAAAGGCCTCGATTATCGGGAAATTCGGGCACCCGGCCGACCACCCGGTGAGCATATTCTGCCCGGAGACCGAGTACCTGAAATCGATGCTGCTATATATCGAATGATGTTATCGACAGTCAGGATATGAACTTGAATATCGACATGAGGACCGTAACCATGGTAAACCCCGTGCCGATAAGGACCGTGATGATAGTCAGCCGCTTTTCGAACTGCTCGAAACGCCTGTCCACTTGATCTATTCGCTTATCGACTTGGTCTATTCTCTTTTCGACCTGATCTATTCGTTTTTCGACCTGGTCAATATGCTTTTCAACCTGGTCAATATGCTTTTCAACCTGGTCAATACGCCTGTCGACCTGCTCAAAACCCTGTTTCATAAGCTCACGCTGGTTTTTCAGCTCTTCCTCGATACGCACGATGCGCTCGCGCAGCTCGATGTCCCAGGCCTGGATTGAACGGGGATAACTCAGCGAATCGAGCCAGATGGGGAGCTTTTTCTGCACATAGTCCCCGATGATATCGAGGTCTTTTTGCTTCAGGGTCATGGTATTTTTTTCACCTGGATTCATCATACTGCGTTCACCTCGCACGTCAATTATTATTCGCACGAGTGTAATACGAACGAAAAGGCGGATTTATGAAATTTTTTTCCGAAACCTTATTTCAGCGGCTTACAGCCGAGAGCTATTTCATGGGCCATGAGGGGGAATGCCCCTTTCTTTGCTCGCCAGAATAAAGGGGCGAAATAAAGGACGCTCTCTCAAACGCCGAGAGCGGCTATTCTTCTGCAGCAGAAAACTTCACGCACGGGTGACGATAAACATCCTGTTTGCGCCACCTTGACGGCCCTCGCCCGTCCTGGGCTCGGGCCAATTTCTCAGAGCAAAATCTTGGCAACGATCTTCTGCAACCCATAACGCGGCCACGGATGGCCGCGTTGGCAAGCAACAGGATGTTGTGCATGCAGGCGCTGTCCAGGATGGAAAAATTGCGCCTGCCTGGGCCATCAGGATGATGATCCGAGCCCTCCACTGTTGATCTACTGATGTTGACATGACGGAAGATTTCGTATGAATGTTATTCCTAGGTGGATGAAGTTGCGGATACTTCAAGGAAGCCTCCCCATTGCGCGACGCTCATGGATGAGCTAGTGCAGAGCGCAGGCAGGATGCCGAATAAGCGCTCTGCCGTGAAGGGCAGCCCCCGCCGGCATATGAGGCGGCGGCTTTTTGCGCCTCTTTTGAAAACAAATTCGCTCTCTTCGTTCGCTCATTATCGCCGGTGATAACGACTGAACGAAGTGAAGGAGTTAGTTTTCAAAAGAGGCGGAACCCCGGCCCTGTTCAGGGCCACTCTCTGCCGGAGGTTCCGGCCACTATATCACGTCGGTCCCCTTCTTGATGAGCCAGAGCGCGCCGACCCTTTCGTAGAACTCCTCGATGGGGAGCTTCGTTTTGAGCACGCAGTTGAAAAAATTGTACTTCGCGAGGTCGTGGTCCACGATTTCGTTCCTGATTTCATTGTAGAACACCGTCCCCGGCATGGGCGTGAGGATCGTGTATCCCGCATACACCACCGGGTGCGATCCCGCGTAATCCGCAAGAGCGGCGAAATCGTCCACTCCGTAATCGGCGGGCACCACGTAATTGCCCCTGACCATGATGTCGTTCGCGTGGAATATCCTGATAGCCTCTTCAATCAGCTTCGCGTTCGACGATTTGTTGTAGCGTTCGAGCTCGTCCTGCCTGAACGACTCGATGCCGCAGATCACCACCTTGAGGCCGGCTTTCGCGAGCTTCTCGATGAGCCGGGGGTATTTCACCGCGGTGTCGAAACGCACGTCCATCACATAGGTCTTGCGGATTCCCTCCTCGATGATGCGGTCGAAAAGCGCGTTCATGAACTGCTCGCCCACGATGGTGTTTGCGTCCGCGAAGCGCACTATGGGGTACCGGTCGATCGATTTTAGCTCAGTGATGACGCTTTCAACTTCGCGCTGGCAGTACCTGCCTTCGAACAGCGGCCAGATCGAGCAGAACGAGCACCGGTACGGGCACCCGAGGGAGGTGAACACGTACGTGGCCGGGTCCGGAGACCCTCCGACCGTATAGGTCGGCACCCAGCGATCGAGGTGCGAGCGGTCGGGCATGATGAAATCAGCGCCTGCCGGATCGCGCGGCTTTAACGGGACCTTTGTCTGTTCGAGCGCCCCGTTCCGGTTCAGCAGAATCCCTCCCACGGCGTCAAGCGGCTCGCCCTTCTCCCTGGCCATGACAAGCTCCCTGAACACGTGCGCGCTCTGTCCCGGGCACAGCACGTCGACCGGACCGCCGGCGAAATCATCCGGGCATAGCGTCACGTGCAATCCTCCGGCGACGGTCAGTATTTTCGGATCGAACCTCCTGGCCTGCCTGAATATCTCCATGCCGAGATCGAACTCGGACGCAATGAAGGTCACGCCGACGATATCGGGCCTCTCGCGCTTTATGAGATCGTAGGTCATGTCGGCAAGCCGCGGCGCGTCCGGCGCCAGGTCGTATTCGCCCTTCATGTCGAAGACCTTCACGTCGAAGTCCCTGACCGCGGCGGCGACCGTGATGAGGCCGAGCGGCGGGCCGATGAGCTTTTTATGGATAAACCGTTTCGCCTGCTCGGGCGCGTACCTGAGGATGCCGTTTTCCGGCGAGCGGGGGGGATTGACCAGGAGTATCTTCATGCGCGCCCGTTTTTACCGTGAATTTCCTGCAGCGCCGATTGCGTCCGCGAGCTTCTTCATGGTTATGATCGTGAAATCCCCGTCTATGAACTTGGCGAGCTTCTGCAGGGTCCTGCCGGGGCCGCATTCATAGAACACCGAAACTCCCCGGCCGACCATGGAGCTCATGGTCTCGTGCCAGTTTATGTTGTGGTTGATGTTCCGGCACAGGTCGCCGATCACGTCCGCGCGGGTCAAAATTAATTTCTGGTCGATGGTCGAGACCAGGGGGATTCGGGGATCGTTCAGGCCGATCGTTCCGCAAAAATCCCTGAAGCGATCCGAGGCGCTGTCCATGTGCTTCGAATGGTACGGGGCCTTCATGGACAGAAGCCGCGTGTTGAGCGCGCCCTCGGCCTTGATGCCGTCGAGAACACGAACGACATCGCCCATGATGCCGGCCACGGTGAAGCTGTGCCTGTTGTTGATGTTGATGATCTCCACGTCGGCGCTGAAATTCCGTATGACGTTCCTGAGATCGTCGAGATCCGGGCCGACAACAACCCCCATGCCGAAATCGAAAGCGGCCGCCGCATCCAGAATGAGCCGGTATGCCTCGTCGATGAGCCTGAGGCCGTCGTCGAAGGAACATGAACCGCAGTGGTACAGCGCAGCGTAAATGCCCATGCTGTACCCCGCGCAGCAACAGCCATGAATATTCTCCCTTTCGAGGATGTCGGAAACCGCGCAGCCGTACAGGTATATCGCGTACTGCGACTGCAGCTCGTCGGTGAAATCTCCGTCAGTGACGCCAAGGAAAACCGACCTGTCGAAACCGGAAACCCTTTCGGCCTTTTCCATCAGCGGCCCCAAATCATACCCGCACCGCGTGATGATATCCCTCTCGTTGCCGAGATATTCCGCGCCGAATGCCGGAAAAATACAGGCTTGTTGTCGAGCGGTGATCACTTTCTCCATTTCATCCGTAAAGATTTGATCTGGATCCGGGGCCTGTCCAGTCTGCTCCGGTGCAACATGGCCGGTCAGCTCCCCGGCCGGCGATCAATCGAGGTTGGATATGCCGTTTTCATGCTCGATAATGAGCATGGTCATGTTTATTATCGCGCCGATGGTTTCGGCCGGGTGCTTTACCACGTATTTGCCGACGGTCTTGAGCTCGATGTCGAGGCCGTATTTCTTCTTGAAAATCTCGAGAAGCTCCAGAAACATCAGGGAGTCTCCCTCGATATCCTTGATCACGTTGGTGTCGTCGCTCAGCGTGGCGATATCGATCTCGCACTCATCCGCAAAAAATTCATAGACCGTTTTTTTCACTTCTTCCCTGGTCTTATCGGTGATCTTTGCCATCCTTCGCTCCTGTTTTAATCCTGTGCAGTGTATTTTCTAAGGACGATTGTCGCGTTGTGCCCGCCGAAGGCGAACGAATTCGAAATCGCGTTCCTTATGACATGCCGGCGCGCCTTTTCGGGAACAAAGTCCAGGTCGAGCTCCGGGTCTCTCCGCTCGAGATTCATGGTCGGCGCGACCATGTCGTTCCTGACGCTCATCGACGTAATCGCCGCTTCGATCGCCCCGGCCGCCCCGATCGTGTGGCCGATCATGGACTTGACCGACGAGACCGGTATCGACCCCGCGCGCGATCCGAAAACCTCCCTGATCGCCATGGTCTCGTACTTGTCGTTGAGCGTGGTCGAGGTGCCGTGCGCGTTGATGTAATCGATATCCTCGGGCGAGGTTCCCGAATTCCCAAGCGCGAGCCTCATGGTCTTCGCCATGCCTTCACCGTCTTTTTTCGGGGACATGATGTTGTACGCCTCGCTGGTGAGGGCGTAACCGGCAAATTCCGCGTACACGTCAGCCTTGCGGCGAATCGCGGATTTCTCCGACTCGAGGATGACTATTCCCGCTCCCTCTCCGATCACGAATCCGTCACGCTCGGCCGAAAAGGGCCTGCTCGCCCGAACCGGGTCCTCGTTGAAAGTCGAAAGTGCATAGAGCTCGTTGAACCCCTCGATCTCCTCGTAATTGATGGTCGAATCCGCCCCGCCGGCGATGACCAGATCGGCCCTGCCTGAGGCGATAAGGTCGTGGGCCAGCGACATCGCATAGGCGGATGAAGCGCATGCCGTATTCACCACGAAGTTGGGGCCCTCGAGCCCGAAATGCATCGAAATCCACGCCGACATGGAGTTGCTCATCCCCTTAATTATCCTGTTCTTGGCCGTGGTTCCCTGCTCGGCGGTCGAATTACCCGACGTCACGGCGCCGAGAATGACGCCGCACCTGGATCTGTCAAACGCGTCAAAATCGATGCCGCTCCTGGCCACGGCGTCGAGCGCGCACACATAGCAGAAACGGGTGACCCTCGTCATTTGATGGGAGATTCTTTTTTTGCAGTATTCTTTCGCATATTCCTCGAAAGAGCCGCTCACCTGGGCCGCTATCCTGGTCTGAAGCTTTGATGCGTCGAAAAGGGTTATTTCCCTGATGCCGCTTTTCCCTGCGCACAGGTTCGCCCAATTCTCGGCGAGGTCAAGCCCGAGGGCCGATATGATTCCGAGTCCGGTGACAAGGACCTTGTGATTTTTTTCAGACATGCAGCCGCTTTTCCAACTAAAAGAATGAAGTATCTCTTAAAATAAATAACGTAAAAGTCAAGGAATATGTTGTTCTGTCAAGCACATGACCGGAAGAAAACCCCTCCGAGAAATACGGGTTCCCCCGGAAATGAGGCGCAAACCGCCGTTCAATCACGGGTAAACCCATGGAATCCGCCCTTGCCGCAACCCGGAAGGTTCTCCGACCTCCTTATTTTCTCGCAAAAATGGTTCATGCACCCCTGGGGACGCGAAGCATAATCGGAACACAGCCCCTGCGCGTCAAGATGAGGGCACGCCTGAACGACAGTGCCGTCCGAAAGCACCAGGCGGGAGCGCTCACCGGTCATTGGATGTCTGCCGCAGCACTCCCAGAGCTTCTCCTCGATCGGGCATGTATCACACAGGCTCACCTGTATCCTCCGCGTGACCTCTGTAGCTGAAGGAGCCGGGCCATGCAAGAATATTTTATCATAAAAAATACAATTACTTATTGACATTTTAATAGATATGACATAATAGGCATGATCATTTTTACAATCAATACAGGGCACATTGATCCATAAAAAAGAAAAATTTTACGACGCGTACGGAATATACACCAGCCGAATCATCCCAAGAGGCAGGGTCATTTTTTCCTCCCAGGACTGGATAGAAGACGAAAAACTCGGATGGACATCTCTTACCGTAGACGAGGTCAATCGACTTTCTCCCGAAAAAAGAAGCACATTCCTTCATTACAGCTACGATATCGGATTCGACAGGATCATGGGCACGTTCGACTGGAGCCTGGCCCGCAACATTACCAATTTCATAAACCATTCATGCGATCCGAACATGATGTTCGACCAGCACAACAACGTCATCGCGAGAAGAAGGATCCAGCCCGGGGAGGAACTCACCCTCGATTACGGCACGTTCGTGGTGACGGTGGACCAGGACTTCATCTGCAGCTGCGGCTCGCCCAACTGCAGGCGTATCATAACCAAGGACGACTGGATAAAGCTGGTCAACGAGTACGGATTCAACTTCCCCACTTTCATGCACCCGCGCATCAGGCAGCTCTTTGAAATGCCGGCGGCGGAACCGGTGGCCTGAAAACCGCATTTATCTCCTGATTCCCATTTTCTGACAAAACAGAATCTGATAAGAATTGTTAAATAATTTAATATATCTATAAGTCATGCGATTCGGATTTATACGAACGCATGGATGATGTACTTAAATTATTTTATCGATAGGTGAAGATGATGTCGGATTCAATTGAAACGCTGAAGATGCATATTGAAGTTCTCCACGAGGCGCTGAAATTCTATGCGGATTCTGAATCTCACCGGCACTTTCAGGATGACAAGGGCTTCATGACAAACCTGATAATGAAAGACAGGGGCACCCTGGCCCGAAGGGCGCTTCAAATAGTGAACCAGCAGAGTGAATGTCCGGATAAAATTGCTTCACAGGCCGGGATGTTTCTCATATGAACTTTCCGGGCGATACTTCCCCGGGCGGCGTAATGGCGATTCACGATTGAACGAGAGGTTGTTCGAATGAACTGGATATCGATACCGGTTTTAATGATGGCCGCGGTCGTTTTTTTCGTGGGCCTCTATTACCTTTTCATGTTTTTCAGGAGAAAGTCCGAGCGCGAACAGCTCGCTTTCGCCGCGACCTCCTTCGTTGTCTCTTTCTATGATATTTTCAGCGCCGGACTATATAACGCGTCGAATATATCCGAGGGCATTTTCTGGCAGCGTCTGCAATTCGCCAGCCTTGCGCTGATGTCCATCACGGTATTATGGTTCGTGTACGATTTTTCAAAGAAAAAAATCGGCCGAGTCTTTTACATGATTGCGGGGTATTTCTTCGTTCTGATGGCGGTTGGGCTTCTTATCCACAACGAGCTGACCCTTTCCATTACCCGGCCGATGCCCAAGAATATAAGCGTCGGTTTGATCGAAATCACCTATTTCGAAGGTGATCCCGGACTGATATACAGGCTTCAATACGTTTCAATGATGGCAGGCTATGTCGTCCTTCTCTATCTCATCATCAAAGATTACGTTTCGGGAAACAGAAAAATCAGGCCGCTGCTCATTTCATTCATTGTCTTCTTTGCGGCTGCGGTCAATGACGTGCTTGTAGGGGCCGCGGTTTATCCCTTCGTGTTCGTCATCGAATACGTTTACCTGATAATAATCATATCGATGGCCCAGATGCTCATGAACCGCTTCGTAGACATGCATCACGAGATCGCCGAGCTCAACAGGAATCTCGAGCGCAAAGTCGAAGAGCGCACGGCTGAACTGCACAACGCGATGGACAGCCTCGAGAAAAGCAACAGCAGCCTGTGCAAGGCGAACAAGGAGCTTGAACATGCGCAAAGGATCGCGCACATCGACATGACCATGGCGGCAAACCTCCAGGCGAACCTCATGCCCAAGGAGCCGCCCCGCTCGGAGATATGGGACATCGCATTTGCGTGCAGGCCCATGGCCGGCGTATCCGGAGACTTCTACGATTTCTACTATCAGAAAGGCGAAATGTTCGGCCTCTCCATTTTCGATGTGACCGGCCATGGCGTGGCCTCGGCGCTGCTCACCATACTGGCGAAATCGATCGTAACGAGGAATATTTCAGCGATGAAAGACGCCAATCTTGGCAAAATAATCGAAAAGGCCAATGCCGACATTGTCGCCGAAATCGGGTCGGTTGATTATTTTCTGAGCGGAATCGTGTTGCGGTTCAACGGAAACTGGGTCGAGTATGTCAATGCAGGGCATCATGACCTTCTGGTCAAAAGGGACGGAAGAAAACCGGCGCCGGTAAGACCCAGGGGTTTTACCCCGCGCGGCGGCCTTCTCGGAATTGAATCCATTGAAATGACTTTTGACGTGATCAGGTTTGAAACGGCCCCGGGCGACGCACTGCTTCTCTACACCGACGGCTTCACCGAGTCATCCAATGAAAAAAACGAAACCTTCGATACCGATAAGATAATCCGCTCCTTCGAAAACTCTTCAGAATCTTCGGCCCTGGGAATCCTCAATTATATTCTGCGGAATTTCGACGAGCATATGGGCAAATCGCAGATTTCGGATGACTGCACGATGATCGTGGCGAAAAGGAAGTGAGTGTCGCCACCCCTGATCAATAACAGGAAAGCCCTGCGTACAGGGCTTTTCAACTAATAGCGGTCTATACTGAAAAATTCACGGTCTGCTGCGCGGCAGTGATACCGTCATAAATGATCCTTTGAAAAAATCCGTTCCGGATTTATTTTTTTGTCCTTCCGTCAATAATTCTCGCACGCTCGAGAATGAAATCGGTCATCGGGGTTTCTGATTTCATGCTTATGACCGGTTTTGCGATTTTTTGCACTTTTTTGATGCTAACCGTTTTTTTAACGGGTTTCTTGACGGCTTTTTTTACGGTCTTTTTAACAGCTTTTTTAACAATTTTTTTAACGGGCTTCTTAGCCTTCTTTACGGCCGGTTTTTTCGCCACGGCTTTTTTTGTGGAAGCTTTTTTAGGCTTTGCCGCGCTTTTAGGTTTCAAGGCTGTTTTTTTCTTTGCCGTTGTTTTTTTTACAGACGTTGCTTTCTTCATTCTTGCTGCTCCCCTTGTTTAGTAATTTTAAATATTTGAATATATAAAAAACCCGGTCGCCAGAACCCGTTTAGAATGGGCATTATTCATATCCGCGCCCTTTCCGACCTTCAACTGAACCGGCCGAATTGCACCGCTTGCCCTTAAAGCATTCCGACAGGTTTAAGGCAACAGTATCGATTAACTATCGGCATAAATTGTCAGATATGCAAGGCTTTTTTTTAATTTTCGACAGCACGGGAACAAGCGAACCGGCCTAAAATTCTTTTTCCTTTTTACAACCCCTCGATAAAGCCCCCGGAACCCGGAGCAAGGATCGGGATAGCATACTCCCCGCAGAGCCCCGGCAAAAACATGCCTGAATGATTCCATAGAACCAATTACTATTGACAGAAATCGCCCGGAATGAATAGTAATAACCAACGCTTTCACATTGACAGGGTTGAACCTGTCAAAGCTCAATAAACACCATAGAGAGATATTATTATGGAAAATCAGGGCACACGCGATCAATGGGGATCAAGAATCGGCTTCATCCTGGCCGCTGCCGGTTCCGCCGTAGGCCTGGGAAATATATGGAAATTCCCGTACCTTGCCGGCGAAAACGGCGGCGCCGCCTTCGTCCTTCTTTATCTGGCATGCATCGTCATTCTGGGCCTTCCCATCATGATCGCGGAAATCGTCATCGGGCGGCATACTGAAAAAGACCCTGTCGGAGCGTTCAGGCTCATCGGTGGAGGCAGGTGGACCATTGTCGGATACATGGGCGTTCTAACCGGATTTTTCATCATGACCTACTACAGCGTCGTGGGCGGATGGACGCTGGGTTATATCGTTAAAAGCGCAACCGGCGCTATCGGATCGGTCTCCGGCACTGCAATGTCCGAATCCATCTTCAACGCATTTATTCAGGACCCGCACCAGATGATACTATACCATTTCCTGTTCATGGCCGCCACGGTATTTATCGTTTACAGGGGGATTTCGAACGGGATCGAGAAATGGACCAAGGTGCTCATGCCCATGCTGTTCATCATTTTATTGATTCTTATCGTTCGATCGGTCACCCTTCCCGGGGCAGAAAAAGGCCTTTCCTTTTACCTGTACCCGGATTTTTCCAAGATCAACACCAAGGTGGTCATCGAGGCGCTCGGCCAGTGTTTCTTCAGCCTCTCCCTGGGTATGGGCGCCATGATAACCTACGGGAGTTTCCTGTCCCGCAGGGAAAAAATACTATCCTCCGCGATCCAGATCGTCACGCTTGACACCCTGGCCGCAATCCTTGCCGGCATGGCAATCTTCCCTGCACTGTTCGCCGTGGGCATGACCCCTGAAAAAGGCCCGGGGCTCACATTCAATGTGCTGCCGGTGGTGTTCTCCAAAATGCCCTACGGCTCGGTCTTCGCGACCCTCTTCTTCCTGCTCCTGTTCATTGCCGCCCTCACCTCGTCGATTTCACTGGTGCAGGTCGTCGTCACTTACGCCACGGACGAATGGAAGTGGAGCCACAGAAAGGCGGTGCTTACCGCCGGTACGCTCATATTCCTCCTCGGTATACCCGCAGCCCTTTCTTTCGGCGCGATGAAGGACGTGAAAATCTTCCTGGGCAACACCTATTTCGATTTCATGGACAAACTCACCACCATCTACATGCTCCCCATAGGGGGCATGCTCATCGCCATTTGCCTGGGCTGGAAATACGGCCTCGAGAAAACCATGCATGAGCTCGATCCGGACACGAAAAGCGCGTCTCTGGAGAAGATATGGGCGCTCACAATAAAATTCATCGCGCCCCTGTTGCTCGCATCGATTGTCGGCTACTTCGGGATATACAGGATGATCCGGTAAGATCCGTCGCGCATTCTTTGGTTTTTTATATTGAAGAATGCCGGAAACCCCATATAATATTCATATAATGCCCATTGCGGATCATGGCCATGAACAGACTGCAGGCCGCCTGCAGGGCATTAATCATATGGGACGTGTTCATGAAAAAAACTGACAGAATCAGAAAAACTCTCAGTGCTTTCATAAACCCCATTTCAGCGATCATACTCATTACATGCCTGGCAGTTGGAATATTCCACGCAGCGTCCCGTTACTATATCAACATGCTGTTCGATCGCGTCGAGTCCCAGTACCGGCAGGGCAGCATCAACATAGTCTCGGTCGCCCGCAATTCAATAGAGCCCATACTCAAAAAAGTCCGTTCACGCGAGATCAGCCGCCAGGAAGCGATCGAGCGGATTCGGCCGATAATACGGAACATGACGTATAACGACCAGGCGGGAAAGAATTACATTCTGATGACCACATATGACGGCACGACGCTTGTCCAGCCTTATCAGATACATCAGGAAATGAAGAACCACTGGGAATTCAGGGACGTCAGGGGCGTCTACATGCTTCAAGAACTGACCAGGGCCGCCAGGGCCCATCCTGAAGGATCGTTCGTGTCATATCATTATTATCATTTCCCCGGCAGAAAGATCATCGAGAAAAAACTTACATACGTGCTCGGCTTGCCTGAAATCGATTGCTACATCGGCACCGGGATGTACATGGACAAAATCATACGGGAGCAGAGAGAAATACTGGCGAAGGTGAAATATATTTCATTCTTCATGATAATCATGATTCTCGTTCCGGTATTGTTTTCCATATTCATCATCTTAAACAGGAACAGAAGATTGATCGCCGAAATAGAAATCCGCGAAAAAGCCGAAAAAGACCTTCGGATTTCGGAAACCAACCTGCTGGCAATATTCAACAGTTCGCACGACGCGATGGTGGTGCATGACGAAGGCGGCGCGATATATGACGTCAATGAGCGCATGCTGGAGATGTTCGGCCTTGCCCGGGAGCAGGCCCTCTTGTTGAACATCCGGGACATCTGCGCCCCGGGCACCAACATGAACATGGCATTAAACGCGTGGAAAACGATGACGGTAGATACGAAAGAGCTGATCGAATTAAACGCGATACGGCCGGGAGACCGTTCGATCTTTCCCGTCGAGGTTGGACTCAAGCAATTGAAGCAGGGCGACCGTTTTTTCATTCTTGCAACTGTACGCGACGTTACGGTCAGAAAAGGCATGGAATCGGCCCTCAGGGAATCCCTTGAGGAAAAAGACATCCTCATCAAGGAAATCCATCACCGGGTCAAGAACAACATGCAGATCATAACGAGCCTTCTGAACATGCAGATCGACGTAATCAGGGAACCCGTGGCCAACGCGGCCCTGAAAGACGCAGTGGCCCGAATCCATTCAATGGCCAG
>Ga0116154_10002362_pt1 | contig 14448 bp, 14 predicted proteins | sample AD_UKC030_MetaG_FD_89898 | JGI IMG/M metagenome (GOLD analysis project Ga0116154, IMG submission 89898) | Active sludge microbial communities of municipal wastewater-treating anaerobic digesters from USA - AD_UKC030_MetaG | ecosystem: Engineered > Bioreactor > Anaerobic > Digestate | place: USA...
ATATACTATATGTAAATATATTACGACACAAAGATAATAAAATTATACATAATGTCAAATAAAATATACATTATTATAAGAAAATATTCAGAATTTATGGCAAGGGCTTCGGTGAACATGGTTCCGGGGTAAAGCCTCATCTTCGCACGTCAATGTATTGTTTGATTAACAATATTATAGCCTGGTCCGACCCCGATCCTGTTTCTCAGTTCCCCTGAATAGATACCCTGGAAATGGAATGATCTCATTAACAGATTTTTCATATTTATCTCTTCATCTTTCAGCAAGTATAAAGTCTGATAATATCTGCCTCTCTGAATCTGGCAACTCTCCTGTTCTCGATTTTATAGTCTGTATATTGCCTCCGGGATCTCCAAATTTAAGACATTTGATCATTTCTTTAAACATAGTTCCTGTCCGAAGCTTATATGTTGTAAAGAGAACTGTTTTATTTCTGTTCAATGGGCCAAGTTTCTCAGCGAATTTAATCCACTCCTTCTCAGGGTGTTGTAAAATGAAGTAGAGACCTTTCGTCCAACATCCAAGAAAAATAAAATCATAAGAGGAAACTTCAGAAGGATCAGTAGCCTCCAGTGACTTTACATGGACCTGCAATCCGTATTTACTTAGAAAATCTGAGATATTCTCACTGAAATTCTTTGTAGTCCCTTTTCTTGATTTGTAAATGATAATTGCATTTTTCATAGCTTGTTTTTAATTTTATGTTTACAATTCGAAAGTAAAACCTCTTAAAAAGAATTGAAATAGTTAATTTTCATCAAGTTTTATGATTACCTCCTCATCATATAACCTTCAGCATCACATTGATTATTTTGAGAATCATCGCTGTTGCGTCGATGATGATGACTATAAAAGATTCGAATTACAAAAGCAGTTACTTCTGAAAATTGCTAAAGTGGAAAACAGTGCACTGGCAGTTTTTGATACTAATAAGAATCATTACATCTTATCCTGTTCAAAGTTTGATAAAATAATTGGCTACCAGCTTAATTATGAGAAAAAAATATCACCAGATTTCTTTTCAAAATATTGTCACCCGGGTGATTTTAACTTTGTAATTGATACTGCTTGCCGTACTTATAAGTTTTGGGAAAGTCTACCTCCATCCGAAAGAACTGATTACAAGCTGATTGTAGATTACAGGCTTAGAAGTATCACTGGAGCATACCTGCGATTTATTCAGCAAATGGTTATTCTTGAACTTGACAAAAACGGTGAGATATGGCTTTTATTGAAACTTTTTGACCTGGCATCTGAAAATGCTGGTGAGGAACCTCCACAGAGAAAACTGGTAAATCTTAAGACATGGAAACTTCATCTATTTAATGATGATTATGAGATTCCGACTTCCAAAGTACTTACAAGCAGGGAAATACAGGTTCTTGACTTAATCTCTCAGGGTCTTGACAGTAAGAATATTTCAGACAGACTTTTTATAAGCATGAATACTGTTAATAACCACCGTCAGAATATCTTAAACAAAACCAGATCAGGCAATACATCACAAGCATTAATCTTTGCAAAGAGAATCGGTATAATATAACTGGATTGTTCCTTGAAAAAAATGATGAATTCTGACTATTTGGCAATTCTTCTTTTTGGATCACTTTTGTCATAAGCAAAAATGTAATTTATAATTAAATAATTAAGGATTATGGCAAAAACACTGGTCACATTTTACACGCAAACTGGCAATACTGAAAGAATTGCAAGATCAATTTATCAATGTTTACCTGTGGAAAAAGATATCAGAAAGCTTTCAGAAGTCGATAGTGCAGATCTATATAAAGTAATCTTTCTCGGCTTCCCAATCTATAACTTTGAACCTCCTTCCCAGGTTAAAGAATTTATTAGAAACCACTTATATGGGAAAAACATTGCTCTTTTCATGACCATGGCTTTGACTTCAGTACCTGTCAATGAGCAAATCACACAACTCTATAATCTAACTATCAGTAATTGTAAAGCTTGCGCGCAAAACTCGAATATCTTAGGTGTATTTGACTGCCCGGGAGAGTTATCAGAAAAGACAGCAGACGCATTAATCAAAAGTCCTGATCCACAACTTAGATCTTTTGGAATGCTGCGTCATTTTTCTGTTGGTTTCCCTAATGAGAATAACATCTCTGATGCCGCATCTTTTGCAAAAAGTATCATTATGAGTTTTGAGAAGATTTACACTATAGAGCATTCTCGATCTTAATAAACTATGCAGATTTTTTAGGTTAAAACTCCATTAGAATTAGACAAAGGCATCGGCTTCCCCACCGTTAAATGAATTTCTTTCTTGCCACATAATATATTGATTTAAAAGATGATGGATCCTTCTTGTAAAATTCTATCTCTTTCAGGTCAGCTTTATAGGAATCCATGGTCTTTCTGATCTTTATTGAGTTAATTTCTGTCGAAAGTTGCTTGTAATAGTCCTCCCACCAGATACTTTCATCAAGGAAAATTGTACCTATCAGATCGCACTTATGTTCCCTGATGAATTCACATTTAATTTCATGGTCTTTGTATTCATCATGAATCACAAAATACCCACCTTCCTTTAACAGATCCATCACCCTGACAAACCCCTCTTTGAATCCGATGATATTAAGAAATCCTTCTGCCAGAATGATATCAAAGCTAAGTGGCTCTGCTTTAAGGTCACAGATTGAAATATTTATTGTGATAATTTGATTTTCAAGTTTATACTTAATTGTTTTCGTATTCAGCCATTCCAACGCATTTTCATCAATGTCAATGGCAGTTATTATTCCACCAAAGTTTTCCGCAACCCAGATAGTCGGGACACCAGTTCCGCATCCAATATCCAGTATTTCCGGATCATGAAATTCAGGAATTAAGGAAAAAGCTTTTACCATGTATTTCAGCAGACCTTTTCTGCATTTATCCTTGATCCTGTAGTATTCGTTATCCATTCCGGAGAATGTATATAATTGAGCTACTGCATTTATAAGTCTATTATCCACCCTTGCTGACCCATTCGAAGGTCAATTTCAGCGCATTTAATAAAGGTTCTAAAGTCAGGATTTCAGGTTTGTCCCGTTTCTGATGATAAAAGGCCACCATTTGTTGAGGTATCTTAAATCCAAGGATAGTAATTGATTTCAGTCCTGTCTGGCTGAAGGGACCTGAATCGTTTGCAGTGCCCAGGGTGGCAGGTTTCACCTTAAAGGGAACTCCGGCACGCTCGGCCGCTTCGATTACACTTTTCACTATCTCAGGCGAATTCTTGACAGTGCCGTTAATATCCGAAGTAAGGATGACGAACTCCGGATGGACGACTGTTTCGATATTTAGCATCCTTGCATCAAGTCGTTTTAACTCTTCAAGGTGGCGTTTTACATAACGTCTTGATCCTCTATACCCTGATTCTTCGCCTCCAAAGGATATAAATCTGATTTCAGTATTTTCGGGGATGTAAGCGGGATTTTTTTCAAGAAACCTGCACATTGCCACCGATAAAGCACATGCTGAGAGATTGTCTGCAGCACCCGGTACGTTACCTCCATCTTTCCCTTTACGGGTAAAGAACAATGCAAATATCACAGCAGGCATGATAGGATAAACCATCATTAACCATCCCAGGGTTCCGTCACGAACCATGCTGGCATTTTCTGCAATTAAACCCCAAAACTGGATAATACTCATCACAAGTATGGATACATATCCTATAAAGAAAGTTGCCAGGAGTATAAAGAATCCGTAACCCAGAAAACGAAGCCATGTATTTTCAGGAGCACTGTCATGGTGTCCACTGATAATAAGCAATCGCTTTGCAGTTTTAGTTCCGGTTCTGGACAGCGTCCCGATCACATTTATTGACTTCTTCTTTCTGAATAATGGATCAAGCAGTTCATAGGACAGGACGAACTCGAAGATAAACGGGAACGGTGCCATGAGGGAAAATGCAAGCGCGGAAATGGAGGTCAACCAGGGTGAAACCCATAAAATTTGCCCCATAGAGATATTTGACAGGACGGCAAAAAGTATGAAAAGACCACAAATGGGATATGAACTCAGGAATGCCCCAGGTGCAAACTTAAATTCTTCAATTGCTACATTATCCCTACCAAGGTGCGATTCCAATTCCTTTTTTATGATATCGGCCCTTTCACTTTCCTGGGGACTGCCTGCCAGACCCGGACCAACCTCACTGCAGATCTTTTTAACAATACTTAAGGCGTAACTCGCATCGCTATTCGTAATAATCTCAGACATCACCATTGTGTTTCTTATTAATTCCTGGTATGGCCGAAACCGGTCTCAGTATTTATTATCGTTGTGTAATCAGGTCTAACAATTTGTGATTAACATAATATGTTGTTTTGCCAAGTTTTATGGGCTTTAGTATTGAATTAGCTGCCAGTACTTTAAGATAAACGGCAGCAGTTTGCCTGTGAGCGATGCCCTTCTTTACGACTATTTCTATTTTAAGATAGGGGATGGTAAACATTAAGTCGTATAGTTCATGCCTTTTGTTGAATTTTTCCAAAACCTGCATAGTTTTCTCCTCCATCTCTTTCCTTAACTGGATAATCCCCCGGATTTTTCGGTTTGTAAGATTTGCGGTTTCATTTACTGCAGTAGTCATAAACATTATCCAATCACGCCAGTTTTGCTTCTCAGTCACTTCATGCAATAACCGATAATAGTCCTGCTTGTTGTCTATTATATAAGAACTCAGGTATATTACAGGAGAAGACAGCAGATTTTGTTGTACCAGGTAAAGGCTGTTTAATATTCTGCCTGTTCTTCCATCACCATCACCAAAAGGGTGGATCGATTCAAATTGATAATGAAGAAGTGCCAGTTTAATTATCGGATCAAGTTTACAAAAGTCCGGGTCGTTTATAAATATCTCAAGATGTTTAAGTTTCTCTCTTAAGAGATCTTCACAGCATGGTGGAGTATATACGATTTCGCCGGTGATATTGTTTTTCAGTGCGGTCCCCGGAGTCCTTCTGATGCCACTTGTATTCTGAGAAATCTTCTGAGCAACATTTACCATAAGGTTGGTTGATATTATGTTGTTCTGCTCTTTCATATATTTAAGTCCTGCATACAATGCGGTCCGATATCCCAATACCTCTTTGGTTGCTGAAGTTGTTCCGGCTTCTTCAGCCGCAGCCATGTATAGTTCATCCTGGGTAGTAACAATGTTTTCTATAGCAGAACTATCTTTACTTTCCTGCAGTACAATTGTATTTATCAGAAGATTAAAAAGTGATTCCCGGGGAAGTGTCTCACAAAGTCCCTTGAGTTCTGCAAGGCTTCTTGCTGCTTTAATAGCATGATTGATTAGTAATTCACTGGTAGCTGCATCAAATACCGGAGGAAGATCAGGGAGATCATTATATGGAAGTGTTCTATTGTAGGTCATTGTGTCGATTATTAATATTAGTTCAACCTTATAATCTCTGTCGACTTTATCACCCGGCATATCAATTATTTCATGTCGAATATATGAATAAAATTCGACATGAACAAAATTTCATGTCGAATGAGTCTTACAATATTTTAATATTTCCGGAGATGTTCATAAAAACACGTCCATCTGTATCCATGCTGCCGGTGCAGGAACTGGTGAAACCACAGAAGAGAACCCTCTTCTTAAAAGTAAAACGGCAATAGAAATAATCCGGTCTGTTAATTTTGATTTTGATTTTCATAAAATGTATCATAACTTTCATGAGATCAACCAGGTCTCATCTCTTCAATACATATTATACAGACAGAATTGAAGGACTGGAATTGTACAAGGGAAATCAAGATATAGCAAATGTTGCAGATTCACTTGATATTCAGAATATGATAAACGTAAAAATTAGCTAATCGGATCATCCGGCTTTTTGAAAAATTGAAGAGTGAGTAAATATGACCAGATTTCAAAAAAAAAGATCACTTATGGCAGTTGTGCTTTCAGTTATTTTATTGGGCCTGTTGACTTTATTAACCGCCTTATTTATAATCAGTCCGGGCAAACTTAAACCTTTTAAGGATCAGAAAGGCCAGGTTCTGGCCGGGAGTATTTCCGAAAAAATATTTGTAAATATCGGAGGGGTAAAACAGGGGATGTTTATAAGAGGAAAGGATACAAATAATCCGGTCCTTTTATTTGTGCACGGAGGACCTTCCTTCCCCGAGTATTTTCTGGTTGAAAAATATCCGGTCGGTCTGGAGGATCATTTTACTGTTTGTTACTGGGAACAACGGGGTGGCGGGATTTCATATACCCCCGAAGTGACTCCGGAGAGCATGACTCTGGAAAAACTGGCTTCCGATGCAGTCGAGGTGACGAATTACCTGCGGAGCCGTTTTAACAAAGAACGGATTTATATTCTGGCTCACTCCGGTGGTTCGGCTTTCGCAATACAAGCTGTTGAGAGTTATCCGCAATTATATCATGCATATATGGGAATCGCACAGATTACCCGTCAGGCTGAATCAGAGGCACTCTGTTACAAATATATGATGAACCGGTACCTGGCCGATGGTAATTCAAAAATGGTTGCTGAATTAAAAAAATACCCGATCCTTGAGAATGACTCACTTTTACTCCCATTTTTCAATTCCGTTTTGAGAGATAAGGCACAGCACGATCTTGGCATCGGTACCATGCATAACATGAAATCAATAATCAAAGATGTGTTTGTACCGGTTTGGACCTGCAAAGCTTACACTGTCAGGGAGAAAGTGAATATCTGGGTTTCAAAATTTTCATTTCAGAAAAAAACCGGACTGAGAAAGGAGGTATTTCTTGCTGATATTCCGGCTAAAGTACCCCGTCTTGAAATCCCGGTATATTTCTTCAGTGGAAAATATGACCTGACTGTTAATAAGGATCTGTCAAAAGAATACCTGGAAAAAATAGAGGCTCCTGTTAAAGGATTTTACACTTTTAACGAATCGGCTCATAGTCCGATGTTTGAAGAACCACAGCGACTTAAGGAAATCTTAATTAAGGATGTACTGAACAGATCAACAACTCTGGCTGACAACTAAAATCAAATGAAATTATGAGAGTAACAGCATTTATTGGCAGCGGAAGGAAAAGGCATTCTTACATAGCCTGTGAAAAATTCCTTCAGAATCTGCACACTCTTGGTGGTGTGGAATATGAGATGGTAAGGCTGAGCGAGTACAATCTTGGAACCTGTAAAGGATGCAGGATCTGCTTCGATAAAGGGGAAGAATATTGCCCGTTCAAGGATGACAGGGATAAACTAATCGGGAAGATGAATGATTCAGATGGGGTGATATTTGCATCACCCAATTATTCCTTCCAGGTATCAGGATTGATGAAAGTCTTCCTTGACAGGCTCGGGTTTGGCTTTCATCGCCCTGATTTTTTTGGAAAAACCTTTACCAGTATTGTGGTTCAGGGAATCGGAAAGGGAAAAGGAATAGTGAAATATCTCGACTTCGTGGGTAAAGGACTGGGATTTAATGTGGTTAAGGGATGCTGCCTGAAGACCCTTGAACCAATGACTGATAAATCACAGGAGAAATTTGACAGGATCATTGACTTACAGAGCAGGAAATTCTATTCACAACTTGTGAAACAGGAATTTCCTTCTCCTTCATTATGGTGGTTAATGGTATTCAGAATGGGAAGGACAAGTATGTATAAAATGCTTGATGAGAGCTGCCGCGACTATACTTACTACAGGGATAAAGGGTGGTTTGATTCAGATTATTTCTATCCGGTGAAACTAAATCCGATCAAGAAAATGACAGGTAAAATTTTCGACAAACTTGCAATTCAGATAATAAGAAGTTAACAATGAAAACATCTATGACCCTTTTTGGTTGCGGGCCCAGGCTTGCACTGTTATGTTTACCCTATATCATACTTTCATTGACAATAATGATCAGGTATCCCGAGTTTCTTGATCTTCGATTTCTTGATCTTACACTTCTTAAGGTCATAGGAGTTATATGGTTAGGAATGGGACTGATCTTCTGGGGATATTCAGCTGTTTATTTCATCAAATACTTTAAACCAGGCACACTGCTTACCAAAGGGCCGTTTGCTATTTGCAGGAATCCAATTTATTCCTCCATAATAGTGTTCATTATACCTGCTCTGGGAATAATTTTTCATTCCGGCTTAACGCTTTCCATTGCTCTGGTTTTATACATAGGATTCAAGATCTCAATTCACGGAGAAACCAGTGTATTACGAAAGATCTTTGGAGAAGAATACGATAAATATGAGAAGTCAGTTAACGAGATTATCCCACTTCCGGGACTTATCTTCAGGGGAACTGACAATAAATAACTGAGTCCAGATGAAATGATCATCTTTTCATTCGGGATACCTGAGATCAGAGGTTTCGGGTGATGGGATCCGAAATATGTATTTCGGATAAATGGATATATTTTGATTCACAGTGATCAAAATATCTAATAACTTCACACATGCTTTTAACAAAACTGCATATTCCCTCCTCCGGTCAAAACATTGTTCACCGGACAGCATTGTTCGAGAAACTGAACTCCGGACTGGAGAGAAACCTGATTCTCGTTTCAGCTCCTGCCGGATTTGGCAAAACAACCGTTGTTAGTGACTGGATTGATCAGAAAAAGATCCCCACAGTATGGTTTTCCATCGACAACGGTGATAATGACCCTGCAGTTTTTTTAGGCTATATAATTTCAGGAATTCAAAATATCCATGCAGACTTCGGACGAAGCGCCCTGCAGCTTTTGAATTCACCGGATTCTCCATCTTTCGAATCAACTACAAGTTTGTTAATCAATGAAATACTCGACATCAAACATAACTTTTTATTAGTACTCGACGATTTTCATTTGATTAAAAGTAACGAGGTTCTAAGAATTGTAAGCTATTTATTGGATCATATTCCAGGTAATATCCATATAGTAATCCTGACCCGTTCCGATCCGGCACTTTCTGTCTCCAGGTTAAGGAGTCAGCAACAACTTGTTGAATTAAGGTTATCTGATCTTAGTTTTTCGGCAAATGATATTTCGGTACTCTTCAACAAAAAGCTGAAATTGGGATTATCTGTTGACGATGTTTATTCTCTTGAAACAAAAACCGAAGGCTGGATTGCAGGTTTACAGCTCACAGCCTTATCCATGCAGGGACGGGAAGATATTTCCGGATATATTCAGGGCCTGGCCGGAGATAATCGCTACATCATGGACTATCTCCTGGAGGAGGTACTTAAGATCCAAACGGATGATGTCAAGGAATTTTTACTTCAGACATCCATACTGGAGCAAATATCTGCTCCTCTGTGCAATTCTGTTCTGAACAGGAATGACAGTCAGCAAATTCTCGAGATGCTGGAAAAAAACAACATGTTTTTAATCCCCCTGGATAATGAAAGGAACTGGTACAGATACCATCACCTCTTTGCGGACCTGTTAAAGCAAAGACTTCATCTTAGAAGCAAAACTGCCATTGCTGAACTTCATAATAAGGCAAGTGATTGGTTCAGAATTAACTCAATGCCGCTATTTGCAATTGAACATGCAATAGTGATAGGGAATTTCGAGAAGAGCATTCTGTTTCTTGGAGAAATAGTAGAGACAATGTGGAAAAACGGACAACATGCTGCCATATTGAAATATGGTGATTTACTGCCAGATGAATTAATTAAAAAGAATGCAGATTTTTGTTTATTCTATGCATGGATATTGATCATAGCCGGTCAGATTCAGAAAGCTGAACCATTTTTGGTGAGTGCCGGAATAATTGCGAATAATTCAATTAATGATAAGAGCTCATCAGATTGTGAAATTCAGGAAAATAAGATACTGTCAGGAAAAATATGTGTTGCATTTGCATACCTCTACTCAATGAAAGCAAACCCGGAAAAAGCTTTAAGCTTTTGTACGGAAGCTTTGAAGAACCTGAAGGAGGATGAACCGTTCTGGAACAGCTGGGCATGGTACTCTGTCGGATGGGCAAAAGAGGTTTGCGGAAATATCGCTGAATGTGTCGGTGCTTTTGAAAAGGCGCTTGCCTATGCCAAAAAATCTGGCAGTATCTATCTTATATCTACCAATGCCTATAATGTAGCTTATATGGAGCAGCGTATGGGGCAATATACTTCTGCATACAGGAAATGTTCCGAACTTATAGAATACATGAAAGATAGCGGATATTCTGAGATTACCAGATCGGAACCCACCTATGTTGAGCTATATGCCTGTATGGCAGAAATTGAATGTATGCGTACAGATTTTGAAGAGGCTCTGGCAAATATAAAGATTGCCTATAGCTCAAGCAGAAATTTTTCCAACAGTTCATATAAGGTCTGGGTTCGATTAATTTATGCGCTCATTTTATTCGGACGCGGGGATAATGCCGGGATTTTTAAGTTGTTAAATGAGATAGATGATATTATAAAAGATAATATAATATCTCCGGCTGCCAGAGCTGTTTATATTGACATGAAAGGAAAAATCCTTATTGAACGGAATGAACTTGAAAAAGCCGGTAATTTTTTTAAGGAAAATGGACTGGGAACTGATAAGGAAATTTCATATCTGGAAAATCGTGGCTATTTATCATTTGTATTATTACTGATAGCGGAATTAAAATTTAAAGAAGCTGAAAAAATTCTTACCGGATTACAGACCATGTCTTATGCTGCAAACTGGGTCGAAACCTTGATTGCGGTGAAAATAATTTATGCCATTTTATATAAACATACAGGGGATAAGGAAAAAGCTGTTGCGAACCTGCTTGAAGCATTGGAATACGCTGCTGATGAAAATATTCTAATGTCATTTATCTATTATCATGACAGAATAAAAGATTTATTGACAGATGTGTTTAAGAGACAGGCCACTGCAAAAACAAATATTCCTAAAAGGCTGACTGACAAGCTTAAACTTGCAATTGAAAAGAGAGAAAAACTTAAGATAATTAATTTGGAATCGGGATTAAGCGATCGCGAACTCGATACTCTGAAACTTATCGCAGAAGATTTAACAAATCAGGAAATTGCTGACAGATTGTTTATTTCCGCTAATACAGTTAAATCTCATTTAAAGAATGTTTTCCTGAAGCTTGACGTTGATAATCGCACAAAAGCTGTAGATAAAGCAAAAGAGCATGGATTAATATAACTTCCAATCAGAATTAACGACTTCTGATAAATTCACTTTCCAAAAAATCACCCGCCTGAGTCACCCCCGAGGGTGATTTTTTTTTAATGGGTCCTCCCGAATTTTGTACAGGAATTAAATCTGCAGGAAAATGAAAGGGAAGGTCATCATTAAAATTCAGGGGCAACTTAATGGCAAATGGAAGGATTGCTTTGAGGGTATGGAGATAAGCTATGAAGGGAACAATACAATTCTGACAGGGTGTCTAAAGGATGAGGCACATATGCATGGGATCCTGAATATTATCAGGGATTATAACCTGATACTTATTTCAATCAATCCGGTTGAAAAATTTCATTTTAAAGGGTTTATTATATAATTAAAATCTCTGACAGTTATGAAAAAGTCATTAGTCTTATTTATAGTCGCAACACTTTTGTTGCAAAGTTGCGCAAAGGTATTTTACACTCCCGATGCCAGATACCTTGCAAATACTGAGAAAATCATTGCCATAGTACCTCCCGAAGTATCTATTGCTGCAAGAAGGAAGGTCGATGCTGCCGCATTGATTGAACAACAAAAAACAGAATCAGTAAATTTCCAGAAAGAAATGTACAGCTGGATGCTTAAAAGAAAAATGCAGGGGAATATCTTCGTTGATATCCAGGATGTTGAGACAACAAATTCCAGGCTTTTTAATGCCGGATTTTATGATGGGAAACTTCTTGGACCAGCTGATCTGTGCAATATCCTTGGCGTTGATGGGATACTGACTTCAAATTATTCACTATCAAAACCATTGTCTGAGGGTGCTGCAATTGCACTGGCAGTCTTTGCAGGATGGTGGGCGCCAACAAATGAGGCGGTTGCTTCTTTGTCAATCCACGATAGCGGTTCAGAAAAGATGATCTGGAATTACGACCACAGGCTTTCATCTTCTTTAGGCAGTCCGGCCCGACTGGTTGATGAACTCATGAGGCAGGCAAGCAGAAAGATGCCGTATTTTACTGGTGTGAGGTCTTATTGAGACTGGTCACATAAAACCTTATAGAAGCAACCCACAATATCCTTATTATCAATCAGAAATTTAATATCTTCGAGTATATTTTCATTCTATTCTGGGATGCTTTTAACAAAACTGCATATTCCTCAAGCCGGAAATAATGTAGTTCATCGATCAGAGCTATTTGAAAAACTGAAGTCCGGCCTGAGCAGAAAGCTGATTCTGGTATCAGCTCCTGCCGGCTATGGCAAAACAACCCTGTTAAGCGACTGGATAAACCAGAACAAAATTTCTGCTGCATGGCTCTCACTCGATAACGGGGATAATGACCCGGCGGTTTTTTTAAGTTATGTAATTTCGGGAATTCAAGGTATTCAAGCCGATTTCGGACAAAGTGCCCTTCGCCTTCTAAATTCACCAAACTCACCATCAGTCGAATCAATTGCCAGCCTGTTAATAAACGATCTGCTCATTATAGATAAGAACTTATTGCTGGTACTTGACGATTTTCATCTGATCAGGAGCAACGAAATATCGAAACTTGTAATTTATTTTCTGGAGCATATTCCCGGTAATATTCATTTTGTGATTCTGACCCGTTCTGATCCCGCACTATCACTTTCAAGGTTAAGGAGTCAGCATCAGCTGGTAGAAATACGTTTATCAGATCTTAGTTTTTCGGCAAATGATATTTTTGTTTTGTTCAATAAGAAGCTCAAACTGGTATTATCAATAGATGATGTCTGTTCGCTCGAGACAAAAACAGAAGGCTGGATTGCCGGCTTGCAGCTCGCAGCTTTATCAATGCAGGGTCGTGAAGATATCTCAAAATTTGTCAGGGATCTGAAAGGTGACAATCGCTACATAATGGATTACCTGATGGAGGAGGTACTAAAGATCCAGACAGATGAAATCAAGGAATTCTTACTTCAGACCTCAATACTGGAGCAAATGTCGGCTCCTCTTTGCAACACTGTTTTGAACAGAAGTGACAGCCAGTTGATCCTTGAAACCCTTGAAAGAGATAACATGTTTGTAATACCTCTCGATAACGAGAGAAACTGGTACAGATATCATCACCTCTTTGCCGACTTATTAAGACAAAGACTTATACTTCAATCTGATTTGCAGCTTGAGAGGTTACATAATAAAGCATGTGACTGGTATGATGAAAATTCGCTGCCCGAACTAGCTATATATCACGCTCTGGAGACCAGAAACTTTGAGCAGGCTATCCGTATTCTCAGCCGTATTGTTGAGAGAATGTGGGAAGTAGGCCAGCATTCAGCCATACTAAGGTATGGCAACCTTCTGCCCGACGAGGTTATTAAAGGTAACCAGGAATTTGCATTGTACTATTCATGGATTTTAATCACAGCAGGACAGGTAGCAGAGTCTGAAAAATATCTTGACTACGCACAAAAAGCTATTGATTCCGTAATCAGGGGAGAAGGATCGGCAAAGAAAGCCATCCCTGACAATAAGTTTCTTTTCGGGAAACTTGCAACTACACTGGCCTATATGAAATTATTTTCAGCACCCCCGGAAACAATAATTAAATATAGTGAAATTGCAATTGATAACCTTTCCGGAGCCAACCCGCTGTGGACAGGATGGGCATGGTATTTCATCGGGAATGCTGAACTGGTAAGGGGCGGTGTGCATAAAGGTCTTGATGCATTTAATCGCGCTCTTGAGTACAGCAGGAAAACAGATAATATTTATCTTATTGCAACGATAACGTCAGCAATTGTGTCGCGCCGGTGTGCGTTAGGACAGTACAGGGATGCATTTGCTCTGTGCACCGACACTCTTTCGCTTATGAGCAGACGTGGTTTTTCGGGTATTGCGAAGGTCGAATGGACCTTCACCGGCCTCTTTTCAATGATGTCAGTGATTCAATGTTTCTGGACAAATTATAATGAGGCTCTTGAAAATGCTAAAACAGCATATAAGTTGTGTGAAAATGCCAGGGATATCCGGTACAAAATAATGGCATTACTGGCTTATTCATATGCCCTTCATGCTGTTGAGGACAAAGAAGGAGCCTTTGATAAAATAGGTGAACTGGAGGATGTACTGAAAAGGTATAAAATAGCTCCGTTTCTTGCGTCCACTTATATCGGCTGGAAAATATACCTTCTTATTGAGAAACAAGAAATTAATAAAGCTGCTGATTTTGCTGAAGAAGTAGGATTGGAACAACATCTTAAGTTGTCTTTTGAAACCTTGTACTCATACATTCATTTTGCCCGTTTACTGCTTCAACAGAACGAATACATCAGAGCAGAAGAGCTTATGTCGGAGATATATGTAATTGCAAA
>Ga0116154_10002363_pt1 | contig 14444 bp, 16 predicted proteins | sample AD_UKC030_MetaG_FD_89898 | JGI IMG/M metagenome (GOLD analysis project Ga0116154, IMG submission 89898) | Active sludge microbial communities of municipal wastewater-treating anaerobic digesters from USA - AD_UKC030_MetaG | ecosystem: Engineered > Bioreactor > Anaerobic > Digestate | place: USA...
CCTGGCCGCCCTCCTTTCCTCGGGCCTGCCCGCCCTCCTCGACGCGGACGCGATCCGCCTCTTCGCCGAGCTCCGAGCGGATGGCTGCTCCGCCCGAGGCCCCCTCATCCTCACGCCCCATCCCGGGGAGTACGAGGCCCTGACGGGGCTCAGCCCCGAGCTCGCCCTGGCCGATCCGGGGCCGGGCCTCAAGGCCCTCGCTGCCGAGCTCGGCGCCGTCATCGTCCTGAAATCCCAGGTCACCTGGATAGCCGCCCCGGACGGCCGCCTCGCCGTCTGGGAGGGGATGGAGGCGGGGCTTGCCACGGCCGGCTCGGGCGATTGCCTCGCCGGCCTGGCAGCCGGCCTCCTGGCCTCTCTCTCCGCGGCCGGGGTCGGGGACGCGGCCTTCTCGGCGGCGCGGGCGGCCGTGGTCGCCCACGGAGCCGCCGGCCGAAGGCTCCGCGCCGAGCGAGGGTTCTTCGAGGCCGGGCAGATCGCGGCCGAGGCGGCCAAGCTCCTGGGAGGGGCGCGATGAGCGACGAGGGAAGCGGCTCGCGGCCCGGCGAGGATCCAGGCGGCCCGCCGAAGCTGCGGTATAGCCGCGAGCGCCGCCTCGAGAAGGCTCCCGAGTCGGTGCGCTGGCTCGCCTCGCGCTACGGAACCAAGCCCCCCGGGATCATGAGGAGCCTCGTCGCCACCCGGGCGAATCGCCTCCTCCTTTTCACCATCATCGCCCTGATCGCCTCCTTCAACCTCGTGCCCCTCCTCTTCGGCTCCGCTTCCGCGGGCAAGCTCGGGGGCGATCGCTACTCGGCCAAGGCCTTCTGGTTCGAGGATCGCCTCCTCGTCAGCCTCGAGCGCCAGTCGGGCCGGCCCGCGGGCGAGGAAGGCGCCGAGGGGGAGGAGGCCTTCATCATCGTGCTGAGCGCCCTGGCAGAATACGGGAAGGGCGCCGCGGCCTCGGCCGCGACGGCCCCGGCCGCGACGGCCCCCGTCGGGGCGAAGATGAGCTTCGCCGCGGGTACGGCGAGCCGCGAGGAGTTCCGCCTCGCCATCGAGTGCCCCGGGGGCAAGCCCGCCGAGCTCGGCCTCCTGGTCGAGCGGGGCGCCGAGTCGCTCAAGCTCGAGCTCGAGGTGGAATGAGCCAGCAAGGCCAGGGTCGCTCCGTGGCGGCCATCCTCACGCGGCGAGGGCGGGTCTTCGCCGCGAGGCGGGGGCCGGGCGGGGCCATGGGCGGCAAGTGGGAGTTCCCCGGCGGCAAAGTCGAGCCGGGCGAGGGAGACCGCGCCGCGGTCGAGCGGGAGCTCCTCGAGGAATTCGGGGCCCGAGCCAAGGCGGGGGCCCTCGTCGGCGAGGTGGACTTCCTCCACCGGGGCAGGACCCGCATCCTGGCCGCCTACGCCGCCGAGCTCGAGGAGGGCTCCCCCCTCGTGCCCACGGAGCACGTGGAGCTCCGCTGGGCCAGCCTCGAGGAGCTCGCGAAGCTCGACCTCGCCGACTCGGACCGCAGGCTCCTTCCCCACATCGCTCGGCTCGCGCCTGCGCGCGGCGATCCGGATTAGGACTCGCCCTCCTCGAAGAGGCCGAGCTCGGGCTTGTCTCCCGGCGACTCCTCGTCGGGAGGGTTGAGGAGGCTCTCGACCCTGCCCTCGATCTTGGCCAGGTCCTTCTCGAGGCCCCGGGCCAGCTTGACCCCCTCCTCGAAGACCGCGACCGCCTCCTCGAGGGGGAGGGTGGGTTCCTTTATCCTATCAGCGAGCTCCTCGAGCCGCTCGAGCCGCTCCTCGAATTTCTTCATCGCCTGACCTCCTCGACTCGGGCGGCTGCACCGCCGCGGGCGAACCGTATCTCCACTTCCTGGCCCGCCGCGAGGCTCGCGGCGTCGCGTATCGCGTCCCCGCCGGCGGCGCCGCCCAGGGCCGGGCGCACCACCGCGAAGCCCCGGGCCAGGACCGCCTCGGGGCTCATGGCCTCTAGCTCGCGCGAGGCCAGCTCCAGGCGCCGAGCCGCCTCGCCCATGGCCTCCCGCATGCCCCGGGCCAGCTCCTCGCGGGCCTCGTCGAAGCGCCGCGTCGCCGGGAGGAGGGCCCGCATGAAGCGGCTCTCGATGGCCTCGGGGTCGAAGCGGCCCAGGGCGAGGCGGGCCCGGTCGAGGCGGCCGCGCATGGCCGCCTCGAGGCCCGAGGCGAGGTGGGCGGCCTCGGCGGCGAGGGCCTCGCGGCTCTCCGAGACGAGCTCGGCGGCCGCGCTCGGCGTGGGGGCCCGCAGGGAGGCCGCGAAGTCGCTGAGGGCCCAGTCGATCTCGTGGCCGACGGCGCTGATCACCGGGATCCGCGACTCGGCCACGGCGCGAACCAGGGCCTCGTCGGAGAAGGCGAGGAGGTCCTCGATGGAGCCGCCGCCCCGGCCGAGGATGATGACGTCGCCCAGGCCCCAGCGGTTGGCCTGGCGGAGCCGGGCGACGAGCTCGGCGGGGGCGGCCTCTCCCTGGACCGCGGCGGGCAGGACCAGCACGTCGATGCCGGAGTTGCGGCGGCCGAGGACGTTGAGGATGTCGCGTATCGCCGCGCCGGTGGGAGAGGTGATGACGGCCACCCGCTCGGGGAAGCGGGGCAGGGGAGGCTTGCGAGCCTCGTCGAAGAGGCCCTCGGCGGCGAGGCGGCGCTTGCGCTCCTCGAGCATGGCCAGGAGGTCGCCCTCGCCGGCTATCGACATGCGCTCGACCAGGAGCTGGTACTGGCCCCGGGCGGCGTAGACCGTGACCGCTCCCCTGGCCCGGACGAGCATGCCGTCGGCGGGCTCGAAGCCCAAGGCCCTCGTGCGGTAGCGGAACATGACCGCCTGGATCATCGAGGAGCGGTCCTTGAGGGCGAAGTAGAGGTGGCCCGAGCTTGCCGGCCTGCAGTTCGTGATCTCGCCCTCGACGCTCACCGAGGGGAAGGTCCCCTCGAGGAGGTCCTTCACCATGTTGGTGAGCTCGGTGACGTTCAGCGCCCGGTCTTCGGCCACGGCGACACGATAGCCCGCGGGGGGCCTAGAAGGCAAGGATCCAGAGCGTGCCCAGGGCCGTCGTGGCGAGGGTGATGGGCAGGCCCGCGCGGAGGTACTTCCCGAAGGAGAGATCCACGCCGCAGGGCCTGGCCCCCTCGGCGACGATGAGGTTGGCCACCGACCCGAGGAGGGTGAGGTTGCCCGCGTAGGTGCTCGCCATGGCCAGGACGAGCCAGGCTTTATCTGGCTCAGGGAAGAGGGGCACGAGGGGACGGAAGAGCATGACGGCCGGCACGTTGGATATCAGGTTGGAGGCGAGGAGGGAGATGCCCGAGAAGGCCGCCAGGGAGCCGGGGCCGCCCGCGGAGAGGAGGGGCGTCGCCGCCTCGACCGCGCGGCCGAAGGCGAGGGTGCCGGCCAGGGCCTTGGTGATGATGAAGAGGCCCGAGAAGAAGACCAGGAGGCCGAAGTCGACCTGGGCGAAGACCTTCTCCGGAGGGATGCGGCGCGTGAACAAGAGGAGTGCGGCCGCGGCCATGGAGGCGAGGGCGGCGGGGATCCCGGCGAGGAGGAGGGCTATCATGAGGGCCGTGGCGCCGAGGCTCTTGCAGATGAGGAGCCTGTCCACAGCCTCGGGGCCCGCGCCCGCGCTGCCGAGGGAGGGGCTCCCGCCGAGCTTGGAGCCGGGGGCGAATTCCTTGGGGAAGGCGAGCACGACGGCGAGCCAGCAGATTCCCAGGCCGAGTAGGGAGGGGGGGCCGAGGCGGGCGAGGAAGCCGAGGAAGGGGATCCCGCTCGCCGAGCCGATGAGCATGTTCTGGGGATTGCCGATGATGGTGGCGCAGGAGCCGACGTTGGCGGAGGTCGCGAGCCCGACGAGGTAGGGCACCGGGTCGCGGCCCGAGCGGCGGCAGAGCTCGACCGCGAGGGGCGTCATCATGAGGCAGACCGTGTCGTTCAGGAAGAGGGCGGAGAGGAGCCCCGAGGCCGCGACGACGAGGGCGAGGAGGGCCCGGGGCGAGGCAGCCGCCGCGAGGAGGCGGGCTCCCGCCGCGGTGAAGAAGCCGGCGATCCTGAGGTTGGCCACGACGAGCATCATGGCCAGGAGGAGGCAGATGGTGCCGAGGTCCACCGAGGCGAGGGCCGCGTCGGGGCCGAGGGCGCCGACGGCGACGAGGAGGACGGCGAAGGCCAGCGCCATGGAGGGCCGGTTCATGCGAAGCCGGGGCAGGCGCCCGACCGCGATGCCGGCCATGGCCAGGGCTACCAGGACCAGGGTGGCGATCTCTTTCATAGCCCGCCCACCATAGCGGAAAGGGCGCCGAAAGGCTATAGTCAGGGGCATGGATCCCCACGAGCTCCCCGTCTACCAGCAGAAGGAGCGCATACTCGAGGCCCTCGCGGCCAATCAGGTCATCGTCGTCGAGAGCCCCACGGGCTCGGGCAAGACGACCCAGCTGCCCATCATCCTCCACGAGGCCGGCTACTCCAGGAACGGCCTCATCGGCATCACCCAGCCCCGGCGCATCGCGACCCTCTCGGTCTCGGACTTCATCGCGCGCCAGCTCGGCACGAAGGTGCCCGGCCTCGTCGGCTACAAGATGCGCTTCGAGGACCGGACGAACGACGAGACCGCCATCAAGATCATGACCGACGGCATCCTCCTCCAGGAGATGAAGCTCGACCCGGCCCTCTCGCGCTACGGCGTGATCATGGTCGACGAGGCCCACGAGCGGAGCCTCAACATCGACTTCATACTCGGCCTGCTCAAGCGGGTCCTCGAGGCCAGGCCCGAGTTCAAGGTCATCGTCTCCTCGGCCACGATCAACGCCGAGGTCTTCTCGGAGTACTTCGGCGAGTGCCCGATCGTGAAGATCGAGACGCCCATGTATCCCGTCACCCTCGTCTACGACCCGCCCGTCGGAGCCTCCGACCAGGCCGACTTCCGCTCGGGCGACGAGGCGATGCAGGCCAAGATCGAGCAGATCGTGTCGCGCATCGTGAACGAGCGGCGGGAGGGCGACATCCTCGTCTTCCTGCCGGGCGAGAAGGCGATCAAGGACTGCATGAAGCGCCTCGCCTTCGGCCCCGTCGGGGGGCGGCTCCACATCATCCCCCTGTACTCGCGCCTGGGCAAGGACGAGCAGGAGCGGGTCTTCGAGAAGGCTCCCCTGTTCAAGACGAAGGTCGTCATCTCCACCAACATCGCGGAGACGAGCGTGACGATCGACGGCATCACGAGCGTCATCGACTCGGGGCTGGCAAAGCTCAACTACTACAATCCCAAGACCTTCACCTCGAGCCTCATCGAGACCCCGGTCTCCAAGGCCTCGGGGAACCAGCGGAAGGGCAGGGCGGGCCGCACCCGGCCCGGGACCTGCTACCGCCTCTTCTCGCGCGACGACTTCGAGGGCCGCCCCCTGTTCACCACCGAGGAGATCTACCGCACCGACCTCACGGAGGTCGTGCTCCGCATGGCCGAGCTCGGCATCTCCGAGTTCGAGCGCTTCGAGTTCATCTCCTCGCCCTCGAAGTCTGGCATCGCGGGGGCCATCGACGCCCTCTCCCTCCTCGACGCGATCAACCCGGACCGGAGCCTGACCCGCACGGGCGAGCTCATGTGCGCCTTCCCCCTCCTGCCGCGGCACTCGCGCATCATCGTCGAGGCCATCCAGCGCTACCCCGACGCGATCGAGGAGGTCCTCATAGCGACGAGCTTCCTCTCCACCATGAGCCCCTACATCCTGCCCCCGGGCGAGGAGATGGAGGCCCGGCGGGCCCACCACGCCTTCCGCGATCCCGACGGCGACTTCATCTCCTACCTCAAGATCTACGCGGCCTTCAAGGCGGCCCGCGACGGCGGGCGCTGGTGCGAGCGCAACTACCTCGACGAGCGCACGATGCTCGAGATCCTCCGCATCAAGGAGCAGCTCGAGCTCATCGTCTCCGGCCTCGGCGTGCCCATCTCGGGGGGAGGCTCGGTCGACGACTACCTCTGCTGCATCGCCCGCGGCCTCATACAGTTCGTCTGCGTCAGGCAGGAGCGGGGCCTCTTCCGCTCCCTGACGGCCGAGAAGGTGCAGATACATCCCGGCTCGGTCATGTACCGGGAGAACCCCCAGTACATCGTCGCCGGCGAGATCGTGCGCACGACGCGCATGTATGCCATGTCCGTCTCCCCCCTGCGGAGGGAGATCCTCGCCCGCGTCTCCCCGAGGCTCGAGGGCCTCGCCGGGCGCAGCCCGGCCGCCGGGCGCAGCCCGGCCGCGGCCCGCGGGGCCGAGGCGGAGGGGGCCGCGGGGGAGCGGGGCGGGAGGAGGCCCGCCGCCCCGAGCGCGGAGGAGACCTCGCGGATCGCCTCCGCCGGGATCCGCAAGCGCGAGCGCGACTTCACGAACAAGATCAAGATAGCCTCGGAGGTCTTCGCCCTCTCGGTCGACAAGAAAAAGAAGAAGCTCGTCGAGATCGACTGGCCGCGGCTCCGCAAGGTGCGGGAGGAGCTCGACCGCGACTCCCTGTCCCTGTACAAGGAGCTCCGCGGCGTGGTCCTCCTCGGGCGCCAGCGCCTCCTCGACGGGGAGAAGCTCGACCTCATCCTCCGCGTGGCCCCCTGGCTCGAGCTCGAGCGGGACCTCGGGCGCGAGTGGCCGCGCAAGCGCAACTTCTCGGCGCGCGAGGAGCCCGGCGAGCTAATCCAGGCCCTCGACCACGTCATGCAGGTCTCCAAGGCCCGGGACAAGACGGGGGAGCTCGGCTTCGTCGCCCTCTTCACCGACTCCGAGGGGACCTACTGGTTCCGCTGCTCGCGGGGCTTCCACACGGCCCTCAACGAGAGCGTCTCGAGCCTCGAGTCCCTGGTCGACGAGCTCGGCGAGGATTCGCCCCCCGAGGCCCGCGAGAAGGTGAGCGCCCTCTACCGGAAGCTGAGCTCCTTCTTCGAATAGGGGCCGGGACCAGTCCTTCTCGAAGAGGAGCTCCCAGGCCCCGCGACCGTCGCCCGCGACGGGCTAAGCCTTCTCGAAGAGGAGCTCCCATGCCCCGCGCCCGTCACCCGCGACGGGCTAGGCTTTCTCGAAGAGCAACTCCCATGCCCCGCGCCCGTCGCGGCTCGCCCGCGCCTCGAACTTGGTCTCCGGGCGCCACTCCTGCCGCGGCGCGTAGTCCGCATAGCGGTTGCGCAGGCCGGCCGTGCGCCCGAGGACCTCGAGGGCCCAGGAGGCGTAACCCTCGATGTCTGTGACGAAGTAGAGGTAGCCCCCGCTCGCGAGCCGCGAGGCAAGGAGCTCGGCGAGGCCGGGGCGGATGAGGCGGCGCTTGTGGTGCCGCTTCTTCGGCCAGGGATCGGGATAGAAGACGTGGATCCCGGCCAGGGAGGAGGGGGGCAGGCAGCGCTCGAAGACCTCCACCGCGTCGCGGTGGACGATGCGGACGTTCTCGATGCCCCGCTCGCCGAGCTCGGCGAGGAGCTTCCCGACCCCGGGCGTATGCACCTCGAAGCCGAGGTAGTTGGTGGCCGGGTTATCGGCGGCGATGCGCCAGGTGGCCTGCCCCATGCCGAAGCCGATCTCGGCGACGACAGGCCCGCCGTTACCGAAGGCGGCGGCCAGGTCGAGCTCGCGGCCGGGCTCGACGTTTAGGCAGAGGCGCGGCCCGAGCTCCTCGAGGGCCCGCCTTTGCGAGTCGGTCATCCTTCCCGCCCGGAGCACGTAGGTCCTGATCGACCGGTCGACCTCGGCTATCTCGTCTTCTTCTTCCATGAGTAGGCTCCCATCTTGCGGGTTGGATCGTAGCCGTAGGCCGCCGCCTCGACGGTCCGCGCGGCCGCCTCGGGCCCGAAGATCTCGGCGAGCCCGTAGGCCGCCCCGCTCGAGGGGGCGGCAGCGAGGAGCTCGCCCGCTCCGTCGTAGGCCAGCAGGAGGGTCTCGGGCCAGGAGGAGGCGGCCCGCAGGCCCCCGCCCTCGAGCATGACCGCGGGGGCCTTGGTCTCGGGGAAGTCTCCCTCGATGCGGAAGGGCTTCTCGATCCGCTCCCCCGCGGCGTCGATGGCGACGAGCCGGTAGTCGCCGCGGGGCAGGGGCGCGTAGTCCTGTCGAGCCAGGCCGGCGGCCCCGATCCACTCGTCGGTTCCTTCGGTCTTCTTAGTCCAGCTCCCGTCGTCGAGGCGCCAGGCGAGGGCCTCCGCGTCGTTGACGACCCAGAGCTCCTCGACGTCCTCGATCCCGTCCTCGTCCTCGAGCGAGGCGAAGACCGAGAGGCTCTCGTAGGAGCCCTCGGAGGCGGGGCGAAGCTCGAGGCGCCACTCGAGGGCGAGTATCTCGGGTGCGACGCCGCCGCAGGAGGCGAGGCCCGCCGAGAGGGAGAGGCAGATCGCCGCTACGGGAGCGGCGAGGGCCGAGCCGCCGCGGGGAAGGGCCTTCCCGTTTCGGCGCCGCGCCTGCCCTGGGCTCCGCACCTAGGCGAGCCTGCCTCGGAGGAGCTCGAGGGCCGCCTCGAGCGAGGCCGCCTCGACGCTTTCCCGGGTCTTCAGGTCCTTCACCTGGATCCTGCCCGCGGCCGCCTCCTCGCCGCCGACGACGAGGGCGAAGGCCATGCCTTTCTTCTCCGCGTAGGCGAATTGCGCGCCGAGCTTGCGCTTCTCGGGATAGACCTCGCAGGCGATGCCCGCGGCGCGGAGGGCCCGCGCTATCCCCTGGTAGCGGGGCTCGAGCTCTTCCTCCACGTCGAGGACGAGGACCTGGGCGTAGCCGGGGCGGGGTCGCGAGCGGCCGAGGGCCTCGAGGGCCGCGAGGAGGCGGTCGAGGCCCACGGAGGCGCCGACGCCGGGCAGGCGCCTCGTCGTGTACAGGCTCGCGAGCTCGTCGTAGCGGCCGCCGGAGCAGACCGAGCCGATCTCGGGCAGGGCCGAGAGGCTCGTCTCGAAGACGACTCCCGTGTAGTAGTCGAGGCCGCGGGTGATCGAGGGATCGAGGACGAGGCCGTCGGCGGCGCCCGCCTCGCGGGCCTGGGCCCAGATGGCGCGGAGCCGGGCGGTGTCGGGGCCGGGCCCTCCCGCCAGGGACTCGAGCTTGGCGAGGGTGGCCTCGAAGCCCTCTTCCTGGCGGATGAAGTCGAGGACCTTGCCCGCGGCCTCGCCGCCTAGGTCCGCGGCGAGCTGCTCGCGGACCGCCTCGGCGCCGATCTTGTCGAGCTTGTCGACGGCCCGGAGCACGGCCGTCGATTTATCGGCCGCGCCGATGGAGGCGAGGAAGCGGTTGAACAGGCCCCGGTGGTTGATCCGGATCCGGACCTCGCCGACCTCGAGGGCCCGCATGGCCTCCGCGATGCACAGGACTATGTCGGCGTCCGCGGCCGCCGAGTCGGCGCCGACGATGTCGAAGTCGCACTGCATGAACTCGCGGTAGCGGCCGCGCTGGGTGTTCTCGCCGCGCCAGACCTTGGCCATGTGGTAGCGGCGGAAGGGGAGGTAGAGCTCGTCGACGTGCTCGGCCATGAAGCGGGCGAAGGGCACGGTGAGGTCGAAGCGGAGGGCGACGTCGCGGCCGCCCTTGTCCGGGAAGCGGTAGACCTGCTTGTCGGTCTCGCCGCCTCCCTTGCCCAGGAGGATCTCGGCGTACTCGAGGCAGGGGGTATCGATGGGGACGAAGCCGAAGGAGCGGAAGGCGAGCTCGAGCTTCTCGACGAGGCCGCGGCGCTCGATCTCGGCCTCGGGCAGGTAGTCGCGGAAGCCCTTCAGGACCCGCGGTTCGATGATATCCGGCATGCCAAGCATTATGCCCGCGCCGGGCCGGAGCATCAAGGCCGCCCTAGCCCTGACCCGCGCTCCGGACCAGCGCGGGCCTTGACTCGCGGCCCGGGCAGGCATGATCATCCTCCCATGCTGCTCGTCATCGACGTGGGTAATACGAACATCTGCGGCGGCGTCTACGAGGACGGCGCCCTCAGGCACAGCCTCCGCATCCACACCGTGCCCAAGAAGACCGAGGACGAGTACTCCTCGATCTTCAGGGCTATCCTGTCGGACCGGGGCATCGCCCCCTCGCGGATCGACCGGGTCCTCCTCTCCTCGGTGGTGCCGGCCCTCACCGGGGCCATGGAGGAGATGTGCCGCCACCTCTTCGGCGTTGCCCCGGCCACCCTCGGGCCCTCGCTCTATTCCCGACTCCCCCTCGAGGTGACCAACCCCCGGGAGATCGGCGCCGATCTCGTCGCCGACGCCTTCGCCGCCTGGAAGAAGACGGGAGGGGCCTGCATCGTCGTCGATTTCGGCACGGCCCTCACCTTCACCTGCGTGGGCCACGGCAACGCCATACGAGGCGTCTCCATAGCCCCCGGCCTGGGCACCGCGGTCAACGCCCTCTCCCGAGACACGGCCCAGCTCCCCTACGTCCAGCTCGCCGCGCCCGATTCCGTCATCGGCACGGATACGGTCATGTCCATCCAGGCCGGCGTCGTCCACGGCTACGTGGGGCTGGTGGAGCATCTGGTGGGTATGATGAAGGCGGAGCTCGGGGGAGAGGTGAAGGTTATCGCCACGGGGGGCTTGTGCCGGATCGTAGCCGGCCTGACCTCGGTCTTCGACTCCGTCGATCCCGACCTCACCCTGAACGGCCTGGCCATGATCGCCGAGTACGCCTGAACGCCCCTGGCCTACTCCTTGAGCAGCTCCGAGAGCTCGTCCTGGGAGACCAGATCCGTTTCCGTCGCCCCCGAAAGCGAGGCGTCGAGAATGCCATCGAGCTCCGCGAGGATGGATACCTGGTCCCGGAGGATAGCCTCGAGCTGGGGCCGATAGGAGGCGTAGGCCTCGGAGCGGGGATACTCCCCGCCGACGAGGCGCTCGAGGAGCTGGACGAAGGATCGCGAGCTGCGCTCGAGGAGCTTGAGGTACTCCGAGCGGTCGATCAGGAGCGCGTTCTGGGCCAGGAGGCCGCGGAAGGCCTTGAGGCTCCCGTCGAGGAAGAAGAGGTCTCCCGCCACCCTTTCCCGGAAGTGCTCGGGATCGGCCTCGGTCGAGAGCCCCGCGTCGAGGGCCTTGATCAGGACGCTCAGGAAGAAAATGTCGTCCTGGAAATGTATCATCTGCGGCATAGCTTCATTCTCACTATCGGCTATGCTACCCGCTCCGTAAAGCCTTGTTTTGGCCAAGCCTAGGGATCGGGGTTGTTGCTATTGCCTTCGCTTTATGGTATAAAGCTCAAGCTTACGCGCCGCCTCCCCGGAGGCGGCCCCCGAGCCCCGAAGAGGCCCCCTTGCGGAGCCCCATCCCGGGATTCGGGAAGCCCATCCGCCTTGCGAAGGCGGACTTTCGCCCCTAGAGGCGAAAAAGCCATTGGGAGGATCTATGAGACAGTACGAACTCGTCGCCATCTTCCCCTCGGAGGAAGAGCTCTTCCGCCAGGGGAAGGAGGCGGTCGCCGCGGAGCTCGCCAAGCAGGGCGCCGCGGAGGTCAAGGAAACGGACATGGGCGATCGCCTGCTCGCCTATTCGATCAAGAAGAAGGACCGCGGCCACTACATCCTCTTCACCATGAATCTCGATCCGCAGAAGGTTACCCCGGCGGAGCGCATCTTCAAGCTGAATCCCAACCTCCTCAAGTACCTCTTCGTCAAGGTCGAGGCCTGATCAAGGAGAACTAGCCATGGGAGATCTCGCAACGGCGGTGGTCGTCGGCAGGCTTACGCGGGACGCCGAGCTCAAGTACACCAATTCCGGCATGGCGATCTGCCACTTCTCCGTCGCGACCAACGCGCGCGTGAAGAAAGGCGACCAGTGGGTCGACGAGTCGAGCTACTGGGACGTCGATCTCTGGGGAAAGCTGGGCGAGACCATCAACCAGTACCTGACCAAGGGCAAGCTCGTGGCGGTCCAGGGCGACATGCGCCAGGATCGCTGGGAGAAGGACGGCCAGGCCAAGATGAAGGTCATCATCAAGGCCAACGACGTCCAGCTCCTCGGCGGCGGCCAGGGCGGCGGCTACTCCCAGGACGGCTCGTCCTCGGGCGGCTCCAGCCAGGGCTACGCTCCCCGCGGAGGCCAGGCGCCCATGGGCAGGCCCCAGGGCGCGGCGCCCGCGCAGCGCGGCCCGGCCCCGGGCCCCGCCGGGAACGACGATTTCACCGACGATATCCCATTCTGAACTTAAGGAGAATCCGATGTCCGATACCAGAGAATCGATGGATGTGAAGCCCGCCCGCCAGGAAGGCGAGGGCGGCCCCGAGCCCCGGAAGGACTCCGAGGATCGCGGCTCGAGCGGAGCCCCCCGCCGCGGCAAGGGCTTCTTCAAGAAGAAGGTCTGCAAGTTCTGCACCCAGAAGCTCAAGGTCGACTACAAGGACGTGGACGTCATGAGGCGTTTCGTGACCGAGCGCGGCAAGATCCTGCCTCGCCGCATCACCGGCACCTGCGCCAAGCACCAGCGCGTCCTCGCCGTCTCCATTAAGCGCGCCCGCGCCCTCGCCTTCCTTCCCTACGTAGCGAAATAAGGGATACGGGCGGCTATACCTATGTCGGATCAGGAGAGGGGCCGGGCCCTCGGGCCCGGCGAGCGCCGCGCGGCGCTCGGCTCGAGCGCCGCGCCGGCTATCGCCGGCCTCGCGGCGGGGCTCCTATACGCCTCGGTGGCCTTCGCGCCGCTCTGCCTCGTGCCCATCCAGGTCGCCTACGGGCGACGGGGCCGGCGCGCGGGGCTGGCCGCGACAGGCGCCGCCGTGGCGGCGGTCGCCGCCGCGCTGGCCGCCAGGCTGTACGCGGTCGGGGCCTTGGGCCTCGCGGAGCTGGGAGGCGGGCTTCTCCCCCCCTTAGCCATGCTCGGGGCCCTCGCCCTCGTCAACGCCCGCTTCTGGGCGGGCTTGCCCGCGACCTATCGCCTCCTCGCGGTGGGGGGGATAGCTTCCCTCGCAGCCCTGCCCTCCCTCCTGTCCCTCTCGAAGGATCCCGCCTTCTCTGCCTACCTAAGCTCGAGGCTGGAATCCCTCCTGTCCCCCCTGCGGGCCCAGGCGGGCGGCCAAGGCTACGAGGCCTCCGTCCTCGCGGCGGCCCTCGATCCAGCGACCATCGCCGCAGCCGCCCTGAGGACCCTCTCCTCGATCTACGCGGCGGCCCTGGCGCTCACCTTGGGCTTCTGCTGGTGGGTCGGGAACAGGCTTTCCGGTCCGGGCAGCCCCGGCCGCGAGGCCGCGCCGCCCCTTTCGCTCTACCGGGCGCCCTACGCCCTGCTCTGGGCCTTCCTCGCTGCCTGGGCCTTGGTCCTCGCCGCGATGACGCTCGGCGCCCCCGAAGCCCTCCAGGCGGCAGCCTGGAACCTCGCCCTCTCCGCCTCCCTGCCCTACGCGGCTCAGGGGCTGGGGATAGCGGCGAGCCTTGCGGAAAAACTGAAAATGCCGAGGTTCATGAGGGTCGCCCTGGGGGCGACCGCCGCCATGGCCCTGGTCTCCCCGACGTCGAGCCTCGTCGTCGCGATAGGCCTGCCTCTCCTCGGCGTCACCGAGGTATGGATACCGTACCGAAACCCCAAAGGAGTCGGAGCATGAAAGTCATACTCAATCAGGACGTACCGAATCTCGGCGAGCTCGGAGACGTCAAGGACGTCGCCGCCGGCTACGCCCGTAACTTCCTCTTTCCCAAGAATTTCGCCATGGCCTTCAACCAGAAGGCCATCGCCCTCTTCTCCCGCCGCAAGACCGAGATCGAGGACCTGAAGGCGGCGAAGCGCAGCTCTTCCGCCAGCCTCAAGGAGAAGCTCGAGGCCGAGGAGATCGTCGTGGACGTGCCAGCCGGACAGAACGGCAAGCTCTACGGCGCCGTCACCGCCCAGGTCGTCGCCGACGAGCTCGCCAAGAAGGGGCTCGAGGTCGAGCGCAAGAAGATCGAGCTCGCCGGCCACTCCATCAAGAGCGTCGGCACCTACAAGATCGTCGTCCACCTCTACGAGAAGGAGACCGCCGAGCTCCGCCTGGTCGTCAAGGGCCACGAGGTCAAGAGCGAGGCCAAGCCCGAGGACGAGGCCCCGCGGCAGCGCCGCCGCCGCTTCGAGTCCGAGGAGGGCGGGGAGCAGGCCGCCGAGCGGCCCCAGCTTACCCCCGAGGAGGACCGCGCCGCCCAGGCCGCCGCCTTCGAGGCCGCCATCAACGCTCCCCCCCGGCCCCAGCGCAAGCCCCGCCGCGAGGACCGCGACCGGTTCTGATAGAACGATACGACCGCAGAGGTCGCAGCGGGACGCGGAGGTATACGACGAGATGGGAGGAAAGCCGAATGTTGACCTCGTCCCATTTCCCCTCCGCGTTCCCCGCGACCTCTGCGTTTTTCCTTTTTCGAAGGGACGTTAATCAGTGATCCCCGCCGAGCTCAAGGACAAGGTCCCGCCGCACAACGCCGAGGCCGAGCAGGCCTGCCTCGGCGCGGTCCTCCTCGATCCCGAATCCGTCCCGGCCGTCCTCAAGTACCTCAGGCCCGAGGATTTCTACGTCAACGC
>Ga0116154_10002366_pt1 | contig 14430 bp, 11 predicted proteins | sample AD_UKC030_MetaG_FD_89898 | JGI IMG/M metagenome (GOLD analysis project Ga0116154, IMG submission 89898) | Active sludge microbial communities of municipal wastewater-treating anaerobic digesters from USA - AD_UKC030_MetaG | ecosystem: Engineered > Bioreactor > Anaerobic > Digestate | place: USA...
AACGTCTATCCGCGCGAGATCGAGGAAGTGATTTACCAGTATCCCGGCGTGAGGGAGGCCGCAGTGATCGGGAAGCCCGATCCGCGCAAGGGCGAACACCCGGTGGCGTTTGTGTCGATGAACGATGGGGCTGTGATCGACGAGTTGGGCTTGTTCCACTTTCTCAAGGACCGGCTTGCAGACTACAAGCTACCTCGGAAAGTCGTTCAGTTGGAAATGCTTCCGAGAAATGCAACAGGCAAGATCCTCAAGACTGCCCTCCGCGAAATGTGATCGCGACAAGCCTCCCCTGGAAACGATCCGTCCAAGTCTTAAGTCGTTTCCTAACAGCAAGATACACCTGATCTCCACCCGCGCTGAGTCTGCACGGGTGAGCTTTCGCAGTTGACGCTCTGGTTTCCCGCCCCTTAAGCTCTATCCCGTTACAGCAGCAGTGCGTGACGCATTGCTGCTGGAGCTTTCTATGGCCGAAGGTTACTGCGTAAAATGCAAAGCTAAGAAGGAGATCGCCGACGGGGTCGAGGAAGTGATGAAGAACGGGCGAAAGGCGATCAAAGGCAAATGTCCCACCTGCGGGGTGGTTATGTTCAAAATTCTGGGCGGCAAGGTGGCCGCCCCGCCCGCCGCGGCCGAACCAGCACCCGACACCCCTGCGAGTGGAACCGGCGGGGTCGAGGTTGCGCCTCCGACATTGTAGACTCACTGTTTTATGCCCCAGCAACTGGCTTACGCCATTCTTACCCCTCACTCCCTGCACAAGTCGCGGACCGGCGGCATCATCGCCCGGTTGATCACCCGCTCCGGTGTCGAGCTGGTCGGGGCGCGCATGTTCGCTCCCAGCGCCGAATTGGTTCAGAAATACAGCGAGTCCATCGTCTCGGCGCAGGATGGCCAGGATCGGCGGGTGCAGGAGTTGATTCGCGACTACGTTATCGAAAACTTCGCCCCGGAACCCAAATCGGGCCGCCGCAGGCGCGTCATGATGCTCCTCTTCCAGGGCGAAGACGCCGTCCGCAGGGTCCGAACCGTTGTCGGCAACTTCAGCCCGCACCGCCGCGGCGGGCAGACGATCCGCGACACTTACGGCGATCTGGTCCTGGACGCCAACGACGAGGTGCGTTATTTCGAACCCGCCGTTTTGGCGGCTCCGTCGCTCGACGAAGCGATTGCCAAGCTCAAGCTCTGGGCTCGCTACTCGGACACCGAAGGGGGCGTCCTCGATGAGGTAATCAGCTACGCGGCGGACGAGCAGTCGGAACGGACGCTTGTCCTGCTCAAACCGGACAACTTCAAGTTCGCCACGGGGCGTCCGGGGAACATGATCGACTTCTTCTCGCGCACCGGGTTGTTCATCGTCGGGATCAAAGTGCACCGGATGAGCACGGCCCAGGCGATGGAGTTCTACGGCCCGGTCCGGGAGATTCTGCGGACCAAGCTCAAGAGTGTTGTGGCGACGCGAGCGAAGGAAGTGCTCGAGAAGGAACTCGGATTCGCCATCGGCGGATCGGAATCGCAACAGCTCGGGGAGTTGCTCGGCCCGCTCCTGGGCGAGAACCAATTCGAGAACATCGTCCGCTTCATGGCCGGACGCAGCCCCAGCGAGTGCGAACCGGCCCAAATGACCCAGCCAGGCACCGAGAAGTGCATCGCCCTCGTCTACGAGGGCGTCAATGCCGTCGCCAAGATCCGCGATGTGCTCGGGCCAACCGATCCCACCAAGGCGCCGCCGGGTTCCATCCGGCGCGAGTTCGGATCCAACATCATGATCAACGCCGCCCACGCCAGCGACTCCGCCGAGAACGCCAAGCGCGAGATGCGAATCGTGAATGTGGCGGAAAACAACTTCCGACAGATTATTGAAGGGTTTTACGGGCGGGTGTCATGACGACGAGTCACGGCTCACGGGGAGCGCGCCAGGCCCGAGAAGCCGGCGTCAGCCCGACAGCGGTCGATCCGCGCCGGCCTTCGACGCCGCGATGAACGCCGCCGCGAACCGCCCAAACCACGACGGTCCCCCTTGGTGGCGTCTCCCAAACCGGTATCAATGGTATGTCTTCGCCCTGGCCGCCTTCGGCTGGCTCTTCGACTGCTTTGATCAACAGATCTTCACACTCTCGCGCTCGATCACGATGCGCGACCTGTTGCCCCACGCCGACACCCTGACCCAAACCACCTACGGCGGCTACGCCACCTCGATCTTCATCCTCGGTTGGGCCACCGGCGGGCTGTTCTTCGGAATGCTCGGAGACCGCTGGGGCCGGGCCAAGACGATGGCCACGACAATCCTGGTCTACGCCGCCTGCACTGGACTCAGTGGCCTGTCCCAAAGCTGGGGCTACTTCGCCCTCTTCCGCTTCCTGGCGGGGGCAGGAGTCGGCGGCGAGTTCGCCGTCGGCGCAGCCCTGGTCGCGGAAGTGATGCCCGACAGGGCGCGCCCGCACGCGTTGGGGTCGCTCCAGGCTCTCTCGGCCATAGGCAACGTCCTGGCAGCCGTCAGCCTGGGCGTGGTCGTGCCGGACGAAAGACTGGGCTGGGGCTGGCGTGGGCTCTATTTCCTGGGGGCGTTGCCGGGCCTGGTGGCGGTGGTCGTTTTCCTGCGGCTCAAGGAACCCGAGAAGTGGGTGGCCGCACGGGCGGCTGCGGTCCGGAGCGGATCGACCCGCCAGCTTGGCAGCATCAAGGAGCTCTTCCGCGTCCCGGTCTGGCGGCGCAACACGCTCGTCGGTGTCAGTCTGGCGGTGGCGGGTGTCCTCGGGCTCTGGGGCGTGGGGTTCTACAGTCCCGAGCTGATCGACTCGGCCATCACGACGGTCGAAGCGGAGACCCGGCCCAAGATCGAGGCTGTTCTGCGGGCGGACACCCCGGCAGCCCATTCCGCCGCAGTGGCAGGGCTTGGTGCGCAGGAGAAGCGCAAGTACCTGGAACTGCTTTCGCGCATCCGCGCCACCGATACCCGGGCGGCCCCGACCGATCCAGCGGCGGGCCCGCTCGCAGGCGATCAGAAGGAGCGGCTTAGCCAACTCCTGGCAGGTGCGATCACCGAGGACCGCAAAACACACCTCAAATCCGTCGGGGGCATCCTGCAACAGGTCGGCTCGTTCCTGGGCATCACGTTTTTCACGGTCATCGCCGCACGCCTGGGGAGACGGCTGTCGTTTCTGATCGGGTTGACGATCGCGTGGGCGAGCCTGATCCTCGTGTTCGGGACCTTTCACCAGGCCCACCAGATTTACTATCTGTGGCCCATTCTCGGCTTTTGCACCCTGGCCCCTTTTGGCGGCTACGCCATCTATTTCCCGGAGCTTTTCCCGACCCGGCTGCGAACCACAGGCATGAGTTTTTGCTACAACGTGGGGCGCTACATCGCCGCCCTCGGGCCATTCGTCCTGGGACCGCTCGCCAGGGCGCTGGACGGCCTGACGGCGATCCCCGGTTTTCGCCTGGCAGCAATGACGCTGGCCTGTTCCTACCTCTTGGGGATTGTCGCGCTGATCTGGGCGCCAGAGACACTCGGGCGGCCCCTGCCCGACGACGAGCGGGAGGATCCCAAGTCCTGACAGGCAACAGCCCAGCCAGACACGCCGCGCCGCGCCGCGCGAAACACCCGCCAAGACGGATTTCTCACGACCGGGAAGATGACAACGAGATCCGGGCTTTTCCTAGCCTGCATGCCGACTTCTCTTGTGAACTCCGGCTTCGCGGTGGCAAAAAGTGGTGAGAAATGCAGGGCTGGCCCGGATCAGGTCCAGCGCGCAGCCTGTGATCGATCCGGGCGAGCGCCCATCGAGCCTCTCACTTTCACTGGATTTTGCCGGCGTTGCGCGCCACCTTAGGCCCATGAAGTTCATCCTGACGACGCATAATGTCACGCTGACCAGCGCCATCGAAGAACACATTCTCGAGAAGCTCGACAAGCTCGAGCATTTCAACCGATGGGCAATCGACGCCCGCGTCACCCTCGAACACGACCATACCCAAGCCCCCAAGAAACAGTTCGGCTGCTCCGTCCGACTGGGTGTCCGTGGGCCCGATTTGTTCGCCGAGGATTCCCAGAGCGACCTCTACACCGCGATCGACATGGTCTTTAAGAAGATCGAACAGCAGATTCGCAAACGCCGCGGCAAACGCGAGGCCGCCAAACATACCCATGCCGCACGCCTGAAGCGCAAGCGCCAGGACACAGAACTCTAGCGAGGCGCGCCTCTGACAAACGCAGTCCTCAGTTCAATGAAAAGGCCCGTGTTTCCCCGCCCCTCTCTCCAGCGCCTCGCTCCTTAGAATCCTTGCGAAACGAAAGAGATGGGGGTGAGGGCCAAACTTGACTTGATCGAACCATGATCTGGAGTTCAAGGATTCTAGAATCCTTGACCGTCGGGCCCTTGAAGATCGTGCGGGCGCGCGTCGTCCTGCCGATCCGCCAACCGCGCCTCTCGAATGGCGCGGTGGTCGTCTCCGGGGGGCGTATTCAAGCCGTGGGCCGGTGGAAGGACCTCCGACCCCACTGCGCGGGATCGCCGACGGATCTGGGCGAAGTGGCCCTGCTGCCCGGTCTGGTGAACGCGCACTGCCATCTCGACTACACCCACATGGCGGGCCAATTGGCGCCTCCGCGGTCGTTCACCGACTGGATCAAACGCATCACGGAGCTCAAAGGCACGTGGAACCGCGATGACTTCGCGCGTTCCTGGCGTCACGGCGCCCAAATGCTGATCCGAACCGGCACCACCGTCGTTGGCGATGTCGAGTCCGTGCCTGACCTCCTCCCGGAGATGTGGCAGGCGACCCCCTTGCGCGTCACCTCGTTCATTGAACTGACCGGAGTCAGGAGTCGCCGCGCCCCCGGGGCGATCCTCGACGAAGCCCTCGCCGCAATCGCCGCCCTCCCTCGAGGACGCCACCGCGCCTTTCTCTCGCCGCACGCCCCGTATTCGACAACGCCCGAACTCCTCAGGCGATGCGGAGCGATCGCGCGCCGGCGCCGGTGGCGCATGACCACGCACATCGCCGAATCCGAGGAAGAGCACGCGATGTTCACAAGGGGGGCGGGACCGATGTTCGATTGGCTCGAACGCAACCAGCGCGATATGTCCGATTGCGGCGGGATCTCCCCGATTCAACACCTGGCGCGCCAAAATCTCCTCGGCAACCATCTGCTGGCCGTGCATGCCAATTACCTCGACCGCGGCGACGCCGAACTCCTGGCCAGATACCGCGTCCATGTGATCCACTGTCCGCGCAGCCACGCCTATTTCGGCCACCGTCCCTTTCCTGTCACGGCACTGATGCGGCGCGGCGTCAACGTGTGCCTGGGCACCGACAGCCTGGCCACGGTCGCAACGCCCCGGGGCCAAGCGGTCGCGCTCGATCTGTTCGAGGAGATGCGGGTGTTTGCACGGGCGCACCCCGGGTGGCCGCCCGGCGCCGTCCTGCGCCTGGCCACGCTCAACGGGGCGCAGGCCCTGGGCTTTGCAGGCCGCACCGGGGAAATCACTCCCGGCGCATGGGCTGACCTCATCGCCATTCCGTCGAGTGTCGGACTGCGCGAGGTCGCTGCCGCCCTGGTGCACAACCGCCAGCCCGTTGCCGCGGTGATGATCGGCGGAGAATGGGTCCCGGGCTTCCCGAGCGCGCCGCCCTGACCCGCATATTGCACTCCGTCAGTGCAAAGGGCAGTCGGACCCCGCCAAGCTCCATCAAACATCCGTCGACCCGAGCAGGATCAGCATCCCTGCCACCAGCGTCAGCACCGTCACCGGCAGACCGAACTTCGCGTAGTCCCAGAATCCGACCTCGACGTGTTTGCGGGCGGACTCGACGACAATGATGTTGGCGACCGATCCGAGGATGGTGAGGTTGCCGGCAAACGTCGTTGCCAGGGCCATCACTTGCCACATCCGCTCCGGCTCGACGAAGTTCGGAATCCACTTCCCAGCCACCAAAACGAAAGGGACATTCGAGAAGATGTTCGAGCCGAGAGCGGAGAACCAGGCGAGATTCCAGCCCTGGGCGGCGGGCGTGTGACCGAAGAGACCGCGCACAGGACCGTAGATCTGGTCGGGCAGGCCGGTGGCATTCAAAGCTTCGACCACCACGAACAGGGCGGCAAAGAAGACCAGCAAGTGCCAGTCCACCAGCTTGAGAACCTCATGCGTGTCGCGCCGGGCAAGAACCATGATCAAGGCCCCTCCGGCCAGAGCGGTCCAGGCCAGGTTCAGCCCGGCAAGGAAGCCCGCGAAGGTGCAGCCCAGCACCAGACAGCAGAGTCCGAAAAGCCGCCGATCGAGTTGCGGGGCGGGCCCGGCTGGTATCTGAATGCGCGCGGCGCGCAGCACGCGATGAAAACCGATGCGCAGCACGGCGTATTCGATGGCCAATCCCACCGCGGCTGCCGGGAGCATCGCCATCGAGAATCGGGCGAACGGAATGCCCGAAAGGCCGCCAATGATCATGTTTTGGGGGTTGCCGACCAATGTGGCCGCGCTGCCGATGTTGGCGCTCATGGCCAGAGCCAAGAGGTAGGGCGGCAAGGGCAGACCGCCGCGCACCATCACCGCCACGACCAAGGGCGTGAGCATCAGACAGACCGTGTCATTGACAAGCAAGGCGGACAACACGCCGGAAGCAACGATCAGATAGAGGAGCATCCGTTGCGGGGTGCGGGCAATCGTCAGCACCCGATCTGCCGCCCAATCGAAGAAGCCGGCGAGAAACAGGTAGGACGAAATCAGCATCATCCCCAGCAGCAGCACCAGGGTGTCGTAATCCACGGCCCGATAGACCTCCTCGGGCGTCAGCACCCCCGCCACAACCATCAGCACCGTGCCCAACAGGGCCGATGCCGGCCGGTTCAGCGGCAGGATCTTCAGCCTCCGCCCGCTGATCAGCAGGTAGGTCAGGGCGAAGATCGCAATCGCCAGGTACTCCTTAACTTCCGCGCTCACGGGTTCAACAGCCGGCCCGGCACATCGCACGATGCCGCGCCCGCCGGGGACCATCCGCGGCGTTTGCCAGCCGGCGGCAACCTCTGCCAGCCCGGAATGCCAGCGTCAATCGAAATGCGCATCCGGACCGATCGGACGGCGCATCTGATTGTTGTCGGTGTTCTGTCGCCCGGTGAGGCTACCGGGCCTACAACGGATGGAGACTCCCGCTGTAGGCCGCGTGCCCCCACGCGGCGCAAACTCGATTCCCATCGACAACCTCCTCATGCACTGCCGACCGGACCGATTGACATCGGCGCTCGACACGCGCCGTGCGCCGCCCTATGCAGTCTGCGGTTCAGACAAACCAGTCCGTTCCCCCGCGACCATGTCAAAGGCCGAATCCAGGATGGACTCGCGCGAGCGCGTCCGATGCGCCATGCGGCATCTCTTGCCGGATCGCGTGCCGGTGTTCTGCCAACTCGCCTTGGGCCACTACTTCCTGCACAGCGGCATCGCCCCGCACGAAATCTGGTTCACTACCGAGGGCTTCGCCCAGGCGTTGGTCCGTCTCCAACAGCGCTACCGGTTCGATGGCATCCTCGTCAACCTCCCCGGCCGCCCCCCGAACCTGCTCTCGCGCGTCCGGCAGATCGACGCCACGGACGAAGGGACACGACTTCGGTGGGCCGACGGCAGTTGCACAACGGTCCCACCCGACGACAACCCGCAGCATCGCCTCGCCACCCAAGCTCCATTGCCGCGCGCCGACTTTGCCCGGCTCGATCCGGATCATCTCGACGCTCTTGACGCCCTCGCAGGCTATTGGTGGAACGTCTGTCACGTTCCGTGGATCGACGGCAAAGCGTCCCCGGGCCTCCTGCGCGAGATTCCCGGGTACTTCGGAGACACCATCGCCCGGGTGCGGGCGTTGACGCGCGGAGCCGTCTCGGTCCATGGCGAGGTGTTCTCGCCCTTCACGCATTTCATGGAGCTGTTCGGCTACGAGGAGGCCCTCATGGCGCTGGTGACCGATCCGGGCAAGACGCGGGCCTTTCTCGACCGGCTGACGGAGTCCTCGATCGCCTGGGGCGTGGCTCAGGCGCGGCGCGGGGCGGACGCCGTGCTCGTATCGTCGGCGTTCGCAGGCGCGGGCTTCCTCTCGAGAGCGGCCTACGCCGGTTTTGTCCTGCCGTACGAACGCAGGGTCGCGCGGGCAATCCGCGCGGCGGGCGTGCCCGTTTACACCCACACGTGCGGACGGATCGGAGATCGTCTCGATCTCATGATCGAGACCGAGACGGAAGGTTTGGACACGCTGGATCCCCCGCCCTTGGGCGACGTGGATTTGGCGGCGGCGAAGCGACAGATCGAAGGACGCCTCTTTATCAAGGGCAACATGAACTCCGTCGCCTTGCTGGCGTATCGCGCCCCCGACGAAGTCGAGGCCGAGGCGCGACGTTGCCTTCGCGATGGCGCGACGGGAGGCGGCTACATCCTCAGCACCGCCTGTTCGGTAGCCCCGCGGGTCGAGCCCTGGAAACTCGAGTTGATTGCCGCTCTGGCCGAGAAGGAGCGGTACTAGCCCGCATGGCTTTCATCTTGCGAAGTCTCATCAACACGTGCACGGACGGAGTGTAAAAAACGCGCGCTAGCCGGCGGCGGCTCTCCTCATTTCCCGTCCAGGCCGCGCAGATAGGCGAAGATGAGATCGGGCAGGTCGCGACTGTAACCGCCTTCGAGCAGGCTGAAAGCCGGCACGCCCAATTCCCGAATCGAGCGGCCCAGCCAGCCAAAATCCTCCTCTTGCAGGGCCGCGTCGCTGAGCGGATCGCCGCAGTAGGCATCGAACCCCGCGGAGACCACCACCAGTTCCGGCTTGAACCGCTTCAAATCGTCGAGCGCCCTGACCAGCGCCTCGCGGTAGTCCTCTCGAGCCGCACCGGGCGCCACGGGGTAATTATGCGCGTTGCCATAGGAATCGCTCCCGGTGCCCGGATAGCATGGGAATTGGTGCACGGAAAAGTAGGCGCATTGGTCCTGGCTCAGCAGGATATCTTCCGTGCCGTTCCCATGATGCACATCGAAGTCGTAAACGGCCACCCGCCCGACGCCCTTGGTCCGGGCCTCCATCGCCGCAATCGCCGCCGAGTTCAGATAACAGAAACCCATCGCCCGGTCCGGCGTCGCATGATGCCCCGGCGGACGCAGCAGACTGAAAGCCGTCTTGCCCTCGAGAGCCCTCTGCAGGGCGTAGAGCGCCCCCCCAGCGCTCCGCTCCGCGTGCGCGCGAATGTCCGGATGCGCCGCCGTGTCCGAGTCGAAGTCCGCCAACACCTTCAGCCGTTCGAGAAAGGACCGCGTGTGAGCGCGCTCGAGCTGCGGCTCGGTCACCGGCACCGGCTCCGCCCAAACCAGCTCGATCTCGCTCTGCGCCCTCAGACGCTCGACGGTCAGACTGATACGCTGCGGCCGTTCGGGATGCCCGAACTGCTGATAGGTGGTGCACCGACTGTCCGTGACGATAATCATGCCATGTCTGTCTCCCCGGAACGAACCAGGGGCGGCTTCGCGCGAAGACTCTCTAGCATTCGCAGCCAGACTCGCCAAGCGCGAAGAATAACGCCGCGAGGACCGCGGGTGCATCTGATTGTTGTCGGTGTTATGTCGCCCGGTGTAGGCCGCGTGCCCCCACGCGGCGCAAGGACAGACATCGGTGCAGACGCCGGGCCAGGGGACACGGCCAAGTTGAGGATGCCATTCTGTAGGCCGCGTGCCCCCACGCGGCGCAAACTCGATTTCCACCGACAACCTACAGATGCACTGGCCGTTCATTCGCTCTTCAGTTGGCCGCCGCATGGCCGAGGCGTCCGGGAGCCAATTCCCGGAGCAGCCCGCGCAGGTTCTCCCGCGCCCAGCGCTGGAACGTCAGGTTGCACAGACCGCACACGACCAGCCAGAGCAGGGGCAGGGCGAGCGGCCCCTGAACGCCCGTGAAGAACAGCGCGAACAGGAAGACCGCCCAGGGCACAACAAGGATGCGCACCGCCGTGCCGATGAATGCCTGGTTGGCTTTGCGGCTCGACAGTCCCAGCCACAGACCGACCCACGCCAGCGCATACAGGTCCCAGATGAACACCAGCGCCCCGACCAGCGTCATCAGCCCCATGTCCGATCCCAGCCCGTTGAGCCCCTCGCTGGCCGCCAGCGTGAAGACCTCCACGGCCAGGATGGCCAGCGCAGGCGCGCCGAACAGCCGACCCAGGGACAGCCAGTGGCCCCGCAGGATCTCGGCGACGGACAATGGCGTGGTCAGGAGCAGTTCGAGGGCGCCTGTCTGCCGTTCCTGCGTCCAGCGCTGGCTCGCCTCGGAGGCCATCAGCCACTTCAGCGGGGCGTGCAGGAACAGGGCGATCAGGAACGTGCTGTTCCAGGTGTCGCTCGCCATCCCCATCCGCCAGCGCCACAGCAACCAGACGAACAACGCCAGCCCAACAGCCCCCCACAGCAGCCGGATCTTGAGCTGGTTGCGGCCCGCCAGCCACAGAACCGGATTTCGATCCAGCAGGCGCCGGCGCGCGTGTTGGCGCTCGATCGCCGTGCCGTAATTGAGCATGTGCCAGCGGTCCCGCCACAACGCGCCCGCCTTCAGCACGCCCTGCTCCCGCCACGCCCGCTGCGTCAGCCAGGCGGCGCTCCCCAGAAACAGCCACGCCAAACCGTGCGTCCCCGACAACGCCCAGCCCAGGACGGCGCCCTCCCGGTTCGCCGCCACGCCCGACGCCAGTTCGAGTGCCGAGCTGGGGTTGGCGGCCAGCAGAATGCCAAGGCCCGTGTTGCTCCCGATGACCGACCGCAGCCACGGGCCGACGCCGGCAAACAGGAACAGGATGAACACGGCGAGCGCGAACGCGCTCCGCGCCTGGGTGCTCGCCGCCGAAACGCACATGCCCACCGCGAGCGAGAAGAACAGCGCATTGCCCAGAACCAGGGCCACCGCCCCGAATTCGACCAGACGCACGCCGCCAAGCAGGATCGGAATCGCCAATACCGGCAGGGCCGCCATCAGGCTGAATAGCGCGGTCACCGACGCCGCAACCAGCTTGCCGCCCACAATGTCGTAACTGCGCAGGTCGGTCAGGAACAGCAGCCCCAAGCTCCCGTCCCGCCTTTCTTCGCTCAGGACATCCGCCGTGAACAGCGGGCCCGCAGCCAGGCAAAACAGGTATCCAACAAAAGCCAGCGTGTGGAACAGATCCCTTCCGATCCCCGTCGCCCCCGTCCATTCGCCCTGGTACCACAGACTGATCCCACCCACCGCCACCGCCAAAGCCGCCGCCACCAGCCGCGCCCGGAAGGCGCCCGGGCGGCGCGACGCCACAAGCAACTCGCGCTGGACGATCGGGAAAAGCGTCATGGCACAGTCGAGACGCCGCTCGAATGATCCCCAGCCCCCGTCTTCATCTCAGAGTTCGACATTCGCGAAAGATGCGCCTCACGGCAAGGTCCTCGATTCGCCGGCCACCACGTGCGGCATGGTCCATGGAACATGCGGACGCGACCGCCGCCGTCTGAACCGGGCGCCCAACTCCCATTCATGGGTCTGCGCCGCCGCGCTCCGGAGATGCCGCCGCAGCCGACTGCGCGCCCACAGGATGATCAGCACATTCTTCCCCACCCAGCCCAAGGTCCGGAACACCATCGAGTAACCGACCATTCCGCCCCCAAGCGCCCGCAGGACCGAGCTGGTGTTGAGATAGGTCATGACCTTCACCGGGAGCAGCGAGGAGAGATTCGGAAACAGGATGCCCAGCGTCCATGGCCCCAACACAACCCAGGCAAAGGTCTTCAGAATCACAAAGGTCGGGCGGCGCGACGCCAGGCTCAGCCACGCCCCCAGCCAACAGATGGCGAACACGTCGGTCACGAAGTTGAGCAGGCTGCTCCCGGCGCTGAAGGCGTAGTGCTGCATCAGGCCGGAGCTGAACGGGCCGCGCTGGGCCGCAAGCCGCCAGTTCTCTCCGATGTAGGAGACGTGCAGCAGGGCGATCACCGCCACCGGCCCGGCAAACAAGAGCCACAGCGCGCGCCAATGACCGCGCAGCAGCGTGCGCGCCGGCATCGGCGAGGTGAGAATCAACTCGAGAGCCCCCGTGCGGCGCGCCTCGATCCAGAAACGGCAGGCCATCACGCACAACCAGACCCGGTTCGTGAACACCAGCGCGTGGGTAAAGTAGGTGTGGAAGGCTGAGGCCCCGGTGTTGGTGCGGTAGCCGTGCGTCAGCCAGTAGACGTTCACCGCGACCAGCGACACCAAAGCCCAGAAAACCCAATGCGGCCACCGCAGCCGGGCGGCAACCGCATACACCGGATTCGTCTCGAGCCGCCGCTTGTACGTCGCCCGCCACCCCGCCGTGTAGCCCAGCCGCCACAGCCAGCGATGCGCAATCGGTTTCTCCTCCGGACTCTCCCGCCACAGCCGCGGCAGCCAGACGGCCGTCAGCCCCATGCACAGGCAGCTCATCCCGCACACCAGCGCCAGGGAAACCCAAAACGCACCCGGCGCCGTCGTGTACACGCGTTCGCTCGCCAGATACCCCGTGTAGGCCGGACTCATCAGGGCCGCCGGCAACGGATTGGGCAGCGCTCGGGTAAACAGACCCGAGCTGAATACCGCCGCCAGGCCGGGAATCAACCCGCTGACGCCCAGAATCGCCACCGCCGATCCGAGAATGGCCTTCGATTGATCGCGGCTGAGCGTCGAAACAAACATCCCAACCGTCAGCGAGAACAGGATGGCGTTCACCACCGCCAGGGCCGTCCGCCCGTACTCCCCCGCCGTCACTCCCCCCATCAGCAGCGGAATCCCCAGCGCCGGCAGGATGGCCAGCAACCCGTAAAAGCCCGCCAGCGAGTTCGCCAGCCACTTCCCCAACACCACGTCGTAACTCCGCAATTCGGTCAGAAAAAGCAGCCCCAACGTCCCTTCGCGCTTCTCCTCGCTGATGCAGTCCGCCGTGATGAACGGGCCGACCAACAGACAGTAGCCGAACGCCAGAATCGTCAGATACGAGAACAGCCACCGCCCCGCCGTCACGGGCGTCTGCGTCTTGGCAACCCACAGAGCAATCCAGGCGCTGACCACAAACGCGGCCGTCGCGGCGGCCAGTCGCACCCAGTGCGTCTTCGATCGCCGTGCCGCCGTCCGCAATTCCCGGTCCACCACGGGAAACAGTGTCAACACGCGCCCGAGTCTAGAAGCGCAGCCCCAAACTCCAAGGCCGAATCGCGCAAGAACAATCCTTGCCATCCGTATCGGGCCGGGCGACCATCCGCGCCAAGGCATCATCGAGCAATGCCCAACGCGAACTCAAACAATCGAGCCCTTCGCCATGAACCGTGTTGTTCGACGCGCAGCGTTCACCGCCCAACATCCATGTCCGCCCTTCATCAAATGTTGAACGTTGAACCTTGAGCGTTGAGCGTTGAACGTCCAACATTCGCCGCTCCGGCTCATCCGCGCGCATCATACTCCAAACGTTAACCCCGATCATGAATCCCTCCTCCTCCTCACCCTCCGCCCGCCCCAGCCGCCGCGAGTTCCTCAAAACCTCCGCCGCCTTCGCTGCCGGAACCGTCGCAACCGTCGCCATCGCCCGCCCCGGCTACGCCGCCGAGAACAACACAATCAAGATCGCACTCATCGGGTGCGGCGGACGCGGCACCGGCGCCGCCGGCCAGGCCTTGTCGACCAAAGGCCCCACGCAGCTCTGGGCCATGGCCGATTTCTTCCCGCATCGGCTCGACAACAGCCTCAAGGGCCTGTCGGCCCAGTTCCCCAAACAGGTCGCCGTCCCGCCCGAACGGCGCTTCGTTGGCCTCGACGGTTTCAAGCGGGCGATGGACACGCTCAGTCGCGGGGATGTTGTGCTGCTGGCCACGCCCCCTGCGTTCCGCCCGATTCACTTCGCCCACGCGGTCGAGAAAGGGCTGCATGTGTTCATGGAAAAGTCTTTTGCCGTGGACGCCCCAGGCACCCGGCTCGTCTTGCAGATCGGCAAGCGCGCCGCCGAGAAGAACCTCAAGGTCGCCGGCGGCCTCATGAGCCGACACTCGAAACCGCTCGAAGAAGCGGTCCGGCAGATCCACGACGGCCTCATCGGCGATGTCATCACCGCCTGGGCCTACCGCATGCATGGTCCGGTCGGCGTCAGCCCCCGCCAGGCGGGCATGAGCGAACTGGCCTACCAGATCGCCAACTACAGTTGCTTCACCTGGCTCAACGGCAGCTTCATCGTCGATTGGCTCATCCACAACATCGATGTCTGCTGCTGGGTCAAAAACGCCTGGCCTGTCTCCGTCCAGGGCATGGGCGGACGCCAGGTCCGCGCCGACGCCGACCAGTTGTTCGACCACTATGCCGCCGAGTACACCTTCGCCGACGGCACCCGCCTCTTCGCCCAGGGCCGTCACATGACCCGCTGCTACGACTTCTTCGGCGACATCATCC
>Ga0116154_10002367_pt1 | contig 14428 bp, 5 predicted proteins | sample AD_UKC030_MetaG_FD_89898 | JGI IMG/M metagenome (GOLD analysis project Ga0116154, IMG submission 89898) | Active sludge microbial communities of municipal wastewater-treating anaerobic digesters from USA - AD_UKC030_MetaG | ecosystem: Engineered > Bioreactor > Anaerobic > Digestate | place: USA...
CGGGTGGCAGTGGGATTCCGAAACAGCGCGGGCGCAGCCGTGGGCAATTGTGTGGAGATGACGGCGCTGGACAGCGTGCCGGCCAGTTGCACTGGAAGGACGGTGAACGATGCGGCGATACCGTCTGAATTGGCGGTGCCGACAGCGGCGGGCACCTACACGCTTTGGGCGGAGGATTACTTGACGGTCGGAGCGCCATGTGCGCTCTTCCAGGATGCGTCCAATGCCCACACGGCTGAACAGCTCCTGAGGAAGAAGCTGTGTGTGGTCACGGTAGTGCCTTGCGACCATGAGTTTGTGGCCAGCGACGTGCGGCTGACGTTTGGCGGGGTAAGCCGGAGTTGCCCAGTGACGCTGAGCGGCGGTCAATCGGTAGGAGGCACGTTTGACTCCTTGCAGCGGAGTCCGGATGGCAACGCTGCCCGTCACCGGGTGGCGGTGGGATTCCGGAACAGCGCGGGCGCAGCGGTGGGAACCTGCGTGGAGGTGACGGCGCTGGATAGCGTGCCGGCAAGCTGCACCGGAAGGACGGTGAACGATGCGGCGATACCGTCTGGATTAGCGGTGCCGACAGCGGCGGGCACCTACACGCTTTGGGCGGAGGATTACTTGACGGTCGGAGCGCCATGTGCGCTCTTCCAGGATGCGTCCAATGCCCACACCACCGAACAGCTCCTGAAGAAGCAATTGTGTGTAATTACAGTCTGCAACTATACTATCTCGCCGGCGAATGGTGCTGCTATTCCAGCCTGTGGCGGGAACACGACGGTTTCCATTTTAACAGGTACCACCTGCAACTGGAGTGTTTCAGGACTATGCACGTGGCTTAGTGTTTCTCCCAGCAGCGGAACCGGGAACGGCACTTTGACATTTACCGCACAATCCAACACCACTGGCAGCTCGCGAACCTGTAATGTGACCATCGGCGATAGAACCTACCCGATTACGCAAGCACCTTGCTGCACGATTACCGTTGCGCCGACGAGCTGGACTGCGCCCGCTTGCGGTGGAAGCACAACCCTAACGGTCAGCGCTGGCAGTGGCTGTAGTTGGAGTGTCTCCGGGCTTTGCTCGTGGCTTTCCGCTTCCCCCAGCAGCGGGACCGGCAACAGCTCAGTCACCCTAACGGCTCAGTCCAACACAACAGGCACCTCTCGATCCTGCACGGTCACAATCGGGGGGCAGAACTTAACCTTCAGCCAAGCCGCATGTCCTCAAGCGACGGCGACGCATTCGGCGGCGTGCTACCGTTCGCCTGGCGTTTGCGTAGTGGAGGTCGAGGTCAGCTATCCTTTGGGCAGCAGCCTGCTTTCGTTGCTCTGCAAGCCCTCGCTACCGGGCGGGTGGACATTGGCTGGAGTGGCCGGAGACGGAATGCCAGAGATCCAAGGAGGGGAAATCGTGTTCATCGGATCGCTGACGGTCAATCCTGTGCGATTCCGGTTTACAAATACGGTGCCGCCCGGTGTCACCGGCAATCAATCAATCCAGACCCGCATTGATTACCAGCTTAGCGGGATGGCCAATCCGATAACGATCTACACTGTGCCGGATCCGTTGGTCGTGACTAGCTGTTCATTCCACACGTTGGATTGCAATAAGGATTGGGTTATCAACGGTACGGAAGCAAACCGCGCACTGGCATACTGGCGCGCGGGCGGTTACCACTGCGATCCAGCTGGTTGCGATGGCGCGGCCCCGGGTCAGGGCAGTTGCGGCGCATGCTACAGCAGCGCCGATTGCGATCGGAACTGTCTCATTTCCGGCACGGAAGTGAATCGCGTCTTAGCCTATTGGCGCGCCGGCGGCTACCATCCGGATCCAGCCGGGTGTGACAGCTTTGCCCCTGGTCCGCAAGGGCAGGCGGCAGCAGCGGGATTGAATCAAGGCACTAAGGCGATGCAAAGCGGACCCGAGATCTACTTGGCCGGGGAGAGTGTTCAGATCAGTGGCAGGGTCGAAGGGGAAGGCAACCTGCTGTCCTTGTTGTGGCGGCCGAGATTGCCGGCGGGCTGGCAGTTGGTCGGCGTGAGCGGGGACGGCAATCCGGAACTGGTCAACGGGGAGATTGTCTGGACGGGGCAGATCCCGCCCAGCCCGATTCAGGTCGCCTACGAGGTTTCGGTGCCGGCAATCGAGCGCGGCATCCGCGAGGTGTTTGCAGAGATCGAGGCGCATTGCCCAGGGCAGGCTAACCCGGTGAAGGTGGCTTCCCCGGGTCTGCGGTTGCCGGATGTCAAGTTGCACCACGGGGCAGTCGGACCCAATGGAAACATCGAGTTCACGCTCACTGGCCGTCCGGAGGCGACCTACGAGGTCCAATACTCGCCCGATCTGGTTCATTGGGAACGGCTTGATGAATACCAGACTGGCTCGGGATCGGTACTCGTTGCGGATCCGACGTTGGCTGGCCACCAGCAACGGTTTTATCGCTGCGTGCCCAGGTAGCCTCTCTCGGGCCAATCGTGCAGAACGTAAGATCCTCCCTCCTTAATAATCGTGGGGGAGGGAGGAAGATGTTGGGTGTTGATGGCTAAATGGCTTAACAGAAAGTGGATATGAAACAGAAATTGAACGTGGCCTGTTTGATCAGTGTCGTCGTGTTTTTTGCAGGAACTTCCGATCAGGCCATTGGACAGGTCTTGGTTTCACATCAGACGGCTACAAGTTACGAGCCCAGTCAGACGCTACGGGTGACCAACTCTTTCACGTACACCGGCAACTTGCTGTCGCTATTGTGGAGGCCAGTTTTACCGGCAGGGTGGACGTTGGTGCCTGGAGGGGTGAGCGGAACCAGCGGAACGCCTGAATTGCAGTACGGAGAGATCGTGTGGGTGGGGGCGTTGCCAGCCAGTCTGGTAGAGATGGTCTACACGGTGCAGGTGCCAGCCGGGGTGACGGGCATGCAGTCCATCCGTGGTGAGGTGGAATACCAGTTCTTGGGGATGGCCAACGCGGACCTAACTACTGCCAGTCCCAATCCGCTGGTCATCCAAGCCGCAGGGGTTTGCCAGTATGGCTTGAGCGCCAGCGCTTGGGAGGTGCCAGCCAGTGGCGGGAGCACCAGCATCAGTGTGACGGCTTCGGGGAGCAATTGCTCATGGCAGGTGGCAGGGGAGTGCGACTGGGTAACGGTGGTGCCGAGCGGGGGGACGGGCAGTGGATCGATAAATCTGTCTGCGGCGGTCAACGCCACCGGAAGCAGCCGCAACTGCACGCTTACCGTCGGGGGACAAGCCTTGGTCCTGACCCAACTGCCGCAGCCGAGTGGGCCAGCCGTGACGCACCGGTCCGCTGCTAGTTATGAGAACGGACAGACACTACGAGTGACCAACACGTTCAGTTACACTGGTAACTTGCTGTCGCTATTGTGGAGGCCGGTGTTGCCGGGGGGGTGGACGCTGGTGCCTGGAGGAGTGAGCGGGAGCAACGGAACGCCCGAACTGCAATATGGGGAGATCGTGTGGGTGGGGCTGCTGCCGGCCAGTCCGGCAGAGATGGTCTACACGGTGCAGGTGCCAGCCGGGGCGACGGGCGCGCAGTCCATCCGTGGTGAGGTGGAATACCTGTTCTTGGGAATGGCCAACGCGGTGCTAACCACCGCCAGTCCCAATCCGCTGGTCATCCAATCCGCGGTGGTTTGCCAGTATGGCTTGAGCGCGAGCGCTTGGGAGGTGCAAGCCAGTGGGGGAAGCACGAGCATCAGCGTAACGGCCTCAGCCAGCAGTTGCACATGGCAAGTGGCGGGGGTATGCAATTGGCTGACGGTGGTGCCGAGCGAAGGGATGGGCAATGGATCGGTAAATCTGGCAGTGGGGGCGAATGTCACTGGAACCGGCCGGAGTTGCACACTGACCATCGGCGGACAGACATTGGTTGTTGATCAAGATCCGGTGGAGCTTCCACCCAAATTTGTCTCAGGCGATTTCAGCGGCGACGGCAGGGGCGACATTATCTGGGAGCATGAATCCGGATCTCGAACATTCTGGTTTAACCTGCAGTCCCCTAATATCTCCTGGCAATACCTGCGCGAAAGGAATGCCGCGCCTGGTTGGCGGCTTGTCGCGGGCGCGGACATGAATTGGGATGGGAGCCAGGATCTGGTATGGGAAGCCACGAACGGCTGGCGGGCTGTATGGTTCATGCAGGGTCCTACCCAAACCGCGGTACGCGCGTTCATTCCTGGATTGACCGATCCGGCCTGGCAGATCGTCGGCGCCGGCGATTTCAATCAGGATGGAAATTCGGACATTGTATGGGAACACTCGAATGGCAAGCACAGGGTGACGTATATGGAAGTCAATCGCGTTGTCAGCGATGCCTTTATCCTGGACGCGAACGGACGGGACGATCAGCCCGGGCCCGGATGGCATGTCGCCGCGATAGGCGACTTGAATGGCGATAACCGGCCAGATTTAGTGTGGGAGAACTTGGCGCTGGGTTACCGGACCGCGTGGCTCATGAACAATAACCGGGCGGTTTCGGGCTGGTATGGCTGGACAAAAAGTCTGCCGCCTGGAAAAGGCCAATGGAGTATCGCGGGGCTCGGTGACCTGAACGGGGATCGGAATCCAGACCTTGTATTCCAGAGTGACCAAGGCTGGCAATGGATTTGGTACCTGGATGGCGGGCGCCGAGTGATTGGGGAGGGCGACATCGATCTGACTCCCAACGCGCCCATGCCGAACGATTGGAGGATCGCTTTGTTGACCGACCTCAACAAGGACGGCTTGGCGGACGTGATCTGGGAGCATGTGGGAGGCGATCACACGGTCTGGTATCGAGTCGCCCAGGCCAATATACCATGGTCCTATCTCAAGCCAAGCAACTACGATCCCAAATGGGAGATCGCCGCCCGCGGCGATATGAACGGGGACGATCAAACGGATCTGATCTGGCAATCGCCGGAAGGTTTTCGTGCCGTCTGGTTCATGAACCAGATGCGAAAGGCATCTGACACCCCATTGCAGATCGCTTGGGCGGATCCCTCATGGCGAATCGTCGAGGCCGTTGATTTCGACGGGGACGATTGGCCGGATCTGTTATGGGAAAATGATGAGCGGAGATACCGGATCGGGTATATGGAAGGGATTCTCGAAACGCGACAGGGATACCTGCAGTCGAGCGCAGCGAATCCAGGATCGGAAGGCCTGCTCATGGATCCAAAATGGCGCATCACTGCAGCGGGAGATATGAACCTCGACGGCAAGCCGGATCTGGTTTGGAGCCACGAAGACGGAATTCACTCAACCTGGCTATTGACAAACGATGTGGTCGGGCGGTCCTTGGATTTTCGTCCCCAAAGCTGGGGTTACCTGCACAAAGGCCGATGGCCGGGATGGGTGCCTTGCGGATTGAGCGATTTGTACGGCGATGGGCTTTTAGATCTGATTTGGGAAAGCGCCGATGGACAGCACACGATCTGGTTCCTGGAGGGTGCCAAGACGTTCCAATACGATGTGAATGGTGTCATCAAACCGCCACCCTGGGGCTACCTCCATTCAGACCAGATGGATCCGAAGTGGCGGATTGCGATCCCGTAAGGCCGGCACAGTCGCGCCAGAAATGCATGGATCCGCAGTCTTTGTGCGTTAATTAGTTCCTTGTATGACGAAATTGCAAGCTTTGAGTCCGTAATCGAACAGATACGGATTGCTTAGCAGACGAATTCGACTTATGAATAACTCCATATTGGCCGGGGCGATTTTGTCCCTGGTTTGCACAGCAAACGCCGGTGATCTTGTTGCCTGGTGGGCAGCGGAGGACAACGGTAAGGACTCGATTGGGAATCTGGACGGACAAATCCACGGGAACGTCGGATTTGCGCCCGGCCGTGTTGGCCAAGCGTTTTCGTTTGATGGCTCGGCCGAATCGCGAGTCGATCTGGGCGATCCCGAAGCCTTGAAGCTCACCCACTCGTTAACCATCGAAGCAACGATTCAAATTCCTGCTTATCCCACCCATACTTGGGCCACAGTCGTTTTTCGAGGGGACGACCGAGATGCAAAGGATGCCTATCGCCTGTACGTCATGGCGGATGGTCAGGTCTACTTTGATATCGCATCGGAAACCGCAAATGCCGCCATCAGCGCTCCCATTGCATTGAATCGGTTCGTCCATATAGGCGCAACCCTGGATGATGCCACTGGATTAATGCGGCTTTACTTGGACGGCAGCCTGGCCGCGCAAACCACTACAAGCATTCGACCATTAAGGGACCTTAATCCTGGATTCGGAGTTGGCATTGGGAATACCCCCGGTTCCTCGTCTTATAGTTCGCTTATGGCATTTAACGGCCTTATCGATGAATTGTATATATACTCTCGAGCCTTAGCTGCCGATGAAATTCGTCGCAACTATTCCCTAATGGACGTGAACAATGGTTTGGTTGCTTGGTGGCGCATGGACGGGAATGCTCGCGATGCCAGCCAATATGCCAACCATGGCTTGGCCGTCGGCACAGTCGAATACGTGAATGACGCATCACGCGGCGGCATCGGCCAGTTCAACGTCAACACGCCAGGATACATTAGCATTCCGCATGCCAACCAATACGTATTCGACCAGGAATTTACCATCCAGTTCTGGTTCAAAGGCGGAGCGGCTAACCGCAGTCACAATAAAAGAATCATCTCTAAACACTGGCCGGCATACAGTCATTTCGACGATACCTGGGAGATCATATTTGACGCGAACGAAACGATCCGTGGAGGCATTACCTTTTATCACGGCTGGTCCGGGTCTCCGAACAACTTCGAGACCTTTCTCCCGGCAATGGATTGGGCCGATGATCAGTGGAATCACGTCGTGTTCACCTTCAGCGGAGTTGACAATGTCCTGCGGGGCTACGTCAACGGTGTGCTCGGTATGTCGGCGTCTCCAGCCAAGCGGCCCTTGCTGCCTTTGAACACCACGCTGCCCATCGAGCTCATGCACGACCGATACGACGGCCTGGATCCGGGCGGGATCAACGCGGCAATCGGGCAGTTGGACGATGTGGCAATGTGGAGACGGGCCCTGTCCCCCCGGGAAATAGCGCAGACCGGTTATGCGCCTGTCATCGGCGATCTTTCCCTATTCGCCGGCTTTACCCTGACGGGAACCATTGGCCGAACTTATCGCATCGAATGGGCGAATTCTATGGAGAGCGAACACTGGAGTCCAGCGGAGACGCTTACTCTTACCAGCAGTTCTCAGCTTTGGGTTGATCTAAACAAACCGGTCCAGGCAACGCGGTTTTACAGGGTGATTGCGCTTCCGTGAGCGCCCGCGGTTTTATAGCACTGAATGATTCGACAACGCAGATCTCACACAAGGGTGCTGCCAGTGATCGCAAGGCTTTCGGCCAGGGATCCGCTCGTATGCCCCGCAGATTTCCTTTCCTTCATATCTCGCGCATCATTGATTACAACAGATGCGGAGCTTTGGTCTCGTCGCCACAGGATTCCCTTCGAACACGCGTGCAGGTGTGCAATTTGTTATGCAATCCCCACCACACGCCAAAACCGCGCGTAGCCAACGGTTTTTCGCTCTTGAAAGCGATTACTAGGTAATCTAACGATCTTATTCTAGCAACCAATAACAAAATGAAGATCACCTATGCGGCAGTAACGCTCTTAATAGCGGCCTTTGCTCCACTGTCAACAATGACAAGCGCTCAGGAATATGTCGTTGATGGCAAAACCAATTGTTTAAGTGAAGAATTGGCTGCCCATTCGGTCGCCGTATCGCTGCCGAGTCCAGGAGAATATACTTTTACCCTGTCGAACAGCGATTTCCGCGTGAACTCCGAGAATCCCTTCCCTCAACGTTTCATTGTTGCATTGGGCGGATCAGGCCTGGGCGACATCAGAACATTCACCTTGAACGGTGTAGGCGATAGCAAGACAGTCTCCTACGGCGGCCAGGTCCGCATGTTCTTTGTAGATGATATACTTTATGACAATTCGGGAAGCTCGACGGTCGAGGTAAGCCAAAACGGACAGGTGTTGGGCACGTACGTCGTTGATTCGAAAACGAATGCTATTGGGAACGACTTGTCGCTGGCGAGTGTTGCACCACTCCTCAGCAATACCCGATACACAGTCACCCTCAAAGCGAGCGATTTTCGCGAAAACGCCTTCAATCCATCTCCCCAGAAACATGTCGTTGTTCTTGGTGGCATTGGCCTTGGCGACTATAAGGCATTTACGCTTAACGGAATAGGAGATAGTAAGACCACGTTCTTCGGAGGCCCAATCCGTATGTTCTTTATTGATGATTACGTGTCAGACAACAGCGGTCAGTCGACAGTCGAAATCACGCCAGCTCCAGATCTCGTTGCATGGTGGGCGGCCGACGGAAACGCAAACGACTCGATCGGCAATCTGAACGGTCAGATCCACGGAAATGTCGGATTCGAGTCCGGCCGTGTTGGCCAAGCGTTTTCGTTTGATGGATCCAGTGGGTCGCGCGTTGATATAGGAGATCCAGAAGCGCTTATGCTGACGCATTCTCTCACAATCGAGGCAACGATTCGAATGCCATATTACCCTGCGACTGGATGGGGAACAGTTGTCTTTCGAGGCGATGATAGAAATGGAAAAGATGCTTATCGATTGTATGTCATGAATGATGGACGACTCTATTTCGATATCGCGTCTTTTGATAATAACGCCGTAATTAGCGCTCCAGTTGATCTAAATCGCTATATTCATGTAGCTGCGACACTTGACGACGTGAGCGGGCTTATGCGGCTCTATTTGGACGGAGCGCTGGCATCTGAAACATCAACAGCAATTCGTCCACTTGATCGTCTAGATCCTGGGTTCGGCGTTGCGATTGGCAATACTTCGGGCGCCAATTCCTATTACAGTAGCCTCATGGCGTTTCGCGGCACGATCGATGATGTATTCATCTACTCGCGCGCCCTTTCGCCTGATGAGATACGTCGCGACAGCATCTTAATCGACTTAAGTAACGAACTGACTGGTTGGTATGATTTGAATGGCGATGCACGTGATTACAGTACGACCGCTAATCACGGCATTAGCGTGGGAAGCGTGGAGTACGTTAGCGACTCAATTCGAGATATTACGGGACAATTCAACGTCAACACTTTAGGATATGTCAGCATTCCGCACGTTAACGAGTACGTATTTACCGATGAATTTACGATTCAGTTCTGGTTCAAGGGCGGAGCGGCAAATCGCGAACATAATAAGCGAATTCTTTCCAAGCATTGGCCAACCTCTCATAATTATGGTGACACGTGGGAAATCATTTTCGATGCCCACGAGACAATTCCCGGCGGAATTGCTTTTTATCATGGCTGGGCTGGAAGTGCAGGCAATTCCGAAGCGCTTCTTCCTGCAATCGACTGGACCGAAGACAAGTGGAATCACGTTGTCTTTACCTTCAGCAACACGGACAACGCTCTGCGGGGCTACGTCAACGGTGTGCTCGGTATGTCGGCATCGCCAACCAAGCGGCCTTTGCTGCCGTTGAACACTACGCTGCCAATAGAATTTATGCACGACCGATACGACGGCGTGGATCCCGGCGGGATCAACGCGGCAGTCGGGCAGTTGGACGATGTGGCGATGTGGACACGCGCTCTTGCGCCGCGAGAGATTGCGAAAATGCACATGGTCGTTCCGGTAAGACAACCGCCTCAGATATTTCTGCATCCGCAAAATGCGAATCTAACCAACGGTCAGACTGCCATTCTGTCCGTATCAGCAACGGGTTCTGAACCGATGTATTATCAATGGCAAAAAGATCACGCAGATTTGCTCGGTGCGACCAATTCATGTTTGATCATCTCGAATGCTCATACAAGTGACAGCGGACTTTATAGTGTATCTGTACGAAATTCCGATGGACTTCAAAACAGTAGTCAGTCAACTGTTAGCGTTGAATGCCAACCCATCCCGTCCGTTCCATTGTACGTGAGTGCCTCCGATGGGCTCTTCCAGGACCGCGTTCGGCTATCATGGGAAGCAGTTTCTAGTGCTACCAGTTATGATATTGCGAGGTCAATTAGCACCAACCGAAACGATGGAACGATCGTTGGGAGTTCTTCATCGAATGATTATGACGATTTTGTCACAGATAGTAGCACATATTGGTATTGGGTTAGGGCCTCAAACGACTGCGGCTTTAGCGACTGGAGTTCGTCCGATACCGGATGCGCGAGTCTACCCACAGAAAAAAAGGTAATTATTGATGGTTTCGACACATTTTCAAGCACGCACCATGTCGAGTATCCCTACACAAGTTCTAAAGACATATTCCGAACTTCAGTTCGAAGAACAATGAGTTGGGGCAGTTCGTATGGTTACGGGTATGCATCGATGGAAGCTGATAATGTTTTGTATGGGGGTGCTTTCTATTTAATGGAAGGCATTTCTGTCAGCGCTGTAGCACATTTGCGATATACTGGCCTATATGATGGAAGATTGGGCATACCGGGAAGTCGGCTTTTAGGTATCAGCTTATGCGGAGTTTATAGCGACCAAGCCTCTGCTACAATCAATGTGGTGTTATGGTCATTTTCGCAATATGGTCCCGTAATACTTGCTAGTACTGCATTTAATGCTCTTCCTGGAGGTCCTTATGATTTGGAATTATATTTCGGCTATCTATGGACTGAGTTGCCCATTGATGAGATCTCTATTGAAATTGTACCAATGAATGCGGGATGCGATTTGATCATCGACGCAATTGCTCTGCAGATGCTGACTACAGAAATACTGCCACCGACTGATATCAGTGCTAGCAAAGGCAAATACACAGATTTCATCGACGTTTCGTGGGATTCAGTCGATGGTGCACAATCGTATGAGCTTTTTCGTAGTAAGACAAATAGCATAGAGACTGCCACGCTATTAGCCGAATTGCTGGCAAGTGCAACACGGTATGAGGACGCGAATATCGAGCCTTGCGTCAATTATTTTTATTGGCTGCGAACAAAGGGTGAATGCTGCCTAAGTGATTACAGCGACTCAGTTCTTGGATATCCATATTTGTCAATTCCTGAACGCCCGACCGGCATTTCCGCTACAAAAGGCATTTATAGCGATCATGTCGAAATCATTTGGTTTGGAATTACTAATGCTACAAGTTATGATATCTGGCGATCTCACTCGAGTCATACGAATGAAGCGGTTAGATTGGGAACTGCGTACCAAACACATTTTGTCGACACAAATGTTGTAGGAGGAGTAACTAATTGGTATTGGATCGTGGGACAGGGAGTATGCGGATCTGGACCTTGGAGTTTAAGCGACTTTGGATATTCGGCGGCGATCATTCTTGAAGGGCCAAAAATCACGGTCCAACCGCAGAGTCAGACGGTCAATCCCGGGGCGACAGCGACTTTGGGCGTGACAGCCACGGGGACGCCACCACTGGGTTACCAGTGGCGTATGAACGGGGCTAACATCGCGGGGGCCTCCAATGCAGCCCTGGTATTGAGCAACATCCAAGCCGCCAACGCGGGGACCTACACGGTAGTGGTCAGCAATGTTGTCGGCTCCGTGCAGAGCACCGGCGCGATCCTGACCGTGCGGACAGGGCCGACGATCACGGTCCAACCGCAGAGTCAGACGGTCAATCCCGGGGCGACAGCGACTTTTAGCGTGACAGCCTCGGGCACGACGCCGCTGGGCTACCAGTGGCGTAAGAACGGGGCCAGCATTGCGGGGGCCACCAATGCAAGCTTGGTATTGAGCAACGTCCAAGCCGCCAACGCGGGGACCTACACGGTAGTGGTCAGCAATGTTGTCAGCTCCGTGCAGAGCACCGGCGCGATCCTGACCGTGCGGACAGGGCCGACGATCCTCGTTCAACCCCAAAGTCAAACGGCCATTGTTGGCGCCACGGTAACCTTTAACGTAACGGCCGACGGGACTCAGCCAATTAGATATCAATGGCGGAGGAACGGATCCGACCTATCCGGGGCAACAAATGCAAGTATGTCGATCGCCAATGTGCAAATGGTAAACGCAGGGGCCTACACCGTCGTGGTGAGCAATCCTGGCGGATCGATCGAAAGCAGCGGCGCGACGCTGGTTGTGCACACCCAGGTGGCTATCAAGGTTCAACCACAGAGCCAGGTGGTGCACCCTGGTGACACAGTGACATTTAGCGTGGAGGCAACCGGAACCGGGACACTGCGGTACCAATGGCGAAAGGACGGAATCGATATCTCTGGACAAAACCATCTCTTGTTTGTTCTGAAAGACGTTCAGCCCGCAAATGCGGGCTTATACACGGTGGTGGTCAGCAATGCAGTCAGTTCGGTGGAAAGCAGCGGTGCGATCCTAACGGTGCGGGCGGGGCCGGAGATCACGACCCAGCCGGCGAGCCAGACGGTGGTGGCGGGGAGCAACGCGGTGTTCACGGTGGCGGCGGCAGGCACCGAACCGCTGGGATATCAGTGGAGCAAGGAGAGCGTGCCGATTGCCGGGGCGACCAACAGCAGCTTGCGGATCGAGCCGGTCCGTTGGGAGGATGCGGGCACTTACCGTGTGGTAGTGACCAACGAGGCCGGGTCGGTGACGAGTGCGGCGGCGACTCTGCAGGTGTTGGTGCCAGTGACGATCACGGTTGCACCGGCCAACCAGGTGGCGGCGCTGGGCGGGGAGGCCGTGTTCAGCGTGGTGGCCGAGGGGACTCAGCCGCTCAGCTACCAGTGGTCCAAGAACGGGGCGGCGATTGCCGGGGCGACCAATGCCACGTACCGGATCGGTTCGGTCACGGAAGGGGACTTGGGGACATACCGTGTGACGGTGAGCAACCCGGCCGGCCAGTCGGTGTGGGCTCAAGCGACGCTGGAGTTGGGATTGAAGGCAGCGATCGCCAAATGTCCGGAGAACCAGCGGGTGGTGGAAGGGAGCAACGCGGTATTTCGGGTGGAGGCGACGGGGACGGCGCCCTTGAGGTATCAATGGATGAAGGAGAGCGTGCCGATTGGTGGGGCGACCAATGATACCTACAGCATTGTGTCGGTTGTGTGGGAGCACTACGGGACCTATCAGGTGGCGGTAGCCAATCAATTTGGAACCAACCGATGCGATGGGATCAAGCTGTATGTGTTGTTCAAGCCGGAGATCACGATCCAGCCGGCGAGCCAGACGGTGGTGGCGGGGAGCAACGCCGTGTTCACGGTGGCGGCGGCAGGCACCGAACCGCTGGGATATCAGTGGTCCAAAGACAGCCTGCCGATTGGCGGGGCGACCAACAGCAGTTTGCGGATCGAGCCAGTCCGGTGGGAGGATGCGGGCACTTACCGTGTGGTGGTGACCAACGAAATAGGCAGCGTTACCAGCAAACTGGCGACCTTAATTGTCAAGGATAGCGAGGTGGGCGCCATCGGCGATTTGCCAGCCTGTTACACCAACGGTCAGCCCTTCTATGTGGAAATTCGTGTGACGCCTCCAGTCGATACCAAAGTGTATGCTGTGCATGATCTTTTGCCTGCGGGCTGGTCCGCAAGCCATATAAGTGCGAACGGCATTTTCAAGAGCGGCAAGGTCCAATGGGTGTTTGCGGATGGATTGCCGCGATTACTGAATTACATGGTGACACCGTCGGCGGGAAGAGACGAAGTGGCGTTTGCCGGCATCGTTAGCTTCGATGGAGTGAATGATATGCCCATTCGGGGCAACCGGCGAACAGCAGTGTGCATTGATGAAAGAGCGCCCTACCTAGCAGTGCGGATTATGACGCTGATCGACGAGCGATACATCATGCTGACGATCACGGGCGAACCGGGCCTGACCTACTTGATCCAGACGGCCTCCAGTGTGGACACCGAAGCGCAATGGGAAACCGTCGATGCGCTGACGCTCGATGGCGTCGAAAGCGATTGGTTTGACCTTGATCCGATCGACAGCGAACCCAGGTTCTACCGAGCGGTGCTGCTGGAACAATGATGCGGAGACCTCGGGCTCGACGCGAGCAGCGGCATCCAGCCGTCGTCTTGGCGATTCTTCGTCCGTTCCGAGATCCGGCCATCGATAAGTTTGGAGTTCCGCGTTCACGCGGCCCGGAATCCGACTACGGGTCAGTCCTCACTATTGACATATGCGCCATGCAGATATTCACGAAGACAGAAGGCCGAGCATCCTTCGTCCTGAACCGGTTGGGCAATTCTTCCCTGGCATCGGCTCGGCGAAAATCTTTGCGCGTTTTTGCGATCTTTGCGGCAACAAGCTCAGGAGTTGATTTTGGATGGCCCCAAGAAACGCAAAACGACGCAAAGAGAGTTGCTGCCTGGAGAGCGGCGTGCCACCGGGATGCGGCCTGAATACCGTCTGACTTTCGGTTCATCCGAGAAGTTCTAGTCTGGAATGATGGAGGCTGTAGAGCTTGAGTTTCAAAAAGACCTCGTCTCGGAGTCCATACGTCTTGCGTAACATCGTCTTGATTTTGTTGTTGATTC
>Ga0116154_10002371_pt1 | contig 14404 bp, 15 predicted proteins | sample AD_UKC030_MetaG_FD_89898 | JGI IMG/M metagenome (GOLD analysis project Ga0116154, IMG submission 89898) | Active sludge microbial communities of municipal wastewater-treating anaerobic digesters from USA - AD_UKC030_MetaG | ecosystem: Engineered > Bioreactor > Anaerobic > Digestate | place: USA...
ACAACCGAAAATAATAAGCAACATGCGCGAAGTGAATGCGAGAACGATAGCCCTCGTCGACGATCTTTTTGATGTCGCAAAAATAGAAGAGGGTCACTTCGACTACAAATTCAAAAACGACAACATACTGAACGTTGTCGAAAAAGTTTTTGAAGAATATAAGCCACAAGCCGAAGCTAGAGGTATATCATTTGTTTTTGAAAAAGAGAACATACCTGAATTTTCTTTTGATGAACACAAAATGAGGCTCGTTGTGAAAAATGTTGTAGACAATGCTATCTTTTACACAAAAGAGAGCGGAAATGTCGAGTTAAGGACGAAGAATGAAGGCGGTTTTGCAATAATATCAATAAAAGATAACGGTATCGGTATTCCCGAGGATCAGCACGATAGGATCTTTTCAAAGCTCTTCCGCGCTCCTAACGCTCTTAAAATAAGGCCGGACGGCTCTGGACTCGGACTTTTCATCGCAAAGAGCATTGTGGAGAGCCATGGCGGAACCGTAGAATTAAAGACGGAAGAAAACAAAGGAACTGAAGTTGTAATAAAACTACCGCTTCGCCATACTAAATAGAGTTTTTAAAATAAATGGAACAAACAAACAAAATTTTCATAATAGAGGACGAAAAATTCTTGCGCGAGATGCTTGAGGATAAATTCAAGGCGGAGAAATTCAATACCGACAGCGTTACTACAGGAAAAGAGGCGCTCGTGTATCTTGAAAAAGAAAAACCTGCGCTAATTATACTAGACCTCCTTCTCCCCGACGTGAACGGATTTGAGATCCTCGCAAAAATTCGCGGAGAAGAAAAGACGAAAGATATACCGGTCATCGTTCTTACAAATTACGACCAAAAAGAAGACATCGAGAGGTGCAAAAAGCTCGGCATCTTCGGATTTATGGTGAAAACAAGCTTCTCTCTAAATGAAATTATCGCTGAAGCGAGAAAAGCGCTAAGCGCGTAGCTTTTTTATTTTGCGCAAAGTAATATACTACTCGTTATGGAACTTCTAACAAAGAAAAACTATATAAACGCAATCAAAAAATCTATAGGCGTAGAGATGTTTCAAAGTATCTTCGCCGAAAAAGACGGTCACGAGACAGATATAACAAGAAAAGGACAACTCTCCTGCGCTCTTTTTGTTTCTTCGATATTAAAATTATTTAACCTGATTGATATTAACAAAGCGCCGCACAGCACAGTATTGAGCACTCTTAAAAATATGGAGGCAAGCGGTTGGAAAAAAGTTTCGGAAAATGAATTAGAGGAGGGAGACGTGATAGTCTGGGAAAAAATTATCGACGTCGACGGCGAAGAACACGAGCATATCGGATTTTTTATCGGTAACGAGAGAGCTGTAAGCAATAGCTCTGAAAAGCGCGTTCCCGCAGAACACCACTATACTTATGACGGCAAAAGAGGGATCATCTCCGCCTGGCGCGCCCCAAATCTATAAAAAGACTTCATCATACAGGCCACTTGGAAACCCGGTTTCCAAGTGGCTTTGTTTTGATTGATATCTTTCATTATGGCTTGACTTTTATACACATAAGGTGTATAATTAAAAAAGAGGGTTAAATCGAGTTCCTAAACAATTTTGGGCTAAAAACCCACCGAAAACGAAGGAGGGACCGCACATGTTCGACAAAGAGTGGACTTTCAAGTGGAGAGAGGCAAGGAACAGACCAACCCCATCGCCATCACGCTCATTGTGCTCGTCACGGTTGCCTGGGCCATCGTGGCCATCATCTTGCATCCGATCGTGCGAATGTTCGGGAGACGCGGGTTCATCAGGAGGGACGGAAGCGCCATCAGCATCGAAAGCGCGGGTGCTTTCGACAAGGCAGAATAAGGAGGAACCGCTCATGGAAAAAGTGGACGACAACAAGGTCCTCATCCATGAAGTCGACGGCCGGCAGAACGGCCCCGTGATTACGCTCACGACGGACCCCGAGCGTGTGCAGATGCTCTGGCGGAAACTCAAGATCCTCACGAACCGTCTCGACCATTCCCGTAATTCCGAGACTCAGTGGAACACGGTCTACGAGATCGAGATCCTGGACACGCTCCTCAACAAGGGCTCGGTCAACACGTGGGACCTGTCGCGGAAGCTCGCCGACGCCTACGGCTCGATCGACTGCCGAACGTTCTCGTTCGCCTGCGGAGTCATCCAGAGTTACAACGACTACGGCGGCACCGGCCTCAAGTAGAAACAGGCGAAAGCCTCCAACAAGGCAACCAGCAATGGTTGCCTTTTAAATTTGCCTAACCATATTTTATTTATCGTCATTGCGAGGGCTTTAGCACGCGGCAATCCAGATTTATTTAAAACTTTACAACGTTAAAAATTTCAACCTTACAACTACTTTTCCTGGATTGCCACACGCTTCGCGTTCGCAATGACGGAGAAAAGACTACTTTTAATTTTTACGTCCACAGGTTATCCTGTTTATTAATGGCCCCACAGACACTCATCGAAGAAATATTTCGTCTTAATCCGATCCAAAAAGCGGGGCTGAAAAAGATTGGGCTCAAAACCCTAGAAGACCTACTAATGTATCTCCCGTCCAGATACGGAGAAAAAGCTGTGCTTAAGCACATAGACGAAACGAACGACAACGAGATAGCTGTAGTCTGCGGACGCGTTATAAGCACAAAAATATACAAATCGTTCCGCACGAGGATGCCGATGGCCGATATGGTCGTCGAGGATGACACGGGAAGGATAAAAGCGACATGGTTCCACCAGCCATATATGGCGAAAAAGGTGGAAGAAGGAAAATTTGCAAAGCTAACGGGAACCGTCACGCTGAAGAACGGCTCGCGCACGATGGTAAATCCCGATCTCGAAGAGGTTGAAACAATGGAACTCGCCCACCACGGAAGTCTATTCGGCAAAGATGAAACGCACCAATCGCCTGTCTATCCGGAAACGCGTGGGGTCACATCGCTTTGGATAAAGCATGCGATAGACAGAGCTCTGAAAAATAAAATCCACGAGCTTTTAGAAGACGTAATTCCTAAAGAAATTCTCGCGAAATATCATCTCCCCTCTCTACAGACGGCGCTCGTCTGGATACATAGTCCGCAAAAAGATTCCGACGCTATCGCCGCACGCAAAAGATTTGCCTTTGAAGAAGTTTTCCTCATTCAGCTCGCAAGACAAAAAGAAAAAAGAGAGTATGCGAAAAATCCTTCGTTCAAAATAACAACGTCCGAGGACAATATAGATATTTTTACAAAAAACTTCGGGTTCCCGATGACGGACGCCCAAAACAAAGCGATAAAGCAGATAGTAGAAGACCTTCGCGCCGATAAGCCGATGGCAAGACTTCTCGAGGGAGACGTCGGATCCGGAAAGACGGCCGTCGCCGCGACCGCCGCATATTCAATAATCAGCACAAGCCCTTATGGAAAAGATTACGGGAACCTCGGTGTCGCATATATGGCGCCGACAGAGATACTCGCGAATCAGCACTTCGAATCTTTCATAAAATATTTTAAGCACACGGGAATAAATGTCGGCCTAATTACGGGAAGCGGGTGTAAAAAATTTCCATCAAAAATAAACCCGGAGGGGTGGACGGACATTTCTCGCACACAGCTCCTGAAATGGGTCGCAAACGGCGAGATACCGATACTTGTCGGCACACACGCGCTCATCCAAAAAAGCGTTAAATTCAAGCATCTTGGCCTCGCAATAATAGACGAACAACACAGATTCGGCGTAAAACAAAGACTGGACCTCGCAAAAAAGACCGGTGATTTCGGCGGCGGCAAAAAACTGCCGGTCCCTCACCTAATTTCTATGACGGCGACACCGATTCCAAGGACCCTCGCTCTCACTATATACGGAGACCTCGACCTCACACTACTCGACGAAATGCCGGCGGGCAGAAAGCCGATAATCACAGAAATAGTCTCCCCTACCCACAGAAAAGAGGTCTATGAAAAAATACACAAGGAATTAGAGGCCGGACGACAAGCTTACATAATTTGTCCGCGCATTGACGAGCCGGATCCGGACAAAGAAATGGCGATAATCGCAAAATCAGTGAAAGAAGAAGCGAAACGTCTCAAGAAAGATGTTTTCAAAGAATATAATATCGACATTCTTCACAGCAAGATGACCCCGGCGGCGAAAGAAAAAACTATGAAGGACTTTTCGGACAAGAAAATCGATATTTTGGTCGCCACATCTGTTGTCGAGGTCGGAGTAAATGTCCCTAACGCAACAGTTATTGTCATCGAAGGAGGAGAAAGATTCGGGTTATCACAACTCCACCAACTCCGCGGAAGAGTTTTGCGAAGCAATCATCAAGCGCATTGTTTTATTTTCACAGAATCGAAATCACCAAAGACTATGGAGCGGCTGAAAGCAATAAAAACAGCCAAGAACGGATTTGAACTAGCCGAACTCGACCTACAGCTACGCGGTTTTGGAGAACTTTCAGGCAAAAAGCAGTGGGGTATATCAGATATAGGAATGGAAGCGATAAAAAATCTAAAAATGGTGGAGGCGGCGCGAAATGAAGCTAAAAATATTCTGGATGACGATATCGAACTCAAAAAATATACAATGCTTAAACAAAAAGTTGACGAAAGGACGATGGGGACTCATTTTGAATAACTATTTGACATAAATATATGATGCGATACTATATCGCAGAGCTGTTTTACTTTGAAAAAACTCGTAAGCCCTCATCTTTAATGGGAGGCAGAGCATAAGGGAGGAAAAAATGGGTATCAAGAAAATTGCCCTAGTGGGTGGCCCCTGTGCGGGAAAAACCACGATTCTGAGTGCAATCCGAGAAGAGTTCGCAGACCAAACGATCTTTGTCCCCGAAGTTGCGACACTACTGCTCGAAGGCGGCTTCCCGATTCCGGGGACGCATCTCCCGTGGAGCGAGAAGTGGCAATCTGCGTTTCAATCTGCCGTGCTACCTCTTCAGCAGGCCCTGGAAGACACAAATGAGCTGGTAGCAGAGGCGAAGGGGCGTAATCTTATCATCTGCGACAGAGGACTCCTGGACGGCGCGGCCTACACTCCGGGCGGAGTGGCGGAGTTCTGCAGACGCTACAATCTCAACTATGAGAAAGCTCTAGCGAACTACACTGCGATTATCCATCTGGAGAGTCTTGCAACCTCTGACCCCCAAAAATATGGAAAAAGAGGGAACGCTTCCCGTTTTGAAACAGTTGAGAGGGCCAGGGAGATTGAACTAGCGGTGAGAGAAGCGTGGAAAGGCCACCCTCGGTATATCTTCGTTGGTGGAAAGAAGGATGTCTCCAGCAAGATAAGCGAGGTCGTTGGAATGGTCAGATTTCTTCTCTCTGAAAAGTAGGACAATGCTCGGACGAAAGTCCGGGCTTTTTTATTTAAGCCACCAAAATAAAAACCCCGCACTTCCGCGCGGGGTCGATGTACTTATTCGTCATAGAAAGTGGTGCCGTATTCGACCATGACCATACGGCCGAGATCGCGGTCAAACTTGTAGACGACAATTCCGCAATTCTCTAGCTTCATTTCATCCGAATAAAATATCTGGCCGAAAGAATATTCGGTCAGACCGGACAAAACCCAATTTGCGCACTGGATGAATCTATAGTGTGAGACAACGAACATCGTCTCATAACCGGAGCCCATCTTAAGGGCGAGCGAAAGGAACGCCCTTGCGCGCTCCGTCGTATCTGCCAGGCTTTCGCCTTGCGGTGGTCGATAGGAAAATTCCGTCATCTTCCTACTGAGATTGCCGATATCGCTGAACATTGCCTTTGACTCTTCAAGGGTCATATTATGCACGGGGCCGAGGCACCTCTCTCGACAAGCCTCTTCGGCATATGCGACGATACGATTCCTCTCCCTCTTCGTATAAGCAGAAAGTATCGCCTCCGTCGTCTGCATTGCCCTCAAATAATCGGAATACATTATAATATCGGGCACACCAAACCTCTTTTTGAGCCCCACGCCGGTTTTCATGGCCTGGTTGAGACCCATTTCGGTAAGGGGCATCCCATGGTCGGTAATTCTACGCAAGATCTCCTGAATAGCGCCGGGCTCTTTCGGCAAAAAGGGCGTGTGGCCATACTTGTTGCGCAGTGATTCACCGTGACGAATAAAGACCAGTTTTCTGGGGCCCAGAACAAGATCCATAATGATTACCTGCCTTCCTTCTGTTTTTTCCAAAGTCCTACATTCACCTTGGATACTAAAACAAAAGACCGCCCTTTACAAGTTCACCCCGTAGGAAGTTTCTCTCTTGGCGCCTTACTTACAAATAACAAAGCCGCCTGCCGTGCCCGCGCACGCAGGGCAGGCAGGCGGTAACCGAGCGAATTATTTTGTTTTTTAAAAATAATTTATTTGAACTTTCCTGCGGGGAGCGGCATTTTTTAATAAATTTATTTAATTTTAGTCTGCGCCTTGACCTCTTCGATCTTGGCTGCGACGACAGCCTCGTCCCCGAGGTAATAATGCTTGATGGGTAACCCCGACTCATCAAATTCGTATATAAGCGGAACCCCTGTCGGAATATTCAGATCCATAACCTGTTTTTCGTCCAAACCATCAAGCACCCTCACGATACTTCTTATGCCGGAACCGTGGCCTGAAAAAAGTATATTCTTGCCGTTCTTTATTTCAGGCAAGATTGCCTCTTTCCAATACGGCATTATTCTGTCTTCTGTGTCTTTCAACGACTCCGCCATCGGTATTTCGTTCCTTGCGAGGTCTTTATATTTTGGATCGTTAATTGCATCTCTGGAGTCACCCGTCTTCAACTCAGGCGGTCTTACCGAATAGCCTCTCCTCCATATATGCACTTGCCCCTCGCCGTATTTTTCCACCGTTTCTTTTTTATTTAAGCCCTGCAGAGCGCCATAATGTCTTTCGTTCAATCTCCAAGAATAAAAAACAGGTATGTTAATTCCTAAATCAGCGAGAACAATATCTAGGGTCTCTGTAGCTCGCGAAAGAACAGAAGTGAAAGCGATATCAATCTTAATTCCCGCGCCCTTGAGTAATTTTGCCGCTTCATGAGATTCCGCTACCCCCCTATCTGAAAGAGGCACATCAGTCCACCCTGTAAAAAGATTCTCTTTATTCCATGTGCTTTCTCCGTGTCTAAGCAAAATTAATTTTGACATGAGAATATTATACATTAAACAAACAAACTCGTGGAATATCCTTAATTAATTTCCCCGCTTGTCATTCCCATCTGCGCGGGGATAAAAAACTTACTAAAAAGCGCTCCCCACGAGGCGCCTTTTTATTATTTATTTCTAAGCTTATCTTCCAGTTCCTTGACCTGTTTTTTAAGCTCTACCATCCTAATCTCTCGTCCGATCATAAAACTATTCATTCTTTCCAGCTCTTTTTTCTCCGACTCAGCTTCTTTTTTTGCCAAAAGTGCGTCCCGCTCTCTAAATGCGATAGACTCCGATGTTTGGTGATCAAATACCCTCGTAAAAAACAATACCAGAGAGAAAAAAGCGATTATCTCCGCAACCAAAAAAGTTAAGAACGTTAAATTGGTATTTTTTTCTTTATCAGAAAAAAATCCAACAAACAACAAATTGTCTACCTGCTTCAGCAAAACTAAACTTTCTTTATCTTTATACATAATGTCTGCTTCGCTGTCGTAGTATTTCTTGTTCAAACCGCTAGCCAAATATTCATTGTTTATATAAGGATACTGCTCGCTTGCAATCTTTTTACGAATGGTATCCTCACTTACGGGAAGGACCGTATTAAAAATCTTATCCTTACACTTAGAATATATTACGATGTGCTCATTATCGGAAATAAAATAACATCCGCCGCTGTTCGCCTCCGCCCCCGGGATGTCAAATAAATTAACCTTAATCACCGCCACACCGATTCTTGTGCCCCTGGAATCATCTATCGGGTTCGCGAGATAATAGCCGGCAATCTTGGAAGTAACACCGATGGCGGCATAGTCGTGTTCTTCACCCGCCTTTCCATTCAGCGCCTCAATAAAATATGGTCTGAAGGAGTAATTATCCCCGACAAAACTATCCGTGGCATCTCTGTTGCTTGAGTCTATTACATTTCCGCTTGTGTCCATTACATACAGAATAATATTTTTCATTGTCTTCGCTTCCCTGTCTATCTCTTCGGCCAAGGCCGGGCCATGCGCCATACCGTTATCGAATATTGACGATCTCGCGAAAGAGACCACCACCCCACGGGCTAGGTCCACCCTTTCTCTGAACACCCCTGCTGATGTATCCAGGTGTGTATCAACATCGGCGACAAAATTATTCAGGTCTTCCTCTTGAAAATGTCTAATTAAAAAGAAGGAGGCTATTATCGCTAACAATACGGTTAATAATAATATCAGCCTTATTCTGTCTGTATAAAGCATATCCAGCAATTCGGCATTTGTTATGGACATTCTGCGATGTATGTTCGTATAAGTAATAAAAAGTGCCGATGAAATGACCACTATAACGATGAGACGAACAAACAATGCCACAACAAGCAAATTTAAGAATTCTCCCTGAAAAATATAGAAAAAACCTAAAATTAAAACCGCCGACTCAATTACCGAAACTACAAATATAGAAGGTGCGATATATCCCATAGGGGCCTCCTCTCCGGCCCATAAAACATTAAAAATTCGGAAAGCCACCAGATAATAACAAACAGCGACAAAAAAAGAATATCCGATAAGCACCGCGTAAATCAAACCATAAAAATATAGGACAGCAAGAACAACAACGAAAAACACCGATATTGTTACTAGAGATGTCGTCTTGCCTAAGGCCTTGGCCCTATTTGCAAAGACAAATAAGAAAAACCCTGCAAACACATTTAACATCAAGTATGTTACTACAACCCAAATAGATAGACCTTGTCTGAAGTTATATATGTATGACTCCAGAACAACTGAGCCATATTTTATAAACGCATAATATGTGAGGGGGGTAAGATCTAGATGCTTAAATCCCTGTCTCATATTGGCGACGATGGCGAAAAACATCACAATCAAAAATACAGAGTCGGCCAATATTAAAAAATTAATATTATTAGTCAAAAAAGATAGGAAATTTTCCATATTATTATTTTATTACTCCTATATTGTATCACCCCGGCAGGAAGGCTCAAAGAAAAAATGTCCGTAAACTAATACGACGGGGCACGGAAGTCGCCTTCGGCTACCCACACTCTTAGAATTTTACCATATTTACCAGCCTCCTGCGGGGCAGGCGAAACGGAACAATAAAAAACACCCTCCTCGTGAGAGGGGGTGTACTATAGGCTTGCGATAATAGAGGCGATATTTTCCTTATGGCGAACGATTCCGCCGACCTCATCGACAAAATTGTCCGCAATTATATTTCCGGTATATTTTCGCGTGGCACTTTCGTCAATCTTTACCGGGAATGAATGTTCGTTCCTATATGAAGCAAGCAGGGGCCTGCTCAGCTTCCCGTTGTTACAGACGACCGCGTCTATTTTGTCGCGACCGATATGTTTCAAAAGTATCTTGGTGAAATTGGAAACAGCGAATCTGCCCGTCTCCGACTTCTTATTCATAATATTCACAACGAGAATTATCTTTGCGTGACTCTCCTTTATGGCCTCTTTGAATCCGTCGACCAGAGTGTTCGGAATAACCGAAGTATAAAAGTCGCCCGGACAAAAGACGATTTTGTCGGCGCCGACAATGGCATCGTGCGCCCCAAAATAAATGTGAGCAACCGGCTCAAGAAAAGCCTTAACGATTCTTCTGTTGTCGGAAAAGGCGCGCTTATCGATAAGCCCCTCTCCCCTCACAATAGAACCATCGGAAAGCGAAACGCAAAGCTCCGCGTTATTTAAGCTTACCGGCAAGACCTTGCCCCTGACCTTAAACCACCGACAGAGGGTATTGATTGCCATAACCAAGTCCCCTTTCTTGATCTCGGTAAGCGCCGCAAGCAAAATATTGCCGACAGATGCGGAATCAAGCGAGGAACCGTTCTTGCGGGTAAACCTATAAGAGAGGAGCTCGCGAAGCTCAGACTCAACCTCATCGTCAGAAAGAGCCAGAATCGCCTGTCTGATATCACCCGAGGGCAAAATACCCCGCTCGTCCCTAAGGGTGCCGGAATACCCGCCGTGGTCAAATGTTGTCTGAATTGTCGTTATATTGGGCCGTATATGCTTCAAAAAGCGAGCGACGCGGTATACACCGCCACCGCCGCCCACAAGAACGATTGATTCATTGATATTACCCATAGAGATACCACCTTTCTTTATCTTTTTTAAATAACCGTTTCTGCAGAACATACTACTAAAACTGAAAATATAGACAATGGGTAACGTAAAAGATAGAATCTTAATATGAAAGAAAATTTTAACGAAACAGACTATTACGCTCCAGAACAATTAAGGGAGCAAAACAGGGAGGAAGACACTAAGCGGGTTTTTTCTGCGGAAGATTTTGAGGATCTTATCGGGGAATACTCCAGACTTAGGAAAGACGGAAGCAATGTGGCGGATCTTGCCTTCGAAAAAATAATAGAGCATGTCGATGATCCGGAATTATTGATAGAACTACTTGGCCAGCACTCCGGAGTGGCGGGTTATGCGGGTCCCGACACACTGGAAAAAAGAGATCGCTTATTAAAGAAGCTTAAAAATCTGTCGGGGCTGACGGAAAAACAAAAATCTGATATTAGTCTCTACTCTCCGGCTCAAAAAGAAGATTTGGACGACTGGAATTAATACGATTCCTGTTTTTGGAAACACTTCAAAATTTTTTTAACTTGCCCGCACAAGACTCGTGCTATTTCTCTGCCACGTTCACGGCAATACGGTATTAATATTTCTAAATAATTTTTGAAAATTATTTAATTAAAAAATAATTCCCTATTTTTTATTCAAAAAACAAGAGACTACAGCTCCTCCCAGAATATCATTAAAAAGGTCCCCCATCGTGTCAGGCAAACTTTGTTGGTGGGTCGTCAGAAGAATTTGATCTAAAGAAAACTCATAAAACTCCCAAAAAAACCCAACGAGCGAGACGAAACTGACTATCAAAATCAATTTTAACCAAAAACCACCTTTGAACTTGGAGTCACTGTCTCTTAAAAATAACCAATACTCGCCGATCATTGCCACCCAGGCCCCACCCAAAATATGCATTAATATATCGGACCACCAGGCATGGTCATATATATCGAAATAAAGAAAAAAAGTTTGCAAAATTAAGATCAATAATCCGAATGCGGCAATTGCAATTAAAATTGAATGTTTTTTCATAAAACAATCATTGTATTATATCACTCCGGACAGAAAAATTCGAAGGGAAAGAAAAAGGCGCTCTATTTCTAGAACGCCATCTACAATATCTTCCTTTCTACCAATCAAAATCAGAGTCAGTGTCACCGATGTTAGGCTCCGGGTCAAAAACTTTTGGGTATCTCTGCCGGAGCTCACTTCTTGCCATGCGCATCAGATTTTTAAACGGTTCCCCGAGCATTGCCGGGATGAACCTTTCGGTCTCCGGATCACCGTTCTTTAATGCGACAAACTTATCAAGGTCTATCCTGACAAAACCAGCAACCTTCCCCTCTTCGGGAGTAAGATTATGGCTATTTCCCAGAAAAACAAAGAGGTAAAAAGATCGGAAGACCGGATCTATGAAAGTTCCGTCCATCTCGACCGGCCCCGTCGTCGTGAGATAGCACAGATCTCCGGGAACGCAGTCGATTCCGGTCTCTTCGCGGAGTTCGCGCCTGGCGGCCTCGCGTGTTTCTTCACCGGCGTGCACGTGTCCGCTCGCGGCCGTGTCATACATGTTCTCGTAAAGATCGTTCTCATTCGCGCCGCGAACTTGAAAAATGATTTCTTCGGACAAAGTCATCAGAATAATGTGAACCGCCCTGCGAAGATCAAACGGCCCCAGCTCGCTACGCTTCTTTTGCCCGATGACCCGGTTTCGCTTATCTACAAGATCAACAATCTCTTCGCTATTCATTGTCACACCTCCAGACATGTCCGCATAATCGCGTAATCAAGAAGCTTCTCGGTAAGCGAGATAGGCAGACCAAGAATGCTCTCCTTCTCCCCGTCAATCTTCTTAATGAACGGGGCGAGAAGCGGATGTTCGTGGTCGAAACCGCCGGCAAGCCGGAACGGGTCGCCCGTCTTAATGTAATCCATAATGACCTGAAGCGTGAACGGACGGAACCAGATTGTCGCGACGTCCACCCCGACAAACCGCTCTCCGGTTTTGGTATTCGTTACAACGACCGCGGTAACGGTGCTCGACGGGTGCAAATGCGAAGTGAAAAGGAACTGAAACGCTTCACCGACATTTTCCGGCTTTTCGCGCATCGTGCCGTTAAAAGTGACGACCTGATCAGACGTGATGAGAAGCGACGGCTCCTTAATCTTCGGCAAAATAGCTTTGGCCTTCGCGCGAGCAAGAGCAAGCGTCAGCTTCTCAGGGTCCGGATCGCGGATCTCTTTTTCATCGATACCCGCCACCACCACATCAAATTCGTAACCGGCCCGCAGGAGAACCTTCTTCCGCGCCTCGGACTGAGAACCTAGCACGATTTTCATATGAGACCTCCCTTGTCCGCCTAAATTTTTCACCTTATGAACTTATATCTCTAACTGAGCCGATGACTAAATAAAATATAGCCTTATCGAGCATCTACTAAATATTTAGAAAATTTTGGTGGGCCAATTTCAAGGTGCTTAAAATTTCCACCAAAGACTACCACGCTTTTGAAAAAATGTCTATATTGCATATCACTCTAGATTAGCAGAGTGTTGCACTTACTTGTTGAACTAACTAAACCCCCCTCCCCGGGCTCCACTACTAACCGTGAACGAGGTTGAACCTCAATCACGGACATTCATACCGTCACGCGGTGGTCTTCTTTTCTAGCGTTTGTAGTATGCCGGCACGGCCTTAAGCGCCAAGATCAAAGCGAAGAAAATCGCAAAACCGCACATTATAGACGGGACGGCCTGTCTAGTGGCCGGCGACATCAAATAAACTATTCCAGTAGGCAATATGAAGGAAAGATAACCCGCCAGTATCCAATAAGATATATTTTTTGTCTCTTTCCTTTCGTGTCGGACCACTTCAAATATCCCCAGAAACAAAAATAGAAAATAATAAATTGCGTAAAGCATCGCCACGCGCTCCTCCGTGCCAAAAATAATATAATTTCCTCCACACATAACGTTCTGATTCGTCTGAGGGCTTAAAATAAAGAAGACCATAAAAGAGATCATCGCCAAATATCCTATATTTAGGAAGTGTCTGGTCTTTGTCACGAGGGATATAAGACGCAGACCAAGCACCGGAAGAATGGTAATCATAATAAAACCGAAAACTGGCCAAAATAGAAAGTCGCTATCGGTGCAAATTTTATATTCCGCAAGCTGAAAGCCGGCGAGCAAAATAACTAGAGCGGCCGCGGAACGGCTGAACGATGACATTTTATAACGAACCAAAACATAAACGGCCAGAATCATCTCTATGATAAAAGTGGCTATCATAACCTCCGGGGTAAAACAATAAAAACGAGACTTGCGGTTATCTTCGCCCAAAAATCTCTCTATTTTTTCTAAAATTTTCATATTCAGATTATAACAGAAAAACCACCGGTCGTTTTTTAGGATTCAGTGGTGGCTGTTAGTTTTGAGATTTTTTGACGACCTAATAGCCTATACGGAAGAAAATAAAGGCGATTATAGCGGAACACACAAAAAATCCGATTGTAGTGAAAAAATATTTTACGGCCTCCTGTCGGCGACCTTCGATAACCAGTTCTATCGGACCGAGAACAAAGAAATACCCCATCATTGCCGCCGACAATACAAAAAGGGACAGCATGAAGATTGGGATAAGAATAGTGTTCCCGTCCGGCACGTTCGGATTCTGTAAAGTATTAATAAACAAAACCACAGCGCATATATAAGAGAATGCACCAATCGCATTAAAAAATGATTTTTTTATCATACTTAATATAATACCCCTGGCATACAAAAAGTGGCAAAACCCGCTTCCGCGGGCTGTCGTCGTTTTTTAGTAAAAAAAGAACACCCGTGGTTAGCGGGTGTTGAATGCTGTTTCAGGATTAAGGACTAGGCGACCTCGCCTGCCCCGTAGCGAGCTACGCTCTGCTACGGGGTGTGGGAGAAGACCCGGCGGCCGCCGCGCCATTCATGCAGACTCGAGAAGACGCACACGAGCCACATGTCGCCGCGCCGGCTCACACCGACCTCGCGGAGCTGGCCTTCGTTGTTGCGGAGGTAGAAGAGATTCGAGTGGTCATCCATCGTGAGGAGGCCGCGCCCGCCGTCCTTCTGCATCATGATGAGGTGGTGAAGGGCGGCGAGGTCGGTCTCGACCTTCATGCCCTCGGGG
>Ga0116154_10002375_pt1 | contig 14381 bp, 20 predicted proteins | sample AD_UKC030_MetaG_FD_89898 | JGI IMG/M metagenome (GOLD analysis project Ga0116154, IMG submission 89898) | Active sludge microbial communities of municipal wastewater-treating anaerobic digesters from USA - AD_UKC030_MetaG | ecosystem: Engineered > Bioreactor > Anaerobic > Digestate | place: USA...
CTGACGCGGGAGCCCCTCGGCAAACGGGTCCCCGCCGCCTCATCGCAAGTCCCCTGCCGCGGGCGCCACACAGGGGACCTTCGGCGGCCCGGTGCACTAAAGATAACAGCGTCTTGTGGCCGGAAGCCTGTCCGCGCCTGTCACGCTCACTGCTTTCACCGGCCCTTTCCCCCCCGGCCGGTGGCAGTGCGCGCGCCAGTCGCTCCCGCATCCTTCACGCCACACCCCTCACTCCGCTGGAGAAGTCAGTCACGCGGGGTCGCAGCCCACCCACCCCCGGGAGAGCGCTGGCCCCCTCCATCCCAGGGGGCCGCGCTCAGAGCCCGCGCAGCTTCCGCTGTGCCACTGTTCGCGACTTCGTCGCGACCAGGTAGCGGAGTGCATCGGCCGCATCGTCGCCGCCGACCCCATCCTCGTCGGCATCCACTTTCAGCACATCTTCGGGCCGATTCGGGTCATGCTGCATCGCCGGCAAGGTCTCAGCCAGTCGCGCGCATCGCTGGTGGATAAACATTCGCGCTCGAACACCCGCCTCCACATCACCCAACCTTTGCAATACTTCCGCCCAACCATTTACCCGGTCCATGTTCGCAGGTTTCAGCGTTATCCCCTCCCGGGCATATTGCCCCGCGATGGTGGTCCCATCGCTCTGCCGGCTGAAAACATCGGTTCCAGCCACGATGCGGCGCAGGTCACCAAGCTCCAGCGCCCTGCCGCCTACTCGATGCCGGCCCACCATCGCGCGGACCGCCTCGGCATGCCGCTGAGGCAGCCACATGCGCTCGGCGTGTTCGTCCACCACGAACACATTGCCATCACCATCCGTGCACCCGAGCAGCACCACGGTATAGTGGGCAAACCCGTAGTCCAGCGCCGCAAACCACTCGCGGGCTCGGGTCTCATCGAAGTCCGGGATGACGTGCACCTCACGCCTGAAGGTCGTGAAGAACTGCCCCGCAGCCAGGTCCCAATCCCCATCCAGCCAAGCCCGCCTCTGCCAGCCGTGCAGGGATTCCAGAACCTTCCGATACTCCGGGTTGTTGTACGCGTTGTCCGTCACCCTCGCCGGCAGGAACCTTGTTTCAGTTTCGCGCTTTTCCTGAAATGGCACGATGAACTTGGTCCGATACCAGGCATGCCCAATCCCTCCGGGATTGGAGGTCGAGTAGATTCTCGGCCGCCAGTTCGACTTGCTGGTCCGACAGCACGTCGAGATGTCCGTGTGCTTCCGGCTCGACAGTGTCGTTGCCTCCTCAATCCCGATCACGTCGTATTCGAGCCCCAGGTAGGCGTCTATGTCCTTCTCCGCCTGGAAGTGGCCCGCAATGATCCGCGAGCCATTCCCGAAGGTCAGCACACCCCGGTAGGCTGAGAACTCGTGCTTGAGCCCCACGAAGAGCCGGCGCCTCAGATCCTCGAAGTGCTCCAGGTTCGCCTTCCCCACCTTTCGCAGCAGGAGGCACTTCAGCCCCGGCACCCGCTGGCAGTCGTCCGCGCCCATCTGCGCCAAGAGCCAGTGGCTCTTGCCGCCTCCCCGCGCGCCGCCGTAGCCGACTGCCGTCGGCCCGTCGGCTTGGTCACAGAGCCGCGCCGCCGCCGAGGCGGCGAGCTGCCGCTCCTGCAGGATCACGTCAATCCGCGCAAAGTTCCGCATCTGGTCCCGCGGGCACCCCGCCCGCTGCCCCATCGCCAGGTACCGCTCCAGCGCCGTCATCGCTTCGCCTCCGCTTCACTGCCACTCCCTCTCTCCTCCTCTGGAGGAGAGAGTTGGAGAGAGGAGGCCCCGCCATTCCGCGCTCCGCATTCCGCACTCTCCACTTCAATGACCTCCCCCGGTATCGGCTTGCCGTAGATCTTGTCCAGCGCCGCCTCGATCTCCACGCGGATCGGCCCACCGTCCGGCCCACTCACTTCCTTCCGCTCGGTTGCGACTTCGCAGGCTCGTCGCCCGAGCGTGCTCATCAGGTCCAGCAGGCGCGCCAGCCCCTCCAGGCTGCCGCACCGCTCCCCCTTGCTTCGCCAGCGCCGGATCACTTCCCACGCCAAGTCCACCAGCTCCTTCCGCGCCCTCCACTCCGATTCCCGGAGTTCCAGATACCGCTCCGCCCAATCCACCCCCTTGGCTCGCGCCACGGCCTCGGCGGCCTCGCGCTCGACCAGAGCCAGGTGGGCGCCGTGCGCCGCTACGCGCGCCGGCCAGTCGAACTTGCCCGACCACTTCTCCATCATCACCTTGCTCTTGCCGAGCTTCGCCCCGACGGCCGCCAGCGACCGCTCCGGCCCCATCGCGAGATACTCCTGGAACGCGGCGAACGCCTTTGCGCTCTCCCGCGGCTGCCTCTCGAAGATCATCGGCATACTCCCTCCTCCGCGATTGCGTCCCGGTATATCACGCGCCACAGGTCCCGGGCCGCTGCATGGTCACAGAGTTCCACTGGGCACCCGGCGGCATAGTAGGCGTTGGAGCGGACCATCCCGAGGTGTGTGACCAGGTCCACAGGCCACCGCGCCAGCCGGGCGGCGAATCCGCCAGGACGAGCCGGCACCGGCCCGAGCGGCGGCGCACAAAACAAAAACCGAAGCAGCCGTCCCTTAGGACTATCTGCTGGTATCCTTGTTCCCTCAGTACCTTCTCTACCTTCTACACTCATACCTTAATACCTTTCTTACCTATGTCTCTTATCTGATTCTGATTCTGATTCTGATTCTGAATGGCATACGTCAGGCAATGCCTCGCGCATTGCGTCAGGCATTGCCCCCGGCATCCGCCTTTTCAAATTGCTCGATTTCTCGCATGCTCGCTCCGTCCTCGCGCCCGCAGCGCTGGCCGACTCGCCTCGCTCCGCGTCGCTTCGCATATGCGCGAGCAATGCGTCCGCGATGCGTCACGCACTGCCTCCGGCATCCCTTCCTCCGACCCCGGATTGATCAACCCCACCGCTATCGCCCGCCGGCACAGGCTCACCAGGTCATTCACCCCGAAGACCCCGTACAGCCGCGCCCGATGGTATTCCACCGTCTTCGGGCTGATACCCATCTCTGCCGCGATCTCCTTCGTCCCCTTGCCGGCCCAAATACCCATCAGCACTTGGCCGCGCCGCCCAAGGCCCTCGAGCTTCTCCGCCAACTCCGGGTACAAGCACGTCGCTCGCATGGCCTCACTCCCTGTCCCATCGCTTCATCGCCGCAGCCCTGCCAGCCGCGGATCGCTGCTCGAACACCTGCTTGGATTTCTCCCACTCCTCCCGACAACGCGGCTGATGCCAGACACCCTCCTCCAGCCGGAAATGATACCGGTTGTCGAAGATGATCCCCTTGGTCCGAGCCCAGTGGGCCCCCTCGCAGGCGCAGACGCGGCGCAGGTATTCGTCGTCATCAGGCAGCCCGGTGCAACCCGTGTGGTTCCAGTAGTGCCAAATCGCGCGGAGATACCCCATGCCGACGGCATCGGAATACCCCGCGATGGCCTCGAAGAAGTCATTGCCGTACAGCGGCAGATACGCGGATGGTTTTTTCATTGGTTCCAAACAGTTCCTTTCAGTGTGGTTTCGATCATGGCCCGGGTTCCACCGAGCCGGACAAATTCCCGGAGGTCCTTCGCCGGGGGCACGTAGATGGCGTAGGGCAACAACAGCTCGCGACCGACGCGGCGAGCGCCATCGAGGCCCGGCTTGTCATTGTCAGAGACGACGACCGCCGTGGCGCACTGGTGCCGGCGCGCGTAGGTGCGGACCTCAAGGCCGCCGCAACAGCAGTTGGGCCGGCCGACAGCGAACAAGCCCAGGTCAAGCGCGGCGGCGGTGTCGGTGGGGCCCTCGCAGACGAACAGCGTCTTCTGGGGTTCTGTGGTCTGTGGTCCATGGTCCGTGGTCGTGAATATGCCCTGCCGGCTGCCCCGCACGGCGAATTTGCCGCGCTCGTTGCGCAGCCGGATGCCGACCACGTTCCCGTAGCCGTCGCACATCGGAAACGCCCACGCCGCGTACGGGGCCGCCCAGGCCGCGCCCACCGCCGCCAACGAGCGCGCGCACACGCCGAGCGATGCGGCGAACACTGCCAGCGCCTCCGGAGTCGTGTGGGCCAGCCAGGCGCGGTGCATCGCCGTGGCGTTGATCCCCGGCGGTCGCTGCCTCGGCGGAGGCGGCACGGGTCGCCCGCGGGCGGCGTCGAACGGATGGAACCAGCCGCCGTTCTTCACGGGCCGCTCGGATCGCACCCGCATGCACACGACGCCGTAGTCACCTACGGTGCACCAGTCGGGCTTGCCGCATTGCGGGCACGGACTACCTTTGCTGACGCGCCGAAAGTTCATAGCAACCTCTGTTTCCCCACGCTCACAGCAAGTCCCACTTTCCCGGGAAGCTCTGCCCCACAATCCCGAGGTGTTCGCTGGCGATCAGGTAGAGCTCGATGCGCCTTTCCTCCGGGCAGACATGCTGCAACAGGGCGCTCATCTCCACAAACAGCCTGCCCGTTCTCGGCTCTCGCTCCACCTTCGACGCATCCCTCCGCCGCAGGGCTTCCACCTCGGCTGGCCGCAACTCCAGGTACTCCGGCTCCATCCAGAAACTCCCGTCGTCCCCACGAGCCACCATCGTTACTGACTCGAACCCTTCCGGGCTCACTCTCCGAATTCCGAACAGCTCACGCCTCATCTTCTCCTCCATCACGCATCACCTCTCAGTTCCATGCCGGGCTTCCCTTCTCCGGTGCCACCGCCGGCTCCGGCACTCGCCGCCAGCCATTGCGGGCTAGCCCATCAATGATGGCTGACGCCTCCGCAAAGCTGACCTCGGCATCGTAGCCGTACTTGCGGAGCACCTTGGCCTGCTTGAACGAGCACAGCTTCCCGTCCCAGCGCCGGAAGATCTCCGAGATGAGCTGCCGGCCCTCCACGTACGACACCCGATCCGGGTTGATCCCCTGCTTCGCCAGCAGCGCCCGCTGCTTCTCGCTGAGCTGCCGGCCCCGGTCCCAGCCCCGCGCTCGCACGGGCTCCAGCGACAGCACGTCAAACGGGTCCACCGACTGCGTCGTGAACCGCGCCGTCGCCACCAGCTTCGCCCGGCGCGCGGCCTCCGCAAGCCGCCTCCGCTCACGCAGCTCGGCCTCGGCTTCGTCCAGCGCCTCGGTCATGTTCACCGGGCCCCCTGCGGCCCGGACCCGTTCCACGGCCCGCTCCATCGCCTCCTCACTCACCTTGCCACCCAGGATGTCGGCGCTGGTGACCAGCTTGTGCTTGCCGGCGTTGCCTACGAAATCCACCACCAGGCAGGAGGGCTTGCCGCTCGCGGCGATGGCCGCCTTCCGCGCCTCCGGCGTCTCCGGCCCGTCCACCACCCCCGGCAACGGGCGTGTCGAGCGGCCCACCATCTGCGAATACAGCGACCGGCTCTTCGTCGGCCGCCCCATGATCACGACCTCCACGCCCGGATCATCGAAACCCTCAGTCAGCACGCCGCAGTTGCACACCACCTGCCGTTTCCCCGCCGCGAACTCCGCCAGCGTGCGCCGGCGCTCCTCACGGTCGGTTTCCCCGCACACCCACGCCGCCATCCCCTCTCGATGCCGGTTGAAGATCTCCGCCGTCATCTCCGCCGCCTTCACGCTCGCCGTAAAAACCAGCGCCCGCCGCCCCCCGATGATCGTTACCGACGCCGACGCCATTTGCTGCAGGTTCTTCTCCGCCTCCAATACCGCGGCCAGGTCGCCGCCGTTCAGGTCGCCGGCGGTAGTGCGGATGCTGGAGTAATCCAGCCCCTCGACATGCACCATTTGCTGCTCGATTGGCACCAACCAGCCGTCGTGTATGGCGTCCAACACTTCATAGTCGAACGCCACCGACTGAAAGACCTGCCCCAGCGCCTCCTCATCGGCGCGGTCAGGCGTCGCCGTAACACCGAGGACCTTCAGCGCCTGGTTGCTGCGGTAGTAGTCGATGACCCGCCGATAACTGGGCGACGTCGCGTGGTGCGCCTCATCAATGATCAGCAGGCCGAACTGGGACGGGTCGAACTTGGACATTCGCCCGCCCCCGTCCCCGCCGGAGCATTGCGTCTGGATCGTCGAGACGACCACCCGCGCCATCCCAAACAACCCGCCCTCGGCCCGGTATTCGCCCATCTCCACGTCGGCCTTGAGCCCAGTGACGCGCTCGATCTTGTCCCGTGCCTGGAAAATCAGTTCCTCGCGATGGGCGATCACCAACGCCCGGCGCGGAAACACGCGCCGGATGACATCGGCAAACAGGATCGTCTTGCCGCCGCCGGTCGGCATCACGACTAACGTCGAGTCGTTGTCCTGCCATTCCTTGAAAATGGCGTCCGACGCCGCGGATTGATAAGGGCGCAGGATCATGTTTCGATCCGTGTTCATCTGCGTGATGGCAGGTGCGGCCCGCACTCCGTGGTCGCCTTTTTCCCCTTGGCCCGGAACTCCTTATGCTCGCGCGTCACGCAGGTGCTCCACCGGTATTCGGAAAGCAGCCCCCGCCCCCGGCATAGCGTGCAGTTTTCCGGCACCTGGCCCTGGCAGCTCGGGCACACGGCAAACGGCTTCGCCGTCTTCACGTCCGTCCAGGCCTGATCCAGTTGCGACAGCGCCGACGAGAAGTTGACCTCCGCGAACAGCATATCCCGCTTCTCCTGCGCGGACCGCAACGCCCCCTTGACCCGGCTCAGGATCGTCAGCAACTCCTGCACTTCGTCCGCCCGCTGCCACAGGGGTATCAACTGCGTCGGAATCGGCCAGCCTGTCGCATCCAGAACCTGCCCGGGCGGCGGCGGCGGCAAGGCAGGGTTCCCGGTCCCCCGCCCGCCGCTAGGCTGCATTGGCGGCGGGGGCAGATGCCGCCTGATCTCCTTCGCCGTCACCGGCCTACCCGAGTCCACCACCGCTTGGACGACCCCCGCACGCTGCTCGGGTGCCGCCTTGGCCAGTTCCCGCGCTGCCCCCTCAGAGGTCACCAATTGGTGACCTTTTGCGATCGGCGCAGCCTCGATCAGCCGGTATGCATGCTGCTTCGTCCACCCCCACTTCTTCTGGCAGTACTCGCGGAAACTCGCGTATTCCCTCTTGTAAAGCCTCATATCCCGGATTTCCGCCAGCGCCAATCCCACCTCCACAAAGGTCTTCTGGCCCCTTGTGATCACCTTTTCCAACAGCACCAGCCGTTCATCGTCCCGGATCCTGACTACCAATTCGTGATTCTTCATAGGTCAGCTCAATCGGATTTTCAGATGCGCCGGCATCCGTTGCTTGTTCAGGTATTTCGCAATGGCGCACGCGCACACGCGCGAGCCGCCTTGCCCGATCACCGCCATTTCGCGCCGGATTTCGTGGTTCAACCCGTTGCCCCCGATCACCAGCAGCTTCTCCCGATACGGCGGCTCCGTGACGCTTCGTTCGCCGAGCCACTTGTCCACGGTCCACAGGCCCCGGATCACCGCGTCGGTCATCGGCCCGTCCGGATGCAGCTCCGCCAACAACGGCCACAGCCGCTCGAACCGAGCCCGGTCCTCGTTCGCCAGGTTGTACAGGCACTGCACGCAAGACACCGTCCGCGCCGAAGGCTTGTCCCCAGCCCGATGCCCCGTGCTCTTCAGCATGGACTCCACCGCATACGCGGTCTTGTCGCCGGAGAGCAGTTGGGCGCGGTACCGGTCGAGGCTGCCGACCCCCACGCGGCCCTGGTTGATAGCCAGGAAGCTCTGCGCCTCCTCGCGCCGGTTCGCCGTCTCGAACACCAGGCACGGCAGTTCCCGGATGTCCGAACGCTGGTCGGCGGCGAGTTTCCGGTGCTGGCCGTCCACGACGAACCACTTGTTGTCGTCGCGCAGCGCCACGACCAGGCACCCGCAGGCGATCCAATCCCACGTGCGAGTCAAGGTATCCACGCGCCGCTGGTTGATTTTGTTGCGCTGGTAGGCCCAGTCCACCTCCAGCTCCGTCTTGGGGATCATCAAGAACTCCCCCGGCGCATTGCGGACGCTCAAGTTGTAGCGCGCGACCTTGTCCAGGCCTTGCGCAGTTCTCTCTTCACACAGTTGTTGCTCTCTTTTCATTTCGTAGTTCAGCTTTCTGCTTTCCGTTTTCGCCTCCTACATCGGGATGTTGTCTTCGAACTCCGCCTTGAGCTTCCCCCACTCGTGCGGCTTCAGGTCCGTGTTGCTCTTGTTCGGGAACAGCCGCGCAATCGTGTCGAACCACACCTTCTCGATTGCCTCGGCCGGCTTTCCGGTCTGCGCCTCATTCAGCGCCGCCCACGCTTCTTCCATCGTGGCCTTCGCACCCTGCGGTGGAGCAACCGGCGCAGACCTCGGAACAGCGGGGATCCTCGGCGCGGCCGTCGGAACCGCCGCTCGTTGCGCGACCGGAGCTGACACACCGGCGAGCGCTTGGAACTTCGTTCCGTACTTCGCCAGTACGGACCGCCGATCAGCCGCCACGGGCGTCCTCATCCCCCCACCCAGCGGGTTGAGCCACTGGCTCTTGAAATAGACCCCCCCCTTGTCCCCTGTCTCCGGCCCGCCCACGATCTCGAACTCGACCGAACGCATCGGCCCGCCGTCCTCCGAGTTGTCCATCAACCAGAACGGGTCCAGCCCATCCCAACCGAACACCGCGCGCAGCGTGTCCGTCGTTTTGGTCTGGATCGTTCCGTCCGCCTTCACCAGCACCAGCGTGTGCTTGAAGGTGAACCCCTCATAGGCAGGGGTCGCCGACCCCACCATCACGCACGGCACGGCGCCGCACAGTGATCCGGTGGAGGCCTCGTAAATGACCAACTGGCCATTCAGCTTGCAGACGTATTTTCCTTCCTGCGGTACTTCCATAACTGTCCTTTCGTTGTTTGTTTGTTTTCTACCGGGGAGCAGACGTGCCCCCCAAAAATCCGTGTTCATCTGTGTTCATCCGTGGTGGCACTCCTCAGTTGTTCTGGAACGACTTCATCGGCGGCGGCGGCAACATCGGCGCCCCTTTCGGCGCGAACGCCTGCACGGGCGACCCACCGTCCGAGTCCTCGTCGGAATACATGCCCAGAATCGCCGCCCACGAGTAGCGGCGGAGGTAAGTCAGCGTGCTCCCCGCGCACTGCACCCGCGTCTTGCCCTTTTCCTCCGTGAGCGGAATCACTACGCGCTCCGACACAAATTCACCCGACTCGTGCGTGAGCACCGACTCCACGCCGATGTATTCCCCTGAACCCTGGCCAGTGGCGCCGCCACCGCTGATCGGGAACTGCATCAGGCTCAGCTTGTGCTTCGCCAGAATCGGCCGGCTCGCTTGGATCACCGACCCGAGCGATGCGTATTTGCTCTTCAGGAACGGGTTGGTCGCATCAAAGACCGCCACCGGCATTTCTGCCTGCGCCATCGCCAGCGCCGCGGCCAGGTGAGTGATCGATTCAGATCTCGTCATATCTGGCCCTCCATCGCTACGCGCCACAGCCGCAGCCTGGGATTATCGGGCTGAACTTGAACCCGCACCTTCCACCCGTTCCGTTTGCACGCCGCATAAATCGAAGTCATCGCGTGTCCGGGTAACAACACGCTGTCTCCGATCTCCATCTTCCGGACAACATCGACCCAGCGGCCGCGGCGGTTGCCAGTAGGCTTCTTCGGCGGCAGCGGGACACCTTTCTCAATCCTGATTTCGTTCGTGTTCATTTTGGTTTCAGCTTTCAGCATTTCCGCGTTTCAGGTTTTCCCCCTAGATGCACCCGCAGATGCGGGCGATTTCGATTTCGATTTCCACGTCGCGCCGGTTGTAGGCCACGGCCCCCTCGCGATCCGCCCGCCACAGCAATGGAAAGTCCCGGCCATTACCGAGCTTCGGGGGCAGCCCCAACACCCGCGCGACATCCTCGACACCGTTGCCCTCGAACGACCGCCCGAACGACAACAGCTCCAGCGTGTCGAACACCGACTCGTGCCAGGTCGGCCGCCCCCGCCAGAACTGCAATACCGAGCCCGGCGTCTTCAACCCGTGCACGCGAGCCCGGTTCACCAGCATCGGCAGGTCGAATCCCTTCACGTTGTGCCCGCCCACGACCACGCCATCCATCAGCGCTCCCTCCAACAGCATCAGGAATTCACCCACGAGGTCCTTCTCAGTGCCGGCGGTGAACGACTGAATTCCCGTGTCATCCCCCGCGCCGATCAGCACGATCTCCGCCGTCTTCCAATTCAGCGCCGCATCGGCCAGGTAATCGGCCTTCTTGCGCGCAATGGCTGCTTCAATCTTTGCGGGGTCCTTCAAATTCGCCGGCGCGGTGAACTCTGGCGCGAGCGCCAGCAGCTTCGCCTCGTCCTGCGGAATGGTTTCAATGTCGAATACGATGTGTTTCATTTGTGTGTTGCTTTGTTGTTGTTTGTTCTTGGTAGGGCGTCGCTCGCCGAGCGCGCCGCCCCCAAAATCCGTGTCCATCCGTGTGGTTAAATCCCCTCCCCAGCGCGTACTCCAGGATCAGCAGCGCATCAGACGTTTTGAGCGTGACCTCCAAGTGTGGGAATCGCCGTTGCGCCTCCGCCTTGAGCTTGTTCTTCCAGATCGTCTTCGACGCGCACGCCGACGCGGTGCCCAGGCCGAAGCTCTTCTGCCAAACCTGCGGGCGCACCATCACCAGCCTCATTCCGAGCGCCTGGACCACGCCCTTGAGAAACCCGGCATTCTCGCCAAAGCGGTATGCGGCCGACGCCGGCTGGGCTCGCCCGACGTACCCACTCGTGGCCTCCATCACGCAGATGGTCTCCACGCCCGACTTGTCCGACGACACCTTGATACCTCGCAGCAAGGCAACCAGGTCACCACCGGTTGCCGGCATGGGCCGGCACCCGGCCACTCCGAACGCGCTCACCGCCACCCCGCCCGAAAGCCCCGGATCAACCGCAATCAACGTCTTCACGCGCGTCCTCCTCTCGAATCGGAGCACACACGGAAATGCGCCCGCATGTCCTCCTCCACCTCGCTCCACTTAAACCTCACCATCGGCCCCAGCTTGTAATACCGCAACACCCCCCGCCGCATCAGCCGCGACACCGTCCGCACCTCGACATCCATCCGCTCCGCGACCACCGGCTTCGTAATGAACGGTTCGAAGCCGCCGTTGTCGTCTATCGGTGCTGCCTCGAGAAACCGTTTCAGCCGCTCGTTCGGCTTCGGATTTCGGATTTCGGATTTCGGGCTTCTCACTGGCCCACCTCCCAGGTCGCGATTCCCAACTCCCGCGCGATCCCCTCTTTCAGCCAGGGCGCAACCTCCGTCACCCGCCCCGTCTCGATCTTCGCGATCTGCGACTCCGAGCACCCCACTCGCCGGGCCAGTTCAAGCTGCGTCCAGCGCCGCCGCCGCCGCGCCGTCCGCACCGCTCTCGATTCGTTCACTGTTGTCTTCACCGTTTTCGTCTTCTTCGGGCGCCCGCCACATGCGAGTGCTCCTGCCAAGTGGAAAAACTTCACGATGCGAGACCCCAAAAATGCAAAAGCGCCCGTAAACACGGGCGCTTCTCGACTGTGAATACTTCACGACAACTTCACACCTCCTCCTCCCCACCCCCGAAATCATCCCCCTCGGCCGGTTCCGCCTCATCCGCGTCCGGGCGCGCCCCCTGTTTCTTTTTCCTGCTGCGTCCCCCCTTCGCCGCCGACTCCAGATCCAAAACCTTGGAGGCGTAATAACGAAGCTGCTCGACGGACATCCCGAATCGCTCCTCAAGCTCCGCCACGCGCCGCGACACCAGCGACTCCTTGCACTCGCAAATGGCCGCCGCCTCCCTTTGCGTCCGACCGTCTAAAACTGTGATCCGGAACACCGTCAGTAACTGTGCCTTTTTCTTCTTCGGATCAGTCTCCAATCGCCTCATCAATTCGAAAATCTGTTCCGCTGTCTTGTCGCTCAACACGCCCGCCCTCCCGGCCGCCTCCGTGCGCTCGGCCACTACATCAAGCTTCCGTTCGATGCGCCTCACCGCCGCCGCCACGCCCCCACCGTCCTCTTCGCACTCGAAGAACAACAGCGCGCCCTTGAGCTTTCGCCCGCCTCCCACCGCCCCGGCAATGGCCTTCACCTGTTCCGCCGTGGCCAGCAGTGGCTCCACTGGTTCCCCGTTGAAGGGAGCGACATTCATTCCATCAGCCGCTGAACATCAACCTCCCCCCTCCCTTGCTCTTCCCATCCTCCTGAACTCTGTCCTCTGAACCTTGTTCGCCGACGCCCGATGTCTGATCGCTCGTCACCGACCGCCGGTCACCATTCCCCGCCCGCCCATAAGCCCCGACACAGCTCGCGCACTGCGCGAGTCCTCTGACAGATTCCGGTGGCTTACGCGAGGACGCTTTCACAATCTGCGCGTCCTTTTTATCACAGAACCCCAAAACCGCTTACGTCTTCGGAACCCGCTTACCGCTCAAACGCCCTTCCCGACAGAACGCCGTCCCCCTGGCAGCGTCATCCCCGCGGTATCGTCATTCTGTCGGAATGTTCATTCCGGCGGTAACCCCAAACAATTTTTTCAGGCCCGGCCGGCAAACATCTGGTATGCTTTCCGCGTTCGCCTAAAATCTTTGGCGACTCAGAGACACGCGTATGAGCCACAGATTCTATCGTTTCGGTTACACCAATCCGCCGAGGGAAGGCAAACCCAGGTTACATCACAGCCGCGACGGCGCCGCCTTCGACGAGCTGATAGACCCCCTCTATGCCGAGGGCTACCGCCACGGCACCTTCATCCACAATTATCCCCGTCACCGCTTGTCGGCCCGCCATTTCACCTTCCTGGAGCCGGGCGACCTCGTGGTTTCCACTACCCGTCCGCCCCTCGACGATGTCCTCGGCAAAGACAAAGACTGGCGACGAATCGAACGCAGCGACGACCACCTCGAAAAGGCCATCCACAAAGACCTGCGCCGCTTCTTCAAACACCTCTGCCGCTATTTCGTCACCCTTAAACCGGAAACGGCCAACCTGCTCCCCCCGGAGTTCAGCCTCATGGCTTGCACCAATTTCCACACCAAAGGCAAGGGAACCATCGCTTCTACCCAGATCACCGTCGGCGAGCGCGACCGCACCAAGAAAGGCCCCAAGGGTTTCAACGCGGTCGGCTTCTTCCTTCACCTTCCGCAAATCACGGGGTACAAGTGCGGGCTCATCGCCTCCTTCAGCATGGGTGGCTATGAAAACCTGCTCTGGAACCGCATCGTCCGCCTCAAGTTCCGCAAATGGTTCCATCGCCCTGTCTTCGCCTTTGCGCTCCTGAATCTGCCCGACGAACCGCCGCAGCCCCTGACACCCGAACTCGCGGATAAGGCTACGGTCAAGGTCCTGTTCCAGCACTGGCTGGACGACGACCGCCAAGTCGAATTCGATTTCTCAGGCCAGGCCCCCAAAGCCAGGAAACCCGCGCCGAGACCAACGGCGCGGCGCAGCCCCGCGCGTCGCAAGCCACGTAAGACCGGCTAAGAATCCCGCCTCCGGCGGCCCCCCGCGCTCGCCCACGTCGCCCAGGGCTGGCGCCCTGGCCAACGACGGCAAGCACCCCCGCAAACAGCCTCTCACCATCAGCTGGAGAGAGGCATAGCCTAAGCGTCCTTCGTCCTTCGGCCTTCGAACTTCGGATTTCCGCCGCGAAGCGGCGGCCCCTCCTCCCCGGTCAGTGTGTTTTTTCAGGCGCTTTTTTGTAGTGCCCCCGAAACCCCCGCTGCTCCGGCCGGCTTTATCGGTCCTCACGGCCAGCCTTCAGGGAGGGGCCGGTCGCGGTGCCCTCTGAAGCCTACGCCCGCTGGCCGCCTCCCGTCGTCTGGCCTGACTTGTGAGGACCGATAAAACCGACCGGGCAGCGGAGCACAAAAAAACGCCATGAAAAACACAACAACTTTACGAGAGGACCTCCTAAACACTCCCAGTCATCAGCGTGGCACGGAACCGGGTAACCCGAGCCTCCAGCCTCCTCTGCCGGGTCTGGACAAAATCGTCAAACCCTTCCGCTTCGCCCCCTCGCCCTACGTTTACAAAGTAGTTCCCCTCCGCGAGGCCCGCACCCCCGACCAGATGACCCTTTGCGACACCCCCGAAGCCGCCGCCGCTTATTGGCGCTTGCACGTTCCCACAACCGAAGCCTTCGACCCCGAATGCGAATGCTTTACCGTCCTCCTCCTCAACACCCGCCGCCGCATCAAGGCCCATCACCTCGTCAGCGTAGGCACCCATGACACCCTTCTGGTTCACCCCCTGCAAGTGTTCCGCCTCGCCATCATGACTAGCGCCGCCGCGCTCGTGCGTCGGGTAAGGAGGCGGCGTTGCCGCCGCCTCCTCCCCTAAGAACCGGACATGATGGTTTCCGCTCATCCGGCTCAAGCCGTTCCGACGCTTCGCTCAGTGCGAAG
>Ga0116154_10002378_pt1 | contig 14374 bp, 10 predicted proteins | sample AD_UKC030_MetaG_FD_89898 | JGI IMG/M metagenome (GOLD analysis project Ga0116154, IMG submission 89898) | Active sludge microbial communities of municipal wastewater-treating anaerobic digesters from USA - AD_UKC030_MetaG | ecosystem: Engineered > Bioreactor > Anaerobic > Digestate | place: USA...
CGGTTCAGTTCGGCAATGACGCCCTCGAAGGGTTTATCGTAGAAGAGCCTGCGTCCGCCGCGGTCCAGATAGAACTGAACTTTTTGTTTGCCCGATCCTTTGAGAAGCACCTCTCTGACGGTTTCGGGTAGCTGTCCAAAGGCCATGTTGATGTCAAAGTGATAATGGCCGGCCAGGGCGTCCAGCATCTGGTGATAAGGCAGGGAGTTTCGGCCGGACCAGGGGGCAATGGCGCCCTGACGGATCGACAGATTGGGGTCGGGAACAATAAGTTCTTCATCGAAGAACATTTGCGTGCCCAGACCGCTGCATTCAGGACAGGCGCCGTAAGGGCTGTTGAAGGAGAACATGCGCGGAGCGAGTTCCGGCAGGCTGACGCCGCAGGTGGGGCAGGCGTATCGCTCGCTGAACAGGAGTTCCCGGCCCTCGGCGAGCTCGATCCTGACCAGCCCGTCGGAAAGGCGGGACGCCGTTTCCAGGGAATCCCGCAGGCGCTGACGAATCCCTTCCTTCATTACCAGCCGGTCAATAACCACATCGATATCGTGACGCTTCTGTTTTTCAAGGACGATGTCATCCGTAAGTTCGTGAAGTTCTCCATCGACGCGGACCCGGACAAAACCGTCTTTGAGCAGTTTCTTGAATTCTTTCTGGAATTCTCCTTTCTTGCCCTGGATGAAAGGCGACAGAATGGTCAGACGGGTTTTATCCGGCAGGGCCAGGACGGTCTTGACCATCGTGTCGATGGTTTGGGATTGGATTTCCCGTCCACACTGGTAACAATGTGGAACGCCGATTCTGGCGTAGAGCAGACGGAGATAATCGTAAATTTCCGTAACGGTGCCAACGGTGGAGCGGGGATTTTGACTGGCCGTTCTCTGTTCAATGGCAATGGCCGGCGACAGACCTTCAATCGATTCCACTTCCGGTTTGTCCATCTGACCGATGAACTGCCGGGCATAAGTGGACAGGGATTCGACGTAACGCCGCTGACCTTCGGCATAGAGGGTGTCGAAAGCGAGGGAGGATTTTCCGGAGCCGCTGAGTCCCGTAATAACCACCAGTTTGTCCCGGGGGATTTCGAGCGTCAAGTGCTTCAGGTTATGCTGTGCAGCCCCTTTGATGCGGATACAGTTCATGGGGGAAAACCTTCCATACTTCCATAAAAGAGGATGCCCCGGAAAAATGGCGGGGCATCAATTCGGACGGTCAAGGACCCGCTGGCTGCGGGCAGACATCCCCGCCGGATCATTCCTTGACGCTGATGTGGGCCTTCTTGCGAAGGTCGCTCATCCACTCCTCGATTTTCTTGTCCATTTTGGCGTCCAAGAGCTTATCCTTGATTTCATCACGTACGGATTCGATCATCCGGGTCCCTTCGCCCCGCTTGTCCGTCACGGTGATGATCGTAAAGCCCGCCGGAGATTCAATGACATCGCTGATTTCCCCCGGTTCCAGGGCAAAGGCGATCTGTTCCATCTCGGGGGGCATGATGCCTCTTTCGACGAATCCGATATCTCCTCCCTGCTTGGCGGTCGGGCCTTGAGAGAACTGCGAGGCCAGTTTATCGAATGGCTCTCCGGCTTTCAGCCGCTTGAGAATCGCCTCCATATCACCTTTCATCTTCTGTTTTACATCGTCGTCAAGTTTTTCCGGAAAGAGCAGGACGATCTGTTTGATCCGGACGGCTTGCTGACCCTCGTATTCCGCCCTGTGCTTGATATAGTACTCCCCGATTTCCTCATCGGTGACGGCGATCGCGGTACGCAATTCTCGCCGGACAACCTTGGAGCGAACCATTTGCGTCTTGACTTCCTTTTTATAGCCTTCGAGGGACATACCTTCTTTGTCTAAAATCTTTTCAAAATCATTCATGGTAAGATTTTTTTGGGCAAGGATGGTCTCGATTGCTCCCGTGACGTCTTCGTCCGGAACTTTAATGCCCAGCCTGGCCGCTTCCTGTTCAATGAGGATATCATCGATCATCCGGTTGAGCATGCCCTCCTGGGCTTTCTTCAGGGCGCTTTCTCGTTCTTCTCCGCTTGTCTGGGCCGCGATTCTTTTCCGGATCGGCTCAAAGGCGCTGTTCAGATCCGACTGGGTGATCAGGGTGTCATTGACGACGGCGACAATGCGGTCCACAATCACCGCATGAACGGGACAGGCAAAAAATAAAAGTGTAAAAACCGTCAAAAGGGTTGTGCGCAATCCGGTTGACTTCATTTTTCCTCCTTGGTTGAAGAGCCTGGTTGTGGGACGAGGGCATTCAGCACCTCCCGGGCAAAACGAATGCGGTCCCCATCCGGTAACTTTGGTACTGGAATATACAATTTCAGCTCCGGCGTCAACTTCGTTCCTTTCATCTGTGTCCGGGAAAGCAAAAGAATTTTTCCCGGATCCACCGGACTATCCGGACTGAATTGAATGGTCAAGTAGTGGGAATCGCAGGTCATCTTGCGGCTTTTCAGCGTTTCCAGTTGATGCCGCAGACGGATTGTATGAAGCAGATTGTCCACCTCCGGCGGGATAAAGCCATAGCAGTCTGTCAGTTCGCCTCGAATTTCCAGGAGTTCCGCCTCGGTGCGGGCGAGAGAAATGCGTTTGTATGTGAGGAGGCGACGGTGCTCGTCGGCCATGTACGCTTCGGGGATAAACGCGGGTATGCCCAGGTGGATCTCCGCCTTGATCTCTTCCCGGGGCAGTTCTTCCCCCTTTAATTCCCGGATCGTTTTTTCCATGAGCTCCGTGTAGAGTTCATAACCGACCGCCGAGACATGTCCCGACTGCGACGTACCCAAAAGGTTGCCCGTTCCCCGGATTTCCAGATCGTTGGAGGCGATGCGGAATCCCGAACCGGGTTCAGAGAAGTCGATCAGCGTTTGGAGACGCTTCTGGGCGTCCCGGGAGAGCATCGCCCCTTTGGGAATGAGCAGATAGGCGAAGGCCTCTTCCCGCGAGCGTCCGACTCGTCCTCGGATCTGGTAGAGCTGGGAAAGGCCCAGACGGTCCGCCCGGTTGATAATCATCGTATTGGCCGAGGGAATATCAACACCCGAGGCGACAATGGTCGTACAGACCAGAATATCGAGATGACCTTTTACAAAGTTCACCATGGTCTCTTCAATCTCCCCGGGTTTCATCCGGCCGTGGACGACGCCGATGTTTGCCTCCGGGACCAGTTTTTCGAGCAAACGGGCCATGGTGAAGATCGACTGGATCCGGTCATGGAGAAAAAAGACCTGGCCATGGCGATTGAGCTCATGCCGGATGGCCTCCCGGATGGTCTCTTCATTGAATTCGAGGACATAGGTCCGGATGGGCTGACGGTCTTCCGGAGGGGTATTGATAATACTCAGGTCTCGGATGCCGACCAAAGAGAGATGCAGGGTTCGGGGAATCGGCGTGGCCGACAGAGTCAGGACATCGACAAGGGTGCGGATTTTCTTCAGCCGCTCCTTGTGGGTGACGCCGAAGCGCTGCTCTTCGTCGATAATGACCAGTCCCAGGTTCCGGAAGGTCAGATCTTTCTGGAGAATGCGGTGGGTGCCGATAACAATGTCCACTGCACCCCGGTTGACGGCCTCGACGATTGCCGCCTGTTCCTTTCCGGTTTTCAGGCGATTCAGAACCTCGATGCGCAGGGGATAATCCTGTAGGCGGCGGACAAATGTCTGGTAATGCTGTTGCGCGAGAATGGTCGTCGGCACGAGGACGGCGACCTGGCGACCATCCATGGCGGCCCGGAAGGAAGCCCGCAGGGCCACTTCGGTTTTGCCGAACCCGGCGTCGCCACAGATGAGACGGTCCATCGGCTTTTCCTGGGCCATATCTCCATGAATGTCTTCAATGGCCCGAACCTGGTCCGGCGTTTCCTCATACTCGAAGGCGGCGCAGAACTCTTCGTAAAGCCGGTCGGGAGGTGAAAAGACCTCTCTTTCGACTACTTCCCGGGCGGCATAGATGGAGACCAATTCTTCGGCGACATCCCGGATCGATTTCTTGACCCGTTCCTTGACCGTTTCCCAGGAGGTGCCTCCCAGACGCTCCAGTTTGGGTGTATATCCATCGGGACCGATATAGCGCTGGATCTGCTCGAGACGGTCAACCGGAATATAGAGCCGGTCATTTTCCGCGTATTCGATCAACAGAAAATCGTTTTCGATTTCCGCCACGGACATTTTCTGCAGCCCAAGGTAAATCCCGACGCCATGGTCCTTGTGGACGATGAAATCACCTTCGGTCAACTCACCGAAAGATTTGAGAAAATAGCCTTCCCGGGCCGGTCTGGTGATACGTTTGTTTTGTTTGCGGCCGAAAATATCTTCTTCCGAGATGACCGTGAGGTGCAGCTCAGGAAAGTGGAATCCAGCCGTTACCTTGCCTTCCAACAAGAGCAGACGTCCGGGAGGGCGGTGGTCCGTCACCAGATCCAGAAAAGAGACGTCCGGTTCTTTGCGGCCCGGTTTTAAACCGTATCCTTCAAGCAAATGCGCCATCCTGGGGATATCTTCTTTCCCCGGGCACAGGAAGACGACCAGATCACCGTCTCCCAGCCTTTCCCGGATCCTTTCGGCCAGCGGGTAAAGGAGGCCTTCCGCAGCGACCGGGCCTTCCCTTTTCATCAGTCCCATTTCCGCCGTGTGAAACAGCAGGGGCGAAGGTTCGGCGGTCTTGGTGTCGGAAAATGAAGTGGGCTGAAGTTGCAATGCTTCATGGCGTACTTGAGGAAAGGGGGCCAACCGCATCTTCAGATCTGTCGGTGCGAGATGAAAGGCTGCGATATCGACGAAAAACTTGTTTTCATGGCGGGCCTGTAACAAAAAACGATTGGTCGTGTTTTCCAGGTCTTCCAGCGACCTGGCCATGGAGGAAGCGTCATCAAAGAAGAAAAGCTCCTGCCCCGAGCAGTAATCGAAGAAGGCACCCAGCGTTTCCACCGGTTGGTCAGTGAAGGCAGTCTTGGCGTCGGGACCGTAAAACAGAGCAAGGTACATGGGATTCAAGGACGACAGGAGATCGTTGTTGATCGCTTCCGTCAGATGATCCTTCAGCTGACGCGGCAGTTCAAGATCGTTGGCGCGGAGGCGGATGTTCCGGACGGCCCGTTGTTTTCTCCGATCCGTCAGAATCAGTTCACGGACAGGGACGATTTGGAACGCCAGCGTTTCCCCGGACGAACGCTGCGAAACGGGATCGAACTGGCGGATGGACTCTATTTCGTCACCCACCAACTCAATGCGGAAAGGGTTCGCCGCATCGGGGGGGTAAATGTCAACGATGTTTCCCCGGGCGCTGAATTCGCCTCTTTCTTCGACCAGGGTTTTTTTTGTGTACCCGCCGGAGAGGAGCTTCTGCGCCAGATCGTCCCGGTCCACCATATCACCCAGAGAAATGGTTTCCATATAGCCCGTGAACACGCGGCGGGGAATGATCTTTTGCACCAGAGCGGGCAGAGAAGTAACCATCAGGCAAGGTCGATTTGACAAGAGGGCCGAGAGGGCTTCCAGCCGGGCCAGTTCAATTTCCTTCTGGATTGCGAAAAAATCGGCCGTAAGGATATCCCAGGCGGGGTAATGAAGGACGTCGGTCTGGTTGGAGAAGACCCGGCAGTCCCGGTAAAAATCCCGGGCGTCCTTTTCGGTTCCTAAGACGGCGATGAGCGATTCATCCTGCGACGCGAACAGAAGCGATGCCAATAAACTCCGGGAAGAACTGTGCAGCCCTCCCAAAGTTGTTTTCGGCCCCGATCGCAAGCGTTCCCGGAGCATTCCCAGGGGGGAATGGGATGGAAATGACTTTTGTGCAATGATCTTTCTCACGGGCAAAACCGGTTTTTTAACGAATATAAATGTATTACTTCGGCTCGGAAAGGGACAGCATCCTTTTCAGGGAAGCAAGAGCGGCCAGCCGCTTTTCTTCCGCGATGGCCACGACGGGTTTCATGTTGAGCAAGGCGGCATGGATATCTTCCAGGGTCGTATACTTCATTGTTTCACAGACCAGGTGATCTGCCGCCGGCACCAAGAGCTTACCGGGGTTGTCCTTTTGCATGCGCACGAGAATACCCACTTCGGTGCCGACGATAAACACTGGACGGTCCGATTGCTGAACGTATCTCAGCATGGCGGCGGTAGAACCGACGAAATCCGCCATATCCAGCACCTCGGGTCGGCATTCGGGATGGGCAATGAACAGGGCGTCGGGATAGGCATTTTTACGCGTGCGGACCTCGTCCGGAGTCAGGGCCTGGTGGACGGGGCATGACCCGCCCCAGGGAATGATCGGACGCTCCGTGAAGCGAGCCGTATAGCGAGCGAGATTGCCGTCGGGGACCATGAGAATTTCTTTCTCCATGGGGATCGATTCCACTATGTGCCGTGCGTTTGCCGATGTACAACAGATATCGCTCAAAGATTTAATTTCTGCCGTGGAATTAATATAGGTGACGACCGTTGCAGCCGGGTGATCTGCTTTCGCTTTCTGCAGCGCCTCCGGGGTAATGGTATCCGCGAGCGGGCAACCCGCGTCGGGCCTTGGGATCCGGACGGTTTTATCCGGGCACAGGATCGCGGCACTTTCCGCCATGAAATGCACACCGGCGAAGACGATGACTTCCGCCTGCGTTTTCGAAGCTTCCAGACACAGGGCCAGGGAGTCGCCCAGAAAATCGGCAATCTCCTGCACTTCCGCTCGCTGATAGTAATGGACGAGCAGAATGGCATTCTTCCGGCGCAGGAGGTCAATGATTTCATTCTGCAGAGGTGAGAGTGTCATATGTTTCCTCGTTACGGGTAAATTCCTCTTTTTAATATCCGAAAAGGCCGTCAAGCGAGGTTGCTATAATACAACCGAAATTAATTCAAGGCCAAAATCGGGAAGTTCTGTCTGCGGGGCAAGGTTTTCCTTGCCGCCGTCCGGGCGTCATTATATAAGATGTCCAAGCTGTGCGAAAAGAACCGCCATGCACTGCTTTGAGAAGAGAACCCTTTATCATTTGAGCGCGATCTAAGAGCAAACGATGAATCAAATTCAATATTGTTGCCTGCGACAGAGGGATGTCGTTGGCGCGATCCTGGCTGTTTTCGTATTTGTCCTTTCGTTCTGCACCTTTGCGTTGGCTGAGGACTCCTTTCCGGCCGCCACCGGCGCGGTGAATGATTTTGCCGGTGTCATTCCGGCGGATGCGGCAAAACGCATGGCCCTTTTATCCCAGGAGGTGTTGGAAAAAACCGGAACAGCGGTCGTCGTGGTCACGGTCAGGGATGTGGGCGACAATGAACCCGACATGTACGCCAATGAACTCTACCAGGCCTGGGGAATCGGGAAAAAAGGAGAAGACAAGGGGGTGTTGATTTTTCTCGCTCTTCGGGAGAGAAAAATCAGGATTGAAACGGGTTATGGGGTGGAAGGTATTCTGCCCGACGGACTGGTTGGGGAAATCCTAGACCGTTATGTCACGCCCTACTTGAAAAAAGATGACTACGGCACGGGCCTGGAAAATGCCGTGGCGGCTGTGTCGCAGGTGGCGGCCAAGGATGCGGGAATTACCCTGGAGGGGAATACCACAGTCAGGGCAATCGCCCGGACAAGACCGGACAATCGCGGGAACATCTTGCCCCTGCTTCTTTTTTTTCTGGTCATGCTTCCACTGCTCTTCACCCGGCAGGGCAGGGCGATGTTACCCTACCTGATTCTGGCCTTCCTCAGCGGCGGTCGGGGCGGTGGAAGTGGCGGGTTCGGCGGATTCGGCGGTGGTTACGGCGGGTTCGGCGGCGGGTCGAGCGGCGGCGGTGGTGCAAGCCGGGGTTTTTAGGAGAAAATAACATGGCAAAAACAATCAAAAAACCGGCGGATATCTTTCCGGAAATCACCGGACAGCTTCAAACAGCATTCGGGAAGGACCTGCAATCCATTGTCCTTTACGGAAGCGGCGCTTCCGAAGCCTATGTGCCCGGCCGGTCGGATCTCAATTTCCTCGTCATGGTCACGGAAGAGGGGATGAAAAACATGAAACGACTCCATGATCTGATCGGCGGCTGGCAGAAAAGACGGATTACAACACCGCTGATCATGTCGAAAACCTTCCTGGAGAATGCGCTGGACGTCTATCCTGTCGAGTTTCTGACCATGCAGGCGCAGCATGTGCTGGTCTATGGTGATGATCCGCTGTCCGCTCTTGCTTTTGACCGGACCTGCCTGAGGTTGCAATTGGAGCGGGAAATCAAAGGGAAATTGCTCCATCTCCGACAGGGTTATCTGGACTCGGAAGGCCAGGCGAAAAAGCTCCGGGACTTGATCAGAATTTCTTTGGTGGCTTTTCTATCCCTTTTTGCCGCCATCCTTTACCTGAAAGAGAAACCGATTCCGTCTGCGCGGCATGCATTGATCCGCGATGCCTGTGTCCTTGCGGGAATCGACGGCGATATTTTTATCCGGTGCCTTGAGATTAAGGAAGAGACGGCGAAAGATGACTTGAAAGCGGTGGCGCTCCTGTTCGACCAATATCTCTTGGAAGTCGGTAAGATGGATAATTTTATCAATCAGTTGAAAGCGGAATGAAACTAAACAAATAGCATAATAAGGAGGTGTCGTATGTCAAAAGGGAAAATGGGACTGATTGTGGCCGGTATCATTCTCTTGATTCTGATCGTTTCTTTGTATTCGTTCTTCAAGGGAACCTATAACAACTTCGTGACACGCGATGAAACGGTCAAGACCGCATGGGCCCAGGTGGAAAACCAGTTGCAGCGCCGTTACGATTTGATTCCCAATCTCGTGGAGACAGTCAAGGGTTATGCGAAGCAGGAAAGAGATGTCTTCGTGGAAGTCACCAACGCCCGGGCTAAAGTCGGCGGGGCGGGCAGCGTACCTGACAAGATTAGCGCCAACAACGACCTGACCTCTGCCCTGAGCCGTTTGTTGCTTGTCGTCGAACGGTACCCTGATCTGAAATCCAATCAAAATTTTATGCGCCTTCAGGATGAACTGGCCGGAACGGAAAACCGTATTGCCGTGGAGCGGAAGCGCTACAATGATGCCGTACAGACCTACAATATCGCCGTTAAAAGTTTTCCCGCCAACATCCTCGCCGGCATGTTCGGGTTTGCTCCGGCTACCCTATTTGAAGCCCCCGCCGTGGCCAAGGCGGCGCCGCAGGTAAAATTTTAGCGGAAAGCTTTGATGAGAAGGGACTACCACGAATTTTTTTGTAAGAGAAGATTGAAAGGGGGTTCGGTCCACCGTCATTTTTTATCGATGGTAAACTGAAATATAAGGAGGTTGTTTATAAAAATCCGGTTTTGTTAACTATAATTGCTGCCCCGGAGAAAACAAGAGGCCGGTTGCATAGGCAAACACACAGGTCTTTGCTATTTAAAAGCGGGAACAATCATCTCCCTGTCGATTTTATCGGCGTCGCTGGCGTTGAATTCCATGATGCGCTTGAGATGAAAAAAGCTTTCCTCGTCCATGGAGGTAAAACTGATGGCTGTTTCGTCGGTACCGACCCGCAGGATTTGACCGGCAAGGTCGATTTTCGTCTCATCGTTTAGTCTTATCCTGACGGTGCAAGGTGCGTTTTTTTGAAAAGAAGGGGCGGTGACGCAGAGCACCCCCGTCAGGCTCAAATTGACCATTTCCGCCCGATGCTCCTCTTCGCCGCACCGGATTACCATTTCGAACTGGACGGGAACCCGGGTCCGCTTTCTCCGCTCGTCGCTCATAGCGCTCCTCCTGAAGATCGAATTTATTTTTTTATCTCAAATTAAATTTATAGGATGCATCAAGACATCTTGGTCTCTCCGTCGGCAATTTGCTGCAAGGCCGACTTGTTCAGAATTCTCACGCGGGCGCCTTCGGTTTTCAAAAGCCCCAGGCGAGCCATCCGGGTCAGAATCCGGGATAAGGTTTCCGGAATTGTACCCAGCAGAGCCGCCAGTTGACCTTTGCTGACCTCCAGGTCCAGATCTTCGGCTTCCGGTGACTTGTCGCTCAGGAAAAGCAAATAAGCGGACAGACGTCCCGGGACTTCCTTTAGGGACAGGTCCTCGATCAGTCCGGTAAACTTTCTCAAGCGGATGGACATCACCGCCAGCATGTTCAGGGCAAGAGCAGGGTCCCGCCGGATGATGCCGATAAAACCGTCACGCGGGATAAACAGGCATGTCGTGTTGGCGTTGGCCTTGGCGTTTGCCGGAAAGTCATGTCCGGTGAAAACGGCGACTTCGCCGAAGGATTCGCCGGGACCAAAAAGGTGAAGAATCTGTTCCTTTCCTTCCACGGAAATTTTATAGATTTTTACCTGACCCGTGTTGACAATGTAAAATCCGTTTCCTTCATCCCCTTCCAGAAAAATGACTTCGCCCCGGCGATAAGTACGCTGCTGCACAATATCAGCAACATTGCGCAGTTGATCGCGCTCCAGCCCTTCAAAAAGTGGAATGGTCCTGATTTGTTCCAATGGATTCATGGGCTGTAGAATAGGGGGTTTAACACCGCCTGTCAAAACTTATTTACATGGAAACGCTCGTGCCAACTACGCACATGCGTCAGCAACAGACCGGACGAGCGAACAGTTGCGGCTTCCTTACGAAAAGACCTTAACCCGGCAAACCGAATCGTCTTATGGTCCATACATGCCCCGGAATCCATGACACCTGAGCAGGAGTCAACGGGGATTCCACAATTAGATTCTTACCTCGCCGTTTATACTATCCGTCCGCAGGATTGGGGCACATCCCGATGACAGGCAACGCATCAGCGTTAAAAAAGTTGATGCCGGACGCGCAACAATCAAGCCACCCATGTCAAGCCGACCCTCCGGGTGCCTGAATCCATTGGGGGAATTACAGGCGCACACCTTTACTAAGGTATTGCGGATTTAAAAAGAGCCGTAATATGTGGAATGACGATGTTGATCATCAGGCCTAGGGAACAGATCTTGGTGTCGACGGCCATGCCCCACTGATAGTCGCCCAAATTTAGAACGACGATGGCTTTATTGCCTTCCAGTTCGATAATGTAATATTTCCCCATCTCCGGCAGACCACTTTCCTTCATGGTGTTGGCAATATATTGCGTAATCTGATTGAACATGGCCGAGGCGACGGGATTGGAGTTGAACCCCGCGATCGATTGACCATCTCGGGTTGTGTAAATGTCGCTAGCCAGGGCACCGCCGTTAGAATATTCTCTTAATTCATCCATGGCCTGATTGAGTTTGCTGATATCCATAGTATGCTCCTTTATAGGATTTGATTTTGCTGACTTCCCAGCATTGGGCGTAAAAATATTAAAAATATTCATATGCTTTTCCGAACCGCCTTTCTCCGTCTCCCATGTTGTTGGTCCCCAAAAAACAGCAACAACTACGCATGTTTAATTTATTTATTTCCTAAAGTTCTTTGGATGACAGGAAAATAAATGCATAACATGGCAAGTCCGGACCTCTTTGTCACCTCGCAATGGACAATCCGCTTCTACCGATTCGGTATTCGCGAATCCGGTTCTCCTATAGCCTGGCCTTCAGTTTTCCAAGGCGGTGGCGAAGACGGCTTTGGCTTTCGGCAGGGCCACATTGAGCAGGATGCCCAGGGAGGTTTTTTTTGTATCGATAAGAATTCCCCACTGATAATCACCCATGATCAACACGATGACCATTTTGTCATCAGCCAAATCAACCATATAGGTGTTACCCATCGGGGGGAATCCTGCTTCCTTGATGGTGTTGATCATATACTGGGTGATCTGGTTGGACATGGCGCAGTACGTTTCATTTCCGTTGTAGCTGATGATGGATTGACCGTCGCGGGTCGTGTAGATATCACACGAGATCAATCCGGCTCCCGCTGTCTCTTTGAGAGTGTTCAACGCTTCGTTCATTTTCTTGACATTCACGGCATTCTCCTTTCCTTCCAATAAGTTGGTTAATTGTTCCGCCTCCGTGTGTGAAATGGGAGGCCGTTTTTCCTCTTCCCCAGAAATACCTTCGGCATCTATAGATTCCTCAGTCATGAAAACGGAATGATCTTCAGATATCTCCGTCTCCTTATCCGTTATGATTCCGGCGGGAAATGCTCCGCAGGCCAACGGTTCGTCCCAAAGAGCCGCTTCTTCTTCGGGAAAGGCATCGCCGGCAGCCAAGGCGTCCTGGGCGGTTAATTCATCCACTGATTCATCAACGGGTGAGGGCGCTTCATCTGAGGACGCGCTTCCTTCTCCCGTCATATCATCATCGGCGGATTCTTCTGCCGGCACTGCGACCGGTAACGGTTTGTCTTCTGACAATGGGTTTTCAGCGCTTAAAACGGGATGCTCGGTGCCCTCTTCACCCGAAGACTCATCTACGAGAACGGACGTTTCCTCAGGCAGCCCCGCTTCCTGTTCCAGCATATTCTCGTCTGCAAATATCGCTTCCGTTTCGGCCGGTAACGCGTCAGGCACCATCACTTCAGTGGCTGTCTCCTCATCTTCGGCTGGAGACATGCCCGTTTCCGCCTCAGACAGACAACTTTCCTCCGCAAGGTCGCTGTCCTGTCCAACGCCACTTTCCGTAATCGCTTCGGTTGGTTGTACGCGCTTTGGTTCGTCATCTTCGAATGAAGAGGCAAGCGGTTGTTCCGTTTCCTGATCGGTCAAGGGAGGCGTACTGCTCGTCGCCGCGGGGACGTTTTCAGACGAAGCCAGCGCGTCGGCATCTTCCACATTGAAGATGCTACCCAGCTCAATGTCATAGGTGCTTGCTGCGGACGGTTGCACAGGTCCGGATGCGCGGCCACTCCGCTGCCGACTTTCCAGGACCATCATGATAAAATCCAGATCATGCTGGATGTTCTTTTCCACAGAGAAGGTTTTTGAACTGATCTGAATTTCCGGTTGTCCCCAGGTCAGGATTTCCATGACTGCCGTTTCTCCGGAACTGTTGGGAGCGATGGCATGAATCAGGTTACCTTTTTTCAAAAAAAACTTCCCCTTCTGATCCTGATTCCGGATCGTGAGGACACATGTTTTCTTTTCCATCTGCAACAGCTTCAGGAAAGAGGTTAACTGGATGCCCGGCACATCCACATCATCGAACGGCTTAACAATGTTGTAGATATTATCCACGAGAAGATCAAAGTCCAAAGGCTTTTCCAGGTAACGGATCGCCCCCAGGTGCGAGACGCTGTTTTCGATGACCGGAGTCCCGTACGCCGTCATGACGATGACCGGGATTCGCGGGTGGTGAGAACTCATGTAAGCCAGCAGTTCAAATCCATCCATAACCGGCATTTTAAGATCGGTTATGATCAAATCAACACTTTCATCCTTCAGTATTTGCGTTGCCAGCTTGCCGTTTTCAGCCGTTCTGATTTCAAATTCCTGATCGTGGGCCCTGAGTCCTTCAACCAAGCTCAACAAAAACGTCTTATCGTCATCTACTATTAAAATAATCGCCACACCGAACCCCTTAGCTCTCTATTACGAAAGTGATTTTATTGATCATCCTATCTTCAATATCGCTGCCTTCCTTAAAGCATGGTCTATGCCAAACAGTGAAGACAAAGGAATGCCTTAACCGGCCTGGCTTCAGGACCTCAGCCCTGCTGTGAATTGTGTCGAAATGATCGTTATGGGTCAAAATGAGTGGCTCAATATGACCTGTTGCCTATTCAATTTGAACGGTATCAGTCAGGCGGAAAAGCTTGACTTTCCTCTTTAGAGTAGACAACGAAATGGAGAGTGCTTTGGCAGTCTGGGTGAGGTTGCCTCCCTTTGTGCCTAAGATTTCCTTGATATAGTTCTTTTCCATCTCCTCCAGGGAACAGGGTTCGTGGGAGGTATGCGCGATAACGGGGTTTTCCCCGGATATTTTTCGCTCCGCGCCAAACAGCAGTTCCGAAGGACGAAGCTGTTTTTTATGGAGGATGTATGAACGTTCCAGGATGTTTCGTAATTCCCGGACATTTCCCGGCCAATCGTATTGCTGCAGGAGCCTGATTTCCTTTTCATCCAGGTCCAAATCCGGATTGGCCCCGAAAAGGGTGATAAAGTGACGGCAAAACTGGGGAATATCTTCTGTGCGCGCCTTGAGAGGCGGGATGTGAACGCACAGCACGCTGATGCGATAGTACAGATCTTTGCGGAACAGATTGTTGCGGATCGCCGTTTCCAGGTCGGTATTCGTTGCCGCAATTATGCGGACATTGACCGTAATTTGCGATTGTCCTCCCAGGCGTCGAATGGCACCGTTGTCGAGAACACCCAGCAGTTTGGCCTGCAGGTGCAGCGGCATGGTCGCAATTTCGTCCAGAAAAAGGGTGCCCCCTTCCGCGAGTTCAAAAACGCCCTTGCGGCTTGCGACGGCCCCCGTGAACGCCCCTTTTTCATAACCGAA